>Ga0302324_100024035_pt1 | contig 11765 bp, 7 predicted proteins | sample Palsa_T0_1_FD_201949 | JGI IMG/M metagenome (GOLD analysis project Ga0302324, IMG submission 201949) | Peat permafrost microbial communities from Stordalen Mire near Abisko, Sweden - Palsa_T0_1 | ecosystem: Environmental > Terrestrial > Soil > Palsa > Peat permafrost | place: Sweden: Abisko... | reverse complement strand
GCATCGGCAAAATCTTCGGCGCTATTCCTCCGCCCAGATATACGCCGCCCAGCGCGAGGACTTTGAGCGCGAGGTTGGCGGCCTCTGATCCGTAAATATCGCAAAACATGGTCAGTGCGTGAACGCACACGGGTTCGCTTCCGGCGAGCGCCGCCTCGCTGACGGCAGCCGACGGGTCGCCGGTGGCGATTTGCGCGCTCAGCCATGCGGGCTCTTCGGCGCCGCTCTCGCGCCGCAGAAAACGATAGATGTTCCACAGCCCCGGACCCGAGAGCACGCGCTCGTAGCTGGCGTGTCCGAACTCGGCCGTGAGAAATTTGAGCAGCTCGATCTGCTCGGCGCCATGCGGCGCGAAGTCGCTATGCCCGCCCTCCGAGGCTACGGCGTAATACCTGTCTCCATTCCAGACAAGAGCAGATTCGCCGAGACCCGTGCCTGCGGCGAGCACTGCGACGTTACCGTGCTGCGGTGGATTTTCCGCGCGATGCAGAACCGTAAACTCGGCGGGCTTTAGATGAACCACGCCGTAGGCGATCGCGGTCAGATCGTTAAGCAGGCGAACCGGCGCGCCGTTCAGTGCGTGCGACAGAGGAACGCTCGACAGCTCCCATGGAATGTTGGTGGCGTGTGCGCTGCCGTCGATGATCGGACCGGGCACGCCCAGGCACGCCGCATTCACCGTTGCCAGTGCACCGAGGAAATCAACGCAGACCGATTCGAGGCTGGTGAACTGCGCGGTGGCGTAGCGATGTTCCCGGACGAGCGCGAGCACACCCGCGGATTGCTGGAAAAGCCCGAGATGAGTTTTGGTTCCGCCGACATCGCCGGCCAGGATCAGCCCATCCATATGATCCCGCTCTAGCCTTCGACGTGAAACGACTCGGCCAGCGCAACTTCCTCTGCACTGCCGATGTAAATTGGATGCCGCTCGTGAATCCCGGTAGCTGCTATCTCGAGGATGCGCCCTTTACCTGACGAGCCGCGCCCACCGGCCTGTTCCGCGAGCATCGATAAAGGCGCGAGTTCGTACATCAGGCGGAGCTTGCCCTTGGACTTGCCGCCCTCCGCAACTTCGCCGGGATACATGAAGATTCCGCCCTCAAGAAGGAATCGATGGAAGTCGGCCGCGAATGCACCTGAGTATCTAAGCGAATAGCTAGTCCGTTTGTCTTTGCGACTGGTAATATGCGCGAGGAACTTGCGCGCGCCCTCGTGCCATTTGCTCGCGTTAGCCTGGTTGACCGCGTAGGTAGAGCCGTGCGCCGGAGTCTTCACGTTCTCTTTCCAGAGAATGAACTCACCGAGCGTTCGATCGAGCGTGAAGATATCGACGCCCGAACCTGCCGTATAAACGAGCTGGGTGGCTGGGCCGTAAAGGACATAGCCCGCGACTACCTGCTGCGTTCCGGGGACGAGGATGTCGTCGATGCCGTGGCTGTGACCGGGCGCGCGCTTCTTCACCGCGAAGATAGTACCGAGGGAGCCGTTCACGTCGGTGTTAGATGAGCCGTCAATCGGATCGTAGAGTACGCAGTAGCTATTGTCGCGGCAGGCGACTGAGTAATGGTGCGGCTCGTCCATCTCCTCGGAAATGAGACTGCAGACGGGGTAGCCTTGCGCGAAGGCGTCGAGAAATACCTGGTTGCCCCACTCGTCGAGCTTCTTGACCTTCTCACCCTGCACGTTGGTGCCGCCGGTGTAGCCGAGCTCGTCGCCAAGACCCGAGGCTGCAAGCTGCCGAGTGATGCGCTTGGAGATAAGCTCGATGCGCTCCATGATGAGCGCGAGGTCCGCGATCGGAATTGCCGTCCCGCTTTTCGTCATGAGATGACGCGTGAGTGTGATGCCGCCGCTCATCTGACCTCCTGCGTGAAAGTATCCTTGCTATAGCGTTCGCCAGGTCCGTCCATCCGCCGCGATCATCAGCGCAGCCTCGAGCGGTCCCCATGAGCCCGCCGCGTAGATTGGCGGATCCATCGGCGACTGATCCCATGCGTCGAGGATCGGCTGCACGAAGGTCCATGCTTCCTCGACCGTGTCACGGCGCATGAAGAGCGTCTGGTCGCCGACGATCACGTCGTTGAGCAGAGTTTCGTACGCTTCCGGAGTCGAGGTGACGTAGTGAAAGTCAACCTTGACCTGCTGCAGCTTGGTCGCCGAGCCCGGCACCTTGGACATGATGTGTAGCGCGAGGCCCTCGTCGGGTTGAATCCTGATGGTCAGCATGTTGGGCGCCAGCGGAGCGCGTGGATTTGCGTTATACAGGATTCGGGGCACGTTGTTGAAGTAGATAGCGATCTCGCTCGAGCGCTTGGGCAGCCGCTTGCCGGTGCGCAGGTAGAACGGCACGCCCGCCCATCGCCAGTTATCAATCCAACATCGCAGCGCAACGAAGGTCTCGACTTGCGAATCCGGCGCGACGTGTAGCTCGTCGCGATACGCCTTGACCGGCGCGCCGGCGATCAAGCCCTCGCCATACTGTCCCCGCACGACCCGTTTCTCGATGTCCTCGTCGCCGAGTGGGCGCAGCGCGCGTAGCACGTCGAGCTTGGCGTCGCGCATCGACTCGGCGCCGGTAGTATTGGGCGGCTCGGTCGCGATCATGCAAAGTGTCTGCAGCATATGGCTCTGCACCATGTCGCGCAGCGCGCCGGCATGATCGTAGTAGGCCGCGCGCGTGCCGACGCCCTCGGCCTCAGCCACTGTTATTTGCACATGGTCGACGAATCGCGCTGTCCAGATAGGCTCGAAGATCGCATTGGCGAAGCGGAGCACCATCAGGTTCTCGACGGTTTCCTTGCCGAGGTAATGGTCGATTCTGAAAATCTGGCTTTCATCGAAATGGCGCGCGAGCTCGGCGTTGATCTCCGACGCGCTGGCGAGGTCAGAGCCAATCGGCTTCTCGACCACTACCCGCGTGAACGGCCGCCCTTTCTCATGCGGATGAATCATTCCCGCCGCCGTCAATCCCTCCGAGCAAGTGTCGATGAAAGCGGGCGGAATCGCGAAGTAGAAGGCGCGATTGCCCTGGGTTCCGCACTGGGCGTCGAGTTCTTCGCAGCGCCTGCGCAGGTTCTGGTAATCGGCGGCCTCGGTGAACGAGCCGCGATTGAAGTGAAGCATCGGCGCGAACTTTGCCCAGTGCTCCTGCTCAACTTTGCGGCGCGAGAACAGCTCGATGCCGCTGAGCGCGAATGCGCGATATTTCTCGTCGTCCAGATCCTCCATCGAGAAACCGAGGATCGCGAACTTGTCGGGCAATTCGCCGTCGATCGCCAGGTTGTACAGCGCTGGAATCAGCTTGCGATGGCTCAAGTCGCCGGCGCCGCCGAAAATCACCACGATGCATGGATCGTACTTCGGCCGTTCCTTGACCGGGTGCAGATGATTGAACTCGACAGTCCTGTTGGCAGTGACGGCCATAAAAAAACTTAACCTTTATTCCTTAACGACGCCGTGGCCGCCGAACTCGTCGCGAAGGGCGGCCAGCAATTTCTCGCCGAAAGTTCCCTCGCCCTTGTCGGCGCGCGAGCGAAAACGCGTGAACAGCGCCATCGTGATCACGGGCATCGAGATATTTTTGTCGATTGCGTCCTGCACGGCCCAGCGCCCCTCGCCCGAATCCTCGACCCAGCCGCGCACCTGCTTGAGGCCGGGGTCTTTGCCGAGCGCGTTGGCGGTAAGCTCGAGCAGCCATGATCGAACCACGCTGCCCTGTCGCCACAGATTCGCGATTTTCGGCAAGTCGAGCTTGTACTCCGACTTGTGCATCGCCTCGAAGCCTTCCGCGTACGCCTGCATCAGGCCGTACTCGATTCCGTTATGGACCATCTTCACATAATGGCCTGCGCCGTGGCGGCCGACATAATCGTAGCCGTCGGCGGGAGCGAGCGTTTTGAAAATTTCTTCGTAGCGCCGGAAAATCTCCACTTCGCCGCCGACCATCAGGCAATAGCCGAGCTTGAGGCCCCAGATGCCGCCGCTGGTGCCGACGTCGAGCAGGTGCACCTTCCTCGCTGCGAGCAGAGCGGCGCGATGGATGTCATCGTGAAAGTTGGTGTTGCCGCCATCGATGATCGCGTCGCCCGGTTCGAGCAGCTCCGCCAACTGGATGATCGTGCTTTCGGTCGGCTCGCCGGCAGGCACCATCAGCCATACGCCGCGCGGCGGCGTCAGCCGGTCAACCAGGTCTTTGAGCGAATTGACCCCGTCGGCGCCAAAGGTCGACACTTCTTTGCGCTTGGCATCGTCGAGATCGAAGGCGACCACATGATGGTTGTCGCGCCGCAGCCGCTCGACCATGTTCATGCCCATTTTGCCGAGACCTACAAATCCAATTTCCATCAACCGTGCTTCCTTCCCCTGGGGCAAACGACGAGGCGATCCGGATAAAGTATCCGCCGCTGCGCCTAGGCTATTAGAACGGACCGACTGTTCAAAGACCGCGCCGGAACGGCGCTATTAGTGAGATTTTATATCGTCTTCGAGGATCAGATCGCGCAGGTCCTGGCGCTGGAATATCGCCGCTACTGATCGCGTCAAAGCGACCGACAGCACTTGCCCCGGTTCGTCATAGATTCCCGCCTCGTCGTCGGAACCGAGTCCGAACGACCCAACCGGCGGGTCGTCGTAGGTATCGTTGGTGGTGCCTGTCCAGAACGGGACGCTGAACGGCGGCTTATAGATAGAAACTTCGAGCGCAAAATCCGCCGCGCTGCGCCAGACTGGACCGTACTGGCTGTTTGCTCCGCGACTCTTCTTCACCCAGCACTGTTTGATCTTGCTCTCGAGCACGTACTCGGTGTTGTCTTTGACGCCTGGCTTGTAGGTGACGTCGGGAGACGACGACGCGTTGAGGCCGGCCTCGTCCGCCGAGCGTCCGATCGCCGCCTGCAGAATCGGACCGAGCGATGCGCTATACAGGCGCTCGGTCACGTTGCCGGATTCATCGGTGATGACGCCGACAGCAGGACTGCCGTTTAGCGGCGCCGCGTCTCCGGTCGTAGCGCGCGCGTCAGCCGTCATCAGGATTAGAATAGTCTTCCTCGGATAACTGTTCTGGTATCCCTTGACCTGGAAGGGGTAGTACTCGAGCGTCTGGGTCGAAGTCGTAATTGGTGCGCCCGGGCCACCACCGGTCGTCGCACATCCGGAAAGTGTCGCGCCGAGAATCATGACGAGGAGCGCGATCCGAATGGTCTGCAGGCTCCTCACGTCCGGGCACGCCTCTTATCGTTGCGCCGCCTGCGCCCGCTCGCGGAAGAGAAACAGCGTGCCGCCCACCTCGAGCCGATCGCCACTCTTGAGTGCATAGCGACCGGCCACCGGCTGCCGATTGACGAAAATCTGACCGCCGGTCGGACTGATGATAAAATTCTTGCCTTCGCGCCGGATTATCGCATGGCTGCCGAGCACGGACTGATCGCCAAACAGCCCGATGTCGCTTTCCTCGGCCCGCCCGATAATCGTCACGCCCTTCAGCAGCGGATACTCCCGGCCCTCGCGCGCGTTGCGGCTCTGGCTGCGCACGACCATCAGCCAGCCGCGTTTGAGCAACTCGCCGACCAGGCCGATAAAGAACCCGATCAGCGCGCCAAGTATAATGATCGCAATCGCACGTCCAAACGCCTGGGGAAAGGTGGTCGTCAAGCTCTGGTAGAAAAACCCGCCGAGCGCTCCGCCGAGCACGCCACCGATTGCACCATTGCGCCGCCGCGCCGCCGATCCCGACGCCGATCCGACCCCGAGTCCGACCGCAATTCCGAGCACGCCCCATCCGAGGATGCGGCCGTTGAACCCGCCGATCACGTCGAACGCAAGTTCGCCAACGATCAGTCCGAGCGCACCGCCTGCAGCGCCGACTAGCCCGCCGACGACGAATCTGCGCGCTGCCTGGCGAATCTGTCCCACGCTGAGCGTTTCGATCGAGGCGAGAAACGCGCTGATCAGCGCACCGATCAGAGCACCAAACAGGATATCGCGGCCGTAGACCCAGCGGATGCCCAGGATTGGCTCCGACAGGCCCCACGCAGCGAAGCCGCCAAGCGCTCCGGCGGCAGCATAGAAGAGGAGTTTTTCGCGGGAAACATTACTCGCCATGGTGAATACTCACAGCATTGCGCGTGCAGTGGTCAGGTTCAAGCCATTATCACGAACAAGGAGAGGATAGGACTGGATCTTCCAAAAACTTCCCGAACAGGGACGAAGTCCCGCATCCTATTCTTATTCTTAACACTGGGTGCAGGGGTCACCCCTGCCGAAGGAAGCGTGAAACCCACCGCGGGTTTCACATTCAATCAGTTCCTTTTCCCTTGCTCAGTTCGCCTGCGCGTTCCAGGTGCCGCGCTCTCCCGTCGGCGTCGATTCGAAGGTGCCGCTTATCTGATCGTTGTCGCGCTGGCCTTCGAAGTAGTACGTCTCGGTGCCGTATGGGACCTGGAACTGCAGATGGTTACCGCGCACGAAGCCTTCGATCGGCGTCATCCCGAAACCCGACTGATGGATCACCAGCTCGCCATGCAGAAAGCCATTGGGCTGCGGCCGCAATCGCAGCTCCATCTCGGGATTGCCGCCGCTGCGCAGCCCGCTGATCGTGCCGGTGGCAACCGTCGGTCCCAGCATCGAGGTGGTGCCCGTACTGGTACTGCCAATCGTGCTGCCGATAGCGCTGCCGCCGCCGGAATATCCGTATCCGCCGCCGGCGTCGGCGACCACGTCAAATTTCTTCGCGCCGAAATATTGGCCGTTCAAATAAAAGTTGACCGTGTAGGTCCCCGGCAGAAACGCGCCGCCGCGAGAATTCCCGACCCGTCCGCTGAACGTCACCGTCCTCATCGTGGGTGAGACGGGCTGAAAATCGTTGACGCTGCCGAGCGTGCGCCCATCAGGCCCGATGTACGCCGCATCGACGCGATACTGATTGGGCTCCAGCTTGTAGAGCCGGTTCTCGAAGCTGACCTCCCAGCCGATGAACAGCACCTTGGACACGTCGAAATTGTCGGTCGCGCCCGAGAGCGCGGTGCCGGTCTTGGTGGTGTTCAGAAAGCTGATCGCGCGAAGCTGCAGCGGCTTGGCGCGGCGCTCGTCGATCATTGCAAGCTTGCGCGCTTCCTCGTCACGCTTGCGCTGCTCTTCCTTCGCCTCCGCCGCGGCCGCCGCCTCGGATGCCGCCGCCGCGTTTTTCGCGCTCACGTCCTGGTTAACCAGGAAACCTTCCTGCGCGAGCATCTTGTCGTCCGAGTAGAGCGCGATTTTATAAGTGCCGGGCGGCTTGTCGGTCATCGTCGGCATCAGCGCGACGCCGTTGAAATCCGCGGTCTTCTGCGCGGGACCTACGTAAGCATCCGTGTCGCTCGACGCGATCTGAAGCCCGTTGGGATCGAAAAAGCGCGCCTCGATTTTTTCATCCTTGCCTTCGAGCCCCGCGAGCAGATTCTTGAACGTGGCGGTCCACTTCAGGTAGCGCGCATTGGTCAGGTCGGTGTCCTTGAATTGCGATTGCGGCGGCGCCAGCGCAGTTCCCTCGCGGGTCGAGAGCGCCAGCGTCATCTCGGAAAATTCGAGCGGATTCTCGCGCGCCTTGGCCAGCAACTCCTCATGCTTCCACGGCAGCCCGTCGAACAGCGGCTTGAGCCCGAGCCGCTGCTGGAGTTCCGGGTTCGAATAAAGGTAGGTACCGCCGAACGCAGCGCCCGCCAGCACGACCAGAAAGATCATGAGACCGATTGTGCGGCTCAGCCGGCTGCGCGGCTTGCGATAGGTAACTGGCTCGTCCTGAAAATCGAGCGGCTCCTGGTATTGGGCCAGGCCGCCGGTGCCGCTGGTCGCGCTTACACTCCCACTGTCGAGCGACAGTCCGCGTCCGTACAGCATCATGTCGCGGAAATCCTGGATGCGCCCCGGCCGCCCGTCCATCTCGTACGCAAGCGCCGCGTCGATGGCGCCGGCCAGGTTACTCGACACTCCCGGGCGCAGCTCGCGCACCGGCGGGAAACTGAACGGCGGAAACTTTTCGGGATCGCGCCCGGTCAGCACATAATGCAGCGTCGCGCCCAGCGAGTAGATATCGCTGCGCGGATCGACCAGCCCCTGATACTGCTCCGGCGGCGCGAAGCCGAGCGTGCCGATCATCGTGCCCTTGCGCGCCGCCTTGAACAGCCGCGCGATTCCAAAGTCCACCAGCACGACCCGCCCGTTTGGATTGAGCATCACGTTGGACGGCTTCATGTCACGGTAGATTATCGGCGGCACCAGCCCGTGCAGGTACGCCAGCACGTCGCACAACTGGCGCGCGATGTCGATCACCAGCCCCTCGGGCAACGGCTCGCCGCGCGCCGCCAGCTCCTCCTCGAGGTTGCGCCCCTCGACATACTCCATCACCAGGTAATGGCGGTTGGCGAGCTCGAACCGGTCGGTGATCGCGGGAATCGCCTGATGCTTCAATTGCGCGAGCGTGTCGGCTTCGCGCGCGAAATATTCGTTGGCCTCGATACGCTGCGCCTGGTCGATAAAATGATCGACCATCTCTTTGATCGCGCACGGCCGGTTCGCCAGCCGCTGGTCACGCGCCAGGTAAACCATTCCCATTCCGCCGCCGCCGAGCAACCGCTCGACTTGATAGCGGCCTTGCAACACCGTGCCCGCTTCAAGCGGTCCCGTCTGCTGCGGCGATGAGTCTTTTGGCGAAGTTGCCATCGTCAATTGCCGGCGCGGCGCACGCTCCTAGCTTGCATAGACTACGATCACTGAAATGTTGTCGGTACCGCCGCCGGCGTTGGCCGCGACGATCAATTCGCGCGCCGCATCGAAGGGATCCGCATTGCGCCCCAGGATGTCGCGGATCTGATTGTCCATCACGTGCGCCGTCAGACCGTCGCTGCACAGCATCAGCTTGTCGCCCCGCTTGAGCTTCAGCGCGAGCGCCTCGGCCCCCGCCGGCCCGCTCTGCCGCGCGCCGAGCGATCGCGTAATCACGTTCTTGTGCTCGTGAGTATGCGCTTCCTCGGCGGTAATCTGCCCGATTTCGATCAACCGCTGCACCAGTGAATGATCCTTGGTGACCTGGCGAAGCGTCGCGCCCTCCATCAGGTAGCCGCGGCTGTCTCCGACCCAGCCCACGGCCGCACCCGACGGCGTGATCACAGCGCAGACGCCGGTCGAACCCATTCCGCGCGACTCCGGATGGCTCGCCACATACTCGATAATCCTGGAATTCGCTTCCTCGAGCGCGCCCGTCAGCAATTCCGCGCCGCTCTCCACCTCGCCGCGTGCGCCATCGAGCCGGGCTTCAATGTAACTCCGGATCGTATCAACGGCAATTGCAGAAGCGACTTCGCCCGCTTCCGCACCGCCCATCCCGTCCGCGACGACATACAAATGGCTTTGCGCCGGCTCGACCAGCGACTCGCGCACGTACTCGATCGCCAGCACGGAGTCTTCGTTATGTTCGCGCACGCGGCCCACGTCCGTCATCGCGGCAGCGCGCAGCCGGATAGCACTGCCGAGCGCAATCAGCTCCGCCTTGAGCTCGTCGATATGCGGCCAGCGGTCGGCGGGATTGAACGCAATCGCGCGGCGAATCGCGTTCTCAAGCCGCGGCGTCACGACATGCGGCGGATAGAACTGCACCGGGCCCGCCTCTTCGCGCCAGCTCTCGCTCGGAATCCTCGCGCCGGTCAGCCACGTGTACAGAAGAGCGCCGGCGGAGAAGATATCCGCGCGCTTGTCAACTTTCTTGCCGCGATAAATCTCGGGCGCGCTGTAACCGTCGTTGAAAATCGGCTCGCCCTGAAGCTCGTTGTCATTGCTGACATAGTCCAGGCCCGTCAGCTTGAGGCGCCCGTCACGCGCCACGGCAACCGACTCGGGACAGATGTCGTTCAGGCGAAGCGCCCGGCGATGCACAAACGAAATCGCCTGACAGATTTGAATCGCCGCCGCGATCGCTTCCGCCTCGGTCATTTTCTGCGAGCCGCGTCGCAGCGGCTTCAGATCCTCGTCGGCATAAACGAGGTAAACTCTTCCCTTTTCCGCGAATCCTTCCGTCGCGCGCTGGAACGCGGGATGGCTGATCGTTTGCGACAGTGCGAGCACGCGGCCGAACACTTCGCCAAGGTCTTCACCACCCGCCGCGAAATCATCGCCGTCATGCGCGAAGTCGTCCGACGTCTGCTGAGTCTCAGCCACCACCGCAGCTTCTGCCGCCTCGCTCGCTTCATCGGGCGACGCATCCGCCGCGGCCTCGGCCATCACCTCGGGACTGGTTTCTATCTCGATGGTTGACTGCGCGCCGTCACCTGACGCGTCGGCAGCAGCCGACCCTCCCGCTGGCACACTTGACGCGAGCGGCTGCGGCGGCGCAGGCGATGCCGTCCCGTTGGATTGCGACGGCGGCGCTTTCAGTTCGGCCGTCTTCGCGCTCGGACCGTTGGGATCCTCGACGCGCACGGGCTCCGCTTGCTGGACATCGACGACTGCTGCTTCTTCTTCTGTTAACGGCTCAGGGCCGAGGCGCTCGCGCAACGCAATCGACTCGGTCTTGCCATCGCGCGAGCGTTTGGCGCGGTAGCGATTTTCTATCGAGGTCTGACCTGCCAGGGCGACTATCTCGATGCCGCCCTTCAACGTCGCGCCTGCTGTCAGTGGCGTCGGCCGCGTCGCCGAGGAATGCGCCACCGACGAGGCCGTGCTGGACAGGCCCTGGCCGCATCGGTCGCAAAACTTTGCGTTGTCTGGAGCCTCTTGGCCGCATTCGGGACAGGTGATCATGCGCCGCTAGCCTCTCCGAAACTGCAGTATAGCACCACCGAGCACCACCTGGTCGCGATCTTTCAACTTGTAGAGTTGGTCGCGCCCGAGTTTCCCGCGCCCCGCGACGTAAGTGCCGTTGAGGCTGCCGAGGTCGCGGATAAAGTAGTCGGCGCCACGCAGCACTATCTCGGCATGACGCCGCGACACTCGATCGCCGCCGTGCACGAGCCTCCGCAGGTCGATATCGAGCTTGTCGGTCGCGTCCTGCGAGCGTCCGATCAAGGTGCGCATCCCGAAGATTCCGAACTCGATTTCATCGCCGCGCGAAACCAGCTTTGCCGGTGCTGTAGATACGTCGGGGGTGTGATTGTTGTTACCGAACAGGCTTGGAGTGCCGGGGCCGGTCGAGATTGGCGGCGAATAGCTGCGCGAGCCTGAGCGGGACTTGGTATCGGCCTGCGCCGGGTCGCCGGTCGAGGCTGACCGCGAGCCGTAGGCTGACGCGGGCGCCGCCGGCTTCAGTTCGCGGGTCTTGGCCGTTGACGACGTGCTCGACGCGGCCGATGACATCCGCGATCTGATCCTGCGTTCGATCAGGCTGCGGGCTCTGCCGGTCAGTTCGATTGCTTTTTTGATTTGCGGTGCGACTATCTTCGCCGCCGTGCTTCCCGCGGTCGTGCCGCCACTCTTGATTCTTTCGACGACGGGCTCGTTCAGTACTATCGTCGGCATCGTCGACGCCTGCGCCGGCGGCTTCCATGGCGCCATCGTGCGCAGCGGCGGGGACGCCGGTTGCGGGGGCGGATTGCTTAGCACGACGGTCGATTGCGTGGACATCGGGCTCGGCGTGCTCGCCAGTCCCGTGCTGCCGCCGAGTTGTCCCGAGAGATGTCCCGAGCGATTGTCGGGGGGCGGTTCGGGCAGCGCGCGCTTCAATTCTTTGGCGGAGACAGGCCGCTTGTTCACGTCCTGCTCGAGCGCGCGCATAATCGCGTCGGCCGTCTTGGTCGAAACTT
>Ga0302324_100024034_pt1 | contig 11766 bp, 8 predicted proteins | sample Palsa_T0_1_FD_201949 | JGI IMG/M metagenome (GOLD analysis project Ga0302324, IMG submission 201949) | Peat permafrost microbial communities from Stordalen Mire near Abisko, Sweden - Palsa_T0_1 | ecosystem: Environmental > Terrestrial > Soil > Palsa > Peat permafrost | place: Sweden: Abisko... | reverse complement strand
GCTCGCCTACCTTCTTTACCCGCCTCTGCACGGCCTGCAGTTTTACGATTTTCATTTCCAACCGATCGCCGCAACCTTCATTTTATTCACGATCGACTTCGTCGATGAAAGGCGCTACGCGCCCTGCGCCGCCGCGTTCATCATCGCGATCGGTTGTCGGGAAGACGTCTCCATCGGCCTGACGATTCTGGGTCTCTTTCTCATGATGTCGGGGTACCGCCCCCGCGCCGGTCTCGTAATGACCATTTCGGCCGCGGCCTACTTCGCTGCCATGCGTTTGGCCATCATGCCGAGCTTCGGGCCGAGCTACCACAACTACGTCTACAAGGATCTCATGCCGGCGGGGGTCCACAGCATCGTGGGCGTCATCATGACGCTGCTCAGCAACCCAGGCTTCGCTTTCGCGACGCTCATCGTGGGCGACAAGCTTCGTTACGCGCTGCAGATCCTGGTCCCGTTGGCGTTCCTACCGATGCGGCGAGGCTATCTGGCCGTATCGCTCGTGCATGGTGCCATGCTCACGCTTTTGAGCACGCGGTATGCGCCCACGATCGATATTGGCTTTCAGTATTCGGCAAATTTCATTCCCTATATCTTTACGGCGTCGGTGATTGCGCTCGAAGCCATGGGTGGGACGGTCGAGGGCCGGGCGCGCCGCAAAGCCGCGCTCGCGGCCGTAGCCATCGGCACGGTCCTTTGCGGCGTGTTCTGGGGCGCAATCCCACCTCGAAAGAGCTTCGATGTAATTCCGATGACCGCTCGACCCACCGAAGCCGACTGGCGCAAGGATCGCGATCTGAAAGAATTGCACATGATGGTGCCGCCGGACGCGATGCTTGCGGTGAGCGAGCAAGAAATGCCTCATATTTCTCGCCTGAACATGGCAAGCCTCCGTGACACCACCGACGCGGATTACATGCTGTACGGGGTGGGCAGTGGCTCTTATGGAGCCGCGAATGGGGACCGAACCCTCGCAAGCGGAGAATTCGTAAAGGTCGCCGAGCGCCCCGGCCTCATCCTCACCAAGCGAAAGACGCCTCGGCATCCGCACTAGCACTGCTGGAAGTCCGCGGAGGGTGAGGAAGCCGCCAAGCCGCGAAGCCGCCAGAGATGACGGTTTATCGGGTGAGCACGACCCGGCGGCAGGGCTTGGGCGGCTTGGCGGCTCTCATTCTGAAGGCCGATCGAGCCTGCCGACCTCCAGTAGAACAAGTCTAGGCCGCGATGAGGTGCCGCGGCTATTCTCTCGTCCCATGCAGGAGTCATCGCGCGCTGCCAGCGACCGCGCCAAGTTCGACGCCTACGCCGACGACTACGTCGCGGTGCATCAGGCCAGCATTTCGGTGACGGGAGAGCAGCCTGAATACTTCGCCGAGTACAAGCTTCGTTGCATCGAACGCTTGGTCGGGTCCGGATTCGACTCGCCCGTTCTCGACTACGGCTGCGGTGTCGGCATGGTCACGAAACAACTCTGCACGCGATTTTCCGTCGTGCACGGATTCGACCCGTCTGCCCAGAGCCTCGTGGCTGCGCGGGAGCGGGCGCCGAAGGCCAAGCTTCACGCGAAGGTCGAGGACGTGCCCGATCGACACTTCGGACTGGTAATCATGTCCGGCGTCCTGCACCACATCGACCCCGCCGAGCGCGAGTCCGTGCTTCGGGTCGCGGTCGAGAAGCTTCAGGGCGACGGCCGCTTGGTCGTCTTCGAACACAACCCGCTCAATCCGCTCACGCGGCGCGCGGTGGCCATGTGCCCCTTCGATGATGACGCGATCCTCCTTTGGCCATGGCAAGCTCGCCGCCTACTTCGAGAAGCGCGGCTGCACCAGGTCAGACTGCGTTTCATCGTCTTCCTGCCGCGAGCCCTCGCGGCTCTGCGGTGGCTCGAACCGAGGCTTGGCTTCGTGCCGCTCGGAGCGCAGATCATGGTTGTGGGTCGCAAGGGCCCTTAGGACTTCTTACCTCGCAATGACCGTCCTATCTGGCATCCTCCCATTGCGGCCGCGCCCATTTTGGATCAACCGAGCGCGCGGCTGGTCTAGATCTGTCTTTTGACCACGGACCACACAGGACCCGGTCATCCCGGAACGTCGACAGCTGGGCGCAAGCACGTGCACCTGGCACGCGCCCGACTCGCCGTCGATCTTGCACATCTGATTGTGGATCGAGTCGCGCCTCTCTCCGACGGCGCGATTTCTCTCGCCGTCCTCTCTCTCTATCGTGAAGCTGCGTTTTGGGCCCTCACGGCCGACCACGACGGCCCACTTCCGTCGACGCCAGCGCTAGCGCTCCAGTGCGTTGGAGACAAGGTTCTTTTGGGCGCCGCGGGAGATGAGGCTGCTCTCGCAAACGTGCGCGAGGCGCTCGCGCGGACATTCGTAGCCAGTGCCGACCTGGGCCCACCCGAGCGGCGCGACGAGATCCGAATGCTGCGCGCGTTCGTGCAACGCGTCACCGTCGCGATGGAGGGTCCTGAGCCTGCCAAGCGCCGCACCGCTTCTCGTCGCATCGCGCTCGGTGCCGTTGCCGCCACCCTCGCGCTCCTCGCGGTCGCGCTGCTCCGGACTGAACGAGATCTAGCTGCCCATCGACCCTGGCGGGCGAGTAGCAATGCCAAACTCTGCGATCTGCCAAACAACAACTGCGCCGGAGAGCCCGTCGACATTTTCTTTCATACCTATGAAGAGGAATCGCCTTGGGTCGAGATTGATCTCGGCAAGGTAGAAACCTTCTCTAGCGTCGCCATCCGCAACCGCCTCGACTGCTGTAAGGAGCGGGCCGTGCCACTCGCCATCGAGGTCAGCACGGATGGGTCGCGCTACGCACAGGTTGCGAGGCGCGACGAGCCTTTCGGCGTATGGGACGCGAAGTTCGAGCCCGTGCGCGCGCGGTATGTAAGGGCGCGCGCTTTGAGGCGCACGATTCTCCATCTCGAGCGCATCACTGTTAGGTAGACCGGTGGCGCGTCGCAGCTTCAAGGTGTCGCGGGAGGGGTGGACGCTGGGCGCGTGCTTGCTGGCCGTTGGGGTTGTCTATGAGTTCTTGGCTTCATGCGGAACCTTGACGCGCTGGCCGGTCTACAACATCTACTTCGATCTTCTGGCCGAGGGTTTCCGGCGCGGCCACCTGAGCATCGCAGCGTCGCCCTCGAGCGAACTGCTGAGCAAGGCGAACCCTTACGACTCGTCTTACCAAAACCTGTGGCTGTTCGACGTGAGTCTCTATCGCGGCAAGTATTACCTTTACTGGGGGCCGGTTCCCGCGATTGTGCAGGCGCTCGCAAAGAGCATCCTGCGCATTCACGGCCTTGTCGGGGACCAGTACCTCGTGTTCGGCTTTTTCTTCGGCGCCGCGGTATTTGGAGCGTTGATTCTCAATCGAATGGCGCGCCTGCTCGACGTCCCGCGCACACTGCTTGCGCTGGGAATTTTGGCATTTGCGTTCTCCAATCCAGCTCCCTATCTGGTCGGGAACGCCGGCGTATATCAGGCCGCCGTGGGAGCCGGCCAAGCCTGCTTGCTCGGCGGTGTTGCCATCGCGTTCTACGCCGTCTGGCATGCCGAGTCGGGGCGGACGCCCCGTTTGCGATTGATGTTGGCAGGCGTCGCATGGGCGCTGGCCCTGGCATCGCGTGTGAGCTTGGCACCGGCGATCGCTCTCCTCATGATAACGACCCTCGTCACGACAAGCTTTTCGGGCAGTCGGAACTGGAAGCGCTTTGTAGGCGACGCGGTATTTTTGGGGCTTCCCGTTGCCTTGGGGTCTCTGGCCTTGCTGCTGTACAACAAGGCGCGCTTCGACAGCTGGTTCGAATTCGGAACGGGCACGCAGCTGACCCTCTATCCGTTCCGGTTCTCGGCCAAATACCTCGCCACCAACGCCTACTCATATCTGCTGAAACCGTATGAGACGTCGTGCCGGTTTCCATTTGTCCTCGAGTACTGGGACGTTGCTGCGGCGGGGATTCCCCATTCGATGAAGATCCCGGACGGCTACTTGCTCAGGGAACCGATCGTGGGTCTCTTGCGGGTCGTGCCGTGCGCATGGCTGCTACCGATCCCGGTTGCGCTCACCTTCTGGAGAGCCTCGATCAAGGTTTTCGGCCGGGGGGATTCGAAACAAGACGGCCCGGATGGTTGCCCCTTTCGGGTCTACGCTTGGTGCACCGTGAGCTTTGCGATTGTGGGCACCGCCACGGCCGTGGCCCAGATGGGTCTCTACATGGCGACGATGCGGTATCTCGCCGATGTGACCTCCGGCCTCGTGCTGCTCGGCATTCTCGGAGCATGGACTCTCCGAGCGGCTTTGAGCGATAGCGGCTGGATGCGAAGGGCGGCGAGCGGTCTCTGCGCGGCCCTGTGCATGGCCACGATCGTCTTCGGATTGCTGCTGGGCTACCAGGGGTACGGCATGAATTTTCAGGTGTTCAACCCCGACCTCCACACGAAGTTCGTCAGGGCTCTGTCAGTCTGCAAGGCAAAGGGATGGTAAGCGGGCTGCGCAGGTACGGTGCGATCGCCAGTAGGGCTCGTGCATGTCCTCAACGATTACGCAGCAAGACCCGGAAGCCCCCGTAAGCGGCGATCTGCTGGAAGTCGTGGGTCAAGCGCCCGTTCGTATCCGGCGCGATCGACACGCCCGTCCCGACCAAGACGGCGTCTGCCTCCGGAAGCAGAGCCCAAGGGGACGCCGCAGAGCGGCTGGGGGGTGCGAAGTGCTCGAGCTCCGCCGGAAACCCTTCGCAGGTCGATAACGCCTCCACGGGATAGAGTCCGTCCGCGTAGCCCCAGATCCCCACAGAGAGAGCTCGATAGGGTGGCTCGGCGGCTGGCGGCGCATCCGGCAGAGGAAACACCTCGAGGCCTCCGAACGTTTTCTTGGCGACTTTGCAACTGGCGGCGAACGCATCGAAGACGATCTCCTCCTGCTTCGACGGCGCTGATGCGACACCCGGAGTGACAACGACGTGCGTTACGCCGAGCGCCCGCAGGCGATCGTAGAGGTCGCGCGGCGTGCGAAACTCTCGATAGTCGATGACTCCCTGAAACCCGATCAAGTCATGGAGCGTGGGCCGGTCGAGTCCTAGGCTCACGTGCTGGGTGTGCAAGAGGACCGTGGCATTCTTTGGGAGCGAGTCGCTCAGCGTTAGGTACGGTTCGCGATAGGTACGCAGCTGCGCTCGAGCTCGACCTTCGATCCCACTGCTGAGGAGCGCGAGCGCGCCGGCGATCCGGTCCTTGCGCACCCAGTCTTTGCCCGAGAAATAAAGAGGAGTCGCCCATGCGAGTTGAATGGCGGTGAGCATCGCGATGCCCCCGCGAGCCAGAAGACCGAGCTCCCACACCCTCACCATGATCGCAGCGGTCACTGCTGCGAGCATAGGCATAAACGTCTGGAGATTGCGGTCGACCCAGAAGCTGAATGCCCATGTGAAGATTGCGCCCGCCCCAGCGAGCGCAGCGAAGCGCAGGCGGCGCGCGTCCTTGAGCAGCAACAAGAATGGAAGCTCGAAGCTGAAGAGCGAGCCGAAGACTGGAAACTTATAGATGAACGTTGCGTGAGGAGTGAGGGAGAATGTGAAAACCATTTCGGCGGCGCGACGCACGCGCTCGCCCCATGCGGCGGGTGGATGCCAGCGCCAATCGATGAAGAGCGTGTTGAGCAGAAAGGCAGCGTCTTTCACAGCCGGCGTACTGGCGGTGAATACATTTTGGAAGAGTGGGTAAACGGGATTCCTGAAGAAAACGAGGTGGCTGATGAAGTAGGGCGACATCACCGCCAGCACGGTGCCCGCTGCGAGAAGCAAGCCACGCACAATTTGGCTGTATTCGGGTGCGTCGGCGCCGCCTCTCGCGCGTTTCAACGCCACGTAGGCCGCCCGAAACAATGCGAGACCGACTAGCGGTACGACCGTATAGATCGCGTGCAGTTTCGTAAGGAACGCGCCTCCTGCGAGCGCTCCCCATAGCGCGCACATGCGGGCGTCGAAGCGCCGCAAGGCCTTCGTGGCGACGAGAAGAAGTGGCGCTGCGAAGAGCGCGAGGTGGTGGTCCGCCGCGCCTCCGAGATTGCTGTCGTAGACGAAGATCCCTGGGAACAGAAACAAGACGGCCCACGTCCCCCCGACCTCTCGGCCTGCCAGCGCTTGAGCCGTGGCCGCAACGCCCGCCAGAGTCCAAACCAAGATGGCAAACTCCAAATGGAGGGCCATCATCCAGTGCAGCGCGGGTAGGGGAAGGCCGGGGACCATGAAGGCCCAAGCGCTCACGATGCTGCCCAAGTGGGGCAGATTCTTCACCCAGTCTCCGGGGAAGGGTACGATTCGCCCCTCGCGCGCGTAGTCTTGCGCGATGACGAGGTGGTTCCAACTGGCGTCGTAGTTGATCGCGTCCGGGGACATGACGCCCAAGTAGAGAACCCCTAGAACGATCGTGCCGAAGAGCGAGGCCAGTAGTGGGATCCCTCCACGTCGTGGCATGCTCGCCGCGACCGCGGCGCGCAGCATGGGAAACCCTTGCGGCAGTCCGACGATCAGCATGACCGTCGGAAGGGCCACGGCGAAGACGGGCCCATAGAGCCGGATGAAGCCACCCGCATACATTCCGAGGACGAACGCGACGAGGCCGAGGGGCAAGCTCAGCGCGCACGTCTCGAAGGGGGTTCGATCGCGCGCATCCACGAGTCGGCTCACGATGAGATGACCAAAGCAAGCGCACGCCGCGCTGAGGTAGAAGGCCCAAAACCATATCTTGGCGAGGTCGAAGAAAAGCCAATCGTCGATGCTGCGCGCTCCGCCGAGCTCTTTGACGAGCAGCAGCGCTCCAGCCACTCCGATGCCGCACGCTGCAACCGAACGGAGGAGGCCGAAGTGCCGTCGGATAAAGTCCCGCAAACGTGACAGCTGGTTTGTGAGACTCGAGTGCATCGTTTCGTCGCCGGAGAAGCTAAAGGCCCACTGGCGGCTTAAGCAGCAGTCCGCGAGAGCGCGTATTGCGCGAGGGCTAGGGGGAGCGCTTCTCCAATAGGGCGCATCGAGATGCCCAGCGCGGCCAGACGAGGGCTAGCGAGAATGCAGTTGGAGCGCGCATGGGTCGCGAGGCCACGCGCCACGAGCTCGGGCTCACGGATTAGGTTCGTTCGGTGGCCTGGATCCACGATTTCTCGATAGAGCTTCAGCAGATCCGCGTGGCGCATCGACCCGGGGATCGTCACGAGGAAGACACCCGTCGCCCGCCGCTCGACGAGAGCGCGAACGACCGACACGAGATCGTCGACGACCGTAACGGAGTTCTCGACGTCAACGACCTGCGAGTAGCTCGCCAGCTTGGTGATGAGGTTGCGGGGTGCAGGTCGACCGTCGATCGGCATGCGCAGACGTGCGATGCCCACGTTCGGAAGCTTGGAAAGGACGAGGTCCGCGGCGTATTTCGACCGCGAGTAGAAGGAAGATGGGTTGGCGAAGTCGTCTTCGAGCCATCCCCCCGGCGAAGGAGAAGGTCCGTAGAAAATGCAGCCCGACCCGAGGTGCAGCAGATACGCGCCCACGCGGGCGCACGCTTCCGCGAGGACGAGGGGCCCGACCACGTTGGCCCGCTGAGTTTCGAGCGGATGAGCATCGCACCAGTCGACGTTCGGCTTTCCCGTCTTGCCTGCGCAATTGATCACCGCTTTCGCACCGAACGCTTCGAGATCGCGGAGCACCGCCCCGCGATCCGCAATATCGGCGGTCGACAGCACAGCCCCTGAGAGACTTTCAGTCAGGCGCTTTCCGAGAAAGCCTGCTCCAAAAACGACGATGGTCACGCCGGCGTACCCTTTCTTGCCGGGTCAGTGTGGACGACCGAGCTCGACACGGCAGTCGTCACCGACCAGCAAGTTTAGCGCCCCATGCCGCGTCGAGCCCGGCTGCACGATGACCCTGCGGCCGATGACCGAGTCCTCGAGGCGGACGATGTCGCGAATCTGACTCCCGCTCAGGAGGATCGAATGCTCTACGCCCGCGCGCTCGATGACGACGTCGTCCCCAATGCTCGTAAAGGGACCGATATGCGCGTCGGTGATTCGGGCGCGGGCGCCGATCACGACGGGCCCGCGTATCGTCGATCGAATGATCTGCGCCCCCGGGTCGATCCGTAACCGCCCGGAGACGCGACTTTCCGCGTCGACCGACCCCTTGACCTCGTGGACCAGCCAATCGTCGAGGACGGTGTCATTCGCCAGCAGCAAGTCGTCCTTCTTGCCGGTGTCGAGCCACCACGACTGCACCCGATCGAATCGAACGGCGTGCCCGAGCTCGATCAGCATGCTGATGGCGTCGGTGATTTCGAGCTCGCCTCTCGCCGAAGGACGAATTCGCTCGATGGCGCTGAAGATGGGCACTCGAAACAGATAGATCCCGACCAGCGCTAGCGAGCTGCGTGGCTCCTTGGGTTTCTCGACGAGGCCGATGACGTTGCCCTGATCGTCGACCTCGGCGATGCCGAACTGGGAGGGATTGGAGACGGCCTTCAGCATCACCGAGGCGGCCATCGAAGGCGCCGAGCGAAAGGCCTCGACGGCCGCGCGCACTTTCGTACCGATGAGATTGTCGCCGAGAAACATGCAGAAATCGTCGTCACCGAGGTACGGCCGCGCGATCTTGACCGCGTGCGCAAGCCCCGCCGGCTTGGCCTGCAAGATGTAAGTCACTTTGGCTCCCCAAAGGGAGCCATCTCCGATCGCCGCGCGCACCTCTTCGCCGGTCTCGGGCGACAAGATGATCCCAATGTCGACGATGCCCGCATCGACGAGGTTGTCGAGCACGTAGAACAGGATCGGCCTGTTTGCGACGGGGACGAGTTGCTTCGCGCCGGTGTACGTCAGCGGCCGGAGCCGTGTGCCCGAGCCACCCGCCAGAACCAGCCCCTTCATCGTGGCTCCCCTAGCCCGAGACGTTGGCGACGATACTTGCCTGACGAAACGCGCTCGGACCACGAGCGGTTGTCTAGATACCACCGCACGGTCTTTCGGAGCCCTTCGTCGAACGACCGCGTCGGCGCCCAGCCGAGAGTTTTCTCGATCAACGTGGGGTCGACGGCATAGCGCCGATCGTGCCCCGGCCTGTCGGCTACGAGCGTGACAAGCTCGGCGTATTGGGTGAGGGGGCGGCCCGCGAGGCACGGGTTTCGGGACGGCGGGCAAAGCTCGTCGAGAAGCGCGCAAATGCCCCGAACGATGTCGATATTCTTTCGCTCGCTGCGCCCGCCGATGTTGAAAGTCGAGCCGGGCTGGGCGCGGCCGAGAACTTCGAAAAGAGCCACGCAATGATCCTCGACGTAGAGCCAATCGCGCACGTTCTGCCCATCGCCGTAGACAGGCAGCGGCTTGCCGTCGAGGGCGTTGAGAATGATGAGCGGAATGAGCTTCTCGGCGAACTGGTGCGGCCCGTAGTTGTTCGAGCAGTTCGTCAAGAGCGTGGGCAGGCCGTACGTCGAATGAACGGCTCGGAGGAAATGATCGGCCGAAGCTTTGGAAGCCGCGTAAGGCGAGTTCGGAGCGTACGGCGTCCGCTCGGAAAAAAAACCGTCGGGACCGAGTGAACCGTAGACCTCGTCGGTCGAGATCTGAAGAAACCGGAAGGCTCGCGCGCTTGCGCCGTCCAGCGTCTTCCAATAGGCGATCGCCGCCTGAATGAGCTCGAAGAAGCCCACTACGTTCGTGCGAACGAAGTCTGCTGGGCTGTCAATGGAACGGTCGACATGCGACTCCGCCGCAAAGTTCACGATCCACGTCGGCTGGTGTGTGGAGAGCAGATGCGCGACGAGCTCTCGATCGCCGATGTCGCCACGAACGAAGACGTGCTCCGAGCAGCCATCGAGCGTAGCGAGGTTTTCGATGTTGCCCGCATACGTGAGCTTGTCGAGGTTCACGACGCGAGCGCCACTTCGAATGCAATGGTGAACGAAGTTCGAGCCGATAAACCCGGCCCCGCCGGTCACAAGCAGTGTGGGGTGGGCCGTCACGAGCTTGCCCGAGCCGCTGGTGTATCTTCCGAGCCGAGAGCGAGGGTGCCTGAAGCGTCGTGGCCCGCAAGCGCCCCCGTCTTTTTGGCATCGCCCAGCACGAAATCGACGTCAGGCGTCGACTCGGCAACGATGAATATCTGATACGAAAAGAGCGTTCGCGAGAGCCGGATGAGAGCGAGGTTTGCACGCACCGCCGCCTGGCCCAGCACGCCTTCGCCAAGGACCTTGGGGAACGGCGCGGGCACTCCACGCACTTCCTTGATTCGAAACCCCGCATCGACCAAAAGGCGCTGGATGGATCGGAACGTGAAGAGCCGCCGGTGCGTGCGATCGAGAATGCCTGCTTTGCCGTAGTTGAACTGCCCGAAAAGCAGCATGAGGCGCTGGGCCGCGAACGCGATGTTGGGTGTCGTGAGCACCAGAGTCTTCGGCGACCAGTCGACCTTCGCCCGAAGGCGATCGAGGAAGACTTCAGGCTCGCTCAAGTGCTCAATCACATCGAGCAAGAGGATGCGATCGGATTGCTTGGGGTCGAAGAGCGGAGCGTCGTCGAGATCTTGGCGGATGAACCCTACCCCTTGGCCAACGGCGGGCGCGTGTTGGTCCACCACGACGACCTGACAGCCCTTGCGAACTAGCTCGCGCGCCAGTCCCCCGGGGCCGGCCCCGATGTCGAGCACGCGTGATCCTTCGGGAACGGCGTCGAGGGCATAGGAGTGGCTACTGGCGTATCCGAGCTTCAAATCGTAATGTGAGTTCTCTTCCCCGAGCGCTACCGGCTCGAACCTCCGCTGGTAGAGAACGCCAGCTCGATGCGCGGCGTTCTGCAACGTGGCCACGATAACGTTCTTGGCATACTGGATGCCGTTGACGCGTGAGATCTCGCCGCCGTAATACGTCGGAATCGGAAGCTCCACGATGCGCTGCTTCGCGTTCAGAAGCTGAAGGATAATTTCGGTATCGAAGTGAAACTCGTTCGAGTTGATCAGGAACGCGATACGTCGGAGCGCGGCTGTGGAATAGACCCGATAACCTGAGTGAAACTCGGAGAATTTCGTGCCCAGCAGGGCATTTTGCGCGCGTGTCAGAATCTTGTTTCCGACGAACTTGTACAGAGGCATCCCGCCTTTGAGCGCACCAAAGGGCGTGAGCATCCGGCTTCCGAACACGGCGTCGGCCTCGCCGCTGCGCAGCGGTGCCACGAGGCGGGGCAGCTCTTCGGGCGCGTACTGGCCGTCGCCATGGACCATTGCGACGTAATCGAAGCCCCCGCGTATCGCGAACGCGTAGCCGACTTTCTGATTTCCTCCGTAACCCTGATTGAGCTCGTTCCGAAGAACGGTCATGGGGATCTCGGGATGCATGTGCTGGTACTCGCGGCCGATCGCGAAGGTACGATCTTCGGACGCATCGTCGACGACGAGCACTTCGCACTCGTATTCGTCGAAGCACGTACCCGGGATTCGCTCGAGCACTGCGCGAAGGGTGCTCTCGGCGTAATACGAGATGACGAAAATCAGGAGGCGCTTCTTGCGTTGCATGGCTGCAGGCGCTTCTCGTCGGGACAATTGAGGGTCCTGGAGGCGTGTTTCTACGCTATCCACCACGGGGAGGGGCACAATAGCGCACCGAGCCTCGCTGGACACCTTATCCCCAATGCCGCCTGCCAGTCAGATGACGGAGCCGACGACGTATCCGGCCGCATGGGTCGCGCTGGACGGTGTCTGGCGCCGCCTTTTCGTTCACGTGTCCTCTTCGACCG
>Ga0302324_100024031_pt1 | contig 11766 bp, 6 predicted proteins | sample Palsa_T0_1_FD_201949 | JGI IMG/M metagenome (GOLD analysis project Ga0302324, IMG submission 201949) | Peat permafrost microbial communities from Stordalen Mire near Abisko, Sweden - Palsa_T0_1 | ecosystem: Environmental > Terrestrial > Soil > Palsa > Peat permafrost | place: Sweden: Abisko... | reverse complement strand
CTTGTCCCCAAGAAAGCCATGACCGAAGTGCAGCGCCTTGCCGCAGACGGTGGCGATGATGGCATGGTCGAATTCGCGCAAGACGAAAGCCACCTATTTTTCCAGTTCGGTGGACGCCTGCTCACCTCGCGCAAATTAACCGGGCAGTTCCCCAACTACGAAGCAGTCCTGCCGCGCGACGCGAACAAGACTCTTGTACTCGAGCGCGGCGAACTTCAGGACGCTCTCCGCCGCGTCTCGCAACTCGCGGACCAGCGCTCGCACGCCGTGAAATTCATGCTTGCCAAGGAAGGTCTCGAAATTTCCGCCTCGAGTCCCGAATACGGCGAGGCCAAGGAAGCCATCGAAAAGGAATTCAAGGGCGAGCCCATCGCCATCGGTTTTAACGCGCAGTATCTTCTCGATTTTCTCGCCGCGGCGGCAGATGGCCCCATCAGTTTCGAACTCAAGGACGAGCAGTCCGCCGGCCAGTTGCGCCCCATTTCTGACGATTCCACCCGCTACCGCTACGTCGTCATGCCCATGCGCATTTGACCCCACCAAAATAACCGTAAGTCGCTGATAAAAATAAAGATATACCAAACTAAAACCATACAATCACCTTGTTAAAACACGCACGTTCCGGTAAAATTGAGTTGTTCCGGAATCCCAGAGAACAGTATCCGAACGGCATTTGATCGGCACGAAACTTAGGCCTCGCCGTGAGCGTTCGCGTCAGAACGAAGGCTCATAAAACCGGCGAGCGCAACAGAAACAACTCTTCGTAAATCGGAGAGAAACACGCTGCGCCGCGCCCCACCGAAATTTCGGAATGGGACGGGATGTAGCGGGAAACACCCTTCGAGTCCCAGTTCGAACGTGAGCGAGACGGGGCCAATGGGCAAGGCAGGTTCGAGCACATCCGCGCGACAGCCTTCCCGAACACTGATCGTAAGCTGATTGTAAAAACTGATTCGCCAAATTTAAATTCGTCAAAACATTCGCCAGCCATCGACGTGGCACGCTGCACCGAACTGAGGAGACGCGCGATTCATGGGTGACAAAGAGAATCCGGCTGCAAAGGGTGCTGGGCACAAGTACGACGCCACTTCCATCAAAGTCCTCGCGGGGCTTGAGGCCGTCCGCAAGCGCCCTGCCATGTACATCGGTTCCACGGGCGAGATGGGCCTGCACCACCTGGTATGGGAAGTCGCCGATAATTCCGTCGACGAAGCCATGGCCGGATATTGCGACGAGATCAATGTCACCGTGCACGAAGACAACAGCGTCACCGTAATTGACAACGGCCGCGGCATTCCCGTCGACATGCACGCCACCGAGAAGAAGCCCGCCGCCGAAGTCGTGATGACCGTCCTGCACGCCGGCGGCAAATTTGACAGTGACACCTATAAAGTTTCCGGCGGCTTGCACGGCGTCGGCGTTTCTGTGGTCAACGCGCTCTCCGACTGGCTGGAATTGGAAATCTGGCGCGATGGCGAAGTCTGGGAGCAGACCTACGAGAAGGGTAATCCCACATCGAAGCTCAAGGCTTCCGGCAAGACGAAAAAGACCGGCACAAAAATCACCTTCCATGCCGATCCGTCGATTTTCACAACCATCGCCTATAGTTTTGACACGCTTTCGCAGCGCCTTCGCGAGCTGGCCTTCCTGAACAAAGGCCTGAAAATCACACTGGCCGATGAGCGCAACGGTAAGAACGCCGAGTTTCGCTTCACCGGCGGCATCGCCGAATTCGTCAAACACCTCAACCGTGGCAAACAAACTCTCTCCGACTCCCCGATTTACATCGAGGGCAAGCGCGATCAGGTCGATATCGAAATCGCGCTGCAATATAACGACAGCTACGCCGAGAACATTTTTGCCTTCGCCAACACCATCAACACCGTCGACGGCGGCACGCACCTTTCCGGCTTCCGCTCCGCCCTCACCCGCACCATCAACTATTACGCGAACTCGGCCGGCATGCTCAAGGAGCAGAAGGACGAAGTCACCATCAATGGCGACGACGTGCGCGAAGGCCTCGTCGCCGTCATCTCCGTCAAGCTTCCCCAGCCCCAGTTCGAAGGCCAGACCAAGGGCAAGCTCAATAGCGACATCAAGGGCAACGTCGAATCGCTCGTGAACGAAAAGCTTGGTGAGTATTTCGACAAGCACTCCTCCATCGCCCGCAAGATCATTGGCAAGTGCATTGACGCGGCCCGCGCCCGCGAAGCTGCCCGCAAGGCCCGCGAGCTCACTCGGCGCAAGTCCGCTCTCGATTCGAGCGGCCTGCCCGGCAAGCTGGCCGATTGCCAGGAACGCGATCCCGCGCGCTGTGAGCTGTTCCTCGTCGAGGGAGAGTCCGCCGGTGGCTCCGCCAAGGGTGGGCGCGACCGCCGCTACCAGGCCATCCTGCCGCTAAAGGGGAAAATCCTCAACGTCGAGAAGGCCCGCTACGACAAAATGCTCGGCCACGAGGAAATCCGCTGCATCATCACGGCACTGGGCACCGGCATCGGCAAGGAAGATTTCGATGCCAACAAGCTGCGCTACCACAAAATAATTCTGATGACCGACGCGGACGTCGACGGCAGCCACATCCGCACCTTGCTGCTCACATTCTTCTTCCGCCACATGCGCGAGCTGATCGACCGCGGAAATATCTACATCGCCCAGCCTCCGCTCTACCGTGTCAAGCGCGGCAAGATGGACCGCTACATCCGCGACGAGCGCGAATTCTCCCGCGAGTTGATGAAGCGCGCCACCGAAGAGCACGTAGTGAAGGGCAAAAGCGGCGAGTCGCTCGAAGGCGGCCCATTGACGCAGTTCCTGCTCAACATCCAGGAATTCGACCAGGTAGCGGCCAAGATGGCCAGGCGCCTGCGCGATCCCAAGCTCGTCGAACTGCTAGCCGCCGCCGAACTCGACAAGAAGACCGACTTCGCCGACAAGAAGAAGCTCCAGGACCTGATCAAGGCCATCGAAAAGGCCAAGCTCAACCTCGACCCCAAGCTCGCCTTCGACGAAGAGCACAGCCTGCACGAACTCGTGTTGACGAATGGCTCGGAGCGTCGCGTCAACTGGGCGCTGGCCGGCGGCGCGGAGTACAAGCGTCTCCGCACCCTGTATCAGTCCATCGAATCGCTCGACAAGCCGCCTTTCACGATCGCCGAAAATGGCGACAAGGTAACCAAAGATAGCGCCACCGCCCTCCTGAATTACGTGCTGGAAGACGCGAAAAAAGAATTTACCATTACGCGTTTCAAGGGCCTGGGCGAAATGAATCCCGATCAGCTCTGGGCCACCACCATGAACGCCGAAACGCGCACGCTCCTGAAAGTGCGCCTCGAAGACGCCGTAGCTGCCGAGCAAATCTTCTCCACGCTGATGGGCGAAAACGTGGAGCAGCGCCGCAAATTCATCGAGGAAAACGCCCTCGACGTAGTGAACCTGGACATCTGAGGGATTTGCCTTTCGCCGTGATCGCAACAGAGAGGTGTTGCCGTTCGTTGTCATCCGAGCGAGCGAAGCGACGAGGGATATCTCCTAGGAACGTGCGGCGGGCAAGAGGGCTGGAACGTTCGAAACGATTCGCAGCAACGTGGCCTTCGCTGGCTGAACATCGGGCGCTGGTGGCTCTGTGGCACTGCGATGTTCATGGTGGCGCCGCTGGTCCCGGAAATGATCCGGAACTACCGGAAGTGGCACGCGGCAATTGCTACCGATCGGTCAGCCGCGGGTTTCTGGCGGACAGCTTTCTACTTGGGCTTGGCGCGCTTCGCGGTGGAAATCATTCTGATCGCCGCGATCTTTTTGATCCTGAAGCCGCGGCCCAATATGCTCGGCTTCCGCGCGGATAGCAGCGACGCACCGGCAAAAGATAGCACCCGGCCGTAACGAATTTTGTAAAGCGAAATTACCAACCGACGAACTGAGGGACGCGAATGGCGGACGAACCAAATCAGTCGATATTGACTCCCGTCGATATCGAATCCGAAATGAAGAAGTCGTATCTCGATTACGCCATGAGCGTGATCATCGGGCGCGCCCTGCCGGACGTGCGCGACGGCTTGAAGCCCGTGCATCGCCGCATTCTCTTCGGCATGTATGAGCTCGGGCTCACCTCCACCAAGCCCTATCGCAAATGCGCCAAGATCGTCGGCGAAGTTCTCGGCAAGTACCATCCCCACGGCGACACGCCTGTCTACGACGCTCTCGTACGCCTCGCCCAGGATTTCAACATGCGCTACCCGCTCGTCGACGGCCAGGGAAACTTCGGCTCCGTCGACGGCGATCCCCCTGCCGCCATGCGGTACACCGAGGCGCGCCTTTCCAAGATCGCCGAGGAAATGCTCGCCGACATCGAAAAGGAAACCGTCGATTTCATCCCCAACTTCGATGAAAGCGAACACGAACCCGTCGTTCTTCCCACGCGCATTCCCAGCCTTCTCGTCAATGGTTCCACCGGCATCGCCGTCGGCATGGCCACCAATATTCCGCCGCACAACCTGAAGGAAGTCGTCGAAGCCGCCATCCTGATGATCCAGGAGCCGGAGTCCAGCCTGAAGACGATCATGAAGCTCGTTCCCGGCCCCGATTTTCCCACAGGCGGCTACATCTACGGCCGCGAAGGAATCGAGCAGGCCTACAAAACCGGGCGCGGCTCGTTCCAGGTGCGCGCCAAGGCCGCCATCGAGCAGCGCGGCAAGGACCGCCAGGACATCGTCGTCACCGAACTGCCCTACCAGGTCAACAAGGCGCGCCTCATCGAGCACATCGCCGACCTCATCCAGGACAAAAAAATCGACGGCATCGCCGACATTCGCGACGAGAGCGACCGCGACGGCATGCGCATCGTCATCGAAGTGAAGCGCGACGAAGAGCCGCAAATCATTCTCAACAAACTCTTCAAGCTCACGCAGATGCAGGAATCCTTCGGCATGATCCTGCTCGCCATCGTCGCCGGCCAGCCACGCGAGCTGGGCTTGCTCGAACTCCTGCATCTGTTCATCGAGCATCGCGTCGACGTGGTCCGCCGCCGCACGCAGTACGAACTCCGCAAGGCCCGCGAGCGCGAGCACATTTTGCTCGGCTACCACATCGCCCTCGATTACATCGACGACGTCATCAAGATCATTCGCGGATCGTCCAGCCGCGCCAACGCCCGCGAGAATTTGTTCCAGTTCTTCACCAATAAGTCCATCCGCGTGCAGGTGGGCAATTCGGAGCAGACCCTCAAGGGCGTCAAGCTAGACGCAAAGAAATACGGCATCATCGCCGCCGGCGACACCCCGGGCCTCAGCTACATCCAGATTGACGCCATCCTTGAATTGCAGTTGCACCGCCTCACGCGTCTTTCCATCGACGAAATTCTCAAGGAACTCGCCGAAATCCGCGAGCGCATCGAGGAGCTGAACTCCATCCTCGCAAGCGACAAGAAGCTCAAGGCCGTCATCGTGGCCGAGCTGCGCGAAATCCTCAAAGCCTATGGCGACGAGCGCCGCACCCAGATCGTCGATCGCGTCGAGGAAATCAAACTCGAAGACCTGATCAAAGACGAAGAAATGGCCATCACCGTCAGCCACGCCGGCTACATCAAGCGCACTCCGGTTGATGTCTACCGCCATCAGTCGCGCGGCGGCAAGGGCCGCATTGGCGCGAAGACGCGCGACGAGGATTTCGTCGAGCACTTCTTCGTCGCCTCGGCCCACAGTTACATGCTGCTGTTCACCTCGAAGGGCCGCGTGTACTGGCTGAAGGTGTACGAAATTTCAGAAGCCGCCGCGGCCACGCGCGGCAAGGCCATCAACAGCATCGTCCGCTTCCAGGAAAACGAAACGCTCACCGCGGTCGTCCCCGCGCGCAACCTGGAAGAAACCGGCCGTTACGTCTTCCTCGCCACCAAAAACGGCACGGTAAAGAAAACGGAGCTCGCCGAATTCTCCAATCCGCGTCCCTCCGGCATCATCGCCATTAGCCTCGACGGAAGCGACGAACTCATCGGCGCCAAGCTCACCGACGGCAAGCACATGGTGTTCCTCGCCAGCCACGACGGCCAGGCCATTTTGTTCCGCGAGACCGAAGTCCGCGCCATGGGCCGCCAGGCTGGCGGCGTCAACGGCATGGACCTCGCCAAAGACGATTATGTCGTCAGCATGGATGCCGCCAAGGTCGATTTCGAAATCGTCAAAAAGGAATTCAAGAAAGATACGCAGAATCTCGATGAGCTAGAAAGCGACGAGATCCGCGAATCGCTCACGTCCCTCATGCTCACCGTTGCCGAAAAGGGCTACGGCAAGCGCACGCCGCTCGCCGAATACCGCGTCACCTCCCGCGGCGGCAAGGGCGTCATCAACCTGAAATCCACCGACCGCAACGGCCCCGTCGTAGCCGCGCTGCAGGTTCGCGAAGATTCCGACGTCATGATCATCACCGGCCAGGGCAAAGTGATCCGCGTCCACTCCGGCGAAATTCGCGAAGCGGGCCGCTCCACGCAAGGCGTCCGCCTCCTGCGCCTCGATGAAGGAGACCGCGTCGTAGCCGCAGCCGCAATTCTCGAAGAGGAAAACGGCGCCATCCCTGTGCCCGAGCCTGAAAAGAAATAGCGAAGCGCCGGGATTCGCATCGCCCTGGGATCAGGGCCGCTTAACCACGAGCGCGTACATCTGGGCGCGGATTTCAAATCCCAGGCGCTTATAAAGCTCAATCGCGCGAGTATTCTCGCCGCGCACATGCAAGCATGGCGTTTCCCCCCGCTCGCGAATGCGCGCCACCAGCTCGCCGATAAGCCCCGCCGCAAACCCGCGTCCCAGATATCCGGGAAGTGTGCAAACGGCGCTGATCTCGGTATATCCCTCGACGCGAAGCCTCTCTCCGGCCATCGCCACAATCTTTCCCTCGCGGCGGATCCCGATGTAGTTCCCCATCTCGTGCGTGCGCATCCCAAACGGCCCCGGCTTGGTCAGTTGGGCCAGCGCAAGTATTTCCGCTGCGTCGGAAGGTTTCAGTTCGTCCACGTGAGCCGCACGCGCGATCGTTCGCGAGTCGTCCAGCCTCGTCTGCAGAAGCGGCATGGAATCAATCGTGCGCCACCCCGGCGGCGGATTCTGCTCCGTCGGAAGAAAGAGCGCCGCCGGCTGCCCGTCGCTCAGAAGATCTGCCAGGGATGCGTACGCCTCCTTACTCGCTTCCGCAAATCCCGCCAGCGACGTCACCTCGGGATGAAATCTCCGCGCCAGCCCGGTGCCTTCGGCGAACTCCGAGCGCCGCGTCGTGAGCGCGGCCCAAATGGGATTATCGAGAGGATTGTCGAACGCACGCATAAGCAAATGTTACGCATCGCGCATAAGCGAATCCATCCGATTTCCACCGCAAAATTGTTTTCCTCGCGGCCAAATTGGTCTCCACCTGTTCGAATCGCCGAGATAGTTCTTCGGCGAAGACGCAACAAAAGCAAAAGGTACATGTTCCCGCGTACCATTGCCGCCCGGCGCAGCCAGTCCTATAATCCTCATTACCCAGCGATCGCTCAACAACCGTCATCAATCATCCAGTCCTTGACGGCGCATCGGAACGATGCCAAGCTGCGCCCCTCACCAGCCTCGTGGGGAGGCAGCAACTTTTTTTCAGCATCCGGGTTGAAGCTCGCAGCGCGTGGGCACTGTCGGTTGCGTGTCGTGTAAGGGGGGTCCGTGGGACGCTCTTCAAGGTTCATCCTTGTATTACTGTTTTTGTGCACTCTTATCGGCTGTGGCGGCGGGAGCACTCAAAGCGAATCCACCACCACGCCTCAACCCAGCGTAGTCATCAATCCCCCGGCTCCCAATGTTCGCCCGGGCGATCCCCCGGTGCAGTTCACCGCCACCGTGGCCAACACTTCGAATACCGCGGTCACCTGGTCGGTGAACGGCACAACCGGCGGCAGCGCCGCCATGGGCCTGATCAGCACCACCGGCCAATACACCGCGCCTGCCACCGTACCAACCAGCAATGTCGTAACCGTGCAGGCCGCGCTGGTAAGCACTCCCACCGTGCAAGGCACCAGTTCCGTAACCCTGCTCAACCCGATTCCCGTCGTCTCATCCGTCAGCCCGCAAATCATCGGCGTGGGTGCGTTCACAATTCAGGTCAACGGCAGCGGCTTCCTGACTGGCGCGCAGGTGATGTTCGGCACAACGGCGCTTACCACCACATTTGTCTCCGCGACGGAGTTGACCGCCACCGGCACGGCCGTTGCCGCGCAGGCCGGCAGCGTATCGGTGACCGTCGTGAATCCGGCCCCCGGCGTGAACAACTCCACCACCTCCGCCGTCACACAGGTGAGTTCGGTAACCGTCGAGACCGTTGCTGCCGCGGTTCGTTTCCTCGAGCAATCCACCTTTGGCCCGACTCCGGCTCTCGTGACGCAGGTTCAGCAGATAGGTTTTCCTGAATTTCTCACCAGCCAGTTCGCGACTTCAGGTTCCACCTATCCCGATCCGGCCTCTACCGTCACGTCTCTGCTGCCCACCCAGCAGGTCTTCTTCACCAACGCACTGAACAATCCCGATCAGCTCCGGCAGCGCGTTGCCTTTGCGCTGAGCGAGATGTGGGTAACCTCGGGCTTCACCGTTCCGCCCCAGGGCATGGCGCCCTACATGCGTTTGCTGCTGCAGGACGCTTTCGTCAACTATCGCACCCTGATGAACGATGTCACGCTCAGCCCGGCCATGGGCCGCTACCTGGACATGGTGAACAACGACAATCCCCCCACAGGCCAGCATGCCAATGAAAACTACGCCCGCGAACTGATGCAGTTGTTCACGCTGGGCCTCGACAAGCTCAATGAGGACGGCACCTTGCAGCTCGATAGCAGCGGCAATCCCATTCCCACCTATACGCAGGCCGATGTCGACTCTTTCGCCCTGGCTTACACAGGCTGGACGTATCCCACGCAATCGGGAGCAACGCTGGCAAAGCACAACCCGGCCTACTGGATCGGACCCATGGTGCCGTTCGAGAGCAATCACAATACGGCAGCGAAGGTTCTTCTTCCTGTCAGCGGTTCGGCAGTCACTCTTCCGGCTGGCCAATCGGCCGAGAACGATTTAAGTGGCGCGCTCGACAACATTTTCGCCCAGCCGAGTTTGCCTCCCTTTGTCTGCAAACAGCTGATTCAGCATCTGGTCAGCAGTAACCCCAGCAGCGCTTACGTGAAGCGCGTTGCGGATGTCTTTACGAGCGGAACTTTCAGCGGCGGCGGCGTCACCATCGGTTCGGGGCAGCGTGGCGATATGCAGGCTGTCATTGCCGCCATTCTGCTCGATTCCGAAGCCCGCCGGGGCGACTCCACCGCCACTGCGAATCCCGGTGATGGACACCTTCGCGAGCCCGTTCTCTACATCGCCAACATTCTGCGCGCCTTTGGAGCGACGACCGACGGCGCTGCGCCGGCCAACTCCGCCTCGTCCATGAGCCAGTCCGTAATGGATTCCCCGAGCGTTTTCAATTTCTTCCCGCCGGACTACGGCATTCCCGGCACCAATCTGCTCGGTCCGGAATTTGATCTCGAGACCACGGCCACCACGCTCGTTCGCGCCAATTTTATAAATTCGTTTGTGTACGGTTCCATCGGCACGGGCACCACGGTGAGTTTCACTACGTACGCCAATCTTGCGGCGAATCCAAACGCTACGGGCCAGTTGCTCGACACCCTGAATGCGCTGCTTCTACACAACTCGATGACAGCCGACGCGCGCACCAGCATTCTCGCGGCGGTGAACGCCGTTCCGGCCGGGTCCACTCAGAATCTCGCGCGCGCCCAGGCCGCCATATATTTGATTCTTTCGTCGTCGCAATACCAGGTCGAACAGTAGTGAGCTCTAAATTGTGCAGTAGCGAGCAAAAAGTCGAGCAGTAGCGAGCTATAAATTGTGCAGTAGTGAGCGAAGGGTTGACCAGTAGCGAGCTCTAAATCGTGCGGTAACGGACTCTAAGAGGGTTCCATGAAAATCACGCGAAGAGATTTGATCCGCCAGTCCTGTTGCGCCGCCGCGGCTCTCGGCACGGCTTCCAGCTTCAGCCGCTTCGGCCTCATCCACGCGCTCGCTCAGTCCCCGGCGAGCTACCAGGCCCTGGTGTGCATTTTTCTCTTCGGAGGCAACGACGCCAACAACATGCTCATCCCCACCGACACCGCCGGCTACGCGAACTACCTGAAGTACCGCGTCGCCGTCGCCAATGGCGGCTTGGCTCTCGACCAGAGCACGCTGCTGCCGATCGCGGCCAAAACCGCGCAGAATGGCCAGACCTCCTTCGGTCTGCATCCGAACCTTCCCGAGGTGGAGGCTCTGTTCACCTCCGGCCGGCTGGCGTTTCTCGCCAACGTCGGCCCGCTCGCGCAGCCGCTCACGCGTACGCAGTACTTGGCGCCAGCCCCTCCCGTTCCGGCAAATCTTTTCTCGCATGCCGATCAGCAGCAGCAGTGGCAGACGCTCGAACTCGACGGCTTCTACAAGACGGGCTGGGCCGGCCGCCTCGCCGACAACATCAACGGCAGCCTCAATTCAGGTTCGTTATTTCCCCCGATCACCTCCGTAGCCGGCTCGGCGATTTTCGGCACCGGACAGCAGACCCAGCCGTATGCCATCATTCCCGGCACCACGCCGGGTCTTTCCGGGTTCGATAGCTCCGCCGCTGGCACCGCCCGGTTGCAGGCCTTGCAGCAGTTGCTCACCTTCGATACGGGTGTCTCGCTGATCCAGTCCGCCAGCTCCATCACTTCCAATTCCCTGGCCGATAGCAAAACTCTTTCGGCCGCGCTGGTCTCCGCCACGCCGCTCGCCACCGTATTCCCGGCCACGGGCCTGGGAAATCAGTTGAAACAAGTAGCGCAGCTTCTCTCCGTGCGCTCAGCGCTCAGCCTGAATCGCCAGGTCTTCTTCTGTTCCCTGGGCGGTTTCGACACGCACAGCAACCAGATCGCAACGCAGCAGACGCTCTTCGCGCAGTTGAGCCCCGCGATGAATGCCTTCTACAACGCCACCGTCGAATTGAACCTGGCGCAGCAGGTCACCACATTCACCATGTCCGATTTCAGCCGCACCTACCAGCCCGCGTCCGATGGCGGCAGCGACCATGCCTGGGGCAGCGTGCAAATGATCATGGGCGGAGGGGTGGTAGGCGGAGATATCTACGGCACCCTCCCGGTATTCGCGCCAGGCGGTCCCAGCGATGTCGGCTCGAACGGCCGCTGGATTCCCACCACTCCCATCGACCAGTACGGCGCAACCCTAGCCAAGTGGTTCGGCGTGCCCGCCGGAGATTTTGCCGCCATCTTCCCCAACCTGGCAAACTTCCCCAGCCAGACGCTAACGTTCCTCGGCTGAGCCGCCGCCCCCATCTTTGCGCTTCTCAGCAATGCCGGTCTTGCTTTAGCCTTTGCGGGTGCCCGACCCTTCGGTTTTAAGGGTCGGGCTTCTCACTCCGCGAGGCACCCAGGCGTGCAGCCTGGATACTCCGCCGGCGCTGCTCTTGTTTCGGTGCCGTTTTGCTCTGGGTTGTCATCCTGAGGAGCAAAGCGACGAAGGATCCCTCCTCGCCTTGCGTTCGTTTTGAGACGGAATTTTTGCAGGAAGCGAAGTGCTGCGAAACTACCGCCCCGATTGAACCGTAAATTCTTTAAGGCGGGATTTCGGGTCCGGCAGCTGCCGCATCTTCTCGACAAATACTCGCACGATCGCCGGATCGAACTGCGTAGCGGCGCAGCGTTCCAGCTCCGAAAACGCCTCCTCCGGCGAACGCCCCTTC
>Ga0302324_100024029_pt1 | contig 11767 bp, 6 predicted proteins | sample Palsa_T0_1_FD_201949 | JGI IMG/M metagenome (GOLD analysis project Ga0302324, IMG submission 201949) | Peat permafrost microbial communities from Stordalen Mire near Abisko, Sweden - Palsa_T0_1 | ecosystem: Environmental > Terrestrial > Soil > Palsa > Peat permafrost | place: Sweden: Abisko... | reverse complement strand
GGCCACGGCTGGGTGTATCGCGCGGTGTTCAAACAGGACAGGAAGGGCACTCTGCTCGATACCGACGGCAATGCGCTGCCGAAGCCTCCCACTGCGGCTGAGATGCAGAAGGCGGTGGCGGGCGAGGCGCAGCCCGGCCTGCCCGTACACCTCAAGGACATCCACATCGAGAAAGGCATGCAGTGCGTCGATTGCCACTTCCGCCAGGACAGCCACGGCAACGGGAAACTCTACGGCGAGTCGCGCGACGCCATCGAAATTGATTGCATCGATTGTCACGGCACCATCTCGAAGCGCGCCGAACCGGCGTCGCTGAATGGCAGGACCAGCGCGGCCGCCGGGGGAAACCCGATGCTCGATTACCGCGCGGTGTTCCCCGTGGATGCGAGCCTTCACAGCTCCGTGCTCAGCCAGGATCGGTTCTTCAGCCGGGACGGGAAGATCTTCCAGCGCTCCGCGGTGGAAGAAGGCAAGGTCTGGGAAGTGGTGCAGGTAAAGGATTCCATCACGCCGGGCAATGCGCATTACAACGAAAAATCACGGCTGGCCAAGACCATCCTGCGCGACGGCAAAACCTGGGGCGCGGCGCCCGGCCCCTCAGGAAGCGACGAGAGTCAGCTGGCCCACGCCAACTCGAACATGACGTGCTATGCATGCCACACGTCCTGGACGCCGAGCTGCTTTGGCTGTCATCTCCGCCAGATTGCCAACGAGAACACACCGATGCTCCACAACGAGGGCGCGAGCACGCGCAACTGGACCTCATACAATTTTCAGACGTTGCGCGACGACGTCTTCATGCTGGGCCGGGACGGCACGGTGACCGGCAACCGGATCGCGCCGCTGCGCTCCGCCTGCGCGGTGATGGTGAGTTCGCAGAACGGCAACCGCGAATGGATCTATTCGCAGCAGCAGACGATTTCTTCCGAAGGCTACGCGGGAACCGCTTTCAGTTCGCACTTTCCTCATTCAGTCCGGACACGGGAGACGAAGGGCTGCACGGATTGCCATGCTTCCAATGAAAAAGACAACAACGCATACGTAGCGATGGTGCTCGCCCAGGGCACGAATTTCTATAATTTCATCGGACGCTATGCTTATGTGGCAAGCGGCAAAGGCGGCTTCGACGCCGTCGCGGTGACGGAGCACGACGAACCCCAGGCCGTGATTGGAAGCACGCTGCACCAGATCGCCTATCCCGAGATGTATCGCGATCATGAAAAACGCGGCGGCGCGCTCAAAGAGGCGTATCGTCACGCGGCGGGCATTCCGGCGCTGGGCGAATCCGAGGTGCTCGATCTGCAGCTTCGCGGGGAATACATTTACGCGGCGATGGGTAAGGGCGGTTTCCGGATTTTCGACGTCGCCAACATCGATCACAAGGGTTTCTCCGAGCGGATCGTAACCGCTTCGGTGTCGCCGGTAGGGCAGCGCCTTTCCGTGCCGACGAAGTATGCGATGTCCGTTGCTTCGCCCTCCACGCTGGCGGTCGACCCCACGCGCAGCCATCTGCCGGAGAACGAAGAAGCGGTCAACCGCCGCGACAGCCAGCCTATTCCGCTGATCTACGCTTTCCTCTATGTCGCCGACCGCGAGGAGGGTCTGGTGGTGGTGGGTGACCCGAAGCACGGTGTGGGCACGCTGCTCGATGGCAATCCCAACAACAATTTCCTGAAGCGTGCGCTGGCGTGGAACCCCGGCGGCATTCTGAAAGGCGCGAATCACATCTCGATCGCCGGGCGTTACGCCTACATTACGGCCGACGCGGGGTTAGCGATTGTAGACCTGGAGAATCCGCTGGCGCCCAAGCTCGCCGGGACTATCGGGGCTCCGATGTTGCGCCAGCCGCGCGACGCGCAGATTCAGTTTCGCTATGCCTTCGTGACCGACGCGGACGGCGTGAAAGTGGTCGACATAACCGATCCTCACAAGCCCGTGCTGGTACAGGGAGCGCTTGTGCCGCTCGCCGACGCGCATCGTCTGTATCTGGTGCGAACCTACGCTTATGTTGCCGCGGGGACGCAGGGGCTCGCGATTGTCGATATCGAACATCCCGAGCATCCGCGCCTGGTGCGGACCTTCGACGCGGGCGGCAAGCTGAACGATGCCCGCGACGTCAAGGTGGGCATGACGAACGTCAGCCTTTTCGCTTACGTCGCCGATGGCGCGAACGGACTGCGCGTGGTTCAATTGACGTCGCCGGAATTTACTCCGGGGAATATGGGTTTCAGCCCCGCGCCCGAACCGCATCTGATTGCCACCTATAAAACCGGTTCGCCGGCGGTCGCGATTTCGGAGGGGCTCGATCGCGACCGTGCCGTGGATGAGAGCGGAAATCAGCTCTCCGTCTTCGGCCGGCGCGGTGCGCGTCCGTTCAATTCGACCGAGATGCGGAATCTGTATCTGAAGTCCGACGGAACGCCGTGGTCGGTTCCCGAGATCCGTTCGGACGCCGATATTCGTCGCGCTTACGGTCCGCCCGCGGGGGGAAAGTAGCGTGGCCGGGACGATCGTGCTGGCTTTTTTCGCTCTCTGGCTGGCGGCTGATAACCCCGGAGATTCGATTGTGCTCGATCGCGGGGGGAATCAGGGACCGGTTGCGTTCGATCATGCGGCGCACGTCAAAGCCCCGGTGGACCCGCGGTCCCCGCATCCGGCGCCGGCCGGGGCGACATGCGCCGGCTGCCATCATACGCGCGACGGCGCCGGCACGATTCAGCTTGCGAAATGCGAGGGCTGTCACGGGCCCGCCGGTGATCCGCGCAATCCGCAAAGCAAGGCGTTCAACGAAGAAAACCGCAAGACCGCGTTTCACGAGATGTGTATCGGATGCCATGCGGATCTGGCCAAAACTGCGCCCGCTTCACACACGGGTCCGGTGGCCTGCGTGGATTGCCATAAAACCAATGCGCGAGGCCGAATCTGATGCGGCCGGTGCGGCTGGCTTGGCAATTTCTGGCGCTGACCATCACGTCCATGCCTGTGCAGGCGGCGACGTTTGGCGCATCCGCCGCGTTTGCGCATCTCGAACCGCAACATGTCACACTCGAATGCCGCGAATGCCACGCGCTCGAACCGAACCGTGCGGACATCCACAAAATGCCGGGCCACGCCGCCTGCGCGGGCTGCCATAACTTCGCGGCCGAAGCGATCGACAGGGCCGAGGCCTTCTGCGGCGGATGCCACACGTCGCGGGAAGCTTCGCAGGATCGTCCGTCGCTTTACGATTTTCCGAAACAACATGACAGCCATGATTTCGGCGATCTTTTTTCCCACATCGCACACAAGAACGCCGGAACGGCAACGCGTTGCGAAGCGCCGGGCGCGGCCGCGCAATCGCAATGCGCCGACTGCCATGCGCCCATCCCAGTTCCCGCGGGGCAGAAACCGGATAAGGGAATGGAAGCCAGCCACACTTTCTGCTTCGCCTGCCATTGCGAGGCTCCGCGCGGCTACACCGCGGCGCAAAAGAACCTGAACCCCAGCCGCAACGATTGCGCGGTCTGCCATGTGGCGCATGAGGCGCAACCAACGTTGTTGACGAGCGTTCCGGATTTCCGCCACGCCGACCATTTGTTCGACACGCGTCCGCGGCGCAAGGATGCCAGCCCGGTTTCGCACGATCCGGATATTCTCTGCGTCGAATGCCATCGCACCGCCGCGTTATCCAGTCATCTGGATCAGATCCGCCAGCCTGAAGCCGCCACCTGTAATTCGTGTCATACAGGCAAACCCGGCCTGCCCGATCCGTTGACAGCGGAGAAGCCCCGATGAGGACCGGCTGTGTTGCGCTCGCGGCCACCCTCGCGCTGCTCTCCTGCGGAGGCCATACGGAACCGCAGCTGGCTTCCGCGCCCCCCGCTACGCCGAAACCCGCGAAACGCACTCAGAATGCTCTTTTCGATCATGGCCAGCCAGAGCACGCGAAGGTCTCCTGCGAGAGTTGCCATGCGCGCAGCCTCGACGACGTTGCCGACGTTGAACCACACAGCGTCGAACCACAGCGGCCCTCGCATGCGGCTTGCTCGGGCTGCCACTCCAGCGAGAACTATCTCAATGTTTCAACCTCGGAACCTCTGTGCGCTACCTGCCACCCGGCAAACGAGATTCTCGACGCATCGCGCAAGACCCGCGTATTGCCGTTCCCCGCGCAATTGCATCAGTTCGGCGTAAGCGCCTTCTCGCATCGCGCCCACACGGGTTCCGATTGCGGATTCTGCCACGCAGGCGGAGCCGGTGTCGCGGCCAAATCCTTCCCCGCACACGCCGAATGCTATTCCTGCCACGCACATCAGGCCGGTCAGAAGTTCGGACGCTGCCAGGATTGTCACGCCGCTACCAGCGAATCGCTCGTTTTCAGCCATGCGGCAGGGGCGGCGGGCCGCGATTACAACTTCCACCACTCCGGGCACACGAAGCGCAGGGATGGCGCGCCCATTGCCTGCGGCACGTGTCATCCACCCAAGGCCGAAGCGCCCAAACACGAAGGGTCAGAGCTCTCCGATATTGCACTTCAGGAGCCGGCGCGCGGCCAGAAGCACCAATCCACCTGCTGGGGAACATGTCATATCCAGAAGGAAGAAATCCGCTGCGCTAAGTGTCACGTCCGTGGCGTGCCTCTTCCGCTCGCAAGCGATTAGAGTATGTCAAAGGAAATCCAGAGCCGCCGCGAAGTCCTCCGCGCCATCGAACGCGCGCCCGCGATTGCCGATCTGCTCGAAATTCACGACGGCCACTACGAGTACGAGCTCGATCTCGAAGTCTGCGTGTACGGCCGCAACTATCAGGGCAAGCAGGTTGGCCCTTACATCCGCCTGCTGGCGTGCGAGCCGGGCGAGACGATTATCAAGCAGGGCGATTGGGGCGGCAATACATTCTTTGTCGGCATCGATCACGACCTCGATGTCTTTATCCGCGGTCAGGACGGCGGGGAAATCCAGGTTGGCGCCATCGCGCCGGGCGGGCAGTTCGGAGAAATGTCGGTTCTCGCCGGGGTTCCGCGCGCGGCCACGGTAAAGGCTCCGGCGAACACCGGCGCCCGCGTTCTCGAAGTCCAGCGTCCCGCGCTGCGGTTGCTGCGCAAGATACCGTTCTTTCGCGATTGCCTCGATCTCATCTACACGCAAAACGGCAAGGCGTCCGCCTTCCAGAGGATGCGCATCGATTCCAAGGTCGGCGACTACATGACGCGCCCGGCTAATTTCGGGCTCTCCCGTTTTCAGGTTTTTTCGAAGAACCACGCGCTGGCTCGCCACGGTTCGCCAATTCAGGAACTCTACGTCATCAAGGAAGGCTGGCTGCGCCGGACCACGGCTGACGGTCATCGCGACTACCTCGGCCGCGGGTATTGCTTCGGACTCGACGCCACTTCGGGCAGCTCAGTCTGGCCCTATACCATCACACTGCTGTCGCGCACCGAGCTTCTCGCCATTCCGCTGGAAGAATTGGCGCCCATCCCGCAGTTCCGGGAATCGCTGCTGCGGGAACTTGCGAACTTCGCGCCACCGCCGATGGGAGCTGGCCCTCGAAGCCAAACAAACGCCACCGCATTCCCGCCTGAAATCCGAAGGCAGGTTGTCGCATCCCAGGCGAGACTGATCACCACAGGCCTGGTGGACGCAACCAACCTGCTCGTAATGGACATGAAACTCTGCGTGCGCTGCGGACGCTGTTCCATGGCCTGCCATGAAGTTCACGGCCAGTCCCGGCTGGTACGGCACGGCATCGCCGTAGAACGCCTGGTCGCGCCTCCCGCGCCCACGCTCCAGGCGCTGCTCGTGCCGATGGTCTGTATGCACTGCCAGGATCCGGAGTGCCTCACCGGCTGCCCCACGGGGGCCATCGGACGGTTTCCGGGCGGCCAGGTGGATATCAATCCGAAGACATGCATCGGATGCGGCGATTGTGCCGTGAACTGTCCTTACAATGCCATTTCCATGGTGCAGCGCTCCCCGAAGAAGGCTGAGCCCCTGACCCGGCGTCAACGGCTGACGGAACTGGTGCAGATCCAGCCCGCGCCGCTTCCCAAAGCGGTGGAGCCAACGGAGGAACTGCTGGCCGTCAAATGCAACCTGTGCAGCGGCACGTCTCTGAATCCGTCCGGCTGCGCCACCCAAGCTTACAGTTGCGAGGAGAACTGTCCTACGGGAGCCCTCGCGCGCGTAAGCCCGCGCGATTATTTCAGCGAAATCACCGCGATCGAAGGCCGCGCATATCCTCCGGAAGCAACCAGCGGCCGCAACATCCATCGATCCGATCCGCCCGCACGAAAAATTCACCTGGCCGGGATCTCGATTCTTCTGCTGACCGTCGCCGCCGCGGTTGTGGGGCTGATGCGCTATGGCTTCAACGGAGTGTTTGCCGGCTTCTTCACCCTTCGCTGGGTGACTGGCATCGTCGGTCTGGTGGGAATCGCCGGAACCATGCTGTACCCGCGGCGCCGGCGTATCTTCCGCAAGCGGGCAGGTCCGCTTCGCTACTGGCTGCTCGGCCATATTTATCTGGGAGTTCTGGGCGCGGCGATGATCCTGCTTCATGGCGGAACGCGAAGCGGCGGCGCGCTGACCACCGCGCTCGCCATCTGCTTCGACCTGGTGATTCTGACAGGCTTGTGGGGCCTCTTCTGTTACCAGGTGGTGCCGGGCTGGCTGATTGCGCTGGAACCGGGAACTCCGTTGCTGGCGGATGACCTCAACCGGCGCTACGAAGAAATCCAGACGCAGGTTGAAGAAACACTTACGGCGGCGAGCGAACCGGCGAAGAAAGCCATGCAGACCGTTCTTGCCAAAGTCACCTCCTGGCGATTCATGATACGTCAGTTCGCCCTCCGGGAAACCCTGGAGAACATGAGCGCGGACGTCCGGCACGACTTCGCGGGACAAAGGGCGAAACTTACCGATCCGAACGACCAGGCGCGGATGGACCGCGTTACCGATGCGGTTACTTCGCTGCGCCGCCTGGATGCCCTGCGCTTCCTGCACTGGACGCTCAAGTCGTGGCTGCTGCCCCATGTGGTCGCCACGTCGCTGATGCTCGCTCTGCTTGTGGTTCATATTTTCCAGGTGGTATACGGAGTTCGATGATGCCTTCGGGACTTTTCCTGATCAGACGTCTGGACCGCGCCGTGAACGACGTGCGCATCGAGAGCGACGGTCTTACCATCGGCCGCCTTCCCGGCAATGAACTCGTCCTCAATCATCGCGCCGTCGATGAAACCCACGCAGGCATCAAGGAGATCGACGGCCACTATTGGATCTTCAATCTCTCCAGCAACAACGGGATCATCCTGAACCGGACTCTGGTGGAGAGGAAGGAACTTCAGGACGGAGACGTTCTGCAGGTCGGCCCGTTTATCCTGCATTTTTCTATCGAGCCGGACCGCGTGAATATCACCGTGGAAGTGGCGGCGGGGTGGCAGGTTGACGAAGCCAGCCAAAGCAAAGCAGGGCCCGATCTCCTTGAGGCGCAGTCGCTCGAAGTGTTCTGGGAGAAGCGCAAGCGCGAATCGGGCAAGATGACCGATGAGACCGCTCTCAACCCGAGAGGGCTGCGGCGGCTTGGAAAATCGCTGGCCTGCTGGGCCCCGACGCTCGACCTGCTGCAACCCTGGCGAACGGGATGGTTCATCTGGGGCGGCCTGGCGGTGCTGCTCTTCGGTCTGAGCGCACTCGCGGCCTGGCATGGCGCGTATTCTCCGGGCCCGCTGGCCTCTCCGCACACGGCGAAAACGCTGGCAACACACACGGTTGCGACGCGTGCCGCCGGTGGTTCCTGTTCCACATGCCATTCTCCCCTGGCATCGATGGATAACAAATCGATGGACAACCAATGTCTGTCCTGCCATCGGGTTTCCGGTTTCGCGGAAGCGATTTCACCCGCGCACGCCAGGGCGGACATGAACTGCGCGAGCTGCCATGTGGAGCATCGTGGCGCGGATGCGCGCGCCGGTCTGATGAACGACGGCGTCTGCCTCGATTGCCACACAGATACGGCGTCCGTAAAGGAAGGACATCGCGCGGGCGCGGTGCTCGGCGCGCCGCACCCTGTCACTCATGGTTACCCCGTGGTGCATGGCGTCTGGAAGTGGACCGGATTGAACGCCGCGGTCTGGAAGGCCAAGGGACTTCCGGAATCCTGGGCACAGCGTCCCGCCTCTGAACAGTTCCACGCCGTTCATCGTGGTGTACACATGCCGACCGCCGGGAAGGGCAGAATGGATTGCGCGGTCTGTCACGGGGTGGGGGCGCCGAAAAAAGAAGATCGGCCCCTGGCTCTGCTTCAGGCTTGTTCCGCGTGCCATGTTTCCACCGGGCCGGAGGCCGCCACCAGTGCCGGGTGCGTCAGCTGCCACCCGCCGCATGGTTCCACGCTGGAGTCGCAGGCCGTTCTCTCTGGACTGCATGGCAACTTCGAGTTGTTGGGCGCGCGCGTCGAAAGCGATCGGGCGGCCATCATCCACACTCTGCCGTCACCCCCCGCAAATGCAAATCATCCCCGCGTGGGCGCGTTGCCGTGGGCCGGTTGGGCAGGCATGCTGGGTCTTCCGCTCATCGTCTCTCTGGTCGCCTTGTCGCGGCACTCCGCGCGGCTGCGCTCGTCACTGACGGCTGCGCAGGCCGCGCCGCGTCCCGCCGACGCCCCGGCGTCCCGGCAGGAAGGGCCAAGGTATCCGCACCCGGTGATCGATCCGCTGCTGTGCATTGGCTGCCACGCATGCGTCAACGCCTGCCCGCACGATGTGCTGGCTATCGTCAACGGCATTGCCACTCCGGTGGCGCTCGATCAGTGCATGGAGGACACCGCCTGCATGGCTGAGTGTCCCGTCAGCCCCAAAGCGTGCGTGGTCGTGAATACGGTCAAGAAGATTCCGCCCCGTAAAGTGCCGAAACGCAACAAGAGCTATCTGACCGATGTTTCGGGTGTGTACCTTATCGGCGATGTCTCGGGCGTCCCGCTGGTCAAGAACGCGATCAATGAAGGCGTGCAGGCGATACAGTATGTGGCCGAAGACCTTGAGGCCGAAGGTCCCGCCGGCGGCATGGCATACGATGTCGCGATCGTCGGCGCGGGACCGGCGGGTTTCTCGGCCGCCGCCGCAGCCGCCGAGCGGGGGATGACTTATGTTGCGCTGGAAGCGGGCCGCCTCGCCAGCACCATCCGGAATTATCCGGCCGGCAAATATGTCTTCTTCAAGCCCGACGTGCCGGTGAAAGGCCGCGTACCGCTTCCGGGAGTCGGAGGCAAAAAGGAGGAGCTCCTGCGGGCGTGGGATGAACTGGCAAGCGGTCTTCAGGTTCGCGAAGAGGAACGCTGCACCGCGGTTAAGCCGGTGGGCAGCGGTTTCGAGGTCACCACGCAGGGCGAATCGGGGCAGGGTCAAAACACCTACACGGCGCGCCGTGTGATTCTCGCCATCGGCAATCTGGGTTCGCCCATGAAGCTCGGTGTCGCGGGCGAAGATCTGAAAGTTCCGCTCGGGCCGGATGGCAGAGTGGTCGCAAAAGTGAAATACAATCTTTCCGACCCCGACGACTATGTGGGCCGCAAATGCATGGTAGTGGGCGCGGGGAATTCCGCTATCGAAGCCGCGGTGGATCTGACAGGTTTTCGGCGCGATGGCGACCGGTTCACCTTCACGCGGGATAACGAGGTGAGCCTTGTGGTGCGCAGCGATTTCAAAGGCGATTTGAAACTGGGCAACAAGATGAATATCTACGATTGCATGGACGCCAAACGCATCAAGGTTTATTTCCGAACCACGATTAAAGAAATGAACGACCACGAAGTCGTATTGGCCGACGCGAGGAGCGGAGAGGTAAAGGCGACGCTTGAGAACGACTTCATCTTCGCGCTGATCGGCAGCGAGCGCCCGACGAAATTCCTGCAGTCGATTGGTGTGCAGATCGAGGGGGAAACGCGTAAGCCGAAATCGTGAACCGCGCGCGCAGTTTCCGGTTTCCCGGCATTCTGTCGAAAGGGCGGGGAGACTGCGTGCCTGGTCGCCCGGCTGTCCAAGAGAGGCAGGATTCTTTTGAGGCCTTCACAGATGTCGTCTTTGACATCGGCGTCGAGGACGGACCAGGATTTTTGTCGATCGGATCTGAGCATTGCCGGGTTCCTTGCTGAGGGTTTCGAGCGGTCTGTGCCGCCGCGCCCGCCAGTGCCGGAGCCTGCTCCGGCCGCAGGCTCAGCTGGCGGGTCTTGCCGCCGGGATAGTTGACGTTGAGAACCCAAGGAGGATGCCCCTCGCCGCGCGCGCACTTCAGGCAACCGCTGGTGCGATGGGTGATGCATTCCAGCAGAGAGCCGCGCAGGACATCGCCGGAAGGGGCATGGTGGCAGCGAGTTTGCCCCGTTTGCGGATGGCCTTGCTATCCTGCATCGTCTTGATCACAGCTGGCAAGCATCGAGTAGAAGTTAAAAAGATCGCTGGCGGTGGAGAAGAGGCCCAGTTCGGGACCGGGGTACTTAGCGCCCGCGCGATACTTCCCCGGATCGCCGCCTTGTGCCGTCTCGCGCGCCAACACGAGTTTGCCCACGCCGTCGGGAGTATAAATCATGGCAATGCGTGCTTTTTTGCCGTCGGGTGGAAAGTAAAACGTGTCGTTCATTTCGAGCGGAGTCAAAATGCGGCGCTGCACGAATTCCTCGTATTTCTGCCCGGAGAGGACCTCGACGATGCGGCCGAGGGTGGCGATTCCCATGTTGCTGTACATGTATTTCGTGCCCGGCTCGGCCACCAGTTTCTCGCCGGCATAGGCGCGGACAGCTTCGGCGAGCGCATGGTCCAGGGTGTAGTTGATGCGCGCAAACTCTCCGCGCTCGGGCAGAAAACCCAGGCCGGAACTGTGGCACATCAGTTCCCAGACGGCGGGAGGATGCTGCGGCGGATGAACCTTTACGCTCCCGTCCGCCGCCTTCTCAGATACCTGGATCCCGTGGAACTCGGGCAGGTAATCCTGTACGGTACGCGTGAGGTCCAGCAGGCCTTCATCCACCAGCATCATGGCGGCGACGCCGGTCACCGTCTTGGTTTGCGACATAATCTGCACAATCGAATCGGGCCGCATTTCCCTTTTGTTCTCGATGTCGGCGAACCCGGCGGCGTCCAGCGCGGCGATGCGGCCGTTGCGGCCCACCAGCGTGACAACACCCGAGATGTCGCCTCGGTCGACGAACTCCTGCATGCGCCCGGGAATCAGTTTCAGGGTCGCGGCATCCAGCGAGGGCTCGGCGGCGGCGGGAAGCGCGAACATCAACAGGGAAAGGAGGATTGCGCGCCTGGTATTTTTCATTGCGGTAGGTTGCCTGCGATGATTTTATCTAAGGACCAGGTCGCCCGGCAAAGTTCGGCTGGTATCGCGCCTGCGTTGCGCGCTTCCTGGAAGAGGACATATCAGGCAGCATCGATTTTTGAACGTCTCGTGCGCAAACAGAACTTGCGGCAATTGTTTGTATGCCCCGGGCTAATAGTTAACGCGCCGCCGTGAGAGGGCCTTTCACTTGAAGATCAGAACCAGCCCAACAAGATCCTCCGACGGGAAATTGCGCTGAATATCCACAAAGCTGCCCCAATCTGACCCGATTGTGAAATCGAATCCTCCGAACGCACCAGACATCCGTAACCAGGAAATGCGACTTCAATCCCAGGAGTTGAACGCCTCGTCCCGCAGCGCGATTCGAACGGCACGAAAACCGGGATCGTTGATCGCGAGGACCTGAATGGTGGCGCGGCCAATCGTTGTCTTTCCGGTCAGGTCCATACCGT
>Ga0302324_100024026_pt1 | contig 11768 bp, 10 predicted proteins | sample Palsa_T0_1_FD_201949 | JGI IMG/M metagenome (GOLD analysis project Ga0302324, IMG submission 201949) | Peat permafrost microbial communities from Stordalen Mire near Abisko, Sweden - Palsa_T0_1 | ecosystem: Environmental > Terrestrial > Soil > Palsa > Peat permafrost | place: Sweden: Abisko... | reverse complement strand
AACGGTCGATCTGGTGCAAGCTCGATTCGATCAGGGCCGAGCCATGCTGCAGGAAATCGAGCAAGCTCGATTGGATGAGAGTGAAAAATGGGTAGCCTTTCTGGACGCCGATTTCGCCAAAGAACAGGCGCAGCTCACCCTCCTGCAGGCCACCGGGCAGCTGGCTAAAGTGTTGCAATAGAGTACGTTTGTCACAACTCTATTGGGGGAAGGCAGGAAATCGAGTAGACTTACTGCTTTACCTTTGGGGTTGGGTGTCGCGGTGCTTAATTTTGCTGAGGGGGTCTGATGCCGTCTGTAATGAAAACTCTGTTTCTCAATCCTCCAAGTTTTGAAAAGTTCGATGGTGGCGCTGGCTCGCGTTGGCCGGCCACGCGGGAGATTGAGTCCTATTGGTATCCGGTCTGGCTCTCCTATCCCGCGGGCATGCTGCCGGGAAGCCGTTTGCTGGATGGTCCGCCTCACCACTACACGCCGGCTGAAGTCTGCCGCACTGCCCAGGATTACGAATTCGTGGTGCTGTTCACGTCCACGGTTGGTTTCGTTAGTGACCTTCGCATGGCCCGCGTCATGAAAGAGAAGAAGCCGAGCCTGAAAATCGCCTTCGTCGGTCCGCACGTGCAGATCAAGCCTGCGGAGAGCTTGTTGGCCAGTGAAGACATCGATTTTATCGTGCGCGGGGAGTTTGACCATGCCGTCGTTGAATACGCGCAAGGGAAGCCTCTTTCTGAGATTGCAAATGCGAGTTATGTGAAGGACGGCAAGATTGTCCACAATCCTTCGCGTCCCCTCATGGAAATGAAGGAACTCGATGAGCTGCCTTTCGCAACCGATGTGTATCAGCAGAATTTGAAAATCGAGAATTACAACGTTCCTTTCCTGCTTCACCCATTTGTCTCTTTCTATACGGCCCGAGGATGTCCGGCCCTCTGCACTTTTTGTTTGTGGCCTCAGACGTTGTCTGGCCATGCCTGGCGGACCCGGTCCGTGGAAAGCGTGGCCCGCGAATTCCGCCAAGCTCACAAAATGTTCCCTCAGGCGAAGGAATTCTTTTTTGACGACGATACCTTCAACATTCGCAAGGACCGCGTTCTTGCGCTCTGCAAGGAGTTCAAGCCGGTTGGATTTCAATGGTCGTGCACGGCGCGTTCGCACTCGGATTACGAAACTCTCAAAGCCATGGCCGATGGCGGCTGCCGCCTGTTGATTGTGGGCTTTGAATCGGGCGATGCGCAGATTCTCAAGAACATCAAGAAGGGCGCCACGGTCGAGATGGGCCGGAACTTCGTGAAGAACTGCAAAAAGGTCGGAATTCGCGTTCACGGCGATTTCATCATCGGACTTCCGGGCGAGACAAAAGAAACGATCGAGAAGACCATTGACTATGCCAGAGAATTGGACTGCGAGACGATTCAAGTCTCGATGGCTCACGCATACCCCGGCACGGAACTTTACGATCAGGGCATGCGCGAAGGATTTCTAGCCGGCGAGGCCGTTACCGACTCCGGTGGTCACCAGCTTCCGCACTTGCAGTATCCGGGCCTGTCGAAGGAATACATGGTCGAAGCGGTCAACCGGTTTTACGATAGCTATTATTTCCGGCCACGCGTTATCTGGCGCATTGTGCGCGACGCGCTTTGGGACGGTGACGAACGCAAACGGCTCTATCACGAGGCCGTCGATTTCATGAAATTGCGCGCCGACCGCAAGAAGGTGGCTCAGGCTCAGAGCGGCGTAGCGAGGAAGACGCTCGTGAACGTGCCGGCCGTCGAATCGCGCCCCAAGGTTGAGGTCACAGAGTCCCCAAGCGCATGAAGCCGTCTCTCGGGCTGCGCTTTAAGACGTACCTGCTCATTCTTTTCATGGTCGTTTTCGGCCCGTTGGGTGATGTTCTCCTCAGCAAAGGCGTGAAGAACGTTGGCGCCCTATCGACTTGGGCGCCTTCGAATCTCTTCCTGTTCTTTCGCGCTGTTTTCGCATCTGGGACGGTCTGGGCCGGTATTGGGTCCCTGTTCACCTTTTTCATCGCCTACATTTTGGTGCTTTCCTGGGCCGACTATAGTTATGTACAGCCCGCTTCATCAGTCGCCTATGGTGTGGTTGCCCTCTTGGGTTACGCGGTGTTGCGCGAACGGATCACAGCCACTCGCTGGTTCGGCATTGCCATTATCTGCGCGGGTGTTTTCATCGTAGGGCACACATCGCCGCGGACCACGGAGCCGTAAGCGATGTTTCGAGAAACCCTTTTTTATCTGCTGATCGTCGTGGCGGGAACCAGCGGCGAGTTGTGTGTAACCCGCGCGATGAAGACAATCGGCGAGGTCACGGACTTTCGCCCGATGTCCCTTTTGCGCGTTATCTTCCGAGCCATGAAAGTGGGATGGATGTGGATAGGCATAGGCCAGATGGCGCTTGCCTTCTTTGCCCTGTTGGGCCTCTTGTCGCTCGAGAATGTAAGCCTCGTGATTCCTGTAACTGCCCTGAGCTATGCCTTTGGGGCGCTGGGGGGCAGATTTTTTCTTGGCGAGTGCGTCACACCTCAACGGTGGGCTGGGGTCCTTTTGGTTTGCATCGGTGTCACACTGGTGTTCATCGGCAAGGGCTAATTGCAGGCAGGAACGGCCATTCGCGATACGCTTCTGTTACTAGCGCTCGCGCCGTTTGGCTATTATTTGGTGGCGCTTTACGCAGCCCACAAGTTTTTTCGGGGCGGCCCTCCCTCCGCCACTGATTTCCATCCACCCATAAGTATCCTTAAACCAATCCGCGGATTGGACCGCGAAACCTACGACAACTTCGCCAGTTTTTGCCGCCAGGATTATCCGGAATTCGAAATACTTTTTTGCGTTGGGGATTCGAGCGAGCCCGCGATTCCAGTCATTGAGCAAATCATTCAGGATTTTCCTGAACGCTCCGTTCGCCTCCTCATAGGCTCTGACCCGCTTGGAGTGAACGACAAGGTCAATAAGCTCTGCCGGATGGTTCGAGAAGGAAAGCACGATCTCATCTTGGTGAGCGATAGCGACGTGCGCGTCGAACAGGGCTTCCTCAAAAAAGTGGCTGCGGCATTTCGGGACCCGAAGGTTGGAGGGGTCACCTGTCTTTACCGCGGCGACACCGACGGTTCGTTCGCTTCAAATCTCGAAGCACTTGGAAACAGCACCGATTTTGCCCCAAGTGTTCTAGTGGCACGGCAGTTGCGTGGGCTCGATTTCATGCTCGGCGCAGTGATGGCCACAACGAAGCGGCAATTAGCTTCGATCGGCGGATTCGAAGCACTCGTGAATTACCTTGCGGATGATTATGAGCTTGGCAACCGGATCAGCTTGCGAGCTTGTCGCGTTGAACTCAGCAGCTTCGTAGTATCGATCGTCTATCCGCGGCAGACTCTTTGGGACGCCTTTCGTCATCAACTGCGCTGGAATCTCGCCATTCGCTGCTCGCGACCCGCAGGGCATTTCGGTTTAGTTTTCTCCCAAGGGTTCCCTTGGACGTTACTCGCTATGGTGATGGCCCCTGATCGAGCGGTCGCTCTCGCTTACGTTGCTACTTACTGTGGCCTGCGGTGCGCGATGGCTGGGCTTATCGGGTTTCGGGGGATGAACGATCCACTTGCGAGGAAGTTCTGGCTGTTGCCGGTTCGGGATGCGTTCGCCTTTGTGGTATGGCTGGCGAGTTTTTTCCCGCAGCGCATTCACTGGCGCGGGCAAGAATTCTATGTTCGAGATAAACAGCTAGTTCCGGCGACTCCCCGTCATCCGTGAGGATATCGCCGCCGCGCTGGAACGTGTCGAACCTTTGATTCGAGCGGCGCCCCAATCAATCTGTGGTGCCGTTTGCGCTCGCTCGCGAAGTCTGCCGACCGGATGAAGAGCCGTTGCCCTTCGTTGATTCCGCCGGTTCCACCCCCCTCTCCTGCAGATAATAGACCACCAGTTCTACGCGCGTCGAAACACCCAGCTTATCAAACACTCGAAAAAGATAGTTGCGAACCGTGTGTTCGCTCAGGCCGAGTTGAACTGAAATTTCACGGTTCATCAGGCCCTGGGCTACAAGCCGCACGACATCTTCTTCGCGCTTCGAAAGAAGGTAAATTCCATGCGCGTCCTGCAAACGCATCGGAAGGGCCTGCGCGAGAGCGTCAAGCAGGTAGCTCAGATTTTGGCTGTTTGCCCACACTTGTCCGTTATGGACAGCGTGGATGCATTTCCCTAAAGTCTCGAAAGGTTCGTCGCAAAAAATTACTCCGTTGGGCTCCGCATCGAAATGCATCGATCACGAAATCGCGTTCCCGCGAATCGAGCAACATGATCGCCCGCGTGTGAGATTGAAGAGCACGCAATTGACGAAGAACCCGGTATCCCTCAAGCGGGCCTTCTTTCAGCCGTGCACTCAGAACCATGACATCAGGTTTTCCTTCCACGACCAGTGCAAGCGCGTGCTCAGAACTCACAGCGGAACCAATCACGGTGAGGCGGTTGCGCCTATTGCGAAGCGCCCGCCCCACCAGCTGGCAATTCATTTGATTCGCCTCAGCAATCAATACGCTGAGAGCAGAGCTCCGCGCCTGCTGCGCCTTTTCCATTAAAATCCTCGGTGCAGCCTTGGAGTCTGGAAGGGAGCCACATTCTAGGGGTCCCGTTTTATCGATTGCAAGAACAAATACTACGGTTAACTAAGTATGTAATGGCGAACCTCCAGGGGCGCCTTGGTCTCTCAGATGGTAAGTGGTAAGCCTGCGCCAAATTCACGAAACCGCGACAGGGGGCAATAGAAGTGTTCCTTCCTGCCAACCCAGGCGCAAACTGCATTCTGGCTTAGGTTTCAGTGAACACTCAGCGTAGTGACAGAGCTGCATTGATCGACTGCCACAAGTTAGGGACTGTTGTCTCTGTTCCATAGGGACAAATATAACCATGAATGCGTTCCGGATATCTCAATCGCCGGGCGCGGCCGCACACCGCTAGAAGCAAAACATCTGTTTCGGCGAAATTCTCAGCTTTCCATTCGATTTCTTCTAGAACGAACAATCCTGCGTTTCAAGACTTTCGAACTCTTGTGCGCCGGCCAACCTCGGCGTACCGTACACGCTTTCTTTGGAGTCGACCGACTGTGACGAACTTTTATAGCGACTCGGCGCTTCTCACCTCCCGACAATTTCGCAAGAACCAGCGTGCAGCGGTGCGTTTTGAGCTGCGTGCGGAAGTCACCTTCTGCTGGCTCGACGAATCTGGCGTCAGCCGTTATGGCGATGGCCGAACTTTGGACATCAGCACATATTAGCCGCCTGCCTCTCTTGCGCGGGAGGACACAAATCTGGCGTGCCCGCCGACGTGAAGTCGAGCTTGGGTCTACCCGGTAAACATGTTGGGGTTGTGGACGATGCATATCAGGAAGATTTGTTTTACGAAAACACGCGCTATCGCATCGCGCCCACCGATGTGGTGTCCCTAACGTTCCCTCTTACGCCCGAATTCAATCAAACCGTGAACGTCTTGCCGGATGGGTTTGTAACTCTGGCTGAGATCGGAAATGTCCGGCTGGAGGGGCTTACCACAGAGGAATCCGCGGCCGCAGTCAAAGCCGCGTATTCAAAGATTTTAAAGGATCCCATCGTTACCGTAGACCTGAAGGACTTCAACAGACCGTCTTTTATCGTTGCCGGTCGCGTAAATAGTCCCGGCAAGTATGAACTTCGTGCTTATACGTGTGCCGTCCAGGCAATCACCATCGCCGGCGGATTCAGCAATGGCGCGGATTGGTCCAACGTCTTGTTGTTTCGGCGTGCAGGGAATGATTGGTACGAGGCAAAACCGCTCAACCTGAAGCACATTCTGCAGGGAAGGGATGTGAACGAAGACCCGGAAGTTCGGCCGGGTGACATGTTATTTGTACAGCAAACTTCGATTTTAAAAAGCGCACGAAACATTTTTCCGGCCCGGGCAAACCATTAGAAAGCAAAAGTTTGCTAAAGAGAAGGTCTTAAACGCAAATGGGCGATACCTGTCAGTCTTTTCGAAGAAACAAAGCGAGTGGACCGGCACTTCGCAACTTCGTTGCGCCCCTCTGCCGGCAGCGTGAATTAGCCGTGGTTGTATTTTTGGCGTTCTTTTGCGGAAGCATCGCGGGCACGCTTTTGTTCGCGCCGCATCATCAATCGGAAAGAATGGGCTTTGTCGCACCAAAGACGATATCCGGCATCTCAGAGCAGCACGCACCACGCTACCCGACGAAAGTCGGAGTAACAATCGCTCACGCGATCGATTTCGACCGCGACGCAGCTCGCGCCCTCAATGCAGCTCAGCGGCAATTCTTGCAGCAGCAGCTAAGCGAATCCGAGGCTGCCCTGCTATCGGCGCGAGCCAAGACATCCTCAGTCCTGGCGCGTACGGCAGCGCTGAAAGACCTCGCTTCGCAAGATAGCGAACTGCAAATCACTCAGGTTACAAAGCGCGACGATGCCACATTACTTGCAGACCTCAAAAACACGCTGCTCGCACTCCAACTGAAACATCGCGAAATGTTAACGAAGTATGCTCCAACGTATCCCTTGGTCCAGGAAGTGGAGGCCCAAATCGCAGATGCACAGAACGCGATTCTGGACGCCCAACAGTCCCCGATTCAGGAGGTCACCACGGCCAAGACTCCCAGGCAGGACTGGATCGCAACTGAACTGGCAAAAGCCCAAGTGGATCGATCCGGATTAGAAGCTGAAGCCGCCGCCGATAATCGCACCGTCAAACATTTCGAAAACTCGTTGCAAAACTTTGATCATTCCCTGGCATTCGAGCAGGAATCCGATCAGGACGCTAAGAAGTCGTGCGATGTCCTTCTTACGAGCGATAGCCAAAGTAAAGCGACCGATGCGGCAGCTCTTTACGCTGGGTCTCCGGCCAATCTCACATTTGCACAAACCCCATCGTTTGACGGCGCAACATCGGCGGTTCATTGGTGGCCAATTAGCGCCTTGATCATGGCTGCGCTCGCCGGCATCTTGGCCGCTTTTTTGACAGATTCTTTCCGCGCTCTATTTCGGGGCTCAGCTTGAAGTCTCAAAACAACGAATGCGGCTATCCAATTCATATGCGTTATATCGATGAACTGGAGCTTAGATCGTGCCGCGGACTGAAACCGCGGCCCCCAAGACCGAGCGGCGAAGTGGCAATTTCTCGCATTCGGAGAGTGAGCCACATCAAATGCAACACTTGCTCAGTTCCCTCCGCAAGTAATGCATCTGAGTCGCCTATTACAAAACGAAGTGCGAGGTTTACTAAAATGCAGCCGAACTCTCTCAGGCGCGCCGCTCGGCAACCGAATCGCATCGATTGGCTCAAGAAAACGAGCCCCAAACATTACCTATATCGCGCGATATGCCACGCACGATCGCTTTACACCAAGCGCGGCCCCCACATAGATCCCAGAACACTCTTCGCGAAAAATAAGCTGCTGTTCGCGCCAAATGAGACAGAAACAGAGCGGCTCGACTCGTTGTTGTGCGACGGATTTTTCCAAGCGCCCCTTTTTTTTTCCAGAGAACTCATCGATGGCATCCACGCCAAGGCCGACGCCCTGTTTCGCCGTCTACTGATTAATTGGTCCCTCCGCCTATCATCAACCAATTTGCAGAATCGCGGCGAAAGAGGATTTTCCTACGACGATCTGGCCGGCGAGCGGACGATTGAACTGATCGATCCTTTAATCCACATTCCTGAAGTTCTCGATATCGCCTTTCACGAAAGCGTCTTGAAGATCGTGGCCAATTTTTTTGGATCGGTGCCTTCGCGATATCAGGTCAACATCGTGCGAACTTTTCCGCCCGAGTCAAACGCCAACGCATTCTATTTTCAGCAAGATGGCGAAGAGGCTGACCTTTTGAAGATTTCCGTGGATCTGGTGGACGCGAACGAATCAAACGGCGCGCTCGTGTATGTTCCGAGGTCGAATCGTTATTGCGATTATCACGGGCGCTTGCCGCATGTCGCTCAATTTCCCATCGTCAACCGCCCCTTGAATGAAGAGGAAGTGGAACGAGCGTATCCAAGAGAGGGATGGGTCACGCTTCTGGGTAAGCGAGGAACCTTAACCGCGATTCACGGCAAAGGAATTCACGCCGGCCCGGTCTGGCCGGCGGCCACGAGGGCTACCAATAAACCTCGCACGTCGATCCAGATCGAAGCTCGTGGATATTCATACACCATGCAGGGCGAGCGCGGCGAAAATCGCATGCGTGCTTGGAATTTCGACCGCATGACGGAGTTGCAACAGTGGTTCGCTCACGCGGACTTGGTCGGCGACGAGGAATCTCCGTTTACCAAGGCAGGATAATCTGGCCAGCGGAGAAATCTCAGCCATTTGACAAAAGCGTGCGCGGACCGCGACTGCGTTCTTTCGGAGTGGATTCTTTAAGGGCATTGCCTAGCTGCACCAACAGCTTCCGCAATTTGGCGCGCTCTTCAAGATCAATGTCTACCACCTCGAATGCGCGCGCCTGCGTATTGGCATCTCTCACAATTGTCTGGGCTTTGATCGCCTTCTGCGCGGAATTCAGGCGCAGGTCGATGATGCTTCCTGGATAGAGGCTCTGCTCGCAAATCGCCACTCCGCCGCCGAGCGTCATTTCCGGAATTTCGATCCGGCAGTTGTCTTTCAGGTTTGTCGTGGTGGCCCACATCGGGCTGTCCAGCCTTAACCGGGGATAGCGGCGTTGACGGATCGCCGACGAATTCGGGTCTGTATCAAGTATCTCGATTGAAAATTCAGCAAGGTTCAATCCACTGTGCGGGATGAAGTGCCGCACCCACTCGGGATCGATCTTCTCCATCGCTTGGGCAGCAACCAGGCGTAACTCCGATGGGTATGCCCATCGCCAGGTTTTCCGCGCTTCCGCAACCTTCCGCAGAATTGCTTCCGCGCCTGTGGTGCGAAGCCGGCCTAAAGCTTCGATCGCCTTCAGTCGCAGATATTCTCTGGCGTCCTTGGGAAGATCGCCTTCCGCTATGCGCAACAACAATCTATCCGCCGATTGCTCTCCACACATGCCGATCTCATCCACTGCCAGAGGGCGAATCAGCGGATCGAAATTGTCAAAGAGACTGAGCAAGAGCCGCCCTCGTGCAGGAGACCCGCTCGCGGCGATCTGGCGTACAACACGGTCGTGCGCCGTCCTCTTCCACTCCTTCATGCGGTCGGGCAGCACGCGTTCAAGCGTCTCAATATCCATCCTGGCGAGCAGACCCACCGTGTCGGTGGCCTCGTGCGGGTTACCCTGGCGTAGTTGCGCTCGGAGGTGCTCCAATCCTTCCGCACCCAGCGCTTCCATCATGGTAACTAGAATTTCGCTGTCCTCGCGAAATGCCACGCGGCTGAAGCGCCCCGCTATGTTCTCCGCAGCCGCTCCCGGCAATCGGCGCAGCAGATCTTTCATCCCAGATGGGACTTCGCCGGTGCGAATGGCTTCTTCGATGAATTCCGGAAGCCGTGATTCGATCCCAATCCTCGGACGTAAATTCTTCCCGACGCCAGGCCGCTCCGTCTCCACGTAGTCGACCACTTCCACCGCTCGTTGCACCGCTCGAAAAGCCCGCTTCGTGGTAGCTTCTTGCGCCAATCTTACGAAGGCCGCTCCCACGACGCTTTGCAGCTCAGAATCTCGCTCTTCGGCGAGTTGCACTCCGATTTGCCGGATCGTGTCAACGAAGAGCTTCTCATCCACGTTTGCGTAGATTGGCGCCAGCTCCGCAAGTCCCATGGCCGTTTGGCGCCGCATTTCCTTGGACTCTTTGGTTATTCCAGTCACATAGTTCCGCAGAATATTTTCGACAGCGTCTTTTTCCCCAGCTGCGAGCATTCTCTCGAGGCACTCGCGCGCCTTTTGTGCCGGCACGCACCACGCATCTTTTGATTCGAGCGCTTCTCTCTGTTTGCTTTCAGGCAGGTGTGCCCAGAACTGCTGCGCCAGCACGTCCACATGCGACGGCACATCGAGACCCGCCCTGGTCATCTTCTCTTCATAAATTCCGAGAATTTTTCGCAGCCCGTCTAATTCCGTGCTCATCTCGTCGAGCATTTGCCGCACGGTGTTCACTTTCACGTCGCCGCGCTCATAGCTCTCGAGCGCGAATCTTACGGCGATGTGCTCCGCCAGTTTCAAGAGGGTAGGCTTGTCCGATGTTTCCGTGGGCGCTTGCGCCGCCAAGGCCGACAGAGCCTGGCTCACCGTAAACCGCGCTCGTCTCGGAAGCGTTGAGAGGCGCGATTGAAATGAACCAGGATCGAGGCGGTCTTTCACCTCGCCTGTACGCGCAATTTGGGCTAGAACCTGCAGAATTCCCTGCAGTTCGTCTTCCTGCAGAGTCATCAAGCCGGTCTCAACGGCCATTGAGCCTGGTCCACCGCCGCGCGCCGAACGGTTGCTGCGAATTCCGGACGTTGCATTTGTCCAACGATGTGGGCCACCGCCGCTTTCGGCCCCACCTTGCATTGCTCCGCCGCTTTGTTCGTCGGAAACGCCTGTCCCGCCGCCTTCGCGGCCCGCAGAACCTGTGCCGGCCTGTGCCGTTCCAGAGCCGGATCCGCCCGAGCCTGAACCAACTCCACCGCCCGGTCCGGAACCCGATCCTCCTGAGCCTGAACCAGCACCGCCGCTCGCGCCACTCCCTTTGTTTCCTTCCGCGGCTACGATCAATTGCAAAAGCTTTTCGGGACTATTGAATAGCGCGTCCTGCTGCTCCGTATTCATGCCGATGGTGCGGGCTGCGATTTGGGCCGCGACGGTGGACTTTGCGACGGACGAGTCCGCCGGCACGAAACACACCTCATTCACGTGAATGCTGGGATCGCCTTTCAGGGCAACTTTCAGCTGTTCGGCAAGCTGCGTGGGTTTCGAGCTTGTGCTCGTTGGGAAGCCCTTTACCAGTCGTGCGAGGCTCGCCTGGGTAACATTGGGGGCAAAATGGATGCTCGCAATGCCGGAGCCCGAAAGCATCCTCGCAAAACCCTTTTCCGCTGCCGCAGATTCGAGCGGCGTCCCGTCGAGAAGGAGCTGTTCTCCCGAAACAGCCAACAGCAAACCGGCCTCGTTATCGGCGCCCAGCGCCGTTTTCAGCTCCGACCATGCGGTTTCATACTGTTTGGCGGTTCGCGGGTGTCCGAAATCATACATTCTCGCGAACTTAAGAAGAATGTTGAGGCTTCGCACAAAGGCACGCGCTGCGGCGTGCCGCGCATTAACGGTTGTGGGCATGAATGTGGGCGGGACTCGCCGCCACTCAAAATTCTGGGTTTTGAGGCCAACTTCGACAATGGTACTAGTGTCCAGTTTGATACCAGACGAAAGTGCTATAGGGAGGAACGCTTTTTGACGGGGGAATGCTTGCGAAACCAGGCCTGCAGCTGAGTAACGTCGTTCAGAACGACGACGGCGCCTATATCCTGAAGCAAGGCGCGCCGCTGACGCCGAGCCTCTCCTCTGCCAAACAGGATGCCCACGAAAGGTATCCCCGCGGCTTGGGACGCGAGAGCGTCATCCACGTTGTCGCCAACATAAACTGCGGAGTTCGGGTCGCGGCCTGCCAAAATCTTAATCAGGCCTTCGGGAGCCGGTTTGGGCTTCGCAACGTCCTCGACGGTGACGATACTTTGAAAGAAGGCGCGCGATTTGCAGCGATCGAGTGTATCGTCCAGCTCCAAACGCGTGCGGCCAGTGAAAATCGCGAGTACCGCCTTTTTTGACATGCTGCGCAGTTGCGGGATTGGCAGAAGCCATTTCT
>Ga0302324_100024021_pt1 | contig 11770 bp, 11 predicted proteins | sample Palsa_T0_1_FD_201949 | JGI IMG/M metagenome (GOLD analysis project Ga0302324, IMG submission 201949) | Peat permafrost microbial communities from Stordalen Mire near Abisko, Sweden - Palsa_T0_1 | ecosystem: Environmental > Terrestrial > Soil > Palsa > Peat permafrost | place: Sweden: Abisko... | reverse complement strand
AAGGAAAGTTTGCATCGCCGGCACCAAAGCCGCCGCCAACAGCAAGCCCAGCGCTGCACCCAGCGCGGCCAGCAGTATGGGCTCGCGCATCGACATGCGCAGCAGCTCGGCCCGCCTTGCGCCCAGAGCCACGGCGATCGCCATCTGTTGCCGGTGGCCTACCGCGCGCGACAAAAGAAGATTTGCGATATTGACGCACCCTACCAGCAACAGGCCAGCTACCGCCGCAAGCAGGATGAGCAACGGAGTTCGATTGTCGCCTACCAGCGCTTCCTGAAAAGGTGTCAGCAACGCGGATAGAGTGCCCTTTTCGTTCGCAGGGAGCGAAGCCGAGATGGAGTGCTGCAACGCATTGATCTCGGCGTTGGCCTGCGCGACGGTGACGCCGGGTTTGAGCCGGCCGAGCGCGAAGTAGTTGAAGTCGCGCATCGGCGCCGCCAGCCGATCCTGAGGGAACACCTGGGGCAGAAGAACTTCCACTGGCTTTGCACGATCAGTGTTGTTCGCGAGATCCTGCATGACGGGCAGATGAAACGACGGCGGCATCACGCCAATGACGGTATACGGGTATCCGCTCAATGTGATTGTTTTTCCTAGAATCGCCGGATCGCTCTGAAACTGTGTTCGCCACAGATCGTTCATCAGCACCACAACGCCATCGCGTCCCTCCTGGGCCTCCTGCGCGGTAAACGGCCGGCCTATCTGCGGCGTAGCGTTCAGCACGGAGAATATGCCGGGGGTTGCGCGGACGGCTTTCACCTGGAGGGGATGCCCCTCGGTTCCCATCGGCATGGAGTTCTGTTCGATCGCCGCCAGGGCCTCGAAGCTGTGGCTGTTCCGCTCCCAGTTGACGAAGTGGTTGGCCGTCACCGGCAGCTTCGGATAGATGTCGCGGAACTCGGCAACCTGCTCCTCCAGTACGACCAGCCGATCAGCATGCTTAAACGGCAGCGGCCTGAGCCCCACGTCATAAACCAGCGTGAAGATCGCCGTGGTCGCGCCGATCCCAAGCGCCAAGGTGAATACGACCGTGACAGCAAAGCCGGGCGCCTTGCTTAACTGGCGCAGTGCATGCCGCATATCCTGGAACAGCTCTTGCATACAGTCCTCGGTCACAGCAAAAGTTCATTGAATTAGAAGCAATTTCCCGGCCAAACCATATGCGGTGCAATCCATGCGCTTGCCGTGACTTTACTTGCAGTACGCAACGGACGTCGAGCGGGTTCTGCCCGAAATCAAGAATTGCTGTCCGTAATCGGACAACCTGCTTCCTCAAAGGACGTCTCTGAGTAACACAATCACCCGGCGGGTTTCGGTTCCGTGCTGAACGGTTAACTCGAGTTGGGTGCCTGACGGCTGGAGGAACGCCGGCTGATTCACTTCATCGCTAGGCGCCTTGCCATCAATGGCGGTGATCACGTCGCCGGTTTCGAGCCCGGCCTGCGCGCCGGGGCTCTCGGGCAAGACGGTCATCGCTTGCAGCCCATGGCCGAAGGAATCGAATATGAGCCCGGCGCGATTGAAGACTTCGGGCTGAGCCGAGTCTTTTGTTGTTTCAAAATAGACTTGGCTGCGCATGCAGTCAAAGACCTCAGTGAAATGGCGGAGAACGTTTTGCCCGATGTTGCCGGCGAGATTTCGTGTGTCCGAAGGGTCGGTGCTGAAGCGCCCAATGAAGCTTGGGACTCGAACATCGCCGATGCGCATGGTATGGACGCGCGCAAGGTAGGCTTGCGGCGATGGGCCGGCAAACCCGCGTCCGTTGTAGGCAAGAAAATGCGCACCTAATGCGTGGACCAGGTCGTTCTTCACCGTGAAGCCGGTGTTCATCATGGTTCCCGACTCATTGCCCGAATCGACTAGGAACCGTCCGGAGACATCGCCGATGGAAGCCTGAACCAGCAATGCGTTGTCCTGGTATTGAAGGGGCACAGCCGTGCCGGGGCCGGAGTAATGAAAGCGCGGGCCATCGTAGAAGGTGAGGCGCTGGTGTTCGAAGTCGATTCTGACTGCTAAGCGCCGGAGCAACTCGTAGCCGACGGCGAATGAGGGACCACTCTCATCGTCGGGGAAGTCGAGGACATAGAACGTCTGATCGCGAACCAGGAGGTCTCCAATCTGGAGGGTATCGACACGCGTCTTGTGTACCTGCACGTTTGCTGGACTGGAGGTGCCGAACTGCAGCGCTTGCGCATCGAGCTTAAGCCCCAGCTTGCGGGCCAGGTTCGTGGAGAGGATGTTCACCGACCCGGTGTCAAAGAGTGCCTTGAACGGCCCTTTGCCGTCGATGGTCGCTTCAAAGATGAGTCCGCCCTCGGCGGCCACGGACACCTGGCCCGAAGGCGGCATCTGGTAATCCTTGCGAAAGGGGATCGCGAACGACGTCGCGTCGAGGCGCTGGCGGAGCGTGCGGCGTGTATATACGACGGCGAGCATCTCGTCTCCAACCGGCTTATTCTCCTTAAATGGCAGCATGACGCCGTTGACCGGGCGGTAATCGCTCAACTCTTTGGTCGTCTTGCCCTCGACACGATCCAGCATGCCGGTTTGGCGATTGATCCAGAGAGTAAAGCCGCTACCGCCGGGAACTTGGAAGCGGAGCCGATCCCAAGTAGTGGACCCCTCGTTTTGCGGGGCAAGAACCGTAACAGCCGCACCGCCAAACTCCGGCCGCCAGTATGCGCGGCTGGTTAGATACCGGTCGTCGATGTAGTAAGGACTATTCGGATTGGAGAGTTGAATATCTCCGTCCGCATCTTGATGCCAACTTTGCATCGGGCCGTCGCCGTCGGCTTGCTTTACCTCGAGAGCCTGGATCTCAACTTGAGATACGTTAGCGCCGCTGTGCAGGTCCTCGATGTAACGCAGGCTTCCAGTCTTCGCGGCAACGGTCGCCGTGCCCTCCGAATCGCACTCTTCGTACTGCTGCCAGACGCTTCCACCGGCGGCTTGATAGAAACGCTGGAGGATGGCTTGAGCCGACGGCTGCCCCTGTGCGGCAAGTGCACGGCCGCAAAAGAAACAGCAGGAAAAGATGGTGAAGACAAGACGCACAAGAAATAAGTTGACGCCAGAACCATTGCCTCCAAGGTTTCTCAGCATAGAAGACGAACTTGCCTCTGCAGATCAGGGTAATACCTCAGGGAAAAATCTCCTAAGCAGACGACTTATTACCTGCGGGGTAATTGCTGCGCCTCGCAATCCATTCGATATTGAAGAGGTAGATGTCCAGGATCGTCTGCCCTCTACAAATCACATGGAGAATCACATGCCGAGCTATCAAATTCACACGATCGCATCCGCGCCGGAGAAGTCCCGGCCGGTGCTCGAACAGCTGCAACAGGCGTTTGGCTTTATTCCCAACCTCGCTGCCGCAACTTCAAATTCGCCCAAGCTGCTGACCGCCTTTGCTGCTGTCTTTCAGCAGGTACACAGCAGCAGCCTTACCGAACAAGAGATTCAGATCGTCCTCCTGACAGACGCCGTCGCGAACTCCTGCGCGTATGCGGTGGCATTCCACACCGCTCTTGCTCTCAACCAAGGAGTGCGCTCTGAAGAGACCGACGCGATCCGTGCGCGGCTCCTGCCCAGGGACCGGCGATTTGCCGCGCTGTCCACCCTGTCGACGACGCTCATCGAGAAGCGGGGACATCTGAGCGAGCAAGCACTCGACGCATTCCTCGCCGCCGGTTTCACAAAGGAACAGATCCTGGAGGTCATCGCCATAGTAGCGGCCTCAACGATCACCAACTATGCTGGAACCATCGCCAATCCTCCGCTGGAAGACCAATTCCAGCAGTTCGCTTGGCAAGGATAACAACCGGGGTTCGGGGAGGGAGATCGAAATGGCAACGCAATCTGCTTCCGCAGTTCCTCAACTCGGAGAGTTGTTGCGCTACTGGAGACGGGAGCGGGGCAAAAGCCAGCTCGATCTCTCGCTCGACACAGGCATCTCGCAGCGTCATCTGAGCTTTGTGGAGAGTGGTCGGAGTGCTCCCAGCCGGGATCTTCTTTCCATTGTGTCCGATGCCTTGAACATTCCGCTCCGCGAGCGGAATGTTTTGCTGCTTGCATCAGGTTATGCTCCGCTCTACAACGAGCAGAGCATGGATGCCGAGCAAATGGCGATTGTGACGCGGGCAATTGACCGGATGCTGCAGCAGCATGAGCCGCATCCTGCGATGGTGTTGGACCGGTACTGGAATGTGATTCGAACCAATCAGGCTGCGCCGCGATTCTTCGGCTCATTTGTTGATCTGGAGGCGAGACCAAAGCCGCGCAACCTTCTCGACCTGATGTTTGATCCGGCCGGGATTCGGCCTTTTGTCGAGGAGTGGGAGAAGGTTGCAGCCGGCCTGCTGCAAAGAGTTCGGCGGGAAGCGGTTGGGCAAGTGGTGGATGCGAGGCTTGCAGAGCTGCTCGATCGGCTGCGTAAGTATCCTGGTGTTGCAGGACTGAAGCTGCCGCTGGCGCCTCAGAATCCTGTGTTGCCCATTACCTTTCGGCGAGGTAACGAGCGCTTCTCGTACTTCTCGTTGATCACGACGGTCGGCACGCCACAGTGCATCACTGCGCAAGAACTGCGTGTGGAGTGCATGTTTCCGACCTAAGCCAAGGAGGCATGAGCCAATAGGCCTTGAGTGGGATAGTGGCACGGCTGGGACTGATGAGGACTTCAGAGTCTGCGTGAGAACCTGACCCACGAACTCATCTCCTGAGGGTCTGCCCTCTTGTCCCCTCACTGAGGCCGGGTGCCCCATTCAAGCCGTACTTTGGCTTGAGTGGGATAATGGCTCTCAATGTGCCACTTTCCGTTTGCCACGCCCGCCCAAAGAACAAAACTCCGCAGAAGGGTACCGGTTCTCAGTTCACACGCAGCCTCTTTCAGCCCCTGAGGGACGGCTTTCCAATCGTTCATTGTCGAATATGATTGCGGAGAGAATGGGTGCAGGAGACGCAATGACGCTGAGCGTTCAGGAGCAGTTTGGGCAAATCGACATCTATGTATTCGATCAGATTCTGCGCGGGAACATCGCCCCTGGAATGCGGGTGCTCGATGCGGGATGCGGGTACGGGCGCAATCTAGTGCATCTGCTGCGCGAGGGCTGCGAGATATTCGCACTCGACGGAGACAGCGACGCGATTGAACACGTGCGGCAGTTGTCAGCGTCGCTTGCGACTGGACTACCAACGGAAAACTTCCAGGTGGGGAACATTGAGCGGATGCCGTTTCCAGACGGATTCGCCGATGTCGTCATCTGCAGTTCAGTGCTTCACTTTGCCCGCGATGACCGTCACTTCCAGGCGATGTTACGGGAACTGTGGCGGGTGCTAAGGCCCGGCGGGATGATGTTCTGCCGCTTGGGTTCCAGAATCGGCATGGACTTCGAACAAGTTCGGGGCAACGTCTTTGTGGTAGGGGACGGCTCAGAGTGGTTTCTGGTGGATGAGGAGATGCTCCTGGAATTGACCGAGAAGATGAACGCCGTGCTTGTCGATCCACTCAAGACCACCATCGTGCAGGATTATCGCTGCATGACGACCTGGGTGGTAAGAAAACGAAGGAACTAAGCTCAGTCCGCTCTTGGCGCGACGGGGTGATAGTCATGAGCGAGGGCGGCGGCAGCTTCGATGTGCTGCTGGGCTCCGGCGTGATCGCCCTGCTGCTCCAATAAGCGACCCAGTTGCTCATGGACCTGGAAGGCCGGCGCCTCGGCTGATTGATTCGGCGATGCCAGGTAAAGGATGAGCAGTTGCGCGGCAAGTTGCAGATCCTGGTGGTTGCGGCTCAGGATCCCAGCTCCATCCACCAGTGCGGGCCCGTGGGGCTTGGCTGCCTTTGCATCGGCATCGATGCCTGCGTGCAAAGCCTCCAGCATTTGGTCCGATTGTTTGTGGCGCGCGTAGTAAGAAGCCAGCGCCATCCATGCATCAGGACTCTGATGGGAGGTCTCCACCGCCGCCTTGAACTCGGCCTCTGCCACGCGATAGTTCTTATCTTTCTCGGCCAGGATGCCTTCGAGCTGGTGAGCCTGCGCTGGTTCAAGCGGTTGGAGCGCCTGGACCACTGCTTGCGCCTTGTTCTTGCCTCCGCCCACAATTCCCGGGGCCGCGGTATAGAACTCGCCCAGGTCGGAGAGTGCGTCTACATTTTTGCTGTCCAGCTGGACCGCTCGCTCAAATTCGCTGTGTACCTTCTTGGCCAGACCGTAGGCCTTTATGGAGTGGATGGCATCGGCTTTTTCGCCGTACGCCCGGCCCAGCCAGAGGTGATACCCACTATCGAGTGGCGCAAGCTGGACCGCGGTCTCGCATTGGTGGATGGCATCATCCCATCGCTTTTCCTGGTAATAGACGCGGCAGAGCAAATTGTGTGCTTCCGCATCTCCCGGTTTTGCCGCAAGGGACAAGTTCAGGCGCGAAATTGCATCGTCGGCCCTGCCTGCAGCCAGATCGGCGGTTACCGGATCCAGCACATTGTTGGGAATCGAAGCAGCTTGCGCTGCCCCTGGCTGCGACATGCAGAGTAGTGCGAGCAGAAGATGAGAGAGCGGTAACGAGTAAAGTATGCGCACGATGTCAAAACCGAACTGCCGCCACGTACCCTGGCCGGCATTTTCACCCGTAATGTTGATGTTCACGAACGGGCGAACGATTCGGCCATGCGTAGGTAAATCTCATCAGCAGAAGGCCGTTGCATTCTCCATGGCCCACTGCTCCAGAGGGAGAGGTTTTCGTCCCAGGATCCGTTGCACATTATCAGTCACGCCTGCCAGGCGGCCTTCGCGGATCGCGCGCCATAGCGAGACGTGCGCCTCAGTCTCCGCTTCCGAACCGCTGATGGCCGAGTATCGTTGACGCGCTTCGTCGTCAGAGATCGGTTGAAACGTGAGCCTCTTGCCTATTGCAGATCCGATGGTGGCCGTCGCTTCGGCAAAGGTTAGCGCTTGCGGGCCGGTGATGGGCAGCGATTCTCCGTCGTACGCGCGCGTGGTCAAAGCTGCTGTAGCGACGGCCGCGATATCTTCGGAGTGGATAAATGCTCGCTTACCCTCACCCGTGGACGCACGAACAATCCTTTCGGTCTTGATGGACCTGGCCCACGCCAGCAGGTTCGACATGAAACCGGTTGGCTGCACAAAGGTGAACGATATACCGCTGGCACGCACCGCCGCCTCACCCAGTTCATGCCACGCGCCGATGGCGAGACCATGCTGCACATCCATCGACGATAGTTTTACCAGGTGGCGCACGCCTGCGGCCTTGGCCGCTTTAGCGGCTGACTCGTCGTGAACCGGAATCTGAGGGCCGGAGTTGACCAGGAACAACTCGTCGACTCCAGCAAGGGCCGGCTGCAAGCTTTCGGGTTGGGCAAGATCGCCGACGAAGATATCGACACGTTGACCGAAGAGCGCTTGCGCCTTCTGCACGCTGCGTACGAAGACACGCGGCCGGTTGCCCCGCTGGAGTAGATGGTGGACGACCTTGGACCCTACATCTCCCGTCGCTCCCGTGATGAGGTATGTCATAAAGCTCCTTAGCAGAACAGAATATGTTCTGTCGCTCATAAACTGTATTAAGGCTACGGAGTGAGCAGCGAAGTGTAAACTCGCCTTCAATGGCGAGGTTATCTTTCTGAAAAATAAGCAAAATAAAATAATAAGTAAACGAATGCTCACATTCCATCTACACTCGTCCTCATGCCATCGAGAAGCGCAAAATCGCCCATACGGCGGCAGCCGCAGCAGCGCCGGGCACGCCAGACCGTCGAGGCTATCCTGGATGCTGTGGTGAGGATCTTGAAGCGCGAGGGCTTTCAAGCGATCACCACCAACCGGGTCGCTGAGGTTGCCGGCGTCAGTATCGGCTCGCTGTACCAGTACTTCCCGGATAGGCCGGCCATCTTTGAAGCCTTGCACCAACGCCACATAGAGGAGATCGACCGCCTCTTCGCAACCAAGTTCATGGAGCACGCCGGGGCGCCACTCGACCAACTCATTCGCGCCATGGTGGATGCCATGATCGAGGCGCACACCAACGATTCGGAGCTCTACGAATTGCTGCTGACGGAGGTTCCTCACCGCAAGGGTGGGAGCAAGGATTTCTCCGTGCGTCTTCATGGAGCCTTCCTGCTGGCGATTTCATCGGCAGCGCCGGAACTTCGCAAGCGCGGCGATCTCGACAAGGTAGTCTTTGTGGTGACCCACATGGTGGAGGCGCTCTGCCATGGAGCGGTGCTGCGGCGGCCTCGCGGTATGTCTCTCGCAGACGCGAAAGCAGAGATCACAAAAGCGGTGCTCGCTTACCTGCGCGCTTGAATTACTAAGGATTCGGCAGGGAATCGGTCGTCCTTGACAGAATCGCAGATTGCGATATTATTATCCCGGATCGCAATAACAATGAAACTGGGCGAGAAATTACGGTACCTGCGGGAAGTGGAAGGCAGCCTGCGCGGCAAGGGTCGAGCGATGACCCAGCAGGAGCTGGTGCACGCGATCAAGGCCGAGCTCAAGACCTCCATGAGCCAGTCCTACCTGTCGCAGATCGAAAGCGGCGCACGGCCACACCTGACCAACACCACGCGGCAGATGCTGGCGAAGTTCTTCAAGGTGCATCCGGGCTACCTGGTCGATGACCCGGAGGGCTACCACGCAGAGCTGATGAGCGAGGCGCGGGTGTTGGATGACAAGCTGGACCTGTGGCTGGTGAACGGGGCCGAGCGGTTCCCCCGGGATCCCGAGCTCAGGAAAGCGTTGTTGGCCCTGGCTAAACATCCGGACTCCAGGCAATGCCTGCTGTTGATGGAGTCATTGATCGAGACGCCGGGGCTGGTTGATCGATTAGTTGAAGTATTGCGGCCCGCCGCGAGGACCAGTAAGCACTTTAGAGTGCGTCCCTTGGAGGCTGTCCTTCAAGTGAAGGATCAGGCGGCTGGAAAGACCAGGCGTGGCGGAAAGGAGAAAAGCCGATGAGCTGGGAGATGTTTTATCTGATCTGTTTTGGTGTCGGCTTGGCGTTGACCGCGGTTTCCTTGATGGGCGGTTTCCATCATCATGTGCACTTTGGGCTGCATCGCGGGGTTCATATTGGCCACGCCCATGCCCACGGAACGGGCAACCGCGGCGTTTCCCCGGTGAATGGTTTTACCCTCACCGCCTTTCTTTGCTGGTTTGGCGGGGCCGGTTATCTGCTGGAGCGCTATGGCGGCTTTGTTACGCCGGCCATTCTGCTCCTGGCGACACTCAGCGGGTTGGCGGGTGGGATGTTGATTTTCTGGTTCCTGGCCAAGGTGCTGGCCCCGCATGACAAGGCGCTCACGGCGGAGGAGACGGAGATGACAGGCGTAATCGGGCGAGTGAGCGGAACGATTCGGGGCGACGGCACGGGGGAGATTTTGTATTCGCAGAACGGCGCCCGGCGCTCCAGTCCTGCGCGCAGCGACAACGGACAGCCGATCGCGCGGGATACGGAGGTGGTGGTGATGCGCTACGAACGAGGCGTCGTCTATGTACGCCGCTGGGATGAAATTTCCGGCGGCGAATCGCTCTCCAGCGATATCAGGAGAGCACAAACGTAGTTCGATTGGTTCCTGATGAAAGGATCAGGAGGCATCTTATGATGAACACAGTTGTGGTTGTGGTTGGGTTGTGCGTTCTTGCTTTAATCCTGCTGCTGGGAATAATCGCGAAGATGTTTCGCAAGGCCGGCCCCAACGAGGCGATCATCGTTTACGGTTTTCGCGGGCCGCGGGTGGTGAAGGGACACGGCACGGTGATCTTTCCCATGGTGGAAAGCAGCCGCCAGCTCTCGCTGGAATTGATGTCGTTTGACGTTGCTCCACAACAGGATCTCTACACCAAACAGGGCGTCGCAGTGACCGTGGAAGCGGTGGCGCAAATCAAGGTCCGCTCCGATCAGGAATCGATTCTGACCTCTGCCGAGCAGTTCCTCACCAAGACCCCTCCGCAGCGCGAAGGATTAATCCGGCTGGTGATGGAAGGTCACCTGCGCGGCATCATTGGCCAGCTTACGGTCGAGCAGATTGTGAAAGAGCCGGAGATGGTTGCCGATCGCATGCGCTCCACCTGCGCCGATGACATGAGCAAGATGGGGCTCGAAGTCGTATCGTTCACCATCAAAGAGGTGCGCGATAAGAATGATTACATTACCAACATGGGCCGGCCCGACGTAGCCCGCATCAAGCGCGATGCCGATGTGGCGGCGGCGGAAGCGGAGCGTGATACGGCGATCCGCAGAGCCAACGCATTGCGTGAATCGGCGATTGCCAAAGCGCAGGCCGACCAGGAGCGGGTAATTGCAGAGACCGCTTCGCTGGCCAAGCAGGCCGAGGCGCAGCGCGACCTGGATATTCAGAAGGCGCAGTTCACGGAGCAGAGCCGCAAGCAGGAGGCGACGGCAGATAAGTCCTACGAGTTGCAGACCAATGTGATGCAGCAGCGCGTGGTTGCTGAACAGGTGAAGATCCAGCAGGTGGAGAAGGAGCAACAGATCAAGGTACAGGATGCGGAAATTCTCCGTCACGAGAAGGAGCTGATCTCGACCGTGTTGAAGGGCGCGGAGATTGAGCGCCAGCGGATCGAGAACCTGGCATCGGCGGAGAAGTCGCGGTTGACGGCGGAAGCCGAAGGCCGGTCCGCAGCGACGCGGATGCAAGGTGAAGCGGAAGCCTCCATCATCTTTCAGAAGGGCGAGGCGGAAGCCAAGGCTATGAACGTCAAGGCGGAGGCTTATCAGGAATGGTCGCAGGCAGCTGTCGTCGATCGGTTGATTGCAGCTATGCCCGAAATGATGCGCGCACTCTCCGAACCTCTATCCAAGGTGGATAAGATCACCATCGTCTCCACTGGAAGTGATGGGGTCACCGGAGCCAACAAACTTACTGGAGACATGATGAAAATCGCGTCCCAGGTTCCGGCGCTCTTCGAATCGCTCTCCGGAATGAACGTGGCTGAGTTGATGGCGAACGTCAAGAGCATGCAGCCGCGCCACGACGGAAACAACTCGGCAATCAAGTAACAGCAGTCGAAGGAGGATGTTATGGCACTACTGGAGCGGGTAAGTACGTTGCTGCGGGCGAACTTGAATGACCTGATCGACAAAGCGGAAGATCCGCAAAAGCTGTTGCGGCAGCTGGTGCTGGATATGGAAAACCAGTTGATGCAGGTAAAGACGCAGGTGGCGATCGCGATTGCCGACCAGCACCTGCTGGAGAAGAAGCGAAAGGAGCATATGGACAGCGCGGCAGAGTGGCGGAGCAAGGCTGAGCTGGCAGTCAAGAAAGGACACGACGACCTGGCGCGGGGCGCGCTGGAACGCTCCTTAAGCCAGGATCAAATTGCCAAGGGTTTCTCGCAGCAGCTTGAGGATCAGCAGGCGGAAGCGGACACGCTACGCACCGCCTTGCGCAAGCTGGACCAGAAGTTGGTAGAGACGCGCAGCCGCTGCGAGCTGCTGATCGCGCAGGACCGCAGGACGCGGATGGTGAGCCGGGCTACCGAGGCCCGGCAAACCATCAGCAAGCAGCAAAACTCAGTGTCGTTGGACCGAATGAAGTCGCGCATTGTGGGCCGGGAGGCGCGCAATGAAGCGGATGTGGAGTTGCTGAGTGGGGACTCGCTGGAAGACCGCTTCGCCGCATTGGACAGGGAAGAGCACATCGAGACGTTGCTCAAGGACCTGAAGGCGAAGCAGGAGAAACCGGCCTAAGCGGCGTAGCTTTTGTCTTAGCCTCCAAGCGGACGACATTAGA
>Ga0302324_100024020_pt1 | contig 11770 bp, 13 predicted proteins | sample Palsa_T0_1_FD_201949 | JGI IMG/M metagenome (GOLD analysis project Ga0302324, IMG submission 201949) | Peat permafrost microbial communities from Stordalen Mire near Abisko, Sweden - Palsa_T0_1 | ecosystem: Environmental > Terrestrial > Soil > Palsa > Peat permafrost | place: Sweden: Abisko... | reverse complement strand
CGAGAGCATGGAGGGACACGCTACAACGCTATCTCCGCCTGCATCCATTCAATCAACTGGACTTCGTGCGCGGTTAACGCCGCGAGAATCGGTTGATCCTCTGCAGGCCCCATGAGCTCGAGGGCCTTAAAATCGGCCACATACTGGGCATACAACTCGATGGATTGCTGCATCAGCTTCCTCCAGTCGCCGTGAGAGTCCCTGCGGGTGTCGAGCGCATCGCGCTCCTCTAGGGTGGTCGGCGCCCGAGGCGTCAGCTGATATTTCCGCAGCAGTGCGCTCAGCTGGCTCGCCGTTGCCCGTTCGAGCGCCGCGCACCTGCCGAAGAAAGCCGATTGCTGGGGGTAGGTTAAAGCCAAACCGTCAAAGTAGGCGGCACCCGCTACTTCGTCTTCGTAGGCCTCGAGGACTCGCAAGGTGTACTGCATGTTCTCCATCAAGATCCTAGCCTACCGGAGCATCGCCTTGGCGGCCACGCCGATGAGCGATTGCAGCGACGCCGTTGCGACACGACTATTCGGGCAGATTCATCTTCCGCAGAAACGCCTTGAAGCGAGGGTCTGCGGCGATACTGTTCAGCCGCGGATTTGCTTTGACGTAGTACAGGCTCGGATCCTTCTGAGCATAAGCGCGTTCGAGCCAGCGCATCGCTTCATCCGATTGGCCGCGAAACGCATATACGTCGGCGATTCCAAACGCGTTTCCGCTCGCTTGCTCAATAAGCATGCAGGCGAGCGCAGCATCGGCGTCGGCTTTTCGTCCGAGTGCGTAATAAACGATTGCCAGGCCCGCCTGCTTCACTGGGTCGTCCGTCTCCTGTTGCATCTCGACCAATGCGGCGTCTCGTTCACCGCGCGCGAGCAAAACGAGGCTTAGATAATAGCGGCACCAGCTGTAGGTCGAGCGAATGTCCAGCGCCCTTCGGAGCGCAGATTCGGCCTCGGACAGATGGCCGCGACACACCTGAACCCATGATAGAAGGACGAGAGTACCGGGGTGCAGTGGGTCTTCTGCAAGTGAGACCTTAAAATGCCTCAACGCCTCGTCCCAACGACCGAATGCGAGAGAAAGCATCGCAGCGCCTTTATTCGCCTCCGAGCTACCGGGGGCTAATGTCGCTACCTGTTGGAATTCCCCGTCGGCCGCGGCCCAGTCCCAATCATAGACGAGATGGACGCGGCCGAGTACGTAGTGCGCCAACGGGCTCGTCGGGTCGAGCTTGCGTGCCGTCCCTGCAAGGCGACGGGCCGACTCGAAAGCGGCAGCCGGTGTCAGGAAGCCCTCTTCCCCTTGGATCTCATACACGTGTGCCAGCTGGGCGGTCGTAGCCACGCACGTCGCGTCGAGATCGAGCGCCTGCTTGAATAACGTGAGAGCTACGTCAAGCCCTTCCCTATCCCAGCGATCGGCGGCATGGCGTCCGCGCAGCATCAGATCGTAGGCGTCCTCGTTTTTCACAGTACTGCGTGATTGAACGTATCCGGAAGCCACCGTGAGTTGCAACTCCCGCACGACGGCAGCGGCAACCGCATCCTGGAGTTTGAGCACATCACCGACGCTTCGATCGTATTTTGCCGACCAAACGTGCACGCCATCTCGCGTGTCGACGAGTTGCGCCGTTACGCGTACTCGATCGCCCGACTTGCGCACGCAGCCTTCGAGTACGTAGGCGGCGGTCAATTTCGTGCCAATCGCGCGCAGATCCTCACTCTTGGCTTTGAACTGAAACGAGGACGTACGGCCGATAACCGCAAGGCCGGGAATCTTGATCAGTAGATCGATGATTTCCTCAGCCATCCCGTCGCCGAAATACTCTTGATCCTTCTTCTCGCTCATGTCGGTAAAGGGCAAAACGGCGATCGAGACGCGACTACATCGAATGAGCGCCGGGGCACGCGCAATCGACGGTGTCGGGGCCGTTGCGAGCGTGTCGGCGGGTGAGCACGGTTCCGGAGCCGATAAGGCGACTGCAGTCTCGCTCCATAGCGCAACCTTCGCGACCAGCCGATAACCGCGCCGCGGCAGGGTCACGATGTATTTTGGATCCTTGCTGTTGTCACCGAGCGTGCGACGCAGCGCCGCGACAGCCTGATAGACCGAGTCGACCGTGACAATCACCCCTGACCAGACATCATTCAGTAGGTCCTCGACGGAAACGACGTGTCCGGCTCGCTGTGCTAGGTAGACCAACAACCGCATCGAGAGAGGCTCGAGCTTCACGACGGTACCGTCGCGCGAAATCTCATCGACCGCGGGATCGATGCGCCAGGCACCCAGTCGCAGCGGTGCGAAATTTGCCTCTTTCAATTCGTGATCTCGTCTAAGTATTTGATCGGAATATGTATTACGGCTGAGTCGCGCTAGATTTCTCCCAAGTATACGGCCGCGCTGCGCGCTCGGCAGCCGCTGTCTCAGGGCAGATTCAGACGGTCCTTAGGTTAATTCAGGCTGCCCATAGGACTCGCGGGGGCTGGCTCCGTCATGGTTGCGGCCACGGTCGGTCACGACCGAGCGCTAACACACAGACGATTCAGGGAGTCCGGATCATGAATACCGACTACAGTAATTTCTATCGATCCGTCGCGGCCACCCGCGGGACAATGGCGCGGGGACTATACCTCGGCCTTTGCGTACTGGGGATGGCGGTCGCGGCGAACGCAGGTGAGCCCCGCATCATCACTTTCGACGCCCCCGGCGCGGGTGCGACCCCTGGCAGTTACCAAGGCACGAGCTGTTACTCCGATTGTTCCGTGCTCATCAATAACTTTGGGGCGATCACGGGAACTTATCTGGACGCGAACAACGTGTTTCATGGTTTCGTTCGCAGTCCCGAAGGCAAGTTCACGACTTTCGAGGCGCCAGGCGCAGATACCACTCCGGGTAACTTCAACGGGACGCTTCCTAACGGCATCAACGACGCGGGGGCAATCACCGGGCAGTACTATGATGCGAGCGGCGGGTCGCACGGCTTCTTGCGCAGTCCCGAGGGCGCGTTTACAACATTCGACGTTACCGAAGGCATCGTCGGCACCACTACTCCCATTGCCCTTAACCTAGAAGGCGCCATCGTGGGCTACTACGTGGATGCGAACAGTGGTGTGATTCAGGCTTTCTTGCGGCGTCCCAATGGCTCGTTTGAAACGTGGAGCGGCCCGGATGCGTGCGGCGCCACCCCCGCGGGTTGTTACGGCACGGCCGCTTTCAGCATCAATTTTTTTGGAACGATCTCCGGTGGCTACCATGACAACCTCGGCAACTTCGTTGACCATGGGCTCGTGCGTAGTCCGCTCGGCAAGCTCACGACATACGATGCTCGGGGCGCGGGAACTGGTCCCGGCCAAGGAACCGGCTCTCCTGGCACTTCGCGGCCCCTCAATCAGTTCGGCGCAATCGCGAGCTACTACACTGACGCGAGCAATGTGGTCCATGGTTACCTACGCAGTCCTTCAGGTGACATCACGACGTTCGACGTCCCGGGTGCGGGACCTCAAGGCATAGGCTGTTACGCCGATTGTTCCGTGGGTCTCAACGACTGGGGGGCAATCACAGGATATTACCTCGACGCCAACAACGTGTATCACGGCTTCCTGCGTAGCCCCGACGGCAAGATCGGTAATTTCGAAGCGCCCGGCGCAGATACGACCCCGGGGGACTTCAACGGAACCTTTCCTGCCAGCATCAACGACGAAGGGGCGATCACGGGGTCTTTCGCCGATGCGAACGGCGTGTACCACGGCTTCTTGCTGTTGCCATCGAAAGGTGATTGACGAACGAAACCAATTCTCGCTGACCCGGCGCAGGCGGCTCGACCCTCGACACGGCGATGACGTTGGACTCGTCCGCGGGTCGCGAAGCATCTGCGCGTAGCATATCTCTAGCGACTATATGTGCAATTGCACCCTCCTCCACTCCGGCTGCGAGGCGAATTTCAAGAATCCCTGCAGATCGGGGAGCTGTTCGATCTCCGAAGGCAGGACTGCGGATTCGGTGACGGTCTGTTGACTGGTGCTGACGGAGCGCAGAATCAGGGTATTGCCACAATTCTCCACAATGGTCTGGGCCTCGGCCTGGCCGTAGGTGCCGGAGACTTGGGCGATGGATTGAAATCCTAAGACGCAGCGGCCGCCGAATTTGCGAAGTCGAGCGAGCGCGTCCGTGAGGCCGTCGACGGCACCCAGGGCGTCGAGCTCGTCGATGTTCATCCGGCGGAGTCGGAGCGAGTGGCGGAACCCAGGGTGTCGGGTCCGTCCCCGAACCGTTCACGAATCAGGCGATTCATCGGCTCCGAATAGCTGCGCGCGACCAGCTCGCCCAACAACCCGGAGAGAAGAATGACGCTGATAAACAGGACCGGCAGGGCAATGAGCGGTAGGCCGGCTGACTTGTACAGCCCAAAGAGTGCGAATACCACGAACATGTGCGTCAGATAAATCTCGTAGCTACGCCGACCCAGCGCGAGAAGCGGGGAGATGGCGCGCGGACCTTTCCACCGGGTATCTGCGGCCGCCGCAATTACCATGCAAGTGCCGACTGCCACAATCGTCATGTCGAGGCCGGTCCGGGCCAAACCCCAAGCTTCCGCTTGGTCTGAGAAACCCAGGCCGAATAAAATCAGCATCGTTCCCAGGATGCCGAGCACCCAAATAACCCCGCGGGCAAGCGTGGTGCGCGAACTCGCAATGGCGGTCAGGCAGCCGAGTGCGATGGCATCCATGCCACCCAGGTAGGAATATTCCCGCCAGACCTCATTTCCGTCAGCGAGCAGCGTGCGGCTCACCGGTCCGAACGCAACAAAGATCAGGAGAAGGGCCACAAGCCACCGGCGGCGTCCCAGCGCCAAGCAGACCAGCGGAAAGAACAGATAGAACATTTCCTCGACCGACAGCGACCACAGGATATCCCAATTCGCCGGCAGGTAGCCGCGATGCGCCTCGAGGACATTGACGTGAAAGGTCAGCGCGGCAATGAGTGCCCGGCCCAGGCCCCCGGATTTCTCCGATACGACGAAATCCTCGAGGCCGGCCGCGTGTAACACACAGAGAACGGCAAGCAACAGCAGAAGCAAAGGCGCGATTCGCGCGAAGCGCAGCGCGTAGAAGTCACGCGGGCTTACCTTCGCCAGCGTACCCCAGCGTCGAATCGAGGTGGACGTAATGAGAAAGCCGGAAACCGCGAAGAACATTTGCACGCCGTACTGTCCATTCCACACCAAGGAAGACACCAGCTGGGGTGGAAGAGCTTGCGTGTACGGAATCTTCGCGAGAACCAGGCGCATGTTGACGTGATTCATCAGCACAAAGAAGATCGCGAGGCCCCGGAGGCTGTCTACACCGTCGAGTCGCGCCCAGCTATGCGATCCGCCTGCCGAAACGGCGGAGGGGCTGCGGTCGATCACGGATCCATTAGATGATGGGCGGCGGCGTTACACTCACGTTGCTGACGGTGCATCTTTAGCAACGATCTCAGGCCTACAAAAGCGATGGAAAGTACCATTGCCAGGGTCGCGACGAAACGCGGAGTAAACATGCTTCTGAACGAGTGCGAATTTCGAGATTGATCTGCGATCACCGTGACGCTCAGCATGATCGCAAGCTCCGTGGTGCCCCACCACAGAGCTCGTGCCAGCCGGGCTCCCAGGCTCGGCCCCCAGCGTCGCGCTTGCGCAAAGAGAATCGCAATACCAATTTCTCGCCAAGCCCACAAAGCGCCTCGGCCCTGCGCGCACCGCTCGATCAGATCGCCGACAAGTGACTCGCTGTGGTAGCCGCGACCGAGCCGCTCCAGCAACAACAAGCCCAATTTCGGGGGAATTCGACGTGTCATGCCGTCTGTCCGTTCAGCCCGGGCAATCCGCCGCTCAAGCGCATCAACGTTGCATGCGCCTCGCGCGCTTCCTTGAGTCCCGCTGCTGACGGCTTGAAATAGGTGCGCGCCCTCCCGCCCCGCTCCGCCGTCGGCTCTCCGCGGACCGATGTGATCAATCCCTTGGCTTCGAGGCGCTCGAGTGCAGCGTAGACGCTCGCAAGTGCCACGCTGCGGCCGCTGCTCTCCTCGATCGCATGCGCTACGGACACGCCATATGCGTCCTTCTGGACCTGGATGGCCGCCAACAGCACCATCAGCTCCAGCTGCCCCAGATATTCGCGCCTTCGCATATCTTCCATAATAACGAAGTAATGCGAAAACTGCAATGCCGCTGCTTTGCTTTCAGCGCCGCAGTGATCGGCCGACCGTGCCGCCGGAAGTCGCATCCAGCGGCACGGGGGCCCTTCAAATTATCTGCCTACCGTTCAGATCAACGGCGGATCGACATCCCGCGCGGGATGACGATGCTGGGCAACTGCTGCGATGAAGCTCTGCGGGTCCAATGCCTCCGATGACGCCGCGGTGAGCAGCCCCGGATCCTCGACCCCGCTGGGAAGCTCGAGGCCGATCCCCGCTTTCTCCAGCAGTACCGACGAAGCGCCCAACGCCAGGATTGTCTTGCAGTGTCGATACTGATCTTTCAGAAACTCCAGGGTATGGCCGTCGCGGGCCAGGTTATCCACCGCTTCCGTCCCGTCGGGCAGTACCAACGCATCGAACAATACCGAGGGCGAGTTCTCGAGCGTGGCGTCGACCTCGAAAGTCTCGCCTCCTTCGCTTGTTACCGTGCCGAGACGGCTGCCGAGAAGCCGAACCACGGCGCCGGCTTCGGTCAGCGCATCCATCACCGCGGTGATGGAGTCGCCTTCGACACCATTCGCGACGAAAATCGCTATCTTTCGAGTCGCAATACCGCCATCGCCCGGTAGCGCAAGCAAGGAAAGTGCCTTCGAGGCCTTGACCTCGGGCTTCGGTATCCGCTTGATTGCACGAGGCATCGGTTCCGGCAACGAGATGCCGAGACCCTCGGCCACCGACGAAGCCAACGTTTCTGAAACGTTGCGCAGGGAGGAGACCATGCGCTCGCGGATCGCGGGCACTGTCACCTTGCTGAGCTCGAAGCGAAACCCGCCGACGATATGAGCCTGCTCCTGCGGCGTCTGGCTCTCGAAGAATAGAGTCGCCTGCGAGTAGTGCTCAGCGAACTTCTCCGGCCGACCACGCACTTTATCGACCGGTGCATTGTCCGGCTCGATGGCCTTCGGGAAGCTTACGTATCCCGCGGCTCCTGCCTGGAACGGGCACCCACCACCCAATGAGTTCGGCTCATAAGCGACCCGACCGCGAGCAATCGCCTGACGATGCAGCCCATCGCGTTGATTGTTGTGAACGGGAACAATCGAGGCGTTGATGGGGATCTCGTGGAAATTGGGTCCACCCAAGCGGGTCAACTGGGTGTCGACGTAGGAGTGAATTCGCCCATGCAGCAGAGGATCGTTGCTGAAATCTATGCCCGGAATGACATGTGCGGTGCAAAACGCGACCTGTTCGGTCTCCGCAAAGAAATTATCGGGATTGCGGTTGAGCACCATGCGCCCGATCGGCTTCACGGGAACGAGTTCCTCAGGGATCAACTTGGTGGAATCCAAGATATCGAAGCTGAATTTCTCCGCGTCCGCTTCGGAGAAGGTCTGAATGCCCAATTCCCACTCCGGGTAGTTGCCCGACTCGATCGCCTCCCACAGATCGCGTCGGTGGAAATCCGGATCTGCGCCGGAGATCTTCACGGCCTCGTCCCACACGAGCGAATGCGTGCCGAGCAGCGGTTTCCAGTGAAACTTACAGAACGTGGACTTTCCTTCGCCGCTAACCAGCCGGAAGGTGTGCACGCCGAAACCCTGCATCATGCGATAGCTTCGCGGAATCCCTCGATCTGACATGACCCACATGAGCATGTGCGTGGATTCGGGCATCAGCGAGACGAAGTCCCAAAACGTGTCGTGCGCCGACGCCGCTTGCGGCATCTGGTTGTGAGGCTCGGGCTTCACCGCGTGAATGAGGTCGGGGAATTTCATGGCGTCTTGAATGAAAAACACCGGAATATTATTTCCGACCAGATCCCAGTTGCCCTCATCGCTATAGAACTTCACGGCAAATCCGCGAACGTCACGGGCGGTATCGGCTGAGCCGCGCTCGCCGGCGACCGTCGAGAACCGAACGAATACCGGAGTGGTCTTACCTGCATCCGCGAATACGGTCGCGCGGGTCAATCGGGACAAAGATTCGTACGCCTCGAAGAAGCCATGAGCTGCCGAGCCGCGGGCGTGGACGATTCGCTCGGGAATCCTCTCATGGTCGAAGTGAGTTATTTTCTCCCGTAGAACGAAATCCTCGAGAAGCGTCGGCCCCCGAAGACCCGCCTTCAAGGAATCTTGATTGCTGCTGATCGGCACGCCCTGATTGGTCGTGAGCACCTGGCCAGCCGAATTGACTCGCTTGGACGCGAGCGAGCCGTCGAGTGACTGCGGCTCCAAGGTTGCCGGGCCGCTCTTCGACGATTCATTCCGCTCGCTCAGCGTGCTCGCGCCGGTGGTGGGCGAAGGCATTTCCTCATGCGCGCCTTCAGGCGGCTGGGTAGGATTCGCGGGCGCATACTCACTGGGCTTCCCTGCGTTCAAAGGCATTGCTTCGGCAAGAGCCGCCTGCTCGGCGGCATGCTCTGCGAGCTCGGTAGCCGGCGCGCCGGCGCCCGATGGTCCGCTGACTGTGGTTCCCGATGCCGTGTCACTTTGCCGACCGGCCTTCGGTTTGCTGCCGCTCTTATCGCGCGCAGGCGCTTTCGCTCCGCTCTTTCGCGTAGCCATGATCTTCTCCTGTTGGTTGTAAGGGCAGGCCGGGCTCCCGAGCGGCATTTGAGGGAGCGGTTACCTTTCCGGCATGCCTGGTTATAAATAAACTCGGGGAGGACCTTACTCCCTCGTCTCGAGCAGGATAGGCCGCGCACTGCGCATATTGTTGTAGCCCTTCGCCTACCGACCGGAGTGCGAACCGGGGGTGGGAGAGCTCCCGCAATCCTTTGCGCTGTTCGCCGATATGCAGTCAGCTGCGGCGATGAAAGGATGGCTCGCGTCCGATACCAGGAATCCGCCATGGCGAGTTCAAAGTCCACCCCGAAACGAGCTCGTGCCGCGGCACCGCGCAAAAAAAAGCGCGCCGCCGCTCGCGTTAATAGATGGTCTGCCGCGGTCTCCAAGAAAAGCGACGCGTTGGACCTCGAGCCGGGGGTGTTCAAGTTGCGAAGCGCCCGTCAGATCGCACAGTCACTAAAACGATCCTCGGACGCAAGTCGCCGACGAAAGGGGAGTCCCTTCCAATCCGCCATGTCCATGTTGAATTTCGAAATCAATCGAGGCGGCCGCGGTTTGAGCGCGGCGCGGCGCCAAGTGCTCGATCGAGCAAAAATCGAATTGCGCAAAGCCTACGGGCGCGGCACCTAGGCCCGGTGAAGCAGATGCCGGTGGCGGGTCGCGCATGAAGATTCGTAAAGTCCGAATTCACCGCTTCGGCGGTCCGGATGTGCTCCAGATCGACGAGCTCGAGCCGTCGCTACCGGACGCATCGCAGGTGCTGGTAGGCGTGAAGGCCGCCAGCATCAATCCCGTCGACTTCAAGATCCGCAATGGCCAATACCCGGCGGTGAAGGAGGACCGACTGCCATATACCCTCGGGCGCGACGTATCGGGCGTCGTCGAGAAGTGCGGCGCTCAAGCGACGCAGTTCAAAATCGGCGACGAAGTATTCGGCATGGTGGGCATCGGCGGCGGCGGATATGCTGAAAAGGCCGTACTGGACCAGCATGCGCTGGCCCTCAAGCCTCCCCTCCTGGATCACCCGCACGCGGCCGCGATCCCCCTGGCCGGGCAAACCGCCTGGCAAGGATTATTTCGGCACGGCGAGCTACATAGCGGACAGTCGGTGTTGATCCATGGCGGTTCGGGCGGCGTAGGTCATTTTGCCATCCAATTTGCGAAGGCGAAGGGCGCACGGGTGCTCACAACGGTCTCGACGGACAACGTGGCGTTTGCCCGCGATCTCGGCGCGGACGCGGTCATCGACTACAAAAGCCAACGCTTCGAGGATCTGGCTAAGGATCTCGACATGGTATTTGATCTGATTGGCGGAGAAACCCGCGAGCGCTCCTGGAAGCTCTTGAAGCGGGGAGGAGTTCTGGTGTCCACCTTGAGCGAGCCCACGCAAGAGACGGCTGATCGATATGGCGTGCGCGCGTTGCGATACACGGTGGAAGCCGATGGTGGTGAACTCGCGGAGATCGCTGACCTAGTGGCCTCGGGCAAAGTGAAGCCGCACGTGCAAAGGGCCTTTCTGCTCGACCAGGTGGCCTCTGCCATGGCCGTGGTCGAACACGGCGGCTCGGCCGGTAAGATCGTTCTGTCTTTGGTTTAGGGAACGAGACGCCTTGCTTTCCGTTCGGGTCCGTACAGACATTCCCGGCTGCTTGGCCTAGATTGCGGCGGGCCTGGACGGACACATTCCCGAGTATTACGGCGTGCCGGCCGCTCGTCGGTGTTAGTGGAGCATGAGAATGAACAAAGACCAATTTAAGGGTCGTTTCGAAGAACTGAAGGGAGGCGTCAAGGAAGCCACCGGCAAGCTCGTAGGCGACAAAGCTCTGGAAGCGAAAGGCAGCGCGCAAAAGAACGTCGGCGAGGCTCAGGAAACCGTCGGCGATCTCCAACAAGCTATCGAGGACTCGCGCAAATAGTCTGTTCTCATCGAGCGCTGCCCGCGAGCGCTCGTCGGACGGATGACACACGCCCACGTGTTGGTTGGCCACGCAATATTTGTCTCGCAGTCCCACGGGAGGATGGGGGATCTGCTGACCGACGGTTCGATTGGTAACGCGCTCAATGGCTCTCCCGAATCACTCTCAATCTATGAATACCTTTAGGGGGCTTCCATGAACCAAGATCAAGTGAAAGAACTGTTGCTGCAATCTCTCGAGCACGAGAGAGGGGGTATCCAGGTCTATGAAACGGCTCTGAAATGCGTGTTAAACGAGGATCTCTCTGAAGAGTGGGAGAAGTACTTGGAACAGACGCGCAATCACGAGCGCATTCTCCTGCGTGTCTTCCAAGAGCTGGAGCTCGATCCCGAGGAGGCCAGCCCGGGACGCGGCATCGTCAAGCAACTGGGCCAGGCGCTGGTCCAAGCCATGCAGACGGCGCTCAAGGCCGGGAAACCAGAAGCCGCGGAGCTCGTCGCATGCGAGTGCGTCGTGTTGGCCGAGACAAAAGACCACGCGGATTGGGAGCTCATTACCAAGGCCGCCGAGAAGTCGACCGGCCAACAAAAGAAGACGTTACAGGCCGCAGCCGACGAGGTCGAGGAGCAGGAAGACGAGCACCTATATCATTCGAAAGGGTGGTGCCGTGAGTTGTGGCTGGAGTCGCTCGGCATGAAAGCAGTGCTGCCGCCCCCTGAGGAGCGCAAGCACGTCACTACGGCAATCGGCGCCGCCCGCGCCGAGCAGGCGAGCGAGAAAGGTCGCTAACGATCGGACGAAGAGGGCCGCCCAATGTATAGGGGCGGCCCTCTCATGACGACGTGTCCGCCGCTACCAGAGGCCGGACTGGAAAAATCGAAGAAGTCGAACAGATCGTCCAACGCCGGAGTGTTCACGGGCGCATAGGAGCCCGGCAACTGCACCGGGTTCGGAAAATTGTCGCGGCTGCGACGCGTCACCGCAGGCAGCCGCCAGTGCGCTCGATGAACTTGAGAATCGAGACGTGGTCCGCGTATTTGTGCGAGATGTAGCCGTCGGCGCGCAGCGGCAGGTACTTGGGATTCGCCACGACGATCAGCGGAATGCGGGTACCGTCGCCGA
>Ga0302324_100024018_pt1 | contig 11770 bp, 12 predicted proteins | sample Palsa_T0_1_FD_201949 | JGI IMG/M metagenome (GOLD analysis project Ga0302324, IMG submission 201949) | Peat permafrost microbial communities from Stordalen Mire near Abisko, Sweden - Palsa_T0_1 | ecosystem: Environmental > Terrestrial > Soil > Palsa > Peat permafrost | place: Sweden: Abisko... | reverse complement strand
GGCAAGAAGATCGAAACTCCGGTCTGTTGAGGCGTCATCCACGAAGATAATCTCGTACGACCGGCGCAGTTTCTCTAAGACGCTGCAGAGCCTGTCATAGAGCGGCAGAATCGCGGGTTCTTCGTTATGAATCGGTATAACAATGGAAAGCATGGGGTCAGCCTTCAGTGTAGCGAATGGGTGTAAGGTATATAAATGAAACGCCGCGACCTGCTTGCCGGACTCGCTCTCGCCGCGACCGCCGCCGAAAGCCAACAGCCGAGCCCAGAATCGGTCTATATTCCGCCCGTTCAAAAAGTGGAGGATCGTAAATTCCTGCATGATTTCATGGACGAATTCTCGTTCGTCGATCTGGTAACCGCGAATCCGACCATCCGTATCACGCATATTCCCGTTCTGCTCGACCGCACGGCCGGTCCCTTTGGCACCATCATCGGTCACATTTCACGGAACAATCCGCAGCAGCAGACCTTTGATGGCAAGTCACAGGCGGTGATTGTGTTTCACGGCCCGGAATCTTATATCTCGCCAACTTGGTATGCCAAGACCGAAGCGGTACCCACCTGGAATTTCGCCGTCGTCCACGCCAGCGGCAAACTCAAGCCGATCACCGATAAGACCGCTTTGCACGATCTGTTAGCCAAACTCATTCACAAATTTGAAGGCCGTTATCCGCAATCCACTTACGATTTTTCCAAGCTGCCCGACACTTACGTCTACCCGATGATCGAGCACATCATCGGTTTCGAAATGCAGATCGATGAGTTAGAAGGCAAATGCAAAGTCGGCCAGGAACGCAGCGACGCGGATAAAGAAGGCATTCTCAAGTATCTGCCGACCGCGTGGCGTGAGCCTTCATTAGCCGAATTCACCGCCGCCTTTTATGAGCGGCAGAAGAAGCAAATCCGCCCGGTTGGCTAACCAGGGCGCCAAGAGTGTAATAGCGGGAGCAACCGTCTTCGCTATCTTATGTTGAGTTGTAAAGGAGCTAGTTTTGACTATGAAGTGCTTTTGCGAACCCGCTGGGCTGTCGAGGCAGGGCCGATACACGATATCCCATGCGAAAAATTTGCTGATCGCGCTGGTGTTTGTTACGCTCGTCTCCATTTCCGGGTTCGCAGCGGCGCTTAACGTGACAAGCTACTCTATGCCAAATGGCGGAACAGGGGCTTACGTCTACCAGGACACGACTTATAGCAACTGCCCAGCGAGCGACTGCACTACAACGGGTGCCATGCTGAGCGGAGGGAACGGCAGGCTGACAAACGGCGTTATTCCAACGACCGATTGGAATATCGGCTCAAATTCCGCTGGGTGGATCGGCTGGGTGACCGGCGAACCGAACGGGTCTAATCCAACCGCGACCTTCAATTTCGCTGGCTCGTCTACGATCAACTCAGTTTCGATTTGGTATGACAATTCCCTGGGCCTTGGCGGCGTTACCGAGCCGTCCTCGGTATCCATCGATGGAACCAGTTACGCCTTCACGCCGAACAGTGTTGAGGGACCTCAGAACTTTACCGTTTCCGGCCTCGACCTCACTGGCAGCAGCGCAACCCTGCAATTCTTCCAAGGTACTGAAGAGTGGATCATGATTGGCCAAGTCACTTTTAACGGAACCGCCGGGGGCGCGTCGTCCGCTACGCCCGAACCTACTACGATCTTCCTTATGGGCGCAGGACTTTTGGCCGCATCGCTCGCGCTCAGAGGTCGCCGAAGCGTCAGCTGATCGATCTTATTGGAGCAGAGGAAACTCGAGCTTAGATCCATCCGCGCCTCCCCAATAGACTCGCTCCGTCGCCTTCACGAAATCGGTCGAATGCGCGTCCGGAATGTTGAGAAATTTCTGCGGATTCCTATCGGTCAGCGGGAACCAGGAACTCTGAACCTGCACCATGATGCGGTGCCCGGCGCGAAAAGTGTGCAGCACATCCGGCATCTGGAACGTGATTCTCTCGGGCTTGCCCGGTTCAAACGGAATGGGATTAGTGAGACTCTTGCGGTATTTGCCGCGGAACGGCTCGCCGCGAATCAATTCCTGGTACCCGCCCAGTTGTATTAAATTCGCAGGCAGAGTATGCGGATCGGGCGGCTTGGCATCCGGCTTAGCCTCATAGTCCGGATATTTCGCCGGGAAGACATCGATGAGCTTCACGTCGAAGTCCGAGTCTGTCCCCGACGTGGAAACTTTCAAATCGACGGTGATCGGTCCTGAGATGGTGACGTCGTGCTCGAGCGGTTCCGTCTTATAAACCAGAACATCCGTTCTGGACGCGGAGAAGCGCTGGTCTTCCGTCATAAAGTCGTAGCGCACGCCCATCAGAATATGGCCGATGTAGGGAACAGGTTTGGCGGGGTCTGAAATATATTCGTCGAAACCAGCGGCGGCAGGCGTCTGCCAAGCGATCTTACCGTTCTCGTTCAGGAACAGGTCAGTCGTCTTTGACTGCTTGGGCGGCCATTCGTCGAATTGCCGCCATTGATTGACGCCCGTCTCAAATACCCAGGCTTTCGGCTGTTTTCCTTCATCCTTCCCCTTCAGATAGTGCATGAAAAAAGGGAACTCAATTTTCTCGCGATAATAAAGCGCCGTCTTTGAACCGAACGTGACGTTCCCCACGCGGTCACCATCGCCGCGCGCAAACCCGCCATGCACCCATGGCCCCACGACCAGCATGTCCGCCGTCTGCGGCGATTCTTTCTTCAGTTGATAGAACTGCCGGAACAAGCCTTGCGGATCTTCCTGGTCATACCAACCGCCTACAATCATCACCGCCGGCTTTACATCCTTCAGATATTTCCAAATGGAGCGCGCCTGCCAAAAATCGTTATAGGTGGGATTCTTGACATTCATACTCCAATACGGCTGCATGTTCTTGAAATAGCGCTCATCTGCATTCGCGAGTGTTCCCAGCGAAAGATAAAAATCGTAACCGTCGGGCGTGCCGTAATCGAACGGCAAGGTTTTGGGCGGAGGCGCGGGCTCGTCACCGCGCGGCCGAAATCCTTGGTACATGTTGAATCGTGCCGCCAGCATAAATGCGCCGTTGTGATAGGAATCGTCACCCAGGTAATAATCGGTCACTGGCGCTTGTGGCGAGACTGCAACGAGGGCCGGATGGGAATCGATCATAGAAGCGGTGGCGAAGAATCCGGGCTGCGAAATGCCCCAGATCCCGACTTTGCCAGTGTTGCCCGGAACATTCTTCACGAGCCAATCGATGCTGTCGTAAGCGTCGGTGCTCTCGTCTGTGTCTTTGACGCTCTTTTTGACAGGTTTCTGCGGACGCGTGATGGTGAAATCGCCCTCGCTCATATATCGCCCACGCACGTCTTGATAGACGAAGATAAACTTTTCGCGAGCAAAGAGCGGAGAGGGTCCCACGGTAGCCGGGAACTCATCCTCTCCGTAAGGCGCAACATTGTATGGAGTGCGCACCATAAGAATGGGATACTTCTTTCCTTCCATGACCTCTTTCGGGATGTAGACGGCGGTGAAAAGCTTGATGCCATCGCGCATAGCGATTCTGTACTCATACTTCGAATAGTTCTCGCGAACATATTTCATGCCGACTTCGTGATCGGTTGTGCTCTCGGGCGTTGCGGGAGTGGCTGGCTCTTGGGGCCGAAGAAATTGGATGGTGAGGAGAAGGATTATGAGCGCTCGCGTCCAAGGGGTGAACATTCCAATAGCTTACCCGGCGGACCGCCGCTCAGCTTATCCAGAACTCCGCGATGGAAAAAACAGTCGCCGATCAAAAGTGAACGGAGTCATCCGCGCAATCGCCAGCGAGGCACCAGCGATTTCCGGATACAGAACGACAACTCGGTCTTGCGGGACAACAAAGCTTGGAACGGAAAAGCCGATGGAACCTTCGCCGAGCCCAAGCGGTCCGTCTTAATACAAAGATTCGAGACGCTCGTTGCGCTGATTGGTGATGCGAACCACTCCAACGTCGGGGGCTGATATTTCGAGCAATACATAATCCGTGGGAAGTTCGCCCTTGTCTAGGTGAACGAGCACCTCAATCACAGCCAAGGAAGCGTTCTCGGCCGTATATAAGGCCGCAATTCCCTTGCGATTCCAGCGACCGCCTGTCTTTTTCGCGCCAAAACCGCTGAGTTCGGCGTATCGCTGCCGGCAGAGACGATATACCCGCATCTACCAGGAGGTCTAGACGAAGACGCCGTAGTCGATGCGAGTCAATTCGTCCTCAACGAGCTCATACTTGGTTGGATCGTTCAGTAGGATTTGAATGGGCGCCAAACCAGCAAGGAGGTTGTTGGGCCGTTCCAACCACGTCCAGGCCTTCACTTCGGAACCAAAAGTATCGAGTGCGTGGTCAACGATTCTCTGCGCGGCGGCCGGGATCTCGGGTCTGACGTTTGCATCGCCTTTGGTCAGGGCACTCATGTTTGTATTCTACCTGGACCAAGGTGTGCTGGCTCCGACGAGAACGTTAGCGGTCATAACGCCGTCGCAGACGCCGACGCAAAAGCGACCGCACGTTCTCCGACCGATGAGCATCAGCGCCCGAGGCCCCAAAGCACTTCGCCGCTGCCGTTTGAAGACACAGCTGCTCGCCGTCGCCCGTGCTGAGCCATTCGCGGGCGGCGAGATCGAGAACTGCGGAAAGGGACATCTTCCGTCGGCGTGCTTCGCGCTCCAAATCGGTCTTTAGGTCGGCTGAAAGGCGCCCGCTGCTCATGCACTAGATTGTAATGCATTCGGCCCTTCTTTTCCGATTCGCGACACCAGAACAATCGATCGCCCACCGGGCGCCATGCAAGTAGGATTCTGCCATAATCAAGCCGATGACGATTAACGGCGTGCCCGCGTGCGTATGGCGGGCGTGAGGTGCGGCACTCGATTCGGTTTTCCACCGTTCGATCAACAGCGGGTCCCGGGCGGAGGGAACGTGCCAGCGAGTAGGCGAGAGCGCAAGCAGTTAGGGGTTCTGGTCAGGGTCCGACTCGAAACTAAGACCGCTGAGATCGCGCCTGACGGCGAGGGAGGCATTGTCATCGATGGGGCGGACCCAATCTTAACTCGGAAATTGAGCCTCTATATTCACGAAAAGTCGCTCTACCGTGGGTCTACACGAGGCCACGCCCTCCGAGTAGCTAAGGCGATCGCCAAGGAGTTTCACGGGACGATCTTGGATCTTGAAGGCTTGCGTGCAAGTCTCAAAAAAGATTGGGTGCGCCTCATTAAGGCTCATCTGATGGGCGATCCTGCCCAGTCGTATGGAAGGAAACGCAACGTTTTCCGGACCCGCGAAGGGCTCGCCCTCAGCCTCGTTGCCTACAGGCGCCGTAAGGTGGTTTCGGCGCATGCCTCCGTCCTTATTGGCGACCCCACGTACCTCGTCGTTCATCCGGGCGACAAGAGCCCTTGGCGCGTGAAATGGGAGGATCTACTATCCGTTCAGTTTGCCTATTCTGAACGCTCCGGGTCGCAGTCGCACTTCACGCTGACCCATCTTAGGTAACCGCCGACGCAACGGCTCACCTTCCAGCTGCGGGAGCCGCCGCGACAGAGAAACGATGCTCGGCGGAGCAACTTGACTTTCGGGCCTTGTTCCAATCCGTTACGAGCGACCGAGCTTCAGCGATCTATTCGATGCTGAGCCTTTGGGCGATTTTGTCGAGGTCTCTGGGCGCACCTTGATTCCCTCCCTCTGCGGCGAGCGCGTACCACTTGTACGCCTGGGTTAGATCGGGTCGAAGACCGATGCCCATCGAGTACATGAAAGCGAGGCTCCGCTGCGCCTTATCATAGCCCTGCTCAGCGGCTATGCGGTAGTATTGCGCGGCGGCGGCGTAGTCCCGTTGTACGGCTTCGCCGTTGTAGTAGCAATATCCCAGGTTGAACGCGGCCTGAGAGTCCCCTTGATCCGATGCCTGACGAAACAATCTAATCGCCTCGGAGGAATTCTTTGGAACAATCTGCCCCTCCCTATAAACAGACCCGAGCATCCTTAGGGCGACTGGGTTTCCGCGGCCCGAAGCGACTCCGAGCCATCGCAATCCTTCCGCCTCGTCGCGATTTACGCCCGCTCCGCCTGTCAGGTAGATACCTCCGATCCTGGCCGCCGCCTCCGAGTCTCCTTGGTCCGAAGCGAGCCTGAGCCAATGGATAGCGGCCGTGAGGTCCAGGGCTACGCCTTGTCCCTGCTGATACATTATTCCGATGTTTCGTTGGGCCTGAACCTCCCCGTTCTCGGCCGCAAGTGTATACCACCTAGCGGCCTCCACCAAGTCACGAGCAGCGCCTTCGCCGAAATCGTACATACTCGCCAAGTGTAATTGCGCCTCGGGAAGCCCTCTCACCGCCGCCCCGTGAAAAAGATTGAACGCCTGAACGAAATCCTGCGGTACGCCTTGTCCCTAGTGGAACAAAACTCCCAGGTTGTCCTGAGCCCTTGCGTCGCCACTGTCTGCCAGTTGTTTCCACAGCTCAAATGCTCGATGGAAGTTGCCCTCCTTGTATGCTTCCAATGCCCTGTTCAGAGTCGACTGGGCAAACAGGGATGCAATGCTAAGCAGTCCAATCGTAGACAGCACCGTTCCCACCCGCACCGACGACCAAAGATCTCCCACTTGGAAGAATTGCATATCGGTTCCCTCGACGTATAGCTTAACCCCAGAGCGAGTCGGCGCTCACGCCCTGGCGCAGCGCGGGTGGTTAGGCAGACCCGCCGCAGGCACCGTCGTGTCGGAGCCGTCGGGAAGAGGCTCCAATGCCCAGCTCTTTTTTGTCGGAGCCTTTCGAATAGAAGGGTGTTCCCCGGCGTTGGTAGAATTCAGAAAGGAAGTCCCTACATCTGGAACAGAGCGCGCCAACCGAACCCGACGCTGAACAGAGGCAGTCTGAGGAGTCGCGGCTGCGGATGGAAGCTCTGGAGCGGGAGGAACTGGTTGGGCGCTACGCTCAAAAGGTCTGCTTCACCGAGGCGTACCAACTCCTCGATCATCTAGGCGGCCCCAGTTTCAATGATGATTGGGTGTTCAGGGGGCAAGAAAGAGCGAGTTGGGGGCTCGTCCCAACAGTTGAACGGTACGCCGCGGAAACCGACTGGCACCATGCCGAGGCGCGAGCACTCCGAGTCTTTAAGTCCAGCGCGCACCTTTACCTTAGCGAACGGCCCGCTGCAGGCGATCAGTTGTCTTGGCTTTCGCTGCTGAGACATCACGGCGGGCCAACTCGGTTGCTCGATTGGTCCAGGTCCCCGTATGTAGCCGCCTTTTTTGCCGCAGCCGAGGCGAATCTTGAAGAGGCGTCCGCAGTTTGGGCGATCAACAAGTCCGCAGTCACGCAAGAGGTCCGTAGCAGGCTCGACGCACGGCCCAAGGGACTTGACCCCTTCCGGAGACGATTTCGTAGAAGTGTTTTTTCGGGGAACCCTCGTTCTGGACCCATTCGTGGCAGCCGTGGCGCCGTCTTGGCCCAACGAACGGCAGGTTACTCAGCAGGGCTTGTTCCTGCTTTCGAATATGACTCAGTTTGCGAGTAGTTTCGAGGCGTGCCTCAAGAACCTGCTTCGAACCGCTGCTGAAAAAAATGAGTACTGGCTCCACAAAATTGAGATCGCAGCCGGGGCACGGGATGACCTTTTACGAAAACTATTCAAGATGAGTATATCGTATGCAACTTTGTTTCCAGGGCTAGACGGGTTCGCAAGGTCGCTAACCACGAGTGCCAAAATACGACCCAAATACTTCGGGAGCTGGCCCGAAGGCGAGGCAGAGCCTTAGCATGAGGAAGTCCACGTATTGACTGCACCAGAGTGCGAATGTCTGTCTTAATGCCGGCGTGGGCGCATTTGCAAAACCGTATATTTCCGACCCTCGAACTGCTAGAATAGGAGCATACGCAATTGATCGGTAAGTTGCCTGATTATCAACAACTTGCCGCCAAATTTACCTATTCGATTCTAGGAGTCCGATTTGGCCGATTCAGAAGGACCCGGCGGCGTACTTTTGCCACCGGGCGGCGATAACAAAAACATCATTTCGATCAACATTGAAGACGAGATGAAGCGTTCGTACCTCGATTACTCGATGAGCGTAATCGTGGGCCGGGCACTGCCCGATGTGCGCGATGGCTTGAAGCCGGTACACCGGCGCATCTTGTACGGGCTGCACGAAATGGGGCTGAGTTTCAACAGGCCCACGCGCAAGTGCGCCAAGATCGTCGGCGAAGTTCTCGGCAAATTTCACCCACACGGCGATACTCCGGTTTACGACGCGTTAGTCCGCATGGCGCAGCTCTTCTCCATGCGCTATCCGCTCATCGACGGCCAAGGCAACTTCGGTTCGGTGGACGGCGATCCGCCGGCGGCCATGCGGTATACCGAAGCGCGCTTATCGAAAATCGCCAGCACGCTGCTTGAAGACATTGACAAAGAGACCGTCGATTTTCGGCCAAACTACGACGACAGCGAAGTGGAGCCGGAAGTTCTGCCCACGCGCGTACCGAACCTGCTGATCAACGGATCTTCCGGCATCGCCGTTGGCATGGCGACAAATATCCCGCCGCACAACCTCAAAGAGATAATTGACGCCTGTATTGCGCTGCTTGCCGATCCGCATACGCCGATGGCGAAGATTCTGGAGATGGTGCCGGGACCCGATTTCCCGACGGGCGGCTTCATCCTTGGACGGCAAGGCATTGTCGATTACTATTTGAAGGGCCGCGGCAGCTTGAAACTGCGCGCCAAGGCGGCCATGGAGAAGTTAGGGAAAGACCGCGAGTCCATCATTGTCACCGAACTTCCGTTCCAGGTGAACAAAGCCCGGCTGATTGAGCATGTAGCCGCACTTGTCGGGGAGAAGAAAATCGAAGGTATTTCCGACGCGCGCGACGAAAGTGATCGCGACGGCATGCGCATCGTGTTCGAACTGAAGCGCGGTGAAAATGCCGAAGTCATTCTGAACAACCTGTATAAGCAAACGCAAATGCAGATCAGCTTCGGCGTGATCATGCTGGCGATTGTCAACGGGCAGCCGCGCGAACTGGGAATCATCGATGTCATCAAGCGCTTCCTGGAGCACCGTGTCGATGTGGTGCGCCGGCGCACGGATTACTTGCTGCGCAAAGCTCGCGCCCGCGAGCACATTCTGCTCGGTTTCCAGCGAGCGCTCGACCTACTGGACGCGATTATCACGCTCATTCGCGCAGCCAAGACGCCCAAAGAAGCGCGCGAAGGATTGGTCGCGCAGTTTACTTTTAGCGAGATTCAGGCGCAGGCCATCATTTAGTTGCAATTGCAACGGCTCACAGGCATGGAGCGCCAGAAGATTCTGGAGGAACTGGCCGAGATCCAGCGCATGATCGCCGAATATCTGGAAATCCTGGGTTCGGAAAAGGTGCTCAAAGCCGTAATCGTTAAGGAACTCAAGGACGTGCAGAAAGAGTTTGGAGACGAGCGGCGCACGCAGATTATCGAAGACACAGGCGAGATCAAGCTGGAAGATCTGGTGCAGATGGAGGACGTCGCGGTTACGGTATCGCGCGGCGGCTATCTGAAGCGCACATCGGTAGACACATACCGGCGCCAGACCCGCGGCGGCAAGGGCCGCATCGGCATGGGCACGCGTTCGGAAGACGCCGTGGAGCATCTGATCGTCGCTTCCACGCACGCTTACATGCTGATCTTCACCAACAAGGGCCGCGTTTACTGGCTGAAGATTTACGAGATTCCGGATGCGGGCACGACAGGCAAGGGCAAACACGTCTCGGGCTTGATCGCTTTGCAGCCGGATGAATCGGTGAAGGCGTTCCTGGCGGTGAAGGAGTTCGTGGCCGAAAAGTTCATCGTGATGGTGACGCGGCATGGCGTGATCAAGAAGTGTGAGCTAACCGAATTCGACAATCCTCTTTCGCGCGGCATTATCGCGCTGGCGCTGGACGATGAAGACGAACTCTTAGGCGCCACCATTACCAATGGCAAGAACTATATCTTCCTGGGCAGTCATGAAGGGATGGCGATCCGCTTCAACGAAGAGGAAGTGCGCGCCATGGGTCGGCAGGCGCGAGGCGTAAGGGCGATGGATCTGGATAAGGGCGATTACCTGGTCGGTCTGGAAGTGATCGAGAAGGAAGGCTTGATCCTCTCTATATCGGAGCATGGGTTCGGCAAGCGGACGCCGCTCGAGGATTACCGGCTCACGGCCCGCGGACGCAAGGGTGTGATCAACATGAAGACCACGCCTAAGGTGGGCAAAGTGGTGGCGGTGCTTTCGGTTAAAGAGAATACCGACCTGATGATTATTACGAAGGACGGCAAGATGATTCGTATTGAATCGGGCGAGATTCGGCAGGCGGGCCGGTCGACGCAAGGTGTGCGGCTGGTGCGCATGGAAGAAGGCGACCTGGTGGCGGCGGCGTCTTGCATCCCGGATACGGGGGATGAGACGAAGAATGGGGAGTTGCCGTTCGAGTAGGGGGAATTCGGGAGTTGAGGTGTCTGACACCGAATTAGAATTCTTTCGGAGCGCGCGACCAATAAGATTCAAACAGGCCGGCCATTGCTTCGGCGAAGCCGTCGTGTTCGAAGACCACAGCGGTCCAGGCCGGCCGGGTCAGTACTGGATCGAGCAACGCGACTAATCCGCACTTGCTATCGAACAGGGCGAGCTTCATCGGCAGGCGTTCGGCAAAGCGGATTTCGATGCCGACGCCGCGATATTCAAGCAGCCGGTTGCGATGCTCCTCATCAATGGGACCGGCTTCGATCAGCAATCGGCAACTCACTCCGCGCGTGGCGGAATCCTTTACCATTTGCTCGTCAAGCGGATCGACCGCGAAAGGCTGGCGAGAGAACTCGACATACTCGCGAGTAGCGGAGGCGAGCATTCGGCGGTAATGGACGGCCGTTTGCATGGGGTCGTTTACCAAGCTGAGAAAATCGAGCGTGCCGCGGCCGTCCTGGCCTTCCAGATATGATGTGCGCAGGTCCTCAATCAACCCACTCGCCAGACGCGATTGTTCCGTTAGTTCGGTTTGCAGCATCTTGCTGCGGCGGCCGAGATAAGAGGGGATGGCCAAGCTGGGATCGATGCCGGAAAAAAGCTTGGTGCGTTCTTGTACCACCTGCGCGAAGCCCTTCTCTACCAGGCTGTCGAGCACTTCATAGATTTTCTGGCGAGGCACATGCGCGCGCGCAGCTAGCTCCAATGCCTTGAAGCGTGGGTGCCCCAGTAGCACCATATAGGATCGGGCTTCGTAGGCGTTTAACCCGACTTGCTGCAACTTCCGCCAGTTTAACTGGTAATCTACTGGCGTGACGTCCCGGCTACTCATCGAACCGAGAACATATCACAAGTGGGTGCCATTTGTCAGGCGGTCTAAGCGATGCCCCTCGCCACAGAGGAAGCCAGGCAATTCGGTTGGTCCCCTCGTCCGCTTCGGACGCAATCCAAATGATAAGAATGCTCTCGATCACCTCGCCAACGGGCGTGTCCTGCAGCACGATCAAAACACCTGGACTGCGGCTGCCTGTGCCAACGAAGTTTCGGAACTGACCGGGCATGGAGCGTTCATCGTGGGATACAAGAATCCGATTTTGCCCCGAGGCGAGTTGCAGCACCTCTGGATCGGGGACTCCGTCAAGCTGGGCAGAGTGAGCACTCTGAAAATCAACGGAGGGTCCCTGGCGAAGCACACCTTTGCGAATTGAGCTTCGCAAGTCGTTGTCGGCCTGAAACCGTGGCTTCACCTAATCGGTGCGACCAGCCGAGCGAAGTTGTTCGCGCGCCGTTTCGA
>Ga0302324_100024017_pt1 | contig 11770 bp, 11 predicted proteins | sample Palsa_T0_1_FD_201949 | JGI IMG/M metagenome (GOLD analysis project Ga0302324, IMG submission 201949) | Peat permafrost microbial communities from Stordalen Mire near Abisko, Sweden - Palsa_T0_1 | ecosystem: Environmental > Terrestrial > Soil > Palsa > Peat permafrost | place: Sweden: Abisko... | reverse complement strand
GTGAGTCAGTTCCGAGCCGATCGCGGTTTCCAGGCGTTCGCGAAACGCCGTATAGTTCTTGCCGGCTTTGTCCGGAGTGTTGTTGAAGCCGTGTACGAGCAGATAGATTCGCCGCCGCCCGTTTGGCGAGTGATAGGTGTCAGCAGACGGAATGATTGTCTCTTCTCCCACCACGCGTAGGGTCCGGGCTTTCCAGTCGAACACGCTCATCTCCGTAGCTTCTCCATGATTGCCACCACATCGCGCGCGATCGATCCCAAAAATCCGGCCAGTAACGCGGTCAAAACGGTTGCCATCAACAGGAAGACAAAGTTTCCCGTCTGCGCCGACGCTGTCAGCCTTCGGGCTGCCGGAGGAATATCAACCAGGCCAGGAATAAAGCCCCCGGTGTCCAGCAGTGGCAGCCCCAGAATAAACAGGCCCATGCTCAACAGAATCGATGTCCGGAGGAGATACCGTCCCCACTGCGCCGAAGTAGAAATCTGGAACTGGTCCAGATTGCGCTGAATGGCCATGGCATAGCGGATTCTCGGATCTTGCTCCCCGGTCGCGGGCGCCCGAAAGACTCCGTCTTCGGCAGCCATTCGTTGTATCAGGCGCGATGTTGGTTCGTTTTTGCCCTGCTTCTCCATGATGCGATCTGCAATCGCGCCTAGCTGTCCGGTCAGCAGTGCTGAAGACAAATCGAACATGTCGTCGATGCGTTGCGTACCCACTTCGCGATACAGCTCCTCGCTCGCTTCGATGCCAAGCCACTCCTCCGTGAGATTTCGATGAAAGGCGCCGCGCACGCGGAAAAGCCGCCGAAAGATTTGGATTAGGGACATGGCGGCCACACCGATCACGAGTGAGTTGAAGAAAAAGGTAAATGGTGAGGGCGATAGATGCCGGATATGGTGGTCGGCAGGGCTCGCGGAGAACCATATCAGCGTCCCCGTAGTTGCGAGCACCAGCAGCCCAGCGAGTAATCTCCAGCTGGAACGAAAGTGGCTTCCATAGCTGATCCTTGACTGGAAACCCGCGGTTTCATCCCGCGCGCCGGTCAGGCGGGACCGCACGCGTTGCACGATGACCTTGTGAATCTCCTGCGCGATCTCGGCGGAGAACAACTTAGGATGTTGCCAATGATTGGGTCGGAGCGGTACCAGGTTCCCGAACGGCGTGTGAGGTAAATCTGCTTCCGTAAAAAGCACGGGGATGACGATTGCTGTGTGGTCCCGGCTTTTCTCCATGGCCTTAAAAGATTCGTCATACAGTTGGGGGGCCGGTACCAGATATGCCGGCGTCACCAGGAGCACGATGAATTGAGCCTCTTCCAGAAGCTCCAGCCGCCTCTCGCTCATCACGTCGCCGGGCTGCACATCCAGCCGCGACGAGGCGCGGACTCGCACGCCTTCTTGAGTCTGCTGCAGCTCTCTAAGGAGACTGGTCAACAGCTCGTCATCCGCGTTACCCTCGGCGGATGAAACGAAAACCCGAACGAATGGGGAACCAGCAGGGGATCTCGGAGGCATCGCTCACCTCAATAGCGCCACGATTTGACTTCCAACGGAGTGCGGCAACATCAAGAGACGCCGGCCGCGTACCTGATCCAATCAGGGCTCGGCCTCGGCATCGCCCTTGCCGCCAGGCGTCTGGGCGGCCGGCGCTGCCGCCGGCGCCGCTGGACTCGCGGGGGCGGGATTGTCTGAGGACTGGCTGCTGGAGCCGCGAGGAAGCTGTTGCGCGTAGTCCATTCGGAGAGAGGCGAGCGTGTTGACAACGGTCTTCTTGTCCGTGATGTTCTGCTCAGCCCTGGTGATGAGGTTCCTGGATTGACCGATGAGGATCCTGTAGAACGCGGCGCGCTGCCCGAATGGGAAGGCCTTTTGCGCCGTGATCACTGCACCGACGACCGCGCCCAGGATGGCGGTGAGCCAAGGCTTGCCGGCGACGAAACCGGCTCCCACCACAGCGATGGAGAGCAGGATGCCAAGAATACTGAGGAAGACATCCCAACGGTTGTTGAACCGGTAACGAGCCAAGCTATCCCGTTCGAATGTCTTAATTTCCGCGACGAGTTTGTCGGACGCAGGTTCAAAGACCGCGAGGGCCGGTGCGGGAGCCTGCTTGGCTGGGGGCTCTATCGGGTTGGAGAGGGACTTTGCGGGCGGAGTACTCGCGGCGACAGGCGGTACTGGAGAAGGCAGCGCGTTATTGTTCGCCGGCTCTGGCGTCAAATCGCCTGAAGGAGCGGTCCCGGGAAGCGCATCTGTGGTGGCCATGGGTTCCCCCGAGGAGGAAATGAGTACGGGCCAAGATAGCGCAAGCCGGGTGTGAACGCCAGGATTTTTGCTTTGAGGCGCCAGTGCTTGCTCTTTATCTCCTCCTTATCTCCCCGAAGTGCTGTCCGAGGCGCGTTCGCCCGGCCACCGAGGGGATAGCTCAGTTCCCCAAACGCGGGGCGGGACCCATCAGGGTTCTGTTTGTAGCAACACGCGGCATTTCATACAGAGTGGTCACCATAGATCGAATCATGTCGTGTAACGAGTAACAGCTGACGACAATAGGGTCATAAGTTCGGTGACCGGACCGTGAGCGCAATCTGGCCTGCCCGGCGCCCTCTTGTCCGAGGCTACAACCACGGAGTTCTATATTGCGCAGGAAGATGAGTCTCTGGCAAGGGATCATCATGGCGATAGTGCTGGCCGGACCTTCATCAGGGGCCGCAACCTACTACCTGGCCCCAACAGGAAGCGACCAAAACAGTGGAACAAGTACCGGCTCACCATGGCTATCTCCGCTGCATGCGGTTAACTGTGGTGACGTGATTCTCGCCGCCGCCGGCAGTTACTCAGCTGCCAACTTTGCCAGCGGAAATTGGGGAGTGGTCACATGGGGAGCAGAGCCGGATTTGTGGCGCTGGTCGAGCGCAGCCATACATTGCGGCGCGAGGACGGATGATGAGTACCTAGCTCTAGAGATGTGGCGCAACCGATGGACTGCTTCGGCTTGGCGGGACGATCTCGGAATGGGGGAAATGGAATCGACGCTTGCCGTCATTCGCCAGCGCACTCACACAGGCCGGCCGCTGGGAAGTGCCGAATTTATCCATGGACTCGAGAAGGAAACGCAGCGACGGCTAATGCAACAAGAGCGAGAGCCCCGCGAAGAGATCGTTACGGATCGAAGTCAAGGCGAACTCAGTTTCGATCCTTAGCGAGCCCCGTTCCCCCGTCAAATCCCCAGTTCCGTCTGACCACTAAACTTGACCACTAAACTGTGACCACTAAACTGGAGGCAATTGTCGGTTACCCCAGTCCTTTGTCCAAGAACCTTAAGCCTTAAGGAAACTCGGGGACGGATTGCAGAGATGCGGGACGAGAGATGCGGGACTGGAATAATCCCTTAATTTCGCGCCAGCGCGTTGGGTCAGGTCGCTGTCCGCGTCCTTGTCCCACGTCCTCGCCGGTCCGCATGGGAAGGTGATGAGCCGAAGCCGATGATGAACAAACGCGAGAAGTCATCCCCCACAGTAGTAGCTGCGAAGTCCGCGAACGAAGCTTGGCAACCAGGGGAGGAGTGGACTCCGTGAACTAATCCTCCCGATCTAAAATCGGTGGGAAACGCGGCCGCCAATGGATAGCTCCGCGCTTCCCACCGCACTAACCTCAGAACGGAAAATCACCAATCGGCGTCACCACATACAATGTACCGTTCAGCCCACTGGCAACAATCTGCCCCTTATCATTGATCCCGGCGGCAGTTGTCAGCAGTGGCAGCGCAGGACTCACCAACCCGTTCAAGTCCATCACTTTCCCATGATGATAAACAAAAGCGTGATTCGACCCACCGCTCCCCACGCTGCTCATGCCCACCACGTCGCCGCCTAAATTGATCCCGTTAGGCAAGCTGCTCGTTCCTCCCTCCAACCCACGGAGACGCGTGAACCCGCCGTTGCTGTACACAAATCCAATCGCTGAGCCCGATGGCGGACTCGCGACGCCGATGATGTCGCCGCTATCACTGATCGCCGTACCCGAGCTGGGATAGCCCTGGAACATGCCCACATCATGAAACGAACCGTGACTGTACACAAATACATGATTGGGTCCACCGGTGGTTACATTGCTGCTCCCCACCACTTCGTCGTGCTGGTTGATGCCGGCTCCTGTGCTGAAGTCTCCGCCCAGCGTGCCGATATCGTTCGGGCCCAGTCCAACGTCGATAAATGCATGCGTGTCCCCCAACCCCGTCAGGCTTTGGCACTGGTCTGTAGCAAAGGGTGTACACGTACCGGTGGAAATCGATCCCGTAATGTGTTGGGCATCATTGATACCCGTCGCCGTGCTCTCTCCACCCGCGCGCGTATCGAGCGAAAAGGCGACCCCTGGACTGACGTACAGGTAAGACTTCGTCAAGATAGGCTGAAGTCCGACGATAACCCCTGTGTAGTTGCCCACCACCTCTCCCTTATCGTTGAGAGCGTTGCCGATGCTGGCATTGCCGCCAGGAAAGCTAACGGTAGAGGTCGTAGTTCCGTTGTACAGGAATGCCGCGGTCAGAGGTTCGGTTCCTTCATACGCTGCTGTGCCGGTGACCTCTCCCAAATTGTTGATGGCCGAAGCAGTGAAGCTCTTATAGGGCCCAAAGGCGCCCTCCGGTACCAGAGCTGCCGTAAACATAGGATTGGCCCGGGGCCGCGCAATCGCGATCGCTGAATTTACGTCAGCGGTCGCCAACGGCGACCCCGGAAGTTCCGTCAGCAGCGGCCCGCTGCCGGGGTTGATCTTGAATCCCACGATGTCGCCAAGGTAGTACGCCGCATAAACAAAGGTGCCCGTGTAGTCCACCGCGATCGAAACCGGATAAACTCCGGGACCACCCGCGGGGCCGAAGGGTGAACCGGGAACGGCTGTCAGATCGCCGGCCACCATCTCAGGAGAAAATGTGCTTTGTGCAATGCTGAAAGCAGAAACCCCTTGCAAGGTGGCGCTATATAGGGATGTGCCCCTTGGATCCACGGCTTGGGCCCCAATGCCGCCCGTGTTAGTAGACGGCGAATAAAACAGCGGCATCAATGCGCCGGTGGTCGAGTTGATGGTAAATCCCCACGTATCGCCCGCGCCGGCCTGGGTCACGTAGGCAAAACGATCCAGCGAATCGATCGCGATGGTCTGCGGGCCGGTCGCGACAGTAAAAGGCGATCCCGGAATTACGGTAAGCGTGCCGTTTCCCTGGTTAATGCTGAATCCCGAGACGGTATCCGAATTCTGGTTCGGCGTGTAGACGAACCTTCCCAGCGGATCGACGGCGATCGATGCTGTATCGGAACCGGCCGGCAGGGGCGTTCCTGGTATAAGGGAGAGCCGTCCCGTGGCCTGGTCAATGCGATAAGCAAACACGGAAGCCAGAAAAACATTTTCTTGAGCCTGCACCGCGTAAGCGTATCGACCCAAGGGGTCGATTGCCAGGGACTCAACCGTCCCTGATGTTAGGGGACCACCTGGAATGGGAGTCAGGCGGCCGGTGAACGGCTCAATCTTGAAACCGGCAACGTGTCCTCCGAAGCCGACGACATAGACGAAGCCGCCTACCTGGTCGATCACGACCTGATTGTTGCCGACCTGTCCGGTCGCGAACGGCGATCCGGGTACGGGTGTCAGGTCTCCGGTCACCGCATCGATCTTGAAGCCCAGTAAGTTAGTGTCCGTTGTGACATAAGCGAACTGAGAGTTTTGTGCCAAGGCATGCCCGCACGCGATTACGCCTGCGAGCAAAGTGATGCAAACTAACACTTTGTGCATAAGGATTGTCTCCTGGTGTGGAGCTCGGCGGGGGGAAGTAACAGGCTCGGACGGGATGTTAAGTCAACCGCATACACAACGTCAAGTTAAATCAAGTGGAAACTCTTGTAGCCAGATAGCAGTGACCCCTCGACCGTGGGCAAAGATATCTGTTTCGCCGTGAAATTGGCTGAGCATGGCGATCCGGCGCTTCCCCACTGGATGGGCATCATGCGTTAGACTGCGAGCATGCTTCGTTCCGCAGGTATCGTCGCTCTTACGCTCGGCCTGTTACCCGTTCTGCAAGCGCAGACAAGCCCGTTCGCCGGCCGTTGGGATTTCAACATTACTCAATCGAACGGCAAACAGGCTGCCATCTGGCTCGGCATTCAAGAGAAAGCCGGCGGCCTCGATATCTGGTATCAGCCTACCGGTGGCCACGTCTTCCAGGTTCCGGATTATAAAGTGAGTGGTTCTCATCTCACGCTCAGTCTGGAGCACGACGCATCGATCGAACTGGACGCGAAGGAGGACAAGCTTGTCGGAACGCAGAAACGCGCCGGCCAGAGCACGGAACTCACCGGCCTGCCCGCTCCTGCGTTGAAAGGCCACGAACCGAAGGCTTGGACCAAGCCGGTAAGGCTCTTCAATGGCAAGGATCTAAGCGGTTGGACTCCCATCGGCGACACAGCGAATAATCACTGGGTTGTTCAGGACGGCGATCTCCTCAATGAAAAGCATGGTGCTAACCTGAAGAGCAACGCCGAGTTCACTGACTTTAAGGTTCACTTCGAAGTAAACTGCCCCGATGATGCCAACAGCGGATTCTATCTTCGCGGACGGTATGAACTCCAGCTCGAATATGAAAAGTCAGGAACCGAGCCCCCAGAGCGCGCTATGGGAGCGATCTACGGACGCCTTGCGCCAAGCTCGTTGTTGCCCCGCAAACCCGGCGAATGGGAATCATTTGACGTCACCCTGGTGGGAAGAACGGTAACGGTTGTTCGTGACGGCACGTTAACCATCGACCATCGAGAAATTGACGGTATCACCGGCGGTGCGCTCGACGCTAACGAAGGCGAACCCGGATCCTTCTACATCCAGGGCGACCACACCGGTGGCCTCAAATTTCGCAACATCACCGTTTCCGTACCAAAGCGATAAAGAAGGCTAATACAGAGGTTCTCGTGACAACAACTCACCGTCTGACCACTAAATCCGACCACTAAATCCCGTTCCGTGGATCGCTGCGAAATGGACAACGCTCACAGGAGCTCGCGGCACGACGTGGACTGGACATGCCGGTGAGCCAGCAACGGGGACGGCATTGCAATTGTCGCTAGTACAAATTGACAGGGTAAGCGAAGGGGCGGCAATCATCAAGATCCTGGGGTATTCAAGTCATAACAGCCGACACTGGCCAAACAGGCAGTGGCGTGTTAAATATATTGAAGATCACACACACGCGTCGCGGTCGTCGTTCACGATGCCCGCCTCTAAAGAGGTCGATCTTACATTGTTCGGGTAATTTAAACACGGTTGTCCCGCACACCACGTAATTGGTTCTTCAGCTCCCGAGCTCCGGTAGCCGTGGTGATCGCAATCTGCTTTAAGCCCGAGCGTAACAATCAATTGTTTCTGAGTTTCGGTAAAAAGTTCGCGATTCATTGAGCAGTTAAGAATTTTCTTTCATCTGATCATTCTTCCCCTCTCTTCTGCGACCTAATTGCCTGTAGATGAGCTCCTGCGCTGCTTCTCAAGTGATGCAGCGCAAGGAAATTCTTTTACCTGCGACAGCCTCAGTTCGTCTCAAGAACTGAAGGCGTCCTTACGCTTGTACTCATGGACGGTAAACACTCCTCCTTGGCGCCAAACCACTTTTTAGATTGAGGTCGGTTCCACAATGAAATTGGCGTTGCCCGTAATCGCAGTATGTCTTTTGTGTGCTTCCTTCAACAATGGAGCATCCGCCCAAAACACAGTGACGCTTACTCAAGAAGATTCCCAGGGGTTTTTCTGGGACGCGGGAAATTCGGAACTTGGCCAGACGGCCCTACAACTAGACCAAGCCTTTGTGCCTGATGAACCGTCCCAGGCATTCACTTGGACGCCCGTGTCGGGTGGTTTCAAGGTATGCAGTTTGAGCATTTGCCTGTCCGACAATGGCACGGGGAGCGTGGTGATGTCTGGGAAGGCGGACGTGTTCACCATTACAAGCCAAAGCGCCGTGCTTGATGTGAGCACGGGTAGATATATCAACCAACCGTCTAACGTGGGGAACGGTTCCGTTCTCTCGATGGGGACGACTCCTGAGGCGTGGAAATTTGCTTTGACCGGCAGCAGCAGCGGGGGCGGTGGAGGTAGCAGCAGCAGCGGTCAAATTACGATCATGCCGCTGGGCGACTCGATCACCGAGGGTTATGCCTCAACGGCCACGTTTGCTCAAGGTGGTTATCGCTGCCCGCTCTATTCTTTGCTGGAGGGGGCGAAGGTGCAATTCACGTTTGTGGGGGACAGCGCCTCTCTTGAACCTGGAGTTGTGACGGCCTGCCCTGACGTGAATTGGGAAGGGCATGGGGGGTATGACATCGCGAGCATTCAGGGTTTCGAAGACGCTGACGGCTCGGTTACGACCTACAAGCCTGATTTCATTCTGGTTTTGGGCGGCACTAACGATGTCGCTCAAGGCGAACCTACGAGCGTGTCGTGGCAATTGACGAATCTGCTGAGCGATCTTTTTGCCAAGGATCCCAATGCCTGGATCATCATTTCGACGATTCCTCCGATGAATCCCAGTGCTCCGTCCGCACCTTCGGAAGAGGCGTCGTGGGCGCCGCTGGTTCCACAGGCAAACGCGCAGATTCGAGCGGTCGCGGCCCAATTTTCGCGAACGACTTTGGTCGATTTCTACTCGGCTGCCGTTGGTAACGTCAGTGCTAACATCGGCACGGACGGGGTACATCCGACTGTCACAGGCTACGGTATTTTGGCGAACCTTTGGTCCAAGGCGATCGCCGCTCAGCTTGCCACCAAGTAAACAATTTAACCATAACCGGGGAGGGGGCCTAAAAGCCCCTTCATCCGTTTGATGAAAGCATGCGCTTAGGTACCCCTGTCCACGGGACCCCCGGTTGGGCAGGATCCTCGACGCGTTCGTCTGGAAAGTTCCGCGACTGCAATTTGTAGATTTGGCAGCATCGCTCAAACGTTTATCGCCGCAGACGAATGACTATTCATATCCTGGCAGCCGCGGCCGAGCACGAAGCCGTAATGATCAGCGCTAGAACCAAGGCTGCTCTAGCCGCTGTCAAGGCTCGGGGTGCACGGTTGGGTAATCCCACGTCACAGATTGGTCATAGGGCCGCTGAGGGCGCACTGGCAAGCGTAGCGGTACGAAGAGCTAAGACCGCGAAACGCTCAGCTGACTTGCTGCCGATGGTCCGTGAAATACAAGCGAGCGGGGCTAACTCTCTTAGGCAGATTGCAGCCATATTGAACACTTGCGGAATACCAACCGCTAGAGAGGCGGGGTGTGGTCTGCAGTTCAGGTGATGCCTGTGTCCTAGGGGATAACCAAGGTTCCATATAGCCAGGGGCCCTAATACGGTGACAGCTTACCTATTGCAGCAAATTCGCTGCTCGCCCTGCGCGGTCGCTGCGGCCTTCCGCCCTGGAGCCCAGCGGGCAATCGGTCGGCCGAGCCGGCGTTCCAGTTCGATTACGAAGTCGGCAGTGCCCCAGGAACGAACATGCGGGCAAGGCGCGTCATGCAGGCAAAACTACCACGAACTCAGGTGAATATGTATCCGGTCACCGCACTTGCCCCTAAGGCAAGCTGGCCCTCCGGAGTTTGCTTCGATGCATTTCCTTTAGCGTCATTTCCGCTTGTCCTGGCGCGGGAGGGGCAGGCGGGACTTTTGCTCTTCCGGCAGGGTGATTGCGGTTAAGATATCGCGGCTGAGTGGGGTTTTGCGTTCAGGTTTCGCGTCACCAGATGACCGGAACCAGGCCCGACCTGGCGAATCCCGCGGTCGTGCGTAACCAAGCCGGCTCTTTCGACCAGCGTGGTCGCCCCGATCAGCCGGTCCTGAGGATCCTTGGGATAGGATTCGGGGAAACTCACCGCGCGCACGGCGATTTCCTGCGTAATGGGCAGCAAACTCACTTTGGAAACACACTCCCGGATGAACGATTCAATGCTCATCGGGGGCACGTGTAGTGTGCTACACATTGTAGTGTGTGGTAGGCTACACGTAAAGGAGCTGCCCCCATGCCGACCAATCTAGCTATTGACGATCGCTTGATCGAGGAGGCTCGCCAGGTAGGCCATCACGGGACGAAGAAGGAGGCCGTGACTGCGGCTTTAGACGAGTACATCCGTCGCCGCAAGCAGATGCAGATCCTCGATCTGTTCGATACCATCGACTACCACGAAGATTACGACTACAAGGCCAACCGCCGCCGCGACCAGATCAAGAACGAACGGTGAAACTGCTCGTCGATACCTCTGTCTGGTCGCTCGCGCTTCGTCGCAAGAACACCGCCAGCCTCAGTCCCGATAAACAGAAGCTCAAGGCGGAACTGGTTCAGGCCATTCAGGATGGTCGAGTCGCGATGCTCGGGCTTCTCCGTCAGGAGCTTCTGTCAGGCATCAAGGAAAAGGCCCAATTCGACAAAGTAAAAGCCGCGCTCGACCCATATCTCGACGAGCCGATCAACACCGCCGATTACGAGTACGCGGCGCGCGTCTACAACGAATGCGGAAACCAGGGCGTTGAGGCCGGCACGGTCGATATTCTGATCTGTGCCGTCGCCGTGCGGCGAGGTTGGGAAGTTCTCTCCGGCGATGACAGCCTGAACCGTTGCCTTACCGTCACTAAGAAGTTTCACGAAAAGCAAAAGAGGACCTCAGCAACGGAAGGGGTCAAAACACGTCCCACTTCTCGTAAGTGATTTGGGTAATCGTCACCGGAATCCGGCCCCCGCCCTTGGCGCGTTGTAGAGAGGTTGTTTATGAATGAAGTAGTCCTGAAGCGGTTTGAACAGCCGGATGAAGTCCGCGTCTTTGAGAAGGGCAGATTCGAGTTGGTCCAAGTTGGAGGAATGACAATCGGCCGGGCCACTTATGAGCCCGGGTGGAAGTGGTCGGTCCACGTCGGCCGCGCCCTAGGTAAGGCGAGCTGCGATGTGGCTCACGTTGGAATCGTGGTCTCCGGCCGCGCCACCGCTGCTATGGATGATGGCCGCGTATTCGAAATGAAGTGCGGGGACATCTTCTATATCGATCCGGGACATGACAGTTGGGTCGTGGGTGACGAGCCGTATGTCTCCTTGCATCTGTTGGGAGCGGCGGACTACGCAGCGCGTAAATGATGGCTAATGTGTGAGTGGACGGGGGAAGCGGCCAGGGAGGCGGACGAAAGTTCCGTCAGCCTCAGCTCCGCCTCGCCTTTCAGTCGCCCCGGGTCGCCCTATTAGCAAAGCGCAATCGGGATACGAAGAATCTGACCAGTCCGCTCTTCTCTCGCAACTTGCGGGAGCATACGACCAAGAGAAGAAAAGAGAAGAATCCTCAAGCCGCAGGCTGCGATGCTTCACTCGGTTTCGATCATTGAACGGCCTGGATCAAGTGCCTTTTGTGCATCTAGCAAACCTGCGAAGGCTACTTTATGCTCCCGCGGAAAAGCCTGTTCTGTGTACACCCGGAGTGCCGCCTCGTAGCAGGCGATGGCGCGGCGCAGATTCTCCCCACGGTCCCCGGTCGGCATGTCGCTCCAGGCGATGCCCAGGTTGTTCTGGGTCATAGCCCAGTCCTGAGGAACATCCTCTTCAGTGCGGACTCGGAGCGCTGCGTCGTAGCAGGTGATGGCGCGGCGCAGATTCTCCCCACGGTCCCCGGTCGGCACGTTTCTCCACGCGATGCCCAGGTTGTTTTGGGTCATAGCCCAGTCCTGAGGAAAAGCCTGTTCTGTGTACACGCGGAGCGCCGCCTCGCAGCAGGCGAT
>Ga0302324_100024015_pt1 | contig 11770 bp, 10 predicted proteins | sample Palsa_T0_1_FD_201949 | JGI IMG/M metagenome (GOLD analysis project Ga0302324, IMG submission 201949) | Peat permafrost microbial communities from Stordalen Mire near Abisko, Sweden - Palsa_T0_1 | ecosystem: Environmental > Terrestrial > Soil > Palsa > Peat permafrost | place: Sweden: Abisko... | reverse complement strand
GGGCTGTTCGTGGTGGCCGATGAGGATGAAGACCCGCCCACAGAAGAAGTGATGGAATGGATCTACGGCGTCAGCTCCAGCCCAGGCAAGCGGTTCGTACACTACGCGGGTGAGAAGGCTGCTTGGAAGGGTGTTGAAGACACCGGAACTATCGCCGCCGGAAGCCACGGAACCGACCTGTTCAAGACTCATCCTGAGCTGCCCGGCATCATCGTCGATTGGTTTGTGACTACCCTGATCAAGACACCAGGCCACGCTCCAGCGGAGCCTTTGGCGTCTGCGTCAATCCTCAACCAAATCGAGCTCCCTGGAGGCGTGACTCAGGTCTCGGAGCAACTGGCGGACGCGCGGCACAGAGATCCCAAAGCGCAGTTGTTCCCGGAGGTTGTCGTCACCATCATGGGCTACAACCATATGGCCGTGGGCGAGACCAAGTTAGGAGTCGAGATCATGAAGCTCGTCGCCACTGCCTATCCGGACTCGGCCGACGCATACGATAGTCTCTCCGATGCGTACTTGGCGGACGGAGAGAAAGATTTGGCACGGCAAACCGCCGAAAAGGCGTTGGCTCTGCTGGATTCTCATGCGGCGCCGGCGTCGTCATGGTCCGATACCGAGGAGCGTCGCAAACTCATTCGCGACGGTGCGCAAGACAATCTCAAGAATTGATGCTCCCCGAGTAAACTCGGGGATTCCTGACGTTACGCATAGACATAACTCTCGACAACACACCCTGCCGCAGCAGATAGAGTGTTACGAGCCAGAACCGAGCTTCGCTGAAATCTGGGCTGTCGCAACATGCAACGCCGCCACATTTCCTCCATGCCGACTTTTGGCCCGGAATGGTGTCCAAGTCGGATATCACTCGGGGATAATGGCGGGGCGGGCTCGAAGGGCTGTGCATCGGATGCCGAAAACATGTTCAAGTCCACGCTCTCCCGCGTGCGTCAAGCGAACGGCTCGCGTACCGCGCATCCGGGCCAGCCATTTCTTCTCAAGAAAGCGGGAAAGTAACGCAGCTCCGACGGCGCCTCCGATGTGGTGGTGGCGCTCTGTCCAGTCGAGACACTTGTGAGCAAAGCAACGACGCAGTCTCCGCAGTGAGTCGGCATCAATTTCGAAAGTACGCAGAAAGTTTTCGCCCTTAGGCGTCACTGTGAACGAGTTTTCCTGCTGGCGTAGCACCCCGCTCCTCAGGAGCTCGTTTCGCAGCGCAATCGCAAGCACACCCGCGAGGTGGTCATAGCACGTCCGGGCAAAACGCAGTTCAGGGATAGCGGGAGTTTCCGAGTGTTGAGCAAGCGCGCCCAACGCCTCAATGGCCACTGCAACATCAATGTTCTTGAGACGGAAAAGTCGCTGCCGCCCACTGCGCGCAGAAACGACAAGGCCGCCCGAGAGAAGTTTGGAGAGATGCGAGCTCGCCGTCTGCGGAGACACCGCCGCTGCCATAGCCAACTCCGAAGCGGGATGGCCGTTGCCGTCCAGCAGAGCGGTAAGCATTTGGATACGTCCCGCTTCGCCAATAAGGCCGGCAATGCGCGTAATTGAATTAGCATCCATAGTTCGATACACATTTAAACATAGCTGCAGCGCTCGGCGCTAGTCTTGCTGCAGATGCTGGCGATCCATCGCCACACGTTCCAAGGAGAATCGATGAACGCAATAACAGGAGTCCCTCTAGTCCTTCTCGCCGTTGCCATGGCATTCGTGCAAGGGCCAACACAGAAAGAGACTCCGAGCAGCACGACGATTGTCGGTTATGTGCGAGATAGTGGTTGCGTGCACCGGTTTCACGAGGTCATAAAGCCGCTACCCAACGGATGTGTCGAAGCCTGCGTGCGCGGGGGCTCACCATTGGTGGTTTTGACAAAGGATGAGCAGGTATACCACCCGATCTCCGCTGAAATGCCCGATGTCGACGTTCGCCAAAAGCTTTTGCCATTGGTCGGCAAACGGGTAAAGATCACCGGGCACCTTTACAGCCGTGGTGGTTCCAATGCGATTTCGCTGGAACAGATCGAAGAGATAATGGAGTGAAGAGCAGGGTGGAAACGCAGGTCTTTGCAATCCAGTGGGAGGAGATGCCATGAAAGATCTGGCGATTGTACTTGAGAACAGGTCCGGTGCATTGGCTGAAATGGGGGAGGCCCTGGGCCGGGCCGGGGTGAGCATTGAGGGTGGGGGCGCGTGGGTTTTCGACGGGCAAGGTTTGGCACACTTCCTGGTCGAAGATGAGGCCGCGGCCTGCAGCGCTCTGGAGGCGACAGGAATTCAGGTCCTGGAAGTGCGGGACGTGCTCGTCCAAAGACTGAATCAACCTCAGCCGGGCCAGCTTGGCCAGATCTCGCGACGGATGGCCGCGGCTGGCGTCAACATTGAGGTGCTCTACAGTGATCACGATCACCAGTTGATCCTTGTCGTCGACGACATAGCCAAGGCGCGAGCGGTTTCCGAGGCGTGGGCGCGCGAACAGGGGCCCGTCGATCGCCAGCCGCATCATGAATAGAGGAGCCGCCAACCATGAGGAGCAAAAGCATGAAACATCACACCTATGAGGTTCGGATTGATTGGACAGGCAACGACGGTGAAGGCACGAAGACTTACCGGGGCTATCGTCGCGATCACACCATCACTGCTAAGGGCAAGCCGCGGATTCAAGGCTCAAGCGATCCTAGCTTTCGTGGCGATCAAACCCGCTACAATCCGGAAGAGCTTTTGGTCGCCAGTCTTTCCTCCTGCCACATGCTCTGGTACCTGCATCTTTGCTCGACGCACCAAGTGACTGTTCTTGAGTACTGTGACGCAGCTTTTGGAGTGATGGAAGAGCACGATGACGATGCGGGAGAGTTCGTCCGAGTGGTGTTGAAACCGACGGTAAAGATTTCTGCCGGCAATGATCGAACCAAAGCTCTCGCCCTTCACAGTGAAGCCCATCGCCTCTGCTTTATAGCTAGGTCGGTGAGATTTCCTGTGGACATCGTCCCAGAAATCATGGACGAAGCGGCGCCTTCCATATTGGGGTAGTCCCCCATTCGAAGAACCTTCAAGAAACGGGCATGTGGGAAGTAACGACTCGCGTGTGGTCGAGGACGCGGGTCAATGCTCAATGCCATTCTTGACTTTTCAACTATCCATCGAAGATTTTTCGCCGCGCTCAACGCCGTCGAAACGGGGAACCGCCATTCTCGTCTGCAATGCAATGTATACTTTCCATACAAAGATTGATTCAGGAAGTTATCTGAATATGCGCAAGATAAGGATATTTCTTTATCTTCACTCGCTCTGTGCGGCTCTAACGCTTGCAGCCTTGCACCTGAACGCGCAACAAGCTACTCTGAGTTTTCAAGCCACAAACGGGCAAAGCACGTTTCACATCGGCGAACGCATCCCACTCAAGCTTACCTTCAGCAGCCCAAACGACACCGACTATCTGATTGCGCCGCTGGTTCGCGGGCGCGGCGACGAGTTCGACTGCAATCGATTCGAGGTCGTGAGCCCCGCCGCTGGATGGTCCGACCCTTTGGAGATGTACTTCAGGCAGGATCTCATCCGAACGGGGCACGGCTGGAGTTGGCCGCCCTTGCAGAAGTCCAAACCGGTTGAAGCATCGCTTGATCTGAATGAATGGATCCGTTTTGATCAGCCGGGCGATTACACAATAAAAGTCACCAGTTTTTGCGTTTCCAAGATCCAGGGCGCAGTGCACTATTCACTTTCAAAGACGATCACGCTAAAAATCGTGCCGGCGACGCCAGAATGGCAAAACGAAAAAATCAAATCGATCCAGTCGAATCTGGACTTGCTCGACCAGCCGGCCCCGCAGGCCCAGCCAGGCGAATCCAGCCAGTCGCAATGGGAACGCCAGGGCGAGCTATTTGAGAGCGCAAGAGCCGACCTCAAGTACCTCGCGACTCCGGCGGCCATCGATGAGATGACTTACCGGCTTCGAGACGAAAAGTACAACTTCGCGGACCAGTGCAGCATGGGGCTGATGGGTTTGCCGCCCACTATGCGCGAGATCGCCATCGCCTCGATGAACAAGAGAATCGAACAGCCGGATTTCCCCATCACGCAGTGGTTCTTCTCTACCTTGTCATTCCTGCATGTAGCTCCAGGCTCGGAGAAAGAGAGCATTCGCAAGCAACGCGAGGCCATCAACCCGGTTATCTGGTCGGCTATCTTCTCGGACGTCACGAAGAAAGAGCCGGCGGCGAGGGCGCAGACAGTGCAAACCCTGCTCGGCTATGGACGAAACATCTCGACTCCGGAAGTGAAGCAGCGGATGGCTTCGCTGCTGAAGCTCTCCTTTCTCGATCTGGATAGCCGCAGCCAGACGGACGATCTGCGCAACGAGTGGGACAGGCTCAGGTCGTCGGAGTTTCTCCCCATTTTGCAGACTCTTGCCCGCCTGCCGGTGCAGAGCGATAGCGACCTCGAAGTTTGGGTTTATGACCGGCAACAACTGAAGGGCCTCGCCCTCAAGCGCTGGTATGAGCTTGACCCCGAGGGCGCGCATCGCGAGATTGTGGCGCAGATCGGCTCCGCCACTCCCTCACTTGCCGCGCAGACGATCGGCTTTCTGCCTGAGGAACAATTTCCGCAGTTTGAGCCGCTCTGGGCCCAAGCGCTCCTCGATACCACAAGTCAGTTGCGCGAGCGGGCGCTCGGGTCCCTGCTTGTCCGTTTTGGCACGGGAGCCATGACAAGCCTGATGATCGCGAAACTGGGCGAAAAGAGCAACTATCCTTGCGATGCACATATCGTGGCCTTGGCCTACCTGGTTCGCTTCGATCCCAATCTCGCCCGACAGAGATTGAGGCAGGAATTCCCGGGAGAATGCAGCGGCCAACTGCTGCGACTCATTTCGGAACTGACGACGTCCCCGGTACTGAACGATCAGGCAGTGGAAAATCTCAACAGTACCGAGCCTGAGACTGTGCGGGATGCACTCCAATACCTAACTTCTTACGGCAGGAAGGAAGACGAGGGTCCGCTTTGGCGGCGCTACTTAGAATGGACGGCGGCGTACGAGGGAAAGGAGAATCTGCTGGACCATCGGGGCAATGATTGGGATAAGACCTTTGATAATTCGATCATTGGCGAAGAACTTGGTAGTGCTTTGATCAGGGGTCAGGGATGGTTCGCCGATCCGAAGCTCATCGGGCGCGTATTGAAAGAGTGCGTCGGAGAGTCCATGTGCAAGCAGCTCAAAAATGATGCCGACGGGGCGGTTGCCCCTTACCAATTGCATTTTCCTGACTTGGCGATGCCATCGGTTGGCATAGCTGCCGATTCTATCGGTGTGGCGCAGTATGGCACCCGTTCGCTCAAACTTTTCGAGGCAAAGATTACTCAGTTCCCTCCGGGATCGAAGTTTGTCCTGGGCCGCTGGTATCGTCCATCCAACAGCGATGAGCGAACGCTCGAAGCAGAGGTTCGAACAATTCTGGAGAAGCACGGTATGTTCCTGGAGATTTCGCAGGATTGAAGGCTCGAGGAATTCTCGCCCGCCGATGTCGCCGAGAATCCTTCCGGACTCACGCCCAATCGCCCTTAAGCCCGCGCAAGCGCAAAAGCCAGAGAAGACCATGAGTAAATGATTCGACGGAGAGATCGGTATAGGCCTTTGCGATACCACAGCGAGCGAAAAATGGCGATTGAAGGGCCGGTTTTCCAAGCAAAACAAGGCATAGATTCCATTGTGCGTGCTCCGGCCTCTTTTCAGCCAACGGTGTACGACGTCTCATTTCTTACGGTCTAAATTGCGTTGACGACTTCGGCCGCACCTAACCTGGTGGAAGTTGAATGCAATCAATTCTGCCAACGGACGATCATTCAATGCTGCCATGGCATATGCTGTTGCGCGATTGCACGTTTCCAGCTTCGGCAAACAGTTTTCTCTTTCCGCTTGTTTCTAGGTTTTTTGGCCTGATCGCGTTGCTGTCCAAAGCACGATCATTTTGCTCCTATGGCTGAGCACGCAGTGCGTTGAATGCAATCGCAGATTGATTATCAGCCTCTGGCTCGGGGCTTCCCAACCGTGACCGCACCGGGGCGAAATGAACCGCAGTTCCGATCAGAAGATTGAGGCACGTGGCGATCGTCATCCATTTGTTCTCGCGATAGAACCCGATGGCGAAGAAGCAGTACACAAAGAAGAAGTGAAACCACCCAGGAACCCATCTCGCGAGCGGGTGCATTTCCCCGGCCAATGGGCGGCGCTGGCTCCATCGGCGCAGGGTAACAACCAGCAGCAAGACGGTGAAGATGACCAAGCGAGGCCCGGATTTTATGCCGAGATGGTTAAGCGGTGGAAACAGGAATATTTCCGAAGAGAACAGGACCCCAAGTGAAAGGATCGTCGCGAGTGCGGGAATGCTCCAGACGCGGATTGCGGTTCGCCGTTCGCACAGCAACCACCGTTCCAAGAGCCGGCTGATGATCGAGTAGCAGAAAACCACCGTAATCCATCCGACGAAATTCCCATAAGGAATTCCGAACCAATCGGCGGTCAATGGATTCCGGCCTGTGCCACTCCAGTCCCAGTTCCAGAAATGCATCCGGTAGGCCACCGTATCAATGCTCATGTCGAGATTGAGGGCCAGAAGGGCGTCGAGCGCGGCAGCGGCGAAGACGGGCAGCCCAGCCGCGTCGCTGAACAGCCGCGCCGTGTACAGAATGATGGCCCAGGCACAGCCGACGAAGAGAGGAATATTCAGAGGCGCGTGGCCGAGCATCAGACAGAATCGGCCATAGGTATAACTGCCGCTGAGGACTTCGAGATATTCCACCAAAGATCCGAATATCATGCCGCCGAGCAGATAGGCGAGGGCTCCGTTGCGGCGCTTCCACGCGTGGATCAAGCAGCCGATCGTAAGTACGAACACACTCAGTTCAGTGAAAAGGAAGCACCAGGAGGGTGCGTTTCCGTAGGGGACCACGGCTAAGGCAAGCATGGCAGGGTTTCCTCTCCTGCAGGAGGCCTCTTTTTGTCTCCGGCCCCGCTGCTCAATCTCACTTTGTGCTACGGCGGGCGATAAAGCCATGCGCGGACCATGAACTGTTTCTGCTCAATTTATGCGCGTGCAGATGATTGAAAACAATTGGCTTATCTCTGAGATGAGCATGCGGCACAGCTCGAAATTCAGGCGGCAGGGACAACGAGGTTGATCCTGCGCAGCAGGTCCTGGAAGCGAGGGTCGGCCCTTAAAGAGGTCGCGCACGGATGGCAGTTCACCCAGGCCACGCGATGATCCCGGAAATCGATGGCACGCCCCAGCCACTCGAACGCGTCGTCCTTGTCGCCCAGAAGCGCATAGATGAAGGCCGGACCGGTAGCACAGGTCTGGACGCAGTCGGGTCGGCTCTTCATCTCGTCAATCACCGCATATGCGGCAGCACGATTCTCTGCCAGAGCATACGCAGCACCGAGGGTGTTGAGGGTCGTATAGGAGTTGGGATGGACCTTCGAAAGCTGATTTGCACGGACCAGGGCTTCATCATGGCGGCCGCGGAAGGCGTAGCTGAAGGCAAGAATCTGGAGTGCGTTGGGACCGTACGGGTCCAGTTCCAGGGAACGCAGGGCGGCTTTTTCAGCAGCCTCAAACTCATTGCTGTAGAGCAGTGCCGCTGCACGAAAGCTTTGACCCAGCGCGAGCAATGGATCCTCTTCCACCGCCCGGTCCACCTGCGCGAGCGCCTCGGCCTTGCGGCCATACGGGAGCAGCCGCCAGAAGGCATCGCTGAACCGGACCACGTGGCTGCTCGGATTTAGCTCAAGAGCGCGAAGCAAGTGCTGGCGCCCCGTTTCCCAGTCCCAGTTCTTGACGATAGTGATGTAAGCCAGAGCGGCGTGCGCCTCCCCGTCGATCTCGTTCAACTCCACCCCGCGCTGGGCCGCAGTCATCGCCATCATCAGTGCCGGTTGGGCCACAGAGGCGTAGTCCAGGCAAAGACCGAAGTAGAACTCCGCGATGCCCGTATACGCGGGCCCATAATCGGGGTCAATGGCCACCGCCCGGTTGTAGCATTCCAGCGCCTTCACAAAGCCAGCCGGACTGAACTTGTGCCAGTGATAGCGGCCTTCCAAGAATGCTTCATAGGCGCCGAGATTGGTGGTTGGGTGGGGCCGGAGAACCAGGCGCACCTTGAGTTGGGTGGCAATATCGATGGAAATCTCATCCTGGGTCTCGAAAATGTCGTTCAGTTCGGTGTCGTAGCGCTTCGATGAAAGATGAACACCGTCGGCAGCGCGGATGAGCTGCGATGTAATGCGCATGCGGCCCCCGGCACGGCGTACGCTACCCTCCAGCACCAGGCTCACTCCCAGCGTCTCGGCGATCTGGCGTATGTCCTCGTTTTTTCCTTTGAAAGCGAACGCCGAAGTTCGCGATATGACTCTCAACCCGCCGATCTGCGCCAGCCCGTTGATGATGTCCTCGGTGAGGCCGTCGCTAAAGTAGTCATCTTCCAGATTGCCGCTCAGATTGGCGAAAGGAAGAACCGCGATCGAGGGCAGCGGTTCTGGGGCGGTGGACGGAGTGGGAGTGGCAGTGGAGGGTCGCTCCGTTTCGGTGGGAACCAGCGGATCCGGCTGCGCCGCAACCGGAGCGATAAATCGATATCCGCGGCGGGCCAGTGTTTCTATATAGCGCGGCGTTCCCCGGTCATCCAGCAGGGCGGCCCGCAGTTGGCGGACGCAGCGATTCATCCCCAGTTCGAAATCCACCGTCGTATCGTCGCCCCACAGCGCCTGCCGGATGCGCTCGCGACGGACCAGTTCACCGGGAGCAGAAAGCAGCACTCTGAGCAGAGTCGCCGGCTGTGGCTGCAGCAGCAGCCGAAGTCCACCTTTCCGCAGTTCCCCAGTGTCCACGTCAAACTCAAACGCATCGAATCGGACCCGGCGCGACGTTGCGGTGGTGTGAGAGGAGGTCATGTCGGTATAGGACGATGACATTATCCACCGTCCGGCATGGCAAAAGCGAGATCGGAACACGGTCCAGAGAGACAACTCAGACTAACCAAGGCACGCATCGAATGCTGACTTGGCACCGGCAAACGATCCGTCCTGGAAAACGTGCCAGGGCCAGGAATGTCATTTGCCACATTTCGTGGCGGCAATCCACTTGAGCAAAACATCGGCCAACACGGATAATTGCCCCCAAAACTTGTTGCGGGCGTGTCAAACCGAAGTAGTGAACGACCAAGGACGCTATCATGCCCTAATCGTCCAATCGTCCCGCCTTCCCACAGAGAGCGAGGATGTTTTGACACTTCTGGCCGACGTTTAGGACAAGACGTGGCAGGATATTGGATATGGGGAAAGAGAATCCGGTGTTGGTGCTGGCGTCGGGAGACGATCCGCAGTTTGCCATGCTGAATGGGCTGCCGCACACAGTATGCGAGCAGGCTGCCGCGTGCGCCCAGGCAGGGAAGAACGCGACGGTGATTCTGCAGTGGTCGGGTTCGCGCGAGTTGCTGCGCGAATTGTTCCTGATTTGCGGGAAGGTGCGCTGGGTACACTCCCGGGCCGCGGGACTGGACAACCTTTTGTTTCCGGAACTCGTGGAGAGCCCAGTCCTGCTAAGCAACGGTCGAGGCGTGTTCAGCGCGTCGCTCGGGGAGTTTGTGCTGGCAGCGATTTTGTATTTCGCGAAGGATTTCCGGCGGATGATCCGCAACCAGGCGGCATCTGTCTGGGAGCCGTTCGACGTGCAAGAGATAGGTGGACAGACGGTTGGAATTTTGGGCTATGGCGACATTGGCCGAGCCGTGGCGAGCCGCGTGCATGCCATGAGCATGCGCGTGCTCGCGACGAAGCGGCATGTTCCTGGATCGATTGATCCGCTGGTGGAGCACTTCTACAAGCCCGAGGAACGGAGGGAGATGATCGCGCTCTCCGACTACATTGTGGCGACGGCCCCATTGACCGAGGAGACGCGGCACATGATCAGCGACGCGGAGTTCGCGGTGATGAAGCCGACGGCGGTCGTGATCAACGTGGGACGCGGGCCGGTCATTGACGAGTCGGCACTGCTGCTTGCGCTAGCGGCCAAGCGAATCAAAGGAGCGGGGTTAGATGTGTTTGAGCACGAACCGCTGCCGGCGGGACATCCGCTGTACAAACTCGAGAATGTCTTGTTGTCGCCGCACTGCGCGGATCACACCGCCGACTGGCAGGATCAGGCGATGCTCTTCTTTCTAGAGCAGTATCGCAGGTTTGAGAAGGGCGAACCGCTGAAGAACATTGTGGATAAGCGCCTGGGATATTGAGGGAGCGCTACCCTGCAGCAATGGGAATGACCCACCGAGTTGCGGGGAGGCGGCGAAACAATTCCCGGTTAAGATCGGCAGCCCTTGCCTGACAAGATCAGGACAGTTGCCCGTCATCCGCTCGCAATGGGCGGCAAGCTCCAAGATGGAGCTCCGTCTTGATATCATCGCTGGTCAAACGGAGCAACCATGCGCAAGCTGATTTTCGCCCTCTTTCTTCTGCTGTTATCAACCCCCATTGTGTCAGCGCAACAGTTCGATCTGGTCCTTGATGGCGGACGCGTCATCGATCCGGAGACCGGCTTGGATGCCGTGCGCAACGTGGGCATCCGCGACGGAAAGATTGTCCGCATCTCGTCCGACGCGCTGAGCGGACGGCGTGTCGTCCATGCCAGCGGGCTGGTGGTCGCTCCCGGATTCATTGACCTGCACGAGCACGGCCAAGATATGGCCAGCCAGCGTGTCAAAGCGCTCGACGGTGTAACTGCCGCGTTGGAGCTGGAGATCGGTGCGCCTGACGTTGCCCAGTTCTTGAAATCTAAAGAGGGTCGGTCGCTGATCCATTACGGCACGTCGGCGAGCCATGTGGCGGCGCGGGCCGCGGTGTTTGGTGCACCGCTACCGGCTGAAGTGATCGGAAGCCAGAGTGGATCTCCTGAGATTTTGCCCAAGAGCGGACCGGCGACCGATCAGCCTGCCACGCCGGAGCAGATCGAAGCGATGAGGGAGCGACTGCGTGCCGAGCTTGACGCCGGAGGCTTGGCTGTGGGGATGGGCATTGAGTACACGCCGGGAGCAACGCGGCTTGAGGTGATTGACATGTTCCGTCTGGCGGCCGAGCGGAGACTGCCGGTCTATACCCATGTGCGGAGTGGGGGGGTGGCCGATCCCGGCTCCTCGATTGAGTCGATCAGCGAAGTAATTGGAGCGGCTGCGATGACGGGAGCACCGCTGCACATCGTGCACATCAACAGCTCTTGCGCTCGAGACTCGCTGGAGTGCCTCTCCATGATCGAAGGCGCGCGGGCCCGTGGGCTCGATGTGACCACCGAGGCGTATCCCTACATCGCGGGCATGACGTCGGTGAACTCGGCGCTATTTAATCCCGGCTGGAGGGAGAAACGCGGAATCGATTACAGTGACCTCGTGCTGCCAGATACCGGGGAGCACCTCACCAAGCAGCGTTTCGACGAACTGCACAATTCCAACACGACACGTTGGGTGTTGGTTTTCTCCAATACGCAGGAAATTGTGGACAAGGTGATTCCTCATCCCCTGGTGATGATTGCTAGCGATGGCGCGGAAGGCCATCCTAGAAACGCCGGAACCTATTCGCGCGTGCTGGCCCAATACGTTCGCGAAAAAGGAATGATCTCGCTGATGGACGCGTTGCGAAAGATGAGTCTCATGCCGGCGGAAATGCTGGGGCGTTCGACTCCCGACGCGCGGCAAAAAGGCAGATTGCAGGAGGGCGCCGACGCCGACATTGTTG
>Ga0302324_100024014_pt1 | contig 11770 bp, 12 predicted proteins | sample Palsa_T0_1_FD_201949 | JGI IMG/M metagenome (GOLD analysis project Ga0302324, IMG submission 201949) | Peat permafrost microbial communities from Stordalen Mire near Abisko, Sweden - Palsa_T0_1 | ecosystem: Environmental > Terrestrial > Soil > Palsa > Peat permafrost | place: Sweden: Abisko... | reverse complement strand
TATCGCGAGTTACTTGAACCTTCATATTTTTCTGAGGCAATTGCAGCCTACGACATCGACACCAAAGGCAGGGAGGGCACCTTAGGTATTCCCTGGCGACCGGACCTCATCGCAATCAATCAGCAGAAATTTTACGCCGGCTGGGCGTTGTCATCGGCTTGGCAGGAAATACCCATCGGGCTGTTTCCTTCCATCATTGATACCGTCAAGACTCGCGTTTTACGGTTTGCACTCGAAATTCGCGAAGCACTGGGCTCGGTTGACGAAAATCCTGCAAATTTACCGGCGGCAAAGGTTGAGGCAGCAGTGACCAACTTTATTTTTGGCGGCAACAACGTAATCAACAGTCAGGTCGCTCAATTATCGCAGCAAGGCAATACGATTGTGCAGGGCGATTTTGACGCGCTGACCAAGGCATTGCACGCCTTAGGCGTCGATGAGAGCGATATCGCTGAGTTGAAGACAGCGACCGACGAAGACGGGATCAAACAGGGATCGGACCTAGGGAAAAAAACCAACACTTGGCTCACGAAGCTTGCAGCCAAAATGGGTGGTGCCGGCTGGACAATCGGCACAGCTGGCGGCGTCGAAATCGTCAAAGAATTAGTGATGAAATACCTCGGCGGATGACTCGGGTGAGGAGGCCAACTTCTATGGCTTTGCCAGCCTCAATAGCCCGTAGGATGGGTTGAGCGGAGCGATACCCATCACATCGTCACGTCATCGTGCTGACGTCTGTGTCCCGCGGCAAGCCGATGGGTTTCGCAACGCAAGAGAGCGTGGCGCAGTTCAACAGCGCGATGCGCGCAGGCAGCCAGGACTATTTCTTCGCGCGCGATTCTGCGCGCTCTCCTTTCAGCTTGCCGTAAGCAGACAGAATCCGCGCGGAGTCGGCGCCGTCGATGATGCAGTATTGCCGTGGCCGCCGCGGATCGTAGGCAAGGGCCTCGGTCATTCGTACGACGGTGTTTTCGATCTTGTTGCAGTGCTGTACTACGATCAGGTCGACAGGCTCATCGAAGGCGCGAATGAGCTGATCGCCGCGCTTGCCCATCTTTCCGGGATGCAGTGGGCCAGGCACGGACGGGCCCTTGAAGATGAAAGCTGCCGATGTTGGCTCGCCCTCGATCGTCAGGCGCGTGGTCTGGAGGTCGGATTTCTCGCCCCCCCCAATCCTTCGATACATACGGCTCTCCGATAATGTCGGCGAAAGCCTGCTTGACAGCCGCCTCGGGCATGCTCTCGATCACCTTGAGGTCAGCCTCGGTTGGGTGAGGATTGTGCTCGACTCGTTTGAACGCATCTATATGCTGCGGATAGACGCGGATTGATGCAGAGAAGGTCAATGGAAGTGACCCGCCGCCTTCAGCCTCTTCGCCGATTATGTAGGGAAACACCTCGACCTTTTGACCGTGGAATTCGAAGTGGCCGGCAACAAGCATGCGCTTCTTGCCCTTCAGCACCGAAATCGAGGTCGTCGAGTAAAAATGGTCGTTGCTCATCTCGCCGATCAGTTCGTATTCTGCCGCCGCCATGGGAATGGTCGCTCTAAGCTTGGCGCTCCTGGGCGGCTTTCCTTCCTGCGCCCGCCTGATCGCCTCGGCCGCGCCTGAAAATGTAAACACTCCCCAAACAAAACCTAAAACTCGCTCTCCTTCGGCATCTTTGGTCGCGACAAACTCGGTTAGGTTCGCAAACCGGCCGGATCGCAACAGGTCTTCGGCTGTCGCGGCGACGTTCCTCATGGCCTGGACACGCTCACCTGAATTTTCAACGAGCGGGTTCTGCGCCTCGGTTTGGAAGTCGATGTCAGCAAGCAAACCAAGGCGCCCGCTATTTAGATAGTACGGGAAGAGACGAAGGCCCTCGAAGCCGGCCATAATTAAATGCACTCCAATATTAGCCCGTAAGATGGGTTGAGCGTAGCGATACCCATCAGATCGTTGCATAGCATGGGCAAGGTGATGGGTTTCGCAAGTGCTCAACCCACCCTACGGGCTGATGATCCTCAACATCTCGATACGCTTCAGACTCAAACCCAAACTAAGGCCACCACCACCGCAAAAGAGATCGTAGCATATCGATATGGGATAAGCCGTAAACGGCGAGACCCAGGGCCACGGGAACCAGAAGTGTCACGGCGAAGGCAACGGGCCAGCGAATAGCCCGGACGGCCTCAACGCCTTTGGCGCTGACCGAAAATGGGCCAATCTTGAGGTTCAGTTCTGGTGGAACCCTGGGCATGACAAAGCACTCCTTATCGGATTGCTCTCCAGCAGGGGAAGGGATGAAGTATCTGTGGCCGGATTTTAACGGCCCGTCAACAGAGCGGTCTAGACCGCTGCGGCGCAACAACCAACTTTATTTTGCCAACCTGTCTAAGCCCGTAGGATGGGTTGAGCGTAGCGATACCCATCACGTCGTTGCGACATTGTGCTGACATCAGTGTCGCGCGGCAAGGTGATGGGTTTCGCAAGTGCTCAACCCATCCTACGCTCCATCTTCTGAACGTAGCTCCCGACGCGATCGGAGCCACGAGTGCTTGCCGCGAGCCGCGCAAGATCACGCGATGTCACGACCCGTTGAAGTTTCTAACACGCAATTTAGTGGCGAGGCCGAACGCCATCCCTAAATGGAGATTGTGAAATCAGGAAACGTCTGACGGCGGGTCTCACTAACTCAAATGGAGACCACCATGACCAAACGACTCAGAATTATCAGTGCTATTGCGATCCTTTCTGCCACCGTCGCCACTCCGGTGTTTGCTCAACCGACCCACCATGGCCGGGTCCATGTTCGGCATTTTCGCGGCGCGTATAATCAGCTGATCGAGCCGTATGATGCCCCCGCGAGCGGCTTCAGCGGAAGGGGCTCGTCCTCGATGGGCGGCGGCGGGTGGCTGCATCCCAGCGACCTCAATCCCTCTGGAAGCTAGCGGCCTGTCGGCTGCTTCCGGGTTAGCTCGGAGGCAGCCAGTCGGCCTTTGCGGCAACGCCGCTACTGCCGCGCGTAGGATGGGTTGAGCCAACGGGTCGCGCGAATGCGCGCCCGATGATAAACTCCGCGATACCCATCAGATCGTTGCGGCATTGCACGGGCAAGTTGATGGGTTTCGCAAGTGCTCAACCCATCCTACGGACTCTGAAAACGGGCTTTGGACGTCGCGTGGGGCATCAAGCTATAGGCTGCACGATACCCGGTACGCGCGATTTCATCGCTCTCACGCCGCCTCGTAAGATGCAATCTTCTTGATCTGCGGCGCGAGGATGTCTTCGGCCGTTTCGAGATCGAAGCGCGCCTGAATGTTCATCCAGAACGCAGCGCCGGTCTTGAAGAACTTGCCGAGTCGCAGCGCGGTGTCGACCGTAACGGGCTTTTCTTCGCGCGCGATGCGTTCGATCCGGGTACGCGGCACGTTCAGCGCGGCAGCGACCGCATAGGGCGTCAGCTTGAGCGGAACGAGAAATTCTTCCCGCAGGATTTCGCCGGGATGAATCGGCGGAAGTTTCTTTGCCATGTGCGAACTCCTATTCGGTGGCCACATTCGGCCGGTCTGACTAGTGATAGTCGATTATCTCCACGTCTTCGGGACCGGTATCGGTCCATCCGAACGCGACCCGCCATTGATCAATGATGCGGATCGAGTGCTTACCCGCCAAATCGCCCTTAAGAGCTTCAAGGCGGTTGCCGGGAGGCGAGTTCAAGGCCTCAAGAAAGGCGGCGGCATCCACCATAATCAGTTTTCGGCGAGCAACCTTGGCGAGGTTTGACGGGAAACCCTTCGGGACCATGCGGCCCTGCAGGATCGGCTCGGCAAATTTCCCCTTGAAGCTCCCGATCATGAGCAATACGTATCCTATCGGGATACGTATTGCAATGCTTTCGTATCCCGATGAGATACCGTTGGCCCGCCAAGGTTGAGCCAATGGGTCGCGCGAATGCGCGCCCGATGGTAAACTCCGCGATACCCATCAGATCGTTGCGGCATAGCATGGGCAAGCCGATGGGTTTCGCAAGTGCTCAACCTATCCCACGGCTTCGGCCTTTCATGCGCCGACAACAACGTGCCGCAAGATACTGATTTTGCCCGACGGGCAAATCAACGACAGTGTCTTGATTCAACCTGTCCAGTCTCACTCAAAAAAATATTGTTCTTGGCGCTTCACCCAAATCAAATCCATATTTCACGCCATCCCGCGCTCATAAGAGGGGCGCTTCGCGGTCGTCACGGACGTTGGGTGCGGGATGCGGTGGACGCGGCGGTGTCAAAAGACGAATGACACTGATCCGCCTTCGCACAAGCTTCGGCGGACGGGTACCAAGACCGCCGGGTGGCTTTTGTGGAGACGGGCGCGGACGGCGAAGTCGTGTGGTCCTGACACCCCGACGCTGGTGTCAAGTTTGCGCAACAGACGGCGCAGGCGACGGTGGCAACAAAGCCCGGTCACCGAGGAGAGCGCGATATAAGCCGTTAAAACCATTGCGCGGGGAAAGCCGGATTACTCCGGTGAACCTGTGGTGACTAACGCGCGTGTTACCTACACTACACGCGCGGCTGCGGGTGCATCGGACACCCGGCTTTCCCTGCGCCCTCTGTTCTCGGAGGGACAAGGTTCCTGCAAACCTCGGGCGCATCGCGCCGCGAGAATGCGGAAGTATGATTTATCCGACGCGGTATTCCAGTCGCTCGTGCAGCAACAGAGCTCCAAGAGAGCTTATTGTCAGGAGGTCATCATGATCGATCGTCGCGCTTCACTGTGAAAGTGCAGCCTGTGGCTTGACGTAGATGCTCGCAAACGCTCCCGCGTAGGCTTCCTTCCAGCCTCTCTTCCCCACCAGAAACCGCCTCAGCTCTTGATGCGCCTTCACCCAAAGCACCGCATCGATCCGGTATTTCTCAAGCACCGTGTCCCAGGCGGTCTCATCAACCTCCAATTCGGCCAGTTTGAAATAGTCACGCAGCAAAGAATCCGGATAAGCGGTCGCGGCTCGACCGTCCACGAACACAGGAATCGCACCCCGGGTGCGGAAGATCAGAATTCCACCATAGTTCCAGTGATTCAGAAGCCGCGCCTGCGCAAGATGCGTTTGCAGATAAAGAACGTCCGGCTCCGAAAGCATCTGTGGCAGTCCGAGCGCCGGATCCAGTCGCAGATAAGTCAATGGCACGACGCACGCGGCAACGATGCCGGCAGCCAGCAGCGACCTCTGGACTTTGGAATTGTTCAGCCGGTCGCGCAGCAGCCGATCAAGGTCAAGCGCAAACGGAACCGTCGAGAACAGAAAGAAGAAAGATATGTATCTGAATTGATAAAGTCCCAGCAACAGAAACAGCCAGGACAACAGCCGCGGCTCTATCGGACAGGATCCCCGGCAGAACAGCTCGAACGCGATAAATATCAGGATATAGGCGATGCCGGGAAGGCTCCCCGGCATGACGATATTCTCGACATAAGGCAGCCACTCGGTGACGTAGGCTTGAGAAAAGTGGCCGAGGACGGTCGTCAGGCCCTGATAGATATGCCAGCCAAGAGGGTTGATGAACGTCGCGATAAAACAGCCTATTCCCGCGAAACAATAGATTTTGAAATTCGCCCAATCCCGTTTGAGCAAAGCCACGGCGCAGAAAATACCGACAATGAGAAAACCAAGCAAAAAGCCGCCATGCAGGTTGGCCCACAGCACCATGATGGCAGGCAGCAAAAACCACCTCGTTCTCTTCAGGCACTCTCCGTAGAAAATGACGGAAAACAGCATGGTGGAAATGTTGGGCGAAACCGCGAGATAGATATTCGGGTAGGCCGCGAAGGCGGGATACAGCAAACACGCGGACAGAACGGAAATGCAAACGGCGATCGTTGAGGCGCCGCTGCTGCGGCAGACGGAGGTGAGATATCCAGCGATGAAAGCGCCGCATGCAATGACGAATAAAATCAGGCCGCCAAAACCCGCATATTGGAATATGACGCTCGCGATGGCGTCCCACAGCCACGAAAGATTATACCATTGCCTGTCTCCGGCGGTGAACGACCAGGGATCATGGAGGGGAATATGACCCTGGTCCCTGATCAGGTCGCCGGCGGCCAGATGCCATCCCAGATCATAATGGCCAAGCAGCAGCGGCGCGTTTGCCAGGTAATACAGGGATGCGAATGAAATCAGGAAGATGTAAATTCCGGACCGCTGCAAGGAAGAACCGATCATCTTTCGCCCTCTGTCAAACCTGGGTTCTGGACGCTCGGGACCCGGGGGCGAACGCCCGACACCGGCGCTGGAGCGCGTGAGGCTGCTCGATCGCCCGCCCGGTGCCGCGTCGAATCACGAAGCATAGTAATTTCGTAAAGTTATAACCATATCATCGGCCGTGAGGCCCGATTCGACGAGGCTGCCGGATTGCCCTGTATTTTAAGCTTGCATTTACCTCGCCCGAAACAGGGCGGAAACCCCCCGAGTTTACGCGATCGAATTAACTAGGCTTCAATTCGCGACGCCTAGGTTCCACACGTGGTCACGGCGCTGAGGGGCCGGTGAGACCAAATTTAGTCAGCAGCTCGTGTACACTCGGGAGTTACCAAATGAAGAACCTTATTGCACGTTTCGTGAAGGACGAGTCCGGCGCCACCGCGATTGAATACGGTCTGATCGCCGCCGGCATTGCGCTCGCGATCATCGCGGCCGTGAACAGCCTCGGCTCCACGCTCAACACCAAGTTCACTTCGATCTCGACCGGCCTCAAGTAAGCCGCTTTCCACCCCGCAAAATTCGAAAGGCCCTGGCACGCCAGGGCCTTTCTATTTTTGCAGGCATTTAAAAGTCGAGCGCGCGGATATCAGCCCCGACCGAGCACCAGTTGGGGCATGGTTTTATCCGACGAATTTGCCTCGGCATCCGCCGCATTCCTGGAAGCATGAATTCGAAAAAGATGCTTCGCAAGCAGGATGGATCCGGCGGCGAGGGCAATACCTCCGATGACGTCGATGATGTAATGTGCGCCAATGACGGGTGCCGCTATGATCGTCAGCGTATTGATCACGATCGCCGCCGATCTAATGCCACGGACCGGCCACAGCGCCCACATATAAAGCACGGCCGAAGCGGCGTGGAAGCTCGGAAATGACACGATTCCCGCCATATTGAACAGCTCGAGATGGCGCAACGATCCGTCGCGCAGCGCCAAGATATCGCGCAGCTGCGCCGCATAAAACGACGAATTGATAAACGGAAATCTTTCGGCCGGTGACAAGTTCAGGCCGTAAAACGTTCCGACGGCCGGAACGAAAACCGAAATGACGATTGTCAGCGCAAGAGCGATGATGAGCGCCAGTACGAATTGCTGCAGCCTGATCAACCGCAGCGTCATCGCCAAAATGACCGGGACACCGAGCAACGGCCATTTGATGAATCCGTAGCCGGTATCGAAGCATTTAGCGAGCCATTGATGATCGTTGGCGAAAGCGGCAATCGATTCAGGATCCAGGCCCATGGCGCGATCGATTGACAGCAGGGCCTGGTCCTGCAACGGCCAGTTCAACGCATTGGCGATATAGCTGAGAGGCCCGATGATCGCGGTGACCAGGATCACCTGGGCGGTGGTCCCGAGCCAGAAAATAAGCTTCGGGTCCGCGGCTTCTGCTTTTACGAACGCGTGAACATAGACGATCAGGGCCAAACCGAACACCACCGCAGCGACGAAGCCGACGGCGACCGGTTCCAGCGAGAAGCCCATCCCTGCCATCCCGAGCAGCAGCACGACGCCCAAGGCTGCGATGGGAATCCAGTTCAGGTTAAATGTTCGCCAGGCCAGGCGGACGTCCCAACCGCTCATATTGCACCGTAGACCAGCATATGGGCGGTCCGCCACACCTCGGATGCAGGATCATTGCCGCTATCTCCTAAGGCCGCGGAAAAAATCATGGTTAGCGATCGGTTACGGGTCATCTCGAATTGTTCCGAGCCTGCCGAACTTAAGCGAATTCTAACGCAATTTGGCTACATCGCTGCCATGAGCGACCAGGTCATTCGCAGCGGGGCTAAACCGTTTCCGGTGCAGGCGGCGCTGCCCTGGCTGGTGGGCGCGGGCGTCTATGCCCTGCTGCTGACGCTCGGGCCGCGGCTGCTCAACGACCCGGACAGCTATTCTCATATCGCGGTCGGACGCTGGATCATCGCACACGGTGCCGTGCCGGCGAGCGACCCGTTTTCCTTTTCCATGTACGGCGCGCCCTGGATCGCTTTCGAATGGCTGTCGGAAGTCATCTATGCGGCGGCGTATATGCTTTCCGGCTGGTCCGGCGTGGTGGCGCTGGCGGCGGCCGCGACCGCGTTCGCGATCGCGCTGCTGACCCGCTTCCTGTTGCGTGAGCTTTCGCCGACACCGGCGCTGCTGATGGTCATGGCGGCGGTAGCCCTGTTGGCGCCGCATCTGCTGGCGCGGCCGCACATGCTGACGCTGCCGGTCATGGTGGCCTGGGCGACGGCGCTGGTGCGCGGCATGGACCGCCATGCGCCGCCGCCCTATTGGGCGCTGCCGCTGCTGGTGCTGTGGGCCAATCTGCACGGCAGCGTGGTGCTGGCGCTCGGGCTGATCGGGCCGGCCGTGCTCGAGGCGCTGCTGGACCGCAAGCGCAGCGAATGGCCGCGCGTGCTGTTGCGCTGGCTGCCGTTCTCGGCCCTGGCCGTCGCGGCCTGCTGCCTGACGCCCTACGGGCCGGAGCCGCTGCTGATACCTCTCACCACGCTCGGCCTCGGCGATGCGCTGCGCTGGATCACCGAATGGCGGCCGCAGGATTTTGGCCATTTCGGGACCTTCGAGCTTGTGCTGCTGGCGGGCATCTTCGCGCTGTCGCGCGGGGTGACGCTGCCGGTGGTGCGGGCGCTGGTGCTGCTCGGCCTGATGCATTTTGCGCTGGCGCAGATGCGCAATGCGGATCTGCTGGCGGTGCTGGCGCCGATCTATCTGGCGGCGCCGCTGGCGCGGCAATTCGGGGCGCGGGCCGGAGATGATGCGGCCGGTTCGGCGCGCGGCGTCAACCTGACGGCCTTTAATATGACAGCCTTCAATATGACCGCCCTGGGCATGATGATCGTGGCGACCGGGCTGGCGCTGGCGCGCGACGTGCGCCCGCCGCCGCAGAACACGCCGGCGGCAGCGGTGGCTGATGCCGATCTCGCCAAAGCGGGACCGGTGCTCAACGATTATTCGTTCGGCGGCTATCTGATCTTTGCAGGTATTCCCACCTTCATCGACGGCCGCGGCGAATTGTACGGCGGCCCCTTCATCGCGCGCTACAATCGCGATGTGTCGCTGGCCGACCTGCCCGATTTTCTCAAGCTGCTCGACCAGCACAAGTTCGGCGCGACGCTGCTGGCGCCGGACACGCCGGCGGTGGCGCTGCTCGACCGCCTGCCGGACTGGCAGCGCGTCTACAGCGACGACGTCGCGGTGGTGCACAAGCGGCGGGCGGCGCTGAAGCAATAGCTCGGCAATAGCTCAGGCGCTGCCGAAGGCCGCGTATTGCGCGCCGAGCGGCACATTGCCGAGCGCGGCTTCGACGCGGCGCGCGGGCTTCGCCTCCGAGGGCAACAGCAGGAAATAGCGCGCGCCGATCTCGCGCAAACCTGCGCCCGCCATCAATTTCCGCGCCTTGCCGGCGCCGAGCAGGACCGCGTCGCGGTCGAATTCGCAGCGCGAAACCGCCAGCCGCGTAAGCGGATTGAACGGATTGTGCTCGATGAGGCAGATCAGTCCCCCGGGCCGCACCACGCGCCGCATTTCGCCGATGAAATGCGCCCATTCGGCCGGCGCGACGTGGTGCAGCACGCAGATCGCGGTCACCAGATCGAAGCCGGAATCGTCGAACGGAAAGCTCGTGCCGTCGAAGGCGCGGTAGTCGACGTCGGGATTGTCGGCGCAGGCCTGCGCGATGCTGGCCGAGGAAACGTCGATGCCGCTGAGGCGGCCGACCATGCCGCGCAGCAGGGGATGAAAGCTGCCGACGCCGCAGCCGACATCGAGCATCGCGGGCTTTTCCGCACCCAGCCGCCGCGCGATCAGGTCGCGCAGCAGGTCGGCCTTGGCGCGCATGAAGAAACTGTGCGGCAGGCCGGAGAAGTCGATCGAGGACTGCACCACGTCGCGGTAGTTGCTGCGGTAGCTGTCGAACAGTTCGGTCATGGGCTTATTCGTGGACGGCGTGGATCGCGGGCTGCGCCGGCGCCGCCTGGTCGCGCTCGAATCCGACCCGCTTCTGCACCACATAGAGCGGGCGGCGCTTCACCTCGGCATGGATGCGGCCGACATAAAGTCCGACGATGCCGGTCATCAGCATGTTCATGCCGCACAAGAGCGACACGATGACGATGGTCGAGGACCAGCCGGCGATCAGATGGCTGTCGTTGGTCATCCACAGCATCAGCACCCAGCCGCCGTAGAGCAGCGCCAGGCCCGACACCACGAGCCCGCACCAGATCGCCAGCCGCAACGGCGCGTCGGAAAAGCCGAGCGCCGCGGTGGTGGCGAGCCGCACCATCTTGAACAGCGGATATTTGGTTTCGCCCGCGGCGCGCTCGAGGCGATGGAACGTCACTTCGGTCTGCTTGAAACCGAGCCAGGCGACCATGCCGCGCACGAAGCGGTCCCGCTCCGGCATCTGGCGCAGCGCGTCGAGCACCTTGCGGTCGATCAGGCGGAAGTCGCCGACGTCGGCCGGGATCTCGACCGATGACATGCTGCCGAGCAGCCGGTAGAACAGATGGGCGGTAGCGCGCTTGAACCGGCTTTCGCCGATGCGCGACAGCCGCCGTGCGTAGACGACGTCGTAGCCTTCCTCCCATTTGGCGATCAGCTGCTCGACGATCTCGGGCGGGTCCTGCAGGTCGGCGTCCATCACGATGATCGCCGTGCCTTGCGCCGCGTCCATGCCGGCGGTGATGGCGACCTGGTGGCCGAAATTACGCGACAGGCCGATATAGCGGAAACGCGGGTCGCGCCTGGCCAGCGCCTGCAGCACGACCGGGCTGGAATCGCTGCTGCCGTCGTCGACGAAAATCGCCTCCGCCGGCCCGTGCAGCCGGGCGAGCAAGAGGTCGAGCCGGCGCAGCAGCACCGGCAGCACGGCTTCCTCGTTGAACACCGGGATCACGAGGCTGTAGCTGATCGGCTCGAAATCGGTCGCCATGTCTTAGGTCGCCAAGTCTGAGGTTGCCATGTCTGAGGTTCCACCGCGTTGAATGGGCGGAAGCCTAGACCAGGGGTGGTTAAGGCGGCCTTGCCGCGACCCCCGGGGATGGCCCGGTTTCCGATCATTTTCGGGCGGTTTTCGCCGATTTCCGGGTGGACAGTGCTGCATCAAGGACACGACTTCGCGCTCTCGCGGCGCGGTGCGCCCGAGGTTTGCATAGGGTTCACCCTCGAAAAGGGAGGGCGCAGGGAATGCCGGGTGCGCGCTGCACCCGCGGTCTCGTGCGCAAAGAAGAGAGGATGCGCGCACGAGCCTACAGGCTCAGCGGAGGCACCCGGCATCCCCTGCGTAATGGCTTTACGGCTTATGCCGCGCTCTCCCCGGTGACCGGGCTTTGTTGTCACCGTCGCTCCGCAGATTACTCCGCGAAACTTGACGCCAGCGTCGGGGCGTCAGGACCACACGGTTTTGCCGTACGCTCAAACGTCGTTCGTCCTGCGCGCCTGAATGGCGCGCCGACGCTCTTGCGTCCACCACATCCCGTCCCGCGTTCGTGACGACGCGCGACCGCCCCTCTTGCCGGAACAGGA
>Ga0302324_100024013_pt1 | contig 11771 bp, 9 predicted proteins | sample Palsa_T0_1_FD_201949 | JGI IMG/M metagenome (GOLD analysis project Ga0302324, IMG submission 201949) | Peat permafrost microbial communities from Stordalen Mire near Abisko, Sweden - Palsa_T0_1 | ecosystem: Environmental > Terrestrial > Soil > Palsa > Peat permafrost | place: Sweden: Abisko... | reverse complement strand
GCGGGGGATCAGCTCGTGGAGGTACAACGTGAAGCCGAGAAAGGCCTCGAGTTTGCGCAGAAGATCCGCTTCGGTCACGTCATTGACCACATCGTCGTGCAACTCCAACTGATCCGGATGCTGCGTGGGTTGACCCCGACTTTCGGCGTTTTCGACGATGCGGAATTCAACGAGCGCGACTTCGAACGTCACCTGGCAAGCAACCCGGTTCTAGCGGAACCCGAATTCTGGTATTGCACCCGAAAGGTACAGGCACGCTTCTTCGCCGCGGACCTCGCCGCCGCCGTCGACGCAGCATCGAGGGCGGAGCAGCTGCTTTGGACATCGCCGTCGCAATTCGAAACGGCTGAGTATCGCTTCTATGCGGCGCTGACGTACGCGGCGGCCTGGGGCTCCGCATCGCCCGAGCACAGACCGCGGCATTTCGACGCCCTGACAGCACACTATCGGCAACTGGACGTATGGGCGAAGAATTGCCCGCAGAATTTCGAAAACCGTGCCGCGCTGGTCGGCGCGGAGATCGCGCGCATCGAAGACCGCGAACTCGACGCCGAGCGGCTCTACGAACAGGCGGCCCGCTCGGCTCACGCGAACGGCTTCGTCCACAACGAGGCGCTCGCCAATGAGCTTGCCGCACGCTTCTACGCGGCACGCGGTTTCGGGAGAATCACGCTCACGTATTTGCGGGACGCGCGGCACGGCTACCTGCGTTGGGGAGCCATCGGTAAAGTCAGGCAACTTGACGAGCTGTATCCGCAGCTCAGGGAGGAAGAACCGGTTGCCGATCCGACGGGCACGATCGGCGCGGCCGTCGAACACCTTGATCTTGCCACGGTGATCAAAATCCTGGAGGCCGTGTCGGGCGAGATTGTTCTGGAGACACTGATCGAGACGCTGATGCGCACCGCGATCGAGCACGCGGGTGCTGAGCGAGGTTTGTTGATCCTGCGGCGCGGCGACGATGACCGGATAGAGGCGGAGGCCACGACAGGCAGCGAGACGGTGGCAGTCAGCCTGCGACAAGCGGGGGTCACCGCCGCAGCCATGCCGGAGTCGATCTACCACTATGTCGTCCGAACGAAAGCGAGCGTTCTTTTGGACGATGCCTCGGGTATGAACCCGTTTTCCGCCGACGATTACATTCGTCGGCGCAACGCGCGTTCAATACTCTGCCTGCCGTTGTTGAAGCAGAGCAGGTTGATCGGAGTGCTGTACCTCGAAAACAACCTGGCGCCCCACGTCTTCACTCCTACCCGGATGGCGATTCTCAGACTGCTCGCCTCGGAGGCGGCGATCTCACTGGAAAGCACCCGGCTGTATAGCGACCTTCAGGAACGCGAGGCGAAGATCAGGCGCCTGGTCGATTCCAACATCATCGGCATCTTCATCTGGGGCCATGACGGTCGCTGCGTTGATGCAAACGAAGCCTTTCTGCGTATCGTTGGATACGGCCGCGACGATCTTGTCTCGGGTGGCATGAGCTGGAGGGAACTGACACCGCCCGAATGGCACGATGCAGACGACCGAAGTATGGCGGAGCTGCGCGCGACCGGAACTGTCCAGCCCTATGAGAAAGAGTACTTCCGCCAGGGCGGCGGCCGCGTGCCGATACTGATCGGGGCAGCGACCTTCAATCGCGACGGGGACGAGGGCGTCGCCTTCGTGCTCGACCTGACCGATCGCAAGCGGGCGGAGGGCGCAGCGCGCGAGAGCGAGCGGCGATACCACGGATTGCAGATAGAATTGGCGCATGCGAACCGCATCGCGACGATGGGGCAGCTGTCGGCGTCGATTGCCCATGAAGTCAACCAGCCGATCGCCGCGGCTGTCACCAACGCCCATGCCGGTTTGCGCTGGCTGGGCGCGCAGCCGCCGAACATCGAGGAGGTCCGGCTGGCGCTTGGCCGCATCGTCAAGGATGGCAATCGGGCCAGCGAGGTCGTCGGCCGGATCCGCGCGCTTATCAGGAAGGCGCCGCCACGCAAGGATGGCTTGCAGATCAACGATGCAATCCTTGAGATCATTGCCCTGACCCGTGGCGAAGCGGCGAAGTACGGCGTTTCGGTCCGAACGCAACTAGCAGAGGCGTTGCCGCTTGTTCAAGGAGATCGGGTCCAGCTGCAACAGGTGATCCTTAACTTGATCATCAATGCGGTCGAAGCAATGAGCAGCCTCGACGACGGGTTGCGCGAGTTGCTGATCTGCACCGCACAGGCCGAACCGGATGGCGTATTCGTCGCCGTTCGAGACTCGGGTCCGGGCCTCTCTGCGGGGAGTCTTGAGCGCGTTTTCGATGCCTTCTACACCACCAAGCCGGGTGGACTGGGTATGGGCCTATCTATCTGCCATTCAATCATTGAAGCACATGGGGGACGATTGTGGGTGGACGCGACCATGCCCCGCGGTGCCACCTTCAAGTTCATGTTGCCCGCGCACTCGAATAGTACATCGTGATCTCGCATTTTCCGATGATCGTGCCCAGGTCTCCGATGCAAATATAGTCGAGACCGACGCAGGTCGTAGCGCGGTTTCACTTTGCCGGGTCGCCGTCACCCGGAGGAGCCGTCGACGCGCGCACGCGCAGTTCCAGGGCGGCGACGAAGGGAGCAGCGGTCATCTCGGTCGGGCGCTGCAATTGGGCGAGTAACCTTTCCACCGCCGTGCGACCGACCGCGTCCACCGGTATCGCAACCGTGGTCAGCTCCGGGCTCAGCAGACGCGCCATTTCCAGGTCGTTGAATCCGACGACGGAAAGCTGCGCAGGAATGACGATGCCGAGGTTCCGGGCGGCCCGGTAGGCAGCCCCGGCCAGCAAGTCGTCGTCGCAGAACAGTGCGGAGATGTCGGCCTGCGCCAGCAAAGTGCGGGCGGCGAGGGTTGCCTCCTCAAGCTCGAAGGTCGCGGAAGTCCGCCAGCCCGGGCAATGCGGCAGGTCATGCTGCTTAAGCTCGTCGCGAAAGCTCGCGTACCGGCGGCGGTACGTGCCCTTGGGATAGCCCGCCGCGAAATAGCCGATCCGCCGATGGCCAAGTCCGATCAGGTGTTGGACCACCGCATGCATGCCACCACCGACGTCGAGATCGACGCTGCTGTTGCGGGTGTCTTCGGCTTCGACGAACAGGATGCGTTCGCGAGCGGGCAACAGCCTCTGATCGCACTTGTCGTCGCCGGCATAGACGATGCATCCGGCCACCAGCCCGCTGCGCAGCATGCCGAGCAGCCGGTCTGTCCAGACCACGTCAGTGGTGGTATCGATCAGGATCACCGCGTAGTCGTGTTCGCGGGCGGCGTGTTCGGCCGCGACCAGCAGCTGACCGAAGAACGGCTGCTGTACGTTGGGGACCGCAAGGGCCAGCGTCCTGGCCATGCCGGTGCGCAGTGTCCGCGCCGAGACGTTGGGCTGATAGCCCAGTCGGCGCACGGTCGTCTCGACAAGCGCCTGCGTCGCCGCCGAGACCCTGCCGGCGGCCTTGCCCGACATCACCAGCGACACCGTCGACTGCGACACCCCGGCGGCCCGCGCGACGGCGAAGCTCGTCAGCGGGCGCGCCGGCCCGTCGCCGCTGCTCGATCTTGCGCGCGCCACCTGCGTCATCCTTCCGTTGGCACCATACTGACCGTTGACAGGCTTCCTGGCGAGGTCATACGTTTGCCGTCATACGATTGACTAGCGCGTTTCGCATCGCTCCACACGCCGCCCGACGGGGCCGCCAATCAGCAGGAGAGCGCCTATGCGGCAGCAACCGAGGTTGGTCTTCGCCATCGCCGTCGCGTGTGCCGCGCTAGCCGCGTGCCCCGACGCCTCCGGGGCGGCTGACCCGCAGACCCTGGTCTGGGTCGACGGCGGCGGCGCCTACCACGACGACGTGCAGTTACAGCTGCTCACGCCCTGGCGGGCGCTCAGCGGCGACAAGATCGTCTCCGTCGCCGGCACCGACAACGCCAAGCTGCGCGCGATGGTGGAGGCGAAGCGGGTCGTCTGGGATGTCTATAACGGCGACAACACCTGGGGCACTGATCTCGACGCCAAGTGGCTGCTCCCGCTGGACTATTCCGTCATCCACAAAGACCGCATCCTGCCCGGCTTCGCGAGCAAATACCGCGTGGCCAATATGATCTATTCGATCCAGCTCGCCTACAACACCGACGCCGTCAAATCGGCGCCGTCCGGCTGGGCCGACTTCTTCGATCTCAAGAAGTTCCCTGGTAAACGCGCCGTGATGGACTATTCTGCGGGCGGCATCTTCGAGATTGCGCTGCTGGCCGACGGGGTGCCGCCCGGGCAGCTCTATCCGCTGGACATCGACCGGGCGATCCGCAAGCTCAACACGATCAAGCCGGCCCTGGTGTTCTGGGCGAGCGGCGCGCAGTCGGAGGACTTGGTCGGTTCGGGCGAGGTTGCGATGGTGATGACGTACAACGCCCGCGCCTACGACGTGAAGCACGTGCAAAAGAAGCCGGTGGACTACGTGTTCGGCGGGCAGATCCTCGCGGCGGCCTACCTCACCGTCCCGCTGGGCAGCCAGCATGCCGCCGAGGCGATGAAGCTGATTGATTATGTCCTCAGCAAGGACGCCAACGGCAAGCTCAGCACCGCCCTGCCCGTGGCGCCGTCGAATCAGGATTCCGTGCCCGATCCTTCGATGCGCGCCGAGTTGCCCACTAGTCACCTGGCGGATGGTTACACGATGTTCGACGACCAGTGGATCAGCGAGAATGCCAAGATGCTGGAAGCCCGCTACGAGGCCTGGAAAAGCAGCGCGCTCTGATGGCATGCGTCGCGCGTAGCGCCGGGCAGGGGCGGTCCTGGGAATTGCCTCCGGGGATCGGCACTTGGCCGCTGCTGGCGGCGCTCGGGGTGCTGTTTGTCTGGCCTGCCGTTGCGATCATCAGCAGCAGCGTCACTGAGCCGGCCGATGCCGGGCTGTCGAATTTCCGAGCCGTGCTGTCGGACCCGACCTTCGCGCGCTTCGTCGGCAACACGCTGCGCACCGCGGTGCTCGTCTCGGCCGTCGCGGGCACGATCGGATATGTCTATGCCTATGCGATGTACCGCCTCGGCGGCCGCTGGCGGACCGTGCTGATGAACTGCGCGCTGCTGCCGTTCTGGACCAGCCTGCTGGTGCGCAGCTTCGCCTGGACGGTGATCCTGCGCGACACCGGCATCGTCAACTGGGGCCTGCTGCATCTGGGCCTGGTGAGCCATCCGGTCGGCCTGCTGCGGACGCCGTTCGCAGTCGTGATCGGCATGACCCAGATCCTGCTGCCGTTCACCATCCTGCCTGCCTACGCCAGCATGGCGGCGTTCGATCCCGACCTGCTGCGGGCGGCGCGGAGCCTCGGTGCCGGGCCGGCGAGCGCATTCTGGCGGGTGTTCTTTCCCTGCACCCGGGTCGGCGTGGTCGCCGGGCTGCTGCTCGTGTTCGTGCTCAGCCTCGGTTACTTCATCACGCCGGTGCTGCTCGGCGGCCCACGCGACCAGCCGGTTGCCGTGCTGATCAACGCGCAGGTCACGACCGCGCTCGACTGGGGCGCGGCCGGCGCGATGGCGGCGATCGTGACCGCCGTCGTGCTCCTGTGCCTGGTCGCTGGCTGGCGACTGGTCGGTGGGGTTTTCCTGGCGGGGCCGGCATGACCTCCGGCGTCGATACGGCCGGCGAGCGGCGGACGCGCTATGCGCTCGCGGTGCTGCTCGTCCCGGTCGTCGTGCTGCTGCTAGCGCCGTCGCTGGTGGTGATCCCGATGAGCGTCTCGAACAGCCTCGTGCTGTCCTGGCCGCCGCAGGGGTTCACGCTGCACTGGTACGGAAAACTGTTCGGCAGCGCCGAGTGGCTGGCGAGCGCCCAAAACAGCCTCGAGGTTGCCGCTGCGTCGACGGTGATCTGCCTGCTGCTCGGGGTGCCGGCCGGCATCGCCTTCGGGCTGCGCGACTGGCCCGGCAAGCAGCTGGCGCTGGCGATGGTGGTGACGCCGGTGGTGATCCCGACGATCGTGCTGGCGATCGGCATGTATGCGGTCTACGCGCGGCTCGGGCTGGCCGATCTGTGGGGGCTCGCCGCCGGGCATGCCATGATCGGCGTCCCGTTCGTGGTCATCACCACGATGTCCGCGGCGCGCCAGCTCAATCCGGTGCTGCTGCTGGCCGCGCGCAGCCTCGGCGCGCCGCCGCCGCGGGTATTCCTGCACGTCACCCTGCCGTTGCTGCGCTTCGCCATCCTGTCGGGCACCGTGTTCGCCTTCGTCACCTCGTGGGATGAGGTGGTGATCGCGAACTTCCTGACCACGCCGACCTTCCAGACAATTCCGGTGCAGATGTGGAACCAGCTCACAGAAGGCGTCGACCCGACGGTCGCCGCGATGGCCACGACACTGTTCGCCGTGACCACCGGCCTGATGATCGCCCTGATGTGCTCGCCCCGGGCCCGCCGATGAATGCCGAGACCCCACTGGCGGCGCAGGTGGCCCCAGCGGCCGCGGTGCCGGCCGACCGCGTCGCGCCGGCCGGCATCCGGCTGCTCGGCATCACCAAGAGCTACGGGCGCCTGCCGGTGCTGCACGGCCTGGACCTCGATGTGGCGCCCGGCGAGTTCATCGCCATGCTCGGGCCGTCCGGCTCCGGAAAGACCACGGTACTGAAGCTGATCGCCGGCTTCGAGACGCCCGACGGCGGCACCGTCGAGCTCGCCGGGCGCGACATGGCCGGCATCCCGCCGGAACGCCGCAATCTCGGCGTGGTGTTCCAGAACTACTCGTTGTTTCCGCACATGACGGTGGCGGAGAATGTCGGCTTCCCGTTGCGCATGCGCCGGATGCCACGGGTGCAGCGCCGCGCGGTTATCCAGCGCGCGCTCGAGCTGGTGGCGCTTCCCGACCATGGAGCGCGCATGCCGCAGCAGCTCTCGGGCGGCCAGCAACAGCGCGTCGCCATTGCCCGCGCGATCATCTACGAACCCGCGGTGCTGCTGATGGACGAGCCGCTCGGCGCGCTGGACCGGCGGCTGCGCGGCGAGATGCAGCTCGAGATTAAGGCACTACACGCGCGGCTCGGCGTTACCGTCGTCTACGTCACGCACGACCAGGACGAGGCGCTGTCGATGAGCGATCGCGTCGTCGTCTTCAACAAGGGCCGCATCGAGCAGGTCGGGCTGCCGCAGACGGTCTACCGGCATCCGGCCACGCTGTTCGTCGCCGACTTCCTCGGCGATTCGCTCGCGATCTCGGCGACCGTGACGGGGCGGCGGGCGCGGCTTGACGGTATCGGCATCGAGGTCGCGCTGCCCGGGCTAGCACCGCCTTGCGGGCGGGTGAAACTGCTGTGGCGTTCGGACCGGGTGGCTATCGGGGCGTCGCCCGGCCCGGCGCGCTGCACCGGCGATACGCTCGTCGTGCCGGCGACCGTGCTGGCCTCGGCGTATGGCGGCAGCGCCGTGCGGTTGCGCGTCCGTTTGGCGACGGGAGACAGCGGCACCGTCGTTGTCGGCGAGGGCGATGTCCCAGCGGCCGGTACGGCACTCGGCGTCGTGCTCGACATCGCCGTCGCGGCGGTGCTGCCGATCGGCGACGACGGCACGCAACTCCGCTGAGATGTAAGGAAAGACAATGCTGACCGACAAGGAGTGCGATGCGCTGATCCGCGCCGCCACCGAGGCGCGTGCCGCCGCGTACGCGCCCTACAGCGTGCATACGGTCGGGGCCGCGGTGCTCGATGCGTCCGGCACCATTCACGCCGGCTGCAACGTCGAGTTCGTCACGTTGCAGCAAACCGTGCACGCCGAACGCGCCGCCGTCGCGAAGATGGTCGGCACCGGCGCACCGCAATTGCGTGCGGTCGCGGTGGTCGGAGCGTATTCCGGCGTCCTCTGCGCGGAATGCCGCCAAGCGGTCTGGGAATTCGCCTGCGCCGACCCGGAGGTCGTGGTCGTCAGCGCGCCAATCGACGGTCCCGTCGAACGGCTGCGGCTTGGCGATTTGTATCCCCGCCCATACGGCCCCGAGACCAAGGGCATCGACCCGCGCGACCACTGATCCGACAGACGGGAACACGACAGTCATGCACAGTCGCATCGAATGGGTCGGCGAGAATTGCCGGCTGCTGGCGGCGATCTCGCGGGAGTTCGCGCAGACGCAGCCGTTCCGGGGGCTGACCATCGGCACCGGCATCCATCTGGAGCCGAAAACGGTGGCGCTGCTGCTGACGCTGAAGAGCGGCGGCGCGCGCGTCGTATCGACGGGCAACCTGAACACGACGCAGCCGGGCGCGATCGCCCATCTGCGGGACCGCGGCGTCACCGTCATCGGCAGCGCCACGCGCGACCCCGACGAGCACCGGGGCTACCTGGCGCACGTGCTCGCCGAGCGGCCGGCGCTGCTGCTCGACAATGGTGGCGACCTGTTCGACCTGTTCCAACGCAACCCGCATCCGGGTCTGCTGGGCGGCACCGAAGAGACGACTTCCGGCCGCAAGCGGCTCACGCCGCTGCGCGATGCGCTGCGCTTGCCGATCCTCGTCATCAACGACAGCCCGATCAAGCAGTTTGCCGAGAACGAACATGCCGTCGGCCAAAGCGTGCTGGAGTCCTATCTGCGGATCACCAACCGGATCACCAACGGCCAGCGCGTCACAGTCTTCGGCTACGGCGCCTGCGGCCGCGGCGTCGCGGCCAATTTCCGGAACGCGTACGCCAAGGTCAGCGTCGTGGACATCGACCCCTTGAAGCGTCTGCAGGCGCATCTAGACGGCTATGACGTGCCCTCGCGGGATGCGGCCGTCGCCGGCGCGGATCTCATTGTCACCGTCACCGGCGGTCACCGGGTTCTCGGCCCCGCCGACCTCCGCTTGCTGAAGGACGGTGCGATCCTGGCCAACGCCGGCCACTTCCCCGTCGAAATCGACGCCCCCGCGATGGCCGGGGCCGACGGGGTGCAGGAGACGCGGCACTTCGAAGACGGATTGCAAAGCATCCGGCTGGCGGATGGCCGGACCGTGCACGTGATCGCCGAAGGCCACATGCTCAACCTCGCCGGTCCGCGGCCGATGGGCAACTCGATCGAGTCGATGGACCTCGGATTCGCGCTGCAGGCCCGCTGCCTGGAAGCGGTGGCGCTCGGCAAGGTCAGCCCCGAGAGCTGCGTGGTTCCGGTGCCGCGCGACATCGACGAACGCGTGGCCAACGCCTATCTCGACCTCTGCTACACGGAGCTGTCGAGCCGGGCGTGAATCAGGCGTTGGATGACGGCGAAGATCAGCGCAGTCGAGACGCCGAACATCAACATTCCGGCGGCTGCCTCGATTGGTCCCAGCAGCCTTCATGCTGGCGACAAAACGACGCCGGCGGAACCCACGGTCGTGTAGCTGCCGGCCGAATAGTACAACGCCGCGCCGAAATCGCCGACCCCGCCACACAGGTCGAGCACGAGCGCCCATAGCGCGACCTCCGGCAATATGGCCGCGAACGTGAGCAGCGTCGCGCCGGTGACAAATGTCAAGTTTACCCTGAACCGCCCTCCGAGCAGGCCCCGTTGCAGATCGCGGCGCATTTCCATGATGATGGTGTGGACCACGAGCCCATGAATGACGATGGTGCCCAACGTCGCCGCGAGTCCGACGAGCAAGCAATTAAGTACCGCGATCATGTTCGAATGCATCATTCCGAAAACGAGCGTGGTTCATCCACTGGTCGTTACCCCGCATATCCCGGGGGCGGTACGAAACCGCCGAACTCCCGTTCAAGAAGCTCGGCAAAGGCAATCGTCGTGCGATCCTCGAGGTAAGGTCCGATGATCTGCACCCCGATCGGCAGACCGGCCGGCGAACGATCGATCGGCGCCGCGGTCGCTGGCAGGCCGCATGTGCCGGCAGGGTCCGCCCACACGAAACACGCATCGTAGAAGGGATACCCTTTGCCGTCGATCTCGATGCGTCGCGCCTCGATCGGCAGCGAATGGTCGTGCGGGAAGGCCGGAACCGAAGCCGGCGGGTAGAGCACGACATCCCATTCGCGAAAAAAATGGCTCCATTGCTGTTGCAGTCGCGCCCGCGCTGCGTCGGCGTCGAGCCAATCGCGATGGTTCATCACGGTGCCGCGCATATGCTCGGCACCGAGACTGTCGTCATCGGGTGCCAAGGCCACGGCCAGGCGTCGAGTCTCCTCGAATTGGCGGGGGGGAATGCTCGCGCTCTTGGCCGATCCCAGGAGTCTTCTGTAGAGCCGCGCCGACTCCGCAAGGTTCGGCAACAATGCACTGTCGTGCCCCACCCTGGCGCCGGTCTTGCCGAGCCGCACCGACAATCGGCCGATGGCGCTGCGGACAGCGCTGTCCGTCGGTATCAGTGGATGGGTGTCGACGACGAAGACACGGAAGTTCTTGAGATTGTCGTGTCGTGCCGGAGGCAACGCCAACCGATAGCCGATCCCTGCACGCTGCTCGTCCGGACCGGCGGCCACGTCCAACGCCAGCGCGAGATCGGCGGCGCTTCTGGCCAGCGGACCGATCACGGCAAGATCCCCATGCCCCGGCAATGGCGGTGTTGCTGGCGGGCTGTATCCGCGCATCGGAACCAGACCGAGCGTCGGCTTGTGCGCGTACACGCCGCAGAAGTGCGCGGGCACGCGCAACGATCCACCGATGTCGGATCCGAACGACAGCGGTCCGAAGCCGGCGGCGAGGGCCGCGGCGGATCCGCCGGAGGAGCCACCAGGAGAACGGCCGACGTCCCACGGATTGTTGGTCGTGCCGTAGATGTCGTTGTAGCTCTGGAAATCCGCGAGGGCCAACGGCACGTTGGTCTTGCCGAGTACGACGGCGCCCGCGTTTTTCATTCGCGCAACAACGACCGCGTCTTCTTTCGGCACAAAGTTTTTGAACTGCGGGAAACCCCACGTCGTCGGCAGTCCGGCGATATTGAATGCTTCCTTGAAGGTGATCGGGATGCCTAGCAACGGCCGCCGCTCGCCGCGCCCCAAGGCAGCATCGGCCGCCTTGGCTGCCTCCCGCGCCCGCCCGAAATCGTGAACGACGACCGCATTGATACGCTGGTCCAACGCTTCAATTCGCGCGATGGTGTGCTCCAACAGATCCAAGGCGGAGATCTTTCGGGCTCGCAGTGCGTCAGTAAGCTGTTTGATCGAGCGGTAGTCCCACTCCGATGCAGGAATGGAATTGGCATCTTCTGAGATGGCGCTTGTGGTTTGATCCGTCACGGATTCGACCCTCCTTGTTGACAACCGCTGATTGAAAAGGCACGTCAATTGCTCTCTCGCCAGTCGGCCTCGCGTGATGATCAATAGTGTCGGGTTGTCTCTCGGGCCTTGCCTCTGAAGACTCCATAGCTGATGACCGTGTAAAGCAGCATGAGCGGGAAGACGAACAGGCCCTCTCCCCAGAACATGAAGGCGAGGCTGGAATGGGGCGCCGCCGCTTGGTCGATGGTGAGGACGAAGGGGATCATGTAGGGCCAGAACGAGATCACGAGCGTTCCAAACGCCGATAGAAAGACCAACGCGACCGCGAAAAGGGGCCAAGCATCGAGCCGGCGCCGGACGCCGACAGCCAGCACGGCCATTGCGGCGGCGCCGACCGCCGGGAAGGCAAACAGATACGGGCGCTCCAACCATCGGCTCAGGATCTGTAGGTGCTCGGCAAGCGCACAGGCGAGGACCGCGACGAGGAAGATGAGCACTCCGGCTGCGAGAGCCGGGGTCTGCCGGTAGGCGGTCTCGCGGATCGCCCCCTCGCATTTCTTGACCAGCCAACAGGAGCCGAGGAGCGCG
>Ga0302324_100024012_pt1 | contig 11771 bp, 8 predicted proteins | sample Palsa_T0_1_FD_201949 | JGI IMG/M metagenome (GOLD analysis project Ga0302324, IMG submission 201949) | Peat permafrost microbial communities from Stordalen Mire near Abisko, Sweden - Palsa_T0_1 | ecosystem: Environmental > Terrestrial > Soil > Palsa > Peat permafrost | place: Sweden: Abisko... | reverse complement strand
CCAGCCAGCCGCGGGGGAGCCCTTGACGCTAACCGCCACGTCGACCGGCGGCAGGCAGGAGGCGGGGCCATGCAGTGTTACCCGGTTGCCGCCGGCGGCCCTGGTCGCGGTGATGCTGCGCCCCGGCAGCAGCATCGGCGCGGCCTGCAGCCGGGCGCCCTCAACGCCGACATCGGTCGACCAGACAACCCAGGCCCGGCCCCGCGGTGTCGTGGTGAGCTGGGGGATGCCTTGCGCGAACGTGCCGCCGACGTGGAAGCGGACGATCGCCGCGTGCAGGGTGTCGGTCAGGTTGGCGACAGCTACGTCCTGGCATTCGAGTGACACATCGGCCATCCGGCCGCTGGCGTCTGCCACCGGGTCGTGGCTTTCCGGCGCGCAGTTGTCACGGTCGCCCGTCAGTGTCGGCCGGGTGAAGCTGCTTCCGGTCCAGCGGGACACGACCGGGTAGTAGTCGGCGTTGCTGACGCTGGCCAGCACCCGGATCCCCGACCGGGTGTCGGCGAGGCCGAGATTCGCGGCCGCGGTCCAGGTATGGGCGAGCTTACGGAAGCCCGACCAGGAGCCGCCGCGCTCCGAGGCGTAGGAGACCGGCAGCGAGATCGCGCCGTCCTTCTGGATGACGAGCACCCCGGTCGAGCCGCTGAAACGCAGCCGGGCAGTCCCGGCGACATAGGGAGCGGTGATCTTGACCGCAGGATTGGTCAGGCCCGGCCGGATCTGGAGTGCGTCGCCGTCGGCGGGCTGGGCTACTGTCCAGATGTTGCCGTTCGGCCCGAGCGTCGCATCCAGCATGGAGCCGAAGCTCGGGGCGGTGGCGACGTCCTGAGGGGCCGACAGCGGGCCGCCCGACTGGGAGGTCGCGATCGCGATCTCGCTGCCGTTCGGGCCGTTCTCCGACGCGGTGGTGTCATGGAACCAGACCAGCGTGACCTTGCCGGCCGGGGTCACCAGGACCCGCAGGTCGACGGCTGAGGACTGCCCGGTCGATTCGGTCTGGATGCCGCCTGAGCACCGGGTGGCTCCTGGCGGCAGCGTGCACAGGTGCACCGAGCGGGTCGGCGAGCCGGTGACACTCGACGAGATCCAGCCGATGTAGCTCTTGCCCGACGCGTCGGTCGCGGCGTCGTAGCCGTCGAGCTCTACCTTGTTGGCCAGGGTAATCGGCTTGGCGGCCAGGCCCGGCCGGGCGGCTGGCGCGGCTGGCGCTGCCGGGGCGGCTGGCGCTGCGGGTGCGGCTGGCGCGGCCGAGGCGGCTGGCGCGGCAGCAGCCAGTGGCAGGGCCAGCAGCGCGGCTGCGGCGGCCGTGACGGTGAGGATGCGGAGTGAAGCAGGCACGGGCTGTCTCCTAGCGGATCGCGTGACGCGCCACAGCTGCCGGTGTTGCGGCAGGCAGTCGATGCGCCGAGGTCGTGCCGGCAGTACACCGAGAAACGGTAACGTTTGTGTAATGTCCCTCGCTGAGGCAGAACGCAGCTTTCGCGTCGATGTGCTCGGCGATGTAGCAGTATCGGCTGGTGACCGGACCGTGGCGGGCCATGCGCTCGGCGGGCGGCGGGCCAGGGTCACCCTGGTGGCGCTGGCGCTGGCCGGCGGCCCGGTGCCCGCGCAGCGGCTGGCGTCGATCGTCTGGGCCGACCAGCTGCCGGCGACCTGGCCCGCCGCGCTGCGCGGCGTGGTCCGGGCCCTGCGCACCTCGCTGGCCGTCATCGGGGCCGGCGGCCAGCAGGTCATCGCCACAGTCCCGGCCGGCTACCGGCTGGCACCGCAGGTCGAGGTTGACCTGCGCCGGGCGCACGCCGCGCTCCGCGCGGCCAGCGTGCTGGCCGGGCAGGGCCGCCATGAGCCGGCGCTGCGCGCGGCCGAGTCCGTCGCGCGGCTGTCCGGCGAGCAGCTGCTGCCCGGCGAGGACGCGGCCTGGCTCGACCCGCACCGGCGGGAACTCGACGACGCCGCGCTGCGGGCGCTGGAGATCGTCGCGGCGGCTGCCGGAGCGCTGGGGGATCACCACCGCGGGACGCAGGCCGCGCGGCGGGCAGTCGCCGCGAGCCCGCTCGACGAGCGCGCGTACCGGGTGCTGATCCGCGCGCTGCAGCTGAGCGGCGACCGGGCCGGGGTAGTCCGGGCGTACGAGGAATGCCGGGCTCAGCTGGCGGATCAGCTCGGTGTCGACCCGGATCCCGAGACCGTCGAGGTGTACCTCGCCGCCCTGGGGGACGCGGCCGGCGGCGGAGCGGCCCGGCTGCCGGTCGCCGCGTCGGCGTTCTTCGGCCGCGGCGCCGAGGCGGCGCAGCTCGCGGCGGCGATCCGCGCGCCCGGCCTGGTGACAGTCGCTGGCAGGGGCGGCGTCGGAAAGTCCCGGCTCGTCCTGCAGGTGGCGACGCCCGCCGGTCATTTCGCCGGCGGCAAGATGTGGATCTCCCTGGCCCCGGTATCGCAGGACGAGCTCGTGGCCTCGACGGTCGCCACCTCGATCGGGCTGCCGCTCGGGGCCGAGGATGCCGCGTCGCTGCTGGCCGGCCAGCTGGCCCCGCTGGGCCGGGCGCTGCTGGTTCTGGATGGCTGCGAGCAAGTGATCGACGGGGTGGCGTCGCTGGTGCTCGGGCTGCTCTCGTTTTGCCCCTTGCTTTCGATCATTGTCACCAGTCGCGTGCCGCTGTCGGTCGACACCGAGCGGCTCGTCGCGCTCGAGCCGCTGCCGCTGGCTGGCGGCGCGGGTAGCTCGGAGCTGCTGGCGAGCCCGCAGGTGCAGCTGCTGGCCGACCGGGTGCGGGGCAGCGGCGGGCAGCTGAAGATCGATGCCGAGCTCGCGCCGCTGGTGGCCGAGCTGTGCCGCCGGTGCGGCGGGCTGCCGCTCGCGCTGGAGCTTGCCGCGGCCCAGCTGGCCGCCATCTCGATCGCCGACCTGCTGGATCACCTGCCTGCGGTGATCGCTGACGGCCAGGACCGGCTGCGCGCCATCGCCCGCAGCAGCTACGCGCTGCTGGACCAGGACGAGGCAGCTGTGTTCCGCCGGTTCGGTGTCCTGGACGGGCAGGTCGCGCTGCCGCTGGTGCGCGCCGTGGTGTCCGGCGGGACGATCGCGCCGGTCCGGGTCGTCCGCATCCTGCGGGAGCTGACCGTCCGGGGGATGCTGGCTGTCGACCGCTCGGGGGCGCGCTGGCGCTATCACCAGGACGACGAGCTGCACGGATTCGCCCGCGAGCTGCTGGCGGCGGCCGGCGAGGAGACGGCGGCGGTCGGGCAGCTCGCTGACGCCGTCGCCGCGATCGTCCCGGCGGACCCCCGGACGTCACCAGCGCCGTATCTCGATGCGATCGGCGAGGTGCTGCCGGCGGTGCGGTCGCTGCTCGGGTCGGCCACAAGCGGCCGGCTGGACCGCGGCCGGGGGCTCGAGCTCTGCTTCCGGCTGCATCGCTACTGGGCGGCGAGCAACGTCGCCGAGGGCAGGTTCTGGCTGTCCCGGCTGCTGGCTGACGCACCAGCGTCGCGGCAGACCGGGTACGCCACCTATGCGCTGGGCTACCTCAGCTACTGGTCGGGGGACGCCGGCGCGGCGGTGCGCGAGCTGGAGGCAGCCGCTGAGCTGCTGCGCGGACAGCCAGACGAGTACGCCGCGCGGGCCCTGATCTACCTGGGCGGACTGGCCGACGACCTGGACCGGGGCGAGGAGGCACTGGACTTCGTTCGCCGGTCGATCGACGCGGCTGCCCCGTTTGGCGTCGATCTGCAGGTCGGGGCTGCGATCGGGATGGGCTGCGTGCTGGCGGAGCGGGCTGACCGGCAGGCAACGGGTTTTGCTGTCGAGGCGATTGAGCTGTGCCGGCGCAGCGGCTCGGCCGAGCAGCTCGCCGCGACCCTGCCCACCGCGGCCATGGTCTGCTGGCAGGTCGGCGATCTGGAGACCGCGCGCCGTTATGTGGCCGAGGCGATGCCGCTGCTGGCCGGATCCCGGCGGATCGCCCGGGTGGTGCTGCTGTCCGCGGCGGCCGGCCTCGCGCTGGCCGACGGCGATCTGGAGGGGGCCATCGAGCTCGGCACGACAGCCGACAGCGACGCCAGCGAGCTGGGCATCGAGCGCGAGCTGCCGCTGGTCCGCTGCGTGGTGGCGCGCGCTCTGCTTCGCCGCGGCGAGGTCGCTGCGGCGGCCGGCCAGGCGCTCGGCGCGATCGCGGCTGCGCGATCACTGTCCTTCACCTTCCCGCTGGCCGTCTGCCTGGAGACCGCGGCGCTGGTGTGCCTGGCCGGGCCGGAGCACGGCGGGCCGGATAGCGGTGGGCCGGATAGCGGTGGGCCGGAGCGCGGCGGCCATGGCGGCGAAATCCCGGCTCAGCTGCTGGCGGCCGCGGCGGCGATCCGCCAGCGGGGCGACCGGCCGGGAGTGCCGGCGCTGCGCCCCGCCGTGGAGGACGCCAGGGCAGCACTGGCAGCCCGGATCTCCGGCCAGGCGGCCGACGCAGCCGCAGCCGATGCCGCAGCCGATCCTGGCGTCGCGGTTGCGCTGGCCATCGAGGCACTGACGCCGATCACGGCGCTGGCGGCCGGGCGCGGTCCGGGCGCGGCCAACCCGGCGGTCAGGGCGCGGTGAGTTCGACTGCCGCCTCGCTGGTGTAGACCAGGAACGTCAGGCTCTGCTGCAGGTAAAGCTGGACCTCGGCTTCGTTATGCGACAGGTAGCCGATCGAGACATCCTGGCCGAGCTGCAGGTCGAAGTCGCCGCCGCGGGTGGTCAGCACGAACGCCCCGCTGATGGCCGGCGCCCAGACGATATCCCCGCTGACCAGCCGCTTGATGTGCTCGATCACCGGGTAGCCGTGGTCGCTGGTCTCGCTGACGGCGGTGTAGGCATCGGCGCTGAGCGCGACCGCGTACGGGCCGTTGACGCCCGCCACCCGCAGCTCGCTGAGCGCCTTGGTGATGACATCCGGGTACTGCCGCGCGTCGGGCGGCAGCGCCAGCGGCGGGTTGCTGGCGCCGGGGCCGATGCCACCGATCCCGGCCGCCGGATAGCCCGCGAAGATGGCCCGGTCCTCGGCGAAAGCCAGCTGCCGGGCAGCGTCCTTGACCGGCTGCCAGTCAGAGTCCTGGGAGCCGCGGGCCACATCGTCGATCTGCTGGCGGTCCAGCGAGAACGGCGCGCGCAGCTGCACCAGCGCGGCCACCTGGCGCTGGTGCGCGAGCACCCCGTCGTCGGGAGCGTCGATCGGCTCCAGGTGGCCGGTGCTGACGGCGGCGAGCCCCTCGCCCGCGGGCCCGTGCACATCCACCAGCCGCCGTCCCGCCAGGTGGCGCTTGAAGGTGCGGGCAGCCTCTTCCTCTATCTGCGCCCATGCCTCCTCGGAGACCGGCGCGAGCTCGCGGTGCAGGTTATTCATCGTGGGATGCTCCCCTCAGGCTGCCAATGTTCAGCGATCCGGTGCTTGCTGCCCGGACCGGCACTGCGGTCTGGTTCGCGGCGCTCATGTCGGCGCTCATGTCGGCGCCGTCGCCGTCGTCTCCGCCATCACCGTCGTCACCGCCGTCGGCCAGGCTCTCCAGCAGCGGCAGCGACGGCACGAAGAACAGCCCGCCGGTCACCGCGCGGCTGAAATCCAGCAGCCGGTCATAGTTACCCTCCGGGGAGCCGACGAACATGTTGGTCAGCATCTGCTCGGTCACGGCGGGGGAGCTGGCGTAGCCGATGAAATAGGTTCCGTACTCGCCGCTGCCCACCGAGCCGAACGGCATGTTGGCCCGGACGATCTGCACCTCTGCGCCGTCGGCCACGATGGTGGTGAGGGCGTTATGCGCAAATGTAGGCTTCACCTCGTCGTCCAGTTCGATATCGTCCAGCTTGGTCCGGCCGACAATGTGCTCCTGCTCCTGGGTGCCAAGCGCATTCCACGAAACAAGATCATGCAGGTACTTCTGCACGATCACGTAGCTGCCACCGGCGAAGGCGGGATCGTCGGCACCGATGATCGTCGCCTTGACCGCCGCGGCGCCGACCGGGTTCTCGGTACCGTCGACGAAGCCGATCAGGTCCCGATCGTCAAAGTAGCGGAAGCCGTGCACCTCATCGGCCACCGTCACGGCGCCGCCGAGCCGCCGCATGATCTGCGTCGCCAGCTCGAAGCACAGGTCCATCCGCGAGGCGCGAATGTGCAGGAGCACGTCGCCGGGGGTGGACGGCGCCTCGCGGCCGCCGGAGCTGATCGCGCGGAACGGGTGCAGCCCGGCCGGTCGCGGCCCTCCCGCCAGCCGGTCCCAGGCATCGGCCCCGAATCCGGCCACGCAGGTCAGGAAGCCGTCAAGATCGCGGAAGCCGACCGCGCGCACCAGGGCGCTCAGGTCGCCGCAGAACTTGCGGACCGCTGCTGCTGACTGGCTGTCCTGGTTGACCACCAGCACCAGGAAGATCGCGGCGCGGGTCAGCGGAGACAGCACGGCCTGCGGCTCGGCATCGGCGCCGGACCCTGTTGCGTCAGCGGTCACGTGCCTATCCTGCACTGGTTCCTGGCGGCTATTGACGCGGGCCGGCGAAGATGCCGCGACAATGCCGTCGCGAGCGCGACCGCGACAGCGAGGGCGACAGCGAGGGCGATCCAGCGACAGCGAGGGCGATCCAGATGCGAATCGATACCGAGGCTCACTTCTACCCGCCGGGGTACGCCTCCTACCTGCGCGGCCGGGCGCGACCACCCAGAGCCGAGGCAACCGAGCATGGCCTGCGGTGCTGGGATGAGCCGTCACTGCCTGACTTCATGCACGTCCGCGGCACGCGCCTGGGCAACGCCCTCGGCGAGGTCGGTGCCGAGCGGATCGCGGCCATGGACGCCGCCGGGATCGACGTGCAGGTCCTGAGCATTTCCACGCCTGGTTGCGAGCAGTTCGAGCCCGATCAGGGATCCGCGGTCGCCCGGCAGGCGAATGACGAACTCGCGGCGCTGATCGCCGCGCACCCGGATCGTTTCGTCGGCCTGGCTGCGCTGGCACCAGTGCCGGAGCACCCCGAATGGGCGGCCGATGAGCTACGGCGATGCGTCCGGGAGCTGGGCTTCCGCGGCGCGAAGATCAACTCGCACATCCGCGAGCTGTTTCTCGACGACGAGCGCTTCGACGTCCTGCTCGCCGCGGCTGCCGAGCTGAGCGTGCCGATCTATCTCCACCCTGCCGTCCCGCACGCGGCCATGGCGCTGCCCTACCTTGATTACGGCTTCGAGCTGGCCGGGCCGAGCCTCGGGTTCGGGGCGGAAACGGCGCTGCACGCGATGCGGATGATCCATGGCGGGGTCTTCGACCGGCACCCGTCTCTGCAGATCGTTCTCGGCCACATGGGCGAGGCACTCCCGTTTTGGCTCTATCGTCTTGACCTTGCGGTCACCAGGCCGCGGGCTTTCCCCGGCCCCGGCCCCCGGCTGAGCCGCCGGCCCAGCGACTACCTGCGCGCGAACTTCTACTTCACCACCAGCGGGAACTTCCGGTACTCAGCGATGCTCCCCGCGCTGCTGGAGTTCGGCACTGACCGGATGATGTTCGCCAGCGACTACCCGTATGAGGACATGCGGCAGGCGGCTGACTTCGTCGACGGCGTCCCGCTGTCGGGGCCCGATCGGGACCGGCTGAACTGGGCAACCGCGTCCGCGCTCTTCGCCATCTCGTAGCCGTCGCCATGGGCCGGGAAAACTGAGCGAGTTATCCGGCGAGAAGGGGCGTTTCAGTCCAGAATGGCCAGGGCGGGATCCAGGAAAGGCGGTTCTCATGGCAACCGGGCCATCCATCGCGATCCGGTCCAGGGCGGTTATCGGCTTGCTCTGCGCCGGCCTGCTCGCCGCAGGCGGGGTCCTCCTGCAGACCGGCCAGGCCAGCGCGAGCGGCCGTGCCAGCGCCGCTCCCGCGCTGCACGTCTCGGGCAACAAGCTGGAGAACGCCCGCGACCAGCCAGTGGTGCTGCACGGCGTGGACCGCTCGGGCGGGGAGTACGCCTGCGTGCAGGGCTTTGGCATCTGGGACGGCCCGATGAACCAGGCGTCGGTCACCGCGATGCGCAAATGGGACATCAATGCCGTCCGGGTGCCGCTGAATGAGGCCTGCTGGAATGGCCAGGGCTACGTCCAGCGCGCCTACCGCGGGGCGCGATACCGGCGCGCGGTCGAGGCCTACGTACGGCTGCTCAACCGCAACGACATGGTGGCGATCCTGGATCTGCACTGGACCGACGGCGTCTACACCGGCCCTTCATCGGGCTGCGCGTCGGCGCACGCGGTGTGCCAGAAGCCGATGCCCGACGCCGCCCAGGCGATACCGTTCTGGACCTCGGTAGCCCGGACGTTCGCGGGCAATAACTCGGTCATCTTCGACCTGTTCAACGAGCCATATCCAGAACGGGCGACGGGCGCCAGTGTCACCGAAGGCTGGCGGTGCCTGCTGCGCGGGGGGACGTGCACGGGGATCTCTTACCGGGTGGCCGGCATGCAGTCGCTGGTGACCGCGATCCGGTCGGCTGGCGCGACCAACGTGATCATGCTCGGCGGGCTGGAGTACTCCAACGACCTTGGCCGGTGGCTGAAGTACGAGCCCCGCGACCCCGACCATAACCTGGCCGCGTCCTGGCATTCCTACAGCTTCAACAGCTGCGCCACGCGGGTGTGCTGGTCCGGGCAGATCGCCCCGGTGATCGCCAGGGTCCCGCTCATCGCGGGCGAGATCGGCGAGAACGACTGCGCCGACACCTACCTCGGTCCCCTGATGAAGTGGCTGGATGCCAGGTCGACCAGCTACCTGGCCTGGGCCTGGAACGCCGACTTCGCCTGCTCGTCCGGTCCCGGCCTGATCACCAGCTATGCCGGCACCCCCACCGCCTACGGCAGGGGGTATCGCTCGCACCTGCGCTCGCTGAAGTAAACTCAGCGGCCGGACGCGAGCAGCGAGCCAGCGAGCAGCGCGCTGCCCGCTGTGGTCGCCGGGATGCGGTTACGCAGGCGACCAGTCGACTGGAGTTCAGATGAGCGAGCCTTCCCCGGCCAAGCCGACGGTCGTGGTCATCGGCGGCGGTTATGCCGGCGTCAACGTGGCCAAAGCACTCGACGAGGCGGCCGACGTCGTGCTCGTGGAGTCCAAGGACGCCTTCGTCCATAACGTCGCCGCCCTGCGTGCCCTGGTGGACCCGAGCTGGCTGGCGCGGATCTACCTTCCCTATGACGCCTTGCTCGCCCACGGCCGGGTCGTCCGCGACCGCGCCGCGAAGGTCGAGGCCGGCCGGGTGTCGCTTGCCTCCGGGGAGCAGATTGACGCCGACTACATCGTGCTGGCGACCGGATCCGATTACCCGTTCCCGGCCAAGAGCGATCTCGACAGCTCCGCCGCCGCGCACGAGAAGGTCCGCGCCACCCACGCTGCGCTCGCCGCCGCGCCCCGCGTGCTGCTGCTGGGCGCCGGCCCGGTCGGCATCGAGCTCGCCGGCGAGATCAAGGCGGTCTGGCCGGATAAGCACGTAACTCTCCTCGATATGGCCGACGATGTCCTCGGCGCGCGGTTCCGGCCCGAGCTGAAGGCCGAGCTGCGCCGCCAGCTCAGCGAGCTCGGGGTCGAGCTGCTGCTGGCCAGCCCGCTGCGGGAGAGCCCGCCCACCAGTCCGGGGGAGCTGCGGACCTTCACCGTCAGCACGCAGTCAGGTACCGAGGTGACCGCGGACATCTGGTTTCGCTGCTACGGGGTCACGCCGGTCAGTGACTATCTGGCCGGGGAGCTCGCCACCGCCCGGCAGGGTGACGGCTTCATCGAGGTCACGCCCTACCTGCAGGTGGCCGGGCAGGACCGGGTCTTCGCCGTCGGCGATGTCGCGGCCGCTGATCACAAGATGGCCGGCATCGCCGGGCGGCAGGCCCAGCTCGTCGCCCAGAACATCCGGGCACTCATCGCCGGGGGCGACCTGACCGCCTACGAGCCGTCGCAGCCCGCCATCATCGTGCCGATCGGGCCGCAGGGCGGTTCGGGCCAGCGGGCCGGCAGCGAGGAACTGGTCGCCGCTGAGTTCGTCGCTGCGGCCAAGGGCCGCGACATGATGGTCGACCGTTTCGCCGACCTGCTGGGGATCAGCCCTGCTTGATAGAACTGACTTGATAACACTGACTTGATAACACTGACTTGATAGCACTGAGGGGTGCAGATGGACCAGGACCGGGCACGGGCGCTGCTGAGGACTGAGCGCACCGAGGTGGAGAGCCTGCTCAACAACACCGAGGCGGCCGGACAGCAAGACCGGACGGCAGAAAACGACACGGGAGATATCGCCGACTCCGCCGAGCCGCTGACCGCCGAGGGCATGGACGACGCTATCGCGGCCAGCCTGCGCGATCGGCTGGCCGCGCTCGACCGGGCTTTGCAGCGGCTGGACGACGGCACCTACGGGCGCTCTGTCCGCAGCGGCCTGCCGATCCCCGACGATCGCCTCGACGCCGATCCTGCTGCGGAACTCACCATCGAGGAGGCGCGGGCACGCTAGCGGAGGTCTGCCTGCTAGCTGCCTGTCCCGTATCCCCTAGTTGTCTGTCCCGTATCCGCCTGCCCCGTATCCGGCTTCGCTGAGCAGCCGGCGCAGGTCCACAACTGCCTGCACGTCGACGTCCTTATCCTGCGGGGCGTCGAAGTATTCGGTCTGCGACCCGATGGTCACCACGAACTTGCCGTCGTGCTGTTCGGCGACCGAGCCGACCGCGCCCAGCAGCGACATCACCGAATGCCACTCGATGTTATGGCTCACCGGATGCTGGAAGAGCTGCCGAAGAGTGTTGCGGTGATGGTTGTTCAGGTGCTCAGAATCTGATGTCGATGACATTCGTGCTCCTGTCTGCTCCCGCCACCATAGCGGCAGCCGCGGCTGGCCAGCCGGCAGCCGTTACCCAGTGCACGATATCGGCCGGTGCGTCGGCCGGGCCGTTCAGTTGATCGTGGAGTCGATCACTATCGGGTGTCCGTGGCCGAGGAAGAAGATGCCGGGGTACCCGCGGGTGTAGAAGCCGGCGTTCGGGTTGTGATGCAGTGTCGAGTGCTGGATGCGGAGCGTGCCGGTGAGGTTGTCACTGACGAAGAAGATCGCACCGCCGCCTTCCCTGGCGTGGTTATGCGAGATGACCGTGCCGGCGATCTTCACGTTGTACTGGTCCCCGTCGGTGTAGATGGCCCCGCCGCTGCCACCGCCGGGGGTTCCGGGGGCTGCCGGGTTGGCGCCCCAGCCGATGGCCCTGTTGCGGTTCATGACGCTGTTGAGAACCACCCAGGACACCCCGATGCTGCTGAGCGCGCCGCCGTTGGAGCACACGCCGCCCCGGAATGTGCTGTGCACGACGTAGACCGGCCGGTTGCGGTACTGGCTGAGCGCCCGGATGGCTGCTCCGCCAAGGTCCGGGCCGGTTGAGTCGCAGCGGTTGCCGATGAACCGCGAGTTGATCACCTTGAGCTGGCCGCCGCGCGCGAAGATGGCGCCTCCGCCGCCGCCGTCGAAATGCTGCCCGGTGGCGTTGCCGTCGGCGAATGTCAGGTTCTGGACGGTCAGCCGCGGCCGGGCCTGATCCTGGCAGTGCGAAGTCGTCCACACCTGAGCAGGGTCACAGGTGTCCATATAGAGGATCCGGCGCACGCCACCACCGCTGAGCGTCACCTTCCCGCCGCCGTCCAGGACGACCCGGCGGCTGGTATTGCGGACCTTCGCCGTGGCCTTCATCTGGATGGTGACCGGATCAGGGCCGCAGGAGAACGTTATGACGCCGCCTGCTGCTACCGCCGCCACCACG
>Ga0302324_100024011_pt1 | contig 11771 bp, 9 predicted proteins | sample Palsa_T0_1_FD_201949 | JGI IMG/M metagenome (GOLD analysis project Ga0302324, IMG submission 201949) | Peat permafrost microbial communities from Stordalen Mire near Abisko, Sweden - Palsa_T0_1 | ecosystem: Environmental > Terrestrial > Soil > Palsa > Peat permafrost | place: Sweden: Abisko... | reverse complement strand
GCGTCGCCGCCGCCGGTGGCGGTTCCCGGAATCATCACCGTCACCGTGTCTCCCACTCCCGCCTGCAACTGGTAGGCCAGCATGCGGCCCAGGATGATTCCGTTGGATCCCGGCGTAAGGTCGGTGAGCTTGCCCTCGCGCAGGGTGTCCTCAATGGACGTCACTTGGGGCTCCAGAGCCGGGTCGATGCCGCGGACGATGGCGCCGCTCATGGAGGGCGCCCGGCCCATCATGGCATCGGTATCGAGAAACGGAGCAGCGCCCAGCAGGCCCGGCGATCCCCGCAGCTGCTGGATGCGGGCTTGCCAGTCGCGAATAGGCGCGCCGGCGGCGTTCAGAGTGGCGTGCGCCGTCAAGCTCAGCAGGCGGGTCCGCAATTCGGACTCCAGGCCGTTCATGACCGACAGTACCGTGATCAGGGCGGCCACACCCAGAGCGACCCCGACCAGGGACACCCAGGTGATGAAAGACACGAAGAAGCTATGCTCGCGGGCCAGGGAGTAGCGTAGGCCCACGAAAACTGGGAGGGGCTGGAACATGCGCGGGGATTAAACCACAAATCGCAATGTAATCAGAGTGTTAATTGGGTCAAGTATTGCCCCCCCGGGGCGGTGCTATAGTTTAGGAGGCCCAGGGTTTATACAGTATTAAGGGGTAGACAAATGAAGTACGCCATGAGGTATAGAAACCTACTGCTGGCGGCAGTATTCGCCAGCGGCATTGCGGGTGCCGCGACCGTTGCGGTCGACAACGGCATCGCCGTGAAGGACTCCGATGTGGCCACTCCGAACCGCGGAATGACCATGAGCCAGGTGGCGGCCAAGTTCGGCGCCCCGGTCAGCAAGCTGGCTGCCGTCGGCAAGCCGCCGATTTCTCGCTGGGAATATCCCGGCTTTGTGGTGTATTTCGAATCCAACTATGTAATTGACAGTGTCATTGGCAGCGTGGCACCGAACGGCACAGCCCCGGCCAGCGACGCCCCGAGCAGCACGGCGCCGAACTCCTAAGCCAAAATCGCGTAATATTCGAAGATCAGGCCCACCGCGACCCGTTCGCGGCGGGCATCTATTTTTTTCGCTTTCCTTGAAGTGTCGATGCCCCTACTCGAACCCAGTCTCCCGGTTACCGAAGCGCCCGTCCTCAAATGGGGCAAGCTCTACGGCGCGGCGGCGGCGCTCGCCATCGCCGAAGCTGCGGCGCGCTCGCACGCGCCGCTCATCGTCATCACGCAGAGCTCGCGCGAAGCAGAGGCCCTCGGCGATGAAATTCGATTCTTCTCCGACGGCAGTGCGCCCGTAAGGGTTTTTCCGGATTTGGAAACCCTGCCCTACGACGGATTCTCGGCGCATCCCGACATCACCTCGGCCCGGCTCGCCACCCTGGCGGAGCTTCCGCGCGCCCGCAAGGGGGTATGGCTCGTTGCCGTCGACACGCTGCTGCAGCGGTTGGCGCCGCGTAGCTATGTCGACGCCTACTCGCTCAAGGTTCATGTCGGCGAAACTCTCGACCTCGAAGCGCTGCGTGCGCAATTGGCTTTGGCCGGCTACGCGGCCGTCACGCAAGTCGTTGCTCACGGCGAATTCGCGGTCCGCGGTTCGCTCATCGACGTCTTTCCCATGGGCTCGGATACTCCCTATCGAATCGACATGCTGGACCGCGATGTCGACAGCATCCGGCGCTTCGATCCGGATTCGCAGCGCTCCTTGGAGAAGCTGGACCGCATCCAGCTGCTGCCCGCACGCGAGACGCCGCTGAATCCCGATGCGGTGCGCGAGTTTCGCCGCCGCTATCGCCTGCGCTTCACGGGCGATCTGTCGGAGCAGGCTATTTATCGCGACGTGAGCGCCGGAATAGCGCCTGGCGGCATCGAATTCTTCCTGCCCCTGTTCTTCGACCGCACATCCCATCTGTTCGAATATCTGCCGCCCGACAGCGTGCTCGTGGACATGAACGATGCGGCGTCCGGCGTGGACAGCCTCTGGAACGGCATAGTCGAACGTCATGAGCAATTGCGCCATGACCGCCACCGCCCGATCCTGGACCCGGCGGAAGTGTACTTGACGCCCGCGGAATTCCAGGCCTCGCACGCAGCCTGGCGGCGGATTCAACTGCACACCTTCGAATGGCCCCCGGAGACCGCGGGGCCCATTCAAAATTTCCCCAGCACCGCGCCGGCCGCGGTACGCATCGATTCGCGCGCCGAACAGCCGGCGTCGGAATTAGCGGCCCACATCCAAGCCAGCCCGGCGCGAATCCTGCTCGCCGCCGAGTCCGCGGGACGCCGCGAACTGCTGCTCGACCTGCTGCGCGGCCGCGGCATTCAAGCGAAGATCTTCGAGAATTTCGCGAGCTTCGTCGGCAGCTCCCTCAGCCTTGGAATTACGGTGTCGCCCGCCGTGTCGGGCATGCGGCTGGATGAGCCGGCGCTGGAAATCCTGACCGAGGCGCAATTGTTCGGGGATCGCGCGCGACAGGAACGCAGGCGCCGCCGCGCCGAGCGTGACCCGGCCAAGATACTGAAGGAGCTGTCGGACCTGCGCATAGGCGCGCCGGTGGTGCACGAATCCTACGGAGTCGGCCGCTACGTCGGACTGCAGACCATGGACGTGGCCGGCTACACCGGCGAGTTTCTGGTGCTCGAATATGCCGATGGCGACAAGCTGTACGTTCCGGTGCAGGCGCTGCACCTGGTATCGCGCTACACCGGCGCGCCGGCAGAATCGGCGCCGCTGCACAAGCTCGGCGGCGAGCAATGGCAGAAAGCGCGCCGCAAGGCGGCGCAGCGCATACGCGATGTGGCGGCGGAGCTGTTGGATCTGTATTCGCGCCGCGCTGCCCGCCAGGGCACGCAAATGCTGTCGGGCGAGGCCGAATATCGCGCCTTCCAGGCCGGCTTCCCCTTCGAAGAGACTGCCGACCAAGCCGCCGCGATCGACCAGGTACTGGGCGATCTCAAATCCGACAAGCCCATGGACAGGGTCATCTGCGGCGATGTCGGCTTCGGCAAGACCGAAGTCGCGCTGCGCGCCGCCTTCGTCGCCGTCCAGGCCGGCAAGCAAGTCGCGGTGCTGGTGCCCACCACCCTGCTCGCCCAGCAGCACTACACCACCTTCGTCGATCGGTTCGCCGACTGGCCGGTGAAAATCGAAAGCCTGTCGCGCTTTCGCAGCAACAAGGAATCCGAGGGCGTGCTCACCGGCATCGCCGCGGGCAAGGTGGACATAGTCATCGCCACTCAGCGGCTGCTGCAGGGCAAGACGCGATTCAAGGACTTGGGCCTGATCGTGATCGACGAAGAACATCGATTCGGCGTGCGTGACAAGGAGAAGCTCAAAGCCCTGCGCACCGAGGTCGACGTGCTCACGCTGACGGCAACGCCCATTCCGCGCACCCTGAACATGGCCATGGGCGGACTGCGCGATCTGTCATTGATCACGACTCCGCCCGCAGAACGCCTGGCCGTGAAGACCTTCGTCCTGGAATGGAATGAAACCATGGTGCGCGAAGCCGCTCTGCGCGAGATTCGCCGCGGCGGCCAGATTTACTTCGTGCACAACACCATCGAGACCATCGAAAAGACGGCGCAGGCGATTCGCGAGCTGGTGCCGGAAGCGACCGTCGCGGTGGGCCACGGCCAGATGCGCGAGCGCGATCTCGAACAGCTCATGCTCGATTTCTATCATCGGCGCTTCAATGTGCTGGTCTGCACCACCATCATCGAAAGCGGCATCGACGTGCCCACGGCCAACACCATCGTCATCGACCGCGCGGATCGTTTCGGCCTCGCGCAAATCCATCAATTGAGAGGCCGGGTCGGGCGATCGCACCACCGCGCCTATGCCTACTTGATCACGCCGCCGCGAAAAGCCATGACCGCCGATGCGGTCAAACGCCTCGAAGCGCTGGAATCGCTCGAGGAACTCGGCGCTGGATTCACCCTGGCCACCCACGATCTCGAGATTCGCGGCGCGGGCGAGCTACTCGGCGACGAACAGAGCGGACAGATTCAGGAGATCGGCTACAACTTGTACATGGAATTGCTGGAGCGCGCCGTTGCGGCGCTGAAATCCGGCAAGCAACCCGACCTCGAACGGCCGCTCGACGCCGGGCCCGAAGTGGAACTGCACCTGCCCGCTCTGATCCCCGAAGATTACGTCCCCGACGTGCATCTGCGCCTCGTGCTGTACAAGCGGATCGCCGGCACTGCTTCGCGCGACGAACTCGACGAATTGAGAGTGGAGATGATCGACCGCTTCGGGCCTCTGCCGCCCTTTACACAATCGCTGTTTCGCTCAACCCAGCTCAAGCTGCGCGCCGCGGAACTCGGCATCCGCAAAATCGATGCCGGCGCCAACAGCGGCTATTTCATATTCGCCGAAACCAACAAGGTCGATCCCAAACGCGTGCTCAAGCTGGTCCAGGGCCGGCCGAAAGAATATCGCCTCGACGGACCTCTGAAACTACGCTTCGCCCACGACGCGCGCACCGAAGACAAGCTGTTCTCGCGCATCGAACAACTGGTCGACCAACTCACCTAACCCCCCGCAACCCGCGTTAAACCGCTCAACGGATTAAAGCCCCGCCAGAGGGTAGGTACTCATGAAGCGACAACTGAATCCGCCAGTTGTCGCTTCATGAGTACCTACCCCCTGGCGGGGCCTCAACCCGTCGAACGGTGTAGCGTCGGTTACTGAATGGCGCCGAGGTAGTCGCCCTTGCCCACTTCGACTCCACCCTTGCGCAGCAGCGCGTACGCGATGCTGATGTGGAAGTAGAAATTCGGCAGCACGAAGTCCGTCACGTAGGCGACGCCGGTGAATTTCAAGGTGGCGTTCGGGAACTTGAGCTCGATGCTGCGGCTTTCCGAGTCTTTTAGCTGAGCCGCGGTGATCGACTTGACGAAGTCCAGCGTCTTGGCGATGCGTGCTTTTAGATCGGCGAAGGTCGCCTCCGTATCTTCGTGCTTGGGCACTTCGACCGCCGCCAGCCTACCCGCCGCGCCCTTGGCCGTGTCGCAGGCGATTTGCACCTGGCGCACGAGCGGAAGCATGTCGGGAAACAAGCGCGACTGCGCAAGCACCACCGAATCGAATTTCTTCGCAGTGGCATGTGTGGCCGCCTTGTCGAGGATGGCCGACAAATTCGTCAAGCCGCGCGCCAATACCGGAATCGAAATGTCATACATGGAAATCGACATCAATATCTCCTTCGTGAACCATCAATAGGGGTTCGTGAACCATCAACAGGGGCGACACTGTAACCAAAGTTGCATGGGTTGAGTAGAACTCCGCGTCGCACCACGGCGCGGTCACCTGCGGCGACGCGGTTTCGGCCGAGCGCTCACTGTAAAAAGACGCTCATCAAACTGATACCGTCGGATGTCGACGATCTCAACGCCCGGCGCTGCGGCATGTGCGGGATTCACCAAGATGTTGCGATCGGTTGCAGTGTGTATCGATGGCACTGAAAGAGCTAAAGACGAATCGACGCGCAGCCAATCATTTCCAATACGGCGCGTATGCTGGTTCGCCGGGACGGAATTCCATTGTTTGGTCAGCTCGCCAATGGCGAGCATCTGAATTTGCGCCTCAGGTATTTCAATCTCATGAATGGCGTACGGGGCTTTGGGGACGAAACGGCCGATGTGCACACGTGTCTCCAGCACCGCCAGGGCTTCGGAGCTTGCGGTGTAGACGATTCGAGATCCCCTCGAATGCCAGCGGCCATCGACGACTAGACCGCCCTCGCCCGACAACACGGTCTCGGAATACGCTTGCTTGCAGAGGCGGAAAACGCGCACGGGCCGTCTTAGGCGAGTTGCGCGTGCTCTATTCGCTGCAACAGTGAGCGCACTTGCTGCCGGCCAGCCTCGGTAGACAGCAGGTCACGGGGCCGCTGCCCACGCAATGCAAACTGAGGTTCTTCCAGCCATGCAAGGGCGGTATCGCGTTCACCGAATACGTCTTCTGCGAGCGCGTAAGCGGAGGCCACCGCGTACAATCGGTCCGATACGTCGGCGGACAGTCGCCCCGTACGGGCCGATTTCAGCCGAGTCAATGTGCGTCCACCCAGGCCCAGCAGCCGGGCAAAATCGCTATCAGATAGACGCGCCGCGCGCTTAAAATGGGGGAGTGCCTTTGCCGGGAAGCCCTCGCCCAACGCCTCGATGAGTTCGAGCGGGTCGCGTTCAACCGCGGGAAGGCCCAGGATGCTCTCAGCCGTCATATTGCACCGTACTAGCCAAGTGGCCACATTTTACTCGCCACTTGGCTGAATAGCAAAATCGAGGTCCCATGCTCCCCTTCTCAGCAGCCTGCGAGCGCAACAAAGACCCCATCCTCGAGGTGTTGCGCCTGCGCTTCGCCGACCGTACCCAGGTTTTGGAAATCGGCAGCGGCACCGGCCAGCATGCCGTCTATTTCGCGCAGGAACTTCGCCATCTGACCTGGCACCCCACGGAGCAATTGGCGTATCTCGCGGATTTGACGGAGCGCGTAAAACTCGAAGGATCGCACAATGTACGCGCACCCACGCTGCTCGACGTCCGTCAGGCCGTGTGGCCGGTGCACGGCGTGGACGCCATGTTTACCGCCAACACTCTGCACATCATGTCCTGGCCCGAGGTGATGGCCCTGTTCAATGGCATAGGCACCGTGCTGGCGCCGGGCGGCGTGCTGTGCATTTACGGGCCGTTTCGTTATGCCGGCAGATACACCTCGGACAGCAACCAGGAATTCGATCGCATGCTGCAAGAACGCGACCCTCAATCGGGCCTGCGCGACATCGAGGCTGTCAGCCTGCTCGCCGACCAGTATGGCTTGCGCTTGGATGCCGACTTCGACCTGCCCGCAAACAATCGCCTGCTGGTGTTCACCAAGGAACCCGGCTAGTACCCCTGCACGGTGATGTTGACCGGTTCACACGGTCAGGGGGGATAAGAGGCTGGACGCCAACGTAAAGGCAGCAGTTGGCGTCCAGCCTCTCATCCCCCCTGACCGTGCGCACTGGCCGAGGTACATCACTGCGCAGGAGGTACGTCAGCGTCTAGCGGATCGGGTGCCGAGGTCTAGGTCGTGCGACCGCCGCCGGCTGGCAGCGTCGCGAGCGGGAACTTCGCGAAAATTGCCGCGGTGCCCTGGCTGATCTTGGCTTCGGCGTTCGGGCCCGTCAGATTCGAAACATTCTGGCTGACCGAGGCATGCCAAATCGGCGTTCGGGACTTGGCGTCGAATATATCGACGGCGATGCGTGTTTCATCGCTCACATAGGGGCCGTCCCAGCCCCAGCCGCCATAGAATCCGCCGCGCCGGCCGCCACCCCAGCCCCCATAGCCCCAGCCGCCCCAGCCGGCATAGTAGTCATTGAAGACCTGCCGTGAGCCGATGGCATAGCCGACCACGCACTGGGCCGTGGCTGGGTCTGCGGGCTGGATGCCCTTGGCGGCTAGATTGACCGCCACGGCCTCGCGCAACCGTTGGGCATTCAACGGGTTGCCGTAGGCGGCGGGATGATCTGAATTGGCGATGTGTTCATTCGCGAACGTGTAGGTATGACAGGACGATACCGACATGTTTGGATTGGCATCGGTGGTGACGGGCAGAGTCGTACAAGCCGCAAGACCGACGCCCAAGGCGCCTGCAGCCGTAGCGCGAACGAGATGACGAATTAACATAACCTGACTCCTCCAGACAGCCTTTTGCCGTGTCCTACACATTTTACCTTAAAACGTGAGTACCCAGGTTCGGTTGACATGAGCAATGCCGAATGGGTCGGTAGGGCGCAGGTTCGTTTCGTGTGACCGCTGCTCGGGCGCGAGCGGGTGCCGCAGCCTTTGGATGCCGCGCCTGTCAGGTGCCGCGGCGTTCAGGTGCCGCGGCGTTCAGGTGCCGCGGCGTGCAGGCGCCGCGGCGTGCAGGTGCCGTGGGACTTAGTCTCCGTCGGACGGAAAGCTCATTCCTACGCTGCGGTAGCCGCCGTCTACGTACAGTACTTCGCCGCTGATGCCGGCGGCGAGGTCCGAGCATAGAAATGCGGCTGCGTTGCCTACATCGTCGATGGTCACATTGCGTTTGATGGGAGCAGTGGCCGCTACATGGGCCAGCATCTTGCGCAGGCCCGGGATGCCGGCCGCGGACAGCGTTTTGATCGGACCGGCCGAAATGGCATTCACGCGTATGCCATTGGGGCCTACGTCGGCGGCAAGGAAGCGCACATTGGCCTCGAGGCTGGCCTTGGCCAGCCCCATCACATTGTAGCCGGGGATGGAGCGCACGGCGCCCAGGTAGCTCAGGGTGACGATGGAGCCCGCACGTCCTTGCATGAAGGGCAGCGAGGCGCGTGTCAGCGCCGTCAGGCTGTAGCTCGAGATGTCATGGGCCATGCGGAAGCCTTCGCGCGAAGTGGCGTCGATGAAACCGCCGGTGAGCGCTTCGCGCGGCGCGAAGGCCACGGCGTGCACCAGGATGTCGAAGCCATCCCAGCGCGATTTGAGGTGCGCGAACCCCTTGGCGATTTCCTCATCGGAGGCGACATCCATGACGAAGGTGATGTCCGAGCCCAATTGCTTGGCCAGCGGCACCACGCGGTCCGTCATGCGTTCGATGTGTGCAAATGCGAGCTCCGCACCTTGGGCGTGCATGGCTTGCGCTATACCCCAGGCAATGGAACGGTCCGTGGCAAGTCCGACGATCAGTGCGCGTTTGCCGCTCAAGAAACCCATACTACTCATCCTTGTTGCCCTTTCGATTCGACGTACATGACCAGACGCTGACCCGCTCTGATTTGGTGATGCTGGTTCAGGCCGTTCCAGGTTTTGAGCTGCGGCACCGAGACTTGGAATTGGTGGGAAATGCTGAATACGGTGTCGCCGCGGCGCACAGTGTAGAGCACTCGGCGGCCGGGTTCCCCTCCCTCATCCCGAAAGCGCCGCGCGCTCGCCTTGATGACCAGGCGCTGTCCCTTCACGAGCGAATCCGCGGCTCCTATGTTGTTCAGGCGGGCGAGGGTGCTCACCGGCATGCCATGCCGCCGCGCGATGCTGCTCAAGGTCTCGCCCGCGCGGACGCGGTAGACGATTTGATGCTGCCGGCGTCCGCCGGTATCGGTTTCGGGCCGGTCCACGCGCGAAGCGGCAAGCAATACCTTGTCCGGTAATTGTCCGCTGATCTGTGGAATCTTCAGGGATTCGCCCACCGTGACCTTGCCGCCCTTCAGATCGTTGATCTTGGCAATGACCGCAGCCGACGTGCCGTACTGCCGGGCGATCGTCGCCAGTGTGTCGCGGCGCTCGACTTCGTGAACGGCGTAGCGCACCCGCTCTTCGGGCGACAGGGTCCTCAGAGCCGTGTCGAAGCCATCGGCATTGTCGATGGGCACCAGCATGCGGTGCGGGCCGTCGGGGTCCGTGGCCCAGCGGTTGTAGCCCGGATTCAGGGCCACCAGCTCATCGTAGCTGGTGCCCGCCAATTGGGCCGCGATCTTCAGATCGATCTGCGAGCCGGTATTGATGACGGCGAAATACGGCTCGTTGGGGATGGCCGCGAATTCCAGGCCGTAGCGCTCAGGTTCGGCCATCAGGCGCTTCATTGCGAGCAGTTTCGGAACGTAGGCGCGGGTCTCGGCGGGCAGCGTCAGGTGCCAGAAATCCGCCGGCTTGCCATGCGCGCGGTTGTAATCCAATTCGCGCTGCACCGTGTTCTCACCGACATTGTAAGCGGCGATCGCCAGCAGCCAGTCGCCATCGAATTGATCGTGCAGCGCCTGCAAATAGTCGAGCGCCGCGCGGGTCGACTCGATGACGTCGCGCCGGCCGTCGAACCACCAGTCCTGCTTCAGGCCGAAGCGCCTGCCCGTGTCGGGAATGAATTGCCACAGACCCGCGGCACGACTCACCGAATAGGCGAAGGGCTCGTAGGCGCTCTCCACCACCGGCAGCAGCGCGAACTCCAGCGGCATGCCGCGTGCCTCCACCTCGGTGACCACGTGATACATGTAGCGCTGACCGCGCTGGAATACGCGTTCCAGATACTCTGGGTTGTGCTCGAACCAGGCGAGTTGCTGATCGATCGCGGGCTCCTGCACCTCATCGAGGGCAAAGCCGGCGCGCATGCGGTCGAATAAATCGTCGTAGTCCTCGCCGTTGTGGTGCTGCCATTCGCTCGGCATGGCGAGCGAGGGGGTCGCATCCGCGGCCGCGCTCGGAGTCATGGGCGTTTCGGGGGCGGTTGCCGGCGCCACGATGGGCTGGTGTTCCGGTGGCTGCTTGGCTGCCTGATGCGCGCAGGCACCGAGCAACAGCAGCGCGCCGATGAATGAGAAATGTCGGATGGCGAGCGTCATAGTGTCGTCCGTCAGCGGAACTGATCCTTCCAGGCGCGCAATACGCCGAACACTTCGGCGGCACCGTCGAGCGATCTGCCCGCATGGGTCTGTGCTGCCGCCACCACCGCCGCGTGGTCACAGCGCAGAAAGGGATTGACTTGGATTTCCAATGCCATGGTCGAGGGCAGCGAGGGCTCGCCCTTCGCGCGCACGCGGTCCACGCGGGCTTGGTACTCGAGCGCGGCCGTGTTGCCGGGCTCCACCGTCAATGCGAAACGCAGGTTCGCCGCGGTATATTCGTGGCCGCAGAACACCTGGGTGTCCGGCGGCAAGTTCCGCAAGCGGGTCAACGATGCGTTCATTTGTGTAGGCGTACCCTCGAACATCCGGCCGCAGCCAGCGCTGAATAGCGTGTCGCCGCAAAACAGCGCCCCATGCCCCCAGAGGGCGATGTGGCTTAAAGTATGCCCGGGCACTTGCAAAGTCTCGAAGCAAAGTCCCAAGTCCGGCAAGTCGCAGGGTTCGCCGTCGCGGATGGTCAGTGTGCGCTGCGCAATCCGGCTGTCGTCGGGTCCGATCACGGGGACCGGCCATCGGCGCAACAGTTCCGGAACCCCGCCGATATGATCGGGGTGGTGGTGGGTCAGTAGAATGGCGGCTAAGCTGGCTCCGCTGCGCTGCAACTCGGCGATGACGGGCTCGGCATCGCCCGGGTCGACTGCAACCACGCGGCCGCGCGCGCGAGGCGAGTCGATGAGCCAGATGTAGTTGTCCGAGAATGCGCGCACCGGGCGCACGTTGATGGGCGTGACGTGAATAGACATTTTGCGGCGTATTTAACCTGTAACATTTGAAGTTCGCTAGTATTTTCACGAAGGAGCCTTGGTTGGACGTATCGCGCGAATCCTCTTCCTGGTTCGAGGCCCCGCTGGGCGCTCGAGTGCTGCGTGAAGAGGCCGCTCTGGCGCCCCTCGCTCTTGATGACGTGTTCGGTTTCGAGCTGCTGCAAGTCGGCGCGTGGGGACCTGCGCGGCACTTGCTCGATGCCGCACGCACCCAGCACACTACCTTGCTGGCGCCGGAAATGGCTCCGGGGGTCACGCTGTGCGCGCCGGTCGATTCTCTGCCCTTTCGTTCCGATTCCATCGATGCGATCTTTTTGCCGCACACCCTCGAGCTGGTGGACGATCCCTATGCGGTGCTGCGCGAGGCCGAGCGCGTGCTGTGCGCGGAAGGCTGTCTGATGATTTGCGGCTTCAACCCCTTCAGCGGCTGGGGCCTTCGCCGGGCGTTCGCCAGGTATGTCAGGCGGCCGGTGTTTCCGCCGCAGACCCAGCGCTTGTTGTCCGAGCGGCGCTTGCGCGATTGGGTGGCGTTGCTCGGCTTCGATGTGGACAGCGTCTACGGTTATCTTGGCCTATTGCCCACGAAGGGACCCGCGAAGGGCCGGC
>Ga0302324_100024007_pt1 | contig 11772 bp, 14 predicted proteins | sample Palsa_T0_1_FD_201949 | JGI IMG/M metagenome (GOLD analysis project Ga0302324, IMG submission 201949) | Peat permafrost microbial communities from Stordalen Mire near Abisko, Sweden - Palsa_T0_1 | ecosystem: Environmental > Terrestrial > Soil > Palsa > Peat permafrost | place: Sweden: Abisko... | reverse complement strand
CTGGGCCCGCGAGTCGATCATTTTTCTGTGCATGCAGACCCTGGACGGCCACATCGACATGCGCTTGCGCCGCCGCTGGTTCTACCCGTTCAAGAAGATCCTGGTGAGCCAGGGTAAGAAGGTCCCCACCTTTATCCCGCAGGCCAACGAGTTTGCGAGCAAGGCCGCCCAACTGATCGGCGGTACGCCCATGAGTATGGTGACCGAGATCCTCTTCAACGTCCCTGGCACTGCGCACATTCTGGGCGGCTGCCCCATGGCCGGCTCTTCCGCCGATGGCGTCGTCGACCACCGCAATCGCGTCTTCGGCTATAAGAACATGTACATCTGCGATGGCTCCGTGCTGGCGGCCAACTTGGGCGTCAACCCGAGCCTGACAATCTGCGCCGTGACCGAGCGGGCTATGACTTACATTCCGGCCGCGGCGGAGACGGCTTGGAACGATGAGCCCGGCAATGATACCGCGCGGCCGGGCACGCCTTACTTCTTGCGCGACGCCGGCGGCACCATTCCGTTAGCCCGGTAATAGGCGACCAACAGTCCATAATGTTCGCCGGCGTGCTCGATAACCGAAATCCACGGCTCCACGGACCGGTGAAAACTCTCCGCCGGCAGGGACTTCAAAGTGGCCGTGGCATCCGCGATGGACTTCTCAAGCAGCGCCACCGCCGCTTCCTTGGTCTTGTAATTCGCCGGATCGAGCTCGTCCCACTTGACCTTTTCGCCCCGGCCGGCTTTGGCCGCATAAACGTTGCCGGAGGCGATGTGCACGATTACGGCGCCGAACGAGCGCATCTCCGGACGCAGTTTGTAATCGTATTTGTCCCCCGGAAAGTCCTTGGCCATATCCAGTACCTGGCGGTTGATATAAGCGAAAGCTCCGGCGAGTTCTTCGGCCGGCGTTTGCGGCTGTTCGGCCCAGAGTCCCGCGGCCAGAGCCGCCACTGCGCCAATCCTAATGTAACCTGCTAATCTAAGCATAGTGGTTACAGCGTATCACGGCCCCGGTAACCTGTCCAAAATCATTGACCGGTTACATGTAAAATTTATCGGCGGGCGGCTCTGCCTGGACTTCGTAAACACGGTGGGCGGACGCGATCCGGCAGGCGCCGTGATCCGGGACAAAATCGCCGCTTACGAAGACCTGCTGGCGTGGAGCGTGCTGGCCGGAACCATGAACCGCCGGGGTGAAGGCATCCTGGCCATTTTGGCCGCGCGCCGGACCCCCGAGGCGGCGAACGTTCTGGCGCGAGCCATTCAACTGCGCGAAGGGCTTTACCGGCTCTTCAAAAGTGCGATCGAAGGCTGGCGGACGCCGGCAGCCGACGCGGAGATATTGCGCGATGAACTCAGCATCGCCAGAGCGCACCAGCGCCTGAGCGCCCAAGCCGGCCGCTTTGTCTGGACCTTTCCGAAACGGCTAACCGCGCTCGACGGCATCCTATGGCCTTTGCCGCTATCGGCCGCCGAACTGCTCACCTCCGGCGATTTGCCCAGTCTCGGCCAATGCCGCGGCGGAGACTGCGGATGGCTTTTCCTGGATACCAGCCGCAACCACCGCCGCCAGTGGTGCGATATGCAGGATTGCGGCAACCGGGCGAAAGTGCAGCGATTCAGGCAGAAGCTGCGCGCCCGGTCGTGACCGGCGATCAATCCGCGCGGCGAATGCCCAGTTCGTCCAGGTGCACCAGCAGGTCCAGTGGGTCCTGATAAACCCGATAGGCCCCGGCCCTCTCCAATTCTTCCTGGCCATAGCCGCCGGAAAGCAGTCCCACGCCGAGCGCCCGGGCGCGCTGCGCGGCCAGCAGATCCCAGATGCTGTCCCCGACCACGATCGAGTCGTGAATGGACACACCCAGCCGGTCGGCCGCGGCCAGAAACAGGTCCGGATCCGGCTTCGCGTGGCGCACCTGGTCGCGCGTCACAACCGGAACCTCGGGCCCCACGTTCAGCGCTTTCAGTGAGGGGTTGGCGCTCTCCGGCCTCCCGCTGGTGGCGATGGCATAGGGGACCTGCGTCAGCGAAAGGTGCGCCAGCAGTTGTTCGGCGCCGGGAAGCGGCCGCACCTGCGACCCCAGCCTGGCATACGCCGCCGCGTGGTATTGTTGCAGCCGCTCGGCCTCTTCACCGGTAATCTTGCGCCCCGTCTCGCGCAGCAGCGCATTCACGAACAAGCCGCCGCTCATGCCAATGCGCCGGTGAATCCGCCAGACGGCCAGACGAATGCCGCCCTGCTCCAGCGCCTCCCGCCACGCCAGCACTTGCTGGTAAACGCTGTCGATCAAAGTGCCATCGAGGTCGAACAGGAACGCCGCGCCCATTTGAAGATCGCACTCCAGGTGTTGTACACTAATATCTTAGTCCACTAGCTCCGACGCATTCAGTGTGTCCAGGCGCGAAATTCAGAGGTTATCCATGCACGCAATCATTGAGACCGGCGGAAAACAGTACCGGGTCGCCCCTGGCGACGTCGTCCGGGTGGAAAAACTGGAAGGCGAAGTCGGTTCCGAAATCGATCTGCCCCTGCGCGCGGTATTCAGGGAAGAGGGCCAACTGGTCGTCGGCCCGGATCTGGGGCAGGCTACTGTGAAAGGCACCATCGTCGGCAATGGCCGGGGAAAAAAAGTGCTGGTCTTCAAGTTCAAGCGCAAGAAACAGTACAAGCGCACGATAGGGCATCGCCAGGACTTCACGGAAGTGAAGGTAGGCGACATTCTGGTTTAGGGTGAAGTATGGCGCATAAAAAAGGTTTAGGCAGTTCCAAGAACGGGCGCGACTCCAACGCGCAGCGGTTGGGCGTGAAACGCTTCGGCGGGGAATTGGTGCCGGGCGGGTCGATCATTGTCAGGCAGCGCGGCACCCCCATCAAGCCCGGCGAGAACGTCGGCTGGGGCAAGGACGACACGCTCTTCGCCAAGGTGACGGGCGTCGTTGAGTTTCGCGACCGCGGCCGCCAGGGCAAATTCGTCAGCATCAAGGCAGTCGCCTAGATTAGCCGCGACCATAACTCAGCCGCGGCCATTACGGAGCGGTTGCCGTGTTCCCCCGATGTTTATAGATGAAGCTCGCATCCTGGTGAAGGCCGGGGATGGCGGCAACGGTTGCCTCGCCTTTCGCCGCGAGAAGTATGTTCCGCGCGGCGGTCCCAGCGGCGGCGATGGCGGCCGCGGCGGCGATATCTTCCTGGTTTCCACCGAGCATCAAAACACGCTGATCCAATTCCGTTTTAATCCCGAGCACAAGGCGCAGCGCGGCCGGCATGGTGAGGGCAGCGATTGCACCGGCGCCGAAGGCTACTCGATCGACCTGAAGGTGCCCGTCGGAACGGTGGTTTACGACGACGCCACCGGCGAGCAGTTGCACGATTTCACGACCTCCGGCGAGCGTTTCCTGGTAGCCCGCGGCGGCCGCGGCGGCAAGGGTAACGCGCGGTTTGCCACTTCCACGCACCAGGCGCCCACCGAGCATGAGCCCGGTAAGCCCGGCCAGGAACGCCGCCTGCGCCTGGAGCTCAAGCTATTGGCCGACGTGGGTCTGGTCGGATTCCCCAACGCCGGCAAGTCCACCCTCATCTCCCGCATTTCCGCTGCGCACCCCAAGATCGCCGACTATCCTTTCACCACGCTCGAGCCGCAATTGGGCGTCGTCTCCTTCGACGATTACCGCAGCTTCGTGGTGGCCGATATTCCCGGCCTGATCGAAGGCGCGCACCTGGGGCACGGCCTGGGCACGCAGTTTTTGCGTCACATCGAGCGCACGCGCCTGCTCGCCCACCTGGTGGACGTGTCGGAGTCGAGCGGCCGCGAACCCGCGCATGATTTCGAAACGGTGATGGCGGAATTGGCCAGCTTCAGCGAAGACCTGGCCGCCAAGCCCATGATCGTAGTGGCTACTAAGATGGACGCCGCGCAGGACCCCGCACGCGTGGAGTCGTTGCGTCAGATCGCAGCCCAGCGCGGCTTGGAGTTCTTTGAGATATCCAGTGTCACCGGACAAGGTCTCAACGAGCTGCGTTATGCGATGGCGGAGAAAGTGTTGGTCCCGATAAATAACCCCGATGCTGACGGGGCATGAAATCCATGGCAAAGCCCTGTTTCACTTTCCTGCTGCTCGCCGCCGGCGCATTCGCCCAGGCGCCCAAACTGCGGCTCGGCGACGACGTCCAGCCGGTACGCTACCGCGCGGAACTCACTGTCGATCCACAACTGGACACTTTCACCGGGAAAATTGAAATCGACCTGGAGGTGCGCAAGCCCGCCGCGATCGTTTGGTTGAATGCTCACGATCTCACCATTGACTCCGCCCAACTGTCCGCAGGCGGGCGCACCGAGGACGCCAAGGTTCAAACCAGCGGCGACGAATTCGCCGGATTCGCGGCCACCTCGGCGATCCCCACCGGCCCCGCGCAACTCCGCATCGAGTATCGCGGCGCCATTAGCAAGACCGGCGGCGACGGGCTGTTTAGGGAGCGGGATGGCGGCGAGTGGTACGTTTACTCGCAGTTCGAATCGATTGAAGCGCGCCGGGCCTTCCCCTGCTTCGACGAGCCCGGTTTCAAGACGCCCTGGCAGCTGACCCTGCATGTAAACAAGTCCGATGCCGCAGTCTCCAATACTCCCGTGCAATCGGAGACCGATGAGCCGGGCGGCCGCAAGAAAGTGGTGTTCTACGAAACCAAGCCCGTGCCCAGTTACCTGGTGGCGTTAGGGGTGGGACCGTTCGATTTCGTCGAAGCGGGCAAGGTCGGACAGAACCGCACGCCGCTGCGCATGATTACTCCCAAAGGCAAAGCCGCGCAGGCCAGGTATGCGGCGGAGGTGACCGGGCCGCTGCTTGCCGCACTGGAAGACTATTTCGGCGTGCCGTACCCCTATGAAAAGCTCGACATCCTGTCCGTGCCCCTCTTTGGCGGCGCGATGGAGAATGTCGGGCTGATTACCTGCGTGCAGAGTGTCATGCTGCGCGACCCGGCGCAGGACAGCATCAGCCGCCAGCGCGAATATGCGCTGATCATCGCCCACGAGATGGCCCACCAGTGGTTCGGCGACCTGGTGACTACCGCGTGGTGGAACGACATCTGGCTCAACGAAGCGTTCGCCTCCTGGATGGATTCGAAGATCATCCGCCACTGGAAGCCGGAGTGGAACACCGTCGTCGACGAGCAGGACACACGCCTGGGCGCCATGGGCGGCGACGGGCTTGTCTCCGCGCGGAAGATCCGCCAGCCCATCGAAAGTATCGACGACATCGCGAACGCCTTTGACGGCATCACCTACAGCAAGGGCGAGGCGGTCATCGGCATGTTCGAGAACTGGATGGGCGAAGACGCCTTTCGGCGCGGCGTGCAGCGATACATTCGCCAATACGCCTGGCGGAACGCGACGGCCGGCGACTTTCTGGATGCGCTCTCCTCGGCGGGCAGCCAGCCGGTGGGGCGCGCGTTCTCCACGTTTCTGGATCAGGCGGGCGTGCCCCTGGTGTCAGTCGGCCTGCACTGTGGTGCTGCGGGCGGGGCCACCCTGCATCTCACCCAGAAGCGCGCGCTGCCTTTAGGATCGCCGGGTTCCACGCAGCAAATCTGGCAGGTTCCGGTATGCGTACGCTACGGCGATGGCAGCGCCACACATCGCGCGTGTACCCTGCTCACCGAAGCGTCCATGGACTGGAAACTGGCCGAGGCCGGAACCTGCCCCGCATGGGTGGAAGCCAATGCCGATGGGAAGGGCTATTACCGCACGCGCTACGAAGGCGATCTGCTGGACAAACTGCTCGCCGGCGGCGGGGCGCATCTCTCTCCGGCGGAACGTGTCGCGGCGCTTGGAGATGTGGACGCGCTTACCGGAATGGGTGAAATCAAGAGCGCGGATGCGCTCGCGTTGGCGCTGGCGTCCGCGGGCGATCCGGTGCGCCAGGTAGTGGAGTCGGCGGCCGGCATCGTCGGGGGCATACACGACAACATGCTTCCCACGGAACTGCGGCCGAATTACGCCAGATTGGTTGACCGGGCGTTCGGCGCGCGGGCGCGCGAACTGGGCTGGAAGGCGAAAGCCGGCGAAGACGCCGACACGCGCCTGTTGCGATCCTCGATCGTGCCGCTAGTAGCGCTCTGGGGCGTGGATGGGTCGCTGGCTGCCGAGGCTCGGCAACTCGCCCAGCAGTGGCTCGCGGACCCTATCGCCATCGATCCGGAGATCGCCGGTCCGCTGCTTACTGTGGCGGCGCGCACCGGCGGCGAAGCCTTCTTCAAACAACTGTCGGCCGCTTTGTCCCACACTGAAGACCGCCACCAGCGGGACCTGATTTTGGGCGCGATGGGATCTTTCAGCGATCCGCACATCGCGCGAGCGGCTATGGAACTGGCGCTCAAGCCCGAATTCGACCTACGGGAAGCCAACGCCTTGCTGGTCGGACCCCTTGGCGCGCGCGAGACCAAAGCTCTTCCCTTCGAGTTCGTGAAGGCCAACTATGACGCCCTGGTCGCCAGGATACCCGCAGGAACGGCATTTGGGTTCGGCGAGTTTTTGCCATTTGTGGGGAGTGACTTCTGGGTAGTGTCCCAAGAGCGGGTTGATTTGCAGATTGCAATAATCGCCTCCGGTTTTACGTCCCAAGCACTTTAACCTTGGATCGGAGGAAGTAGTCAATATCCTCCAGCGCCGTTAGCAGGCTTGTCATGGTAGTGCTGGCCGAAACCCTGAAAACCTCCTGCGTGGTGGGCCACCCAAGGTCAACCCATGCGCTACGCATTAGTTCCCGCGTACGCTCAAAAGCAACCGATTCTGCAAAAAGGGAAGCATGTGCTTCCCGCCACGGTTCTCCAAACTTCGGCCAAGCCTTCAGAGGATACTGCGATTCAGCGGGGTTTGCGCCGTTGATTTCCCGGTATAGGCGGATGTGGGTGTGGATCGCGTCCCAGATCGCCTTGAGAAGCAAATCCCGCCTCAGATCCTCCGTGCTGGTTATGTGTTTCCCCGCTCGCGCGGCGGAATGTTCTAAGACGATCATCAAAACGGAGATCAGTACAACCACCGCCAGAAGAATCGTTGTTGGGGATGGCTGCGCTATCGTCTTGCCGCTGGTGCTGACATACAGGGCGGCGGATGCAACGATCAATTGCATAATCTGCCCCTTGTTTGCAAACCACGCTTTGTCCATCCCGTCATTCTATCGAAACTCTTGACAGGCCGCCCTTCTAGCGGCCTGCGCTTGATCCAATCGTATTGGCTCATATTTTACTCTCCTTTCGGTTATAATCCTCGGTGTGTGGGCGGTGATCAGCAAGTTGGACACCTTCGAACTTCTCAGGCGTCTTTTTGCGCTTCCGATTTTGGCCGCGCTCGCTGGCATAGCATTCTCAAGGCTGCGCAAACACAAGGCGCGCCACAACCCAATATTTGGCGATAACCCCCCGTGGACCTTTGCTTGTTTCCTTACGTCGGTCATATTGTGGCTCGCCTTGTTTCTGATTGAGGAACTCCTCGGTTGCCAGGGAAGGCAATACTGCTTGGAGGATTGGGGAAGAATCCCGCTGAAGGGGGCGATATGGGCGGTAGTCATCGCCGCCGGTGTGCTTCTGTTCAAGGCGTGGAGGATGGTAGTTAGACGGGCGCAGTAGCGGATGGGTACACTATTGGGGGATTGCGGCTGGTGTGCTGGTCGCCGGGTTGCTTCGGGTTTATTTCTGGACCTTACACGGAAAGGTTTCGATTAAAGCACGCAAAAGTACGAGTCCGATGAAACTACCATCTAGTTTCTCCTGCGTCACTGTTTTGGCGAGTTTGGCGATGTGCCGGTCTAGCATGTCTTCGTAGTTATCGGCATTCAACGCCAGATTCTCTGGCGCACAGTATAGCCTCTGACGATTCGTGGAATGCAAATAGGAGTTGGCCCAGCTAATTCCTTGGCCAACACCGTTGATGTACTCTTCGAGGAGCGCTTTTTGGGCTGGGTCCGAACTCTCCTTAAGGGCTTGGTATTCCTTAACGCGAAACTCAGCGCTGAGGGATTGCGCACCGATCCCGATAAGCAGAGACAAAACCACGGCCCTAGTAATCCTGCGGAGCATTTATGGGCCTCCGGTGGAATGTTACCATAAAACGAAAGGCCCGGCTGGCACCGGGCCGAAAATCTTGGGGCACTTCAATTATGCAATAGAGGTGTGTCAAGATGCAACACGGTCAAGCAGGCCCACGGCGAAAGGGAACCAAGTCACCCGTAACTACAACTTTGATTGGACCAGAGTTAATCACGACGGCGAGTTTTCCGGGTGCTTTGGAGGAACCCAAAGAAGCGGTCGCTGTCGGATCGAATACTAAAGTCGTTCCCCAGTACGGACGCGCTCCAAAGTCGATACCAGAGTCGTTAAAGTCTTGCAGTAGGCAGTCACCTTCAAAGACCAGCGCAACTGAGTTTCCAGAATCAACCGTGAGCCGCACATGCACGGGGCGGCTTTCGGTAAGCCAATTGTTAAGGACGGTGCGAAATGTATCTTCCGATGAGGTCATGGTATTCCTTTTTGCAAAAGACTACGGAGTCCGGTCAGCACGACTCATGGCGAAAGATCTTGGTTTCCATTATCGCCCCGGCTGGTTTCAGTTGCTCGAAAGCAATTCCTCCAGACTCCAGACATGATCTGTGATGCCCGCCGCGATGGCGGGCGTGGTCTTGATGGTCTGGTGCTTGCGGCAAAAATTGTACCACGCGAAGTGAAGCGCGATAGCTGCGCGGTGGTTCTCCACTTTCTTGCTGAAACCGTTGGTGAGCCGCGTTAACCGGCGAATCTGCATCCGCATGGTGAGGTTCTGTCGCTCAACATGGCTGGTGCAGATGCGTGCCTTTTCCGGCTCACCAAAGATGGTCTTGGAGTAACAGGACAGTACTTCTGGTGGGGAGTATCTCCGCTGTTCTTCACCCGAAGGCACCCCGTACACCTTGATTATCTGCCCGTAGTCGCATCGGTCGATTAGCAGGGTAGTAGCCACCGGCTCATAAGGCGTCCAACCATCCGTGCTCAACTGAAACCGCTGCTCCTCTGAAGTAGCCCACCGGAGCTTGCCCAGAAATCGGATTGCGCTCATTTTGGTGCGCGGCCCGACTTCAAACGCCAATATCAGCTTGGAGGTGCGCTCGATCCCCACGAAGCACCAGCAATCGCCAATGCTGTAGTCGTGCGCCTCAAACGGGAACTTGTGCGACTCCTTCTTGAAAACGTAACCCCAAAGCTCATCACATTGCACGTCCGTCGCCGGTACGTTCTGGACTTTGCTAGACATGAGCCTTTCGGACTTCTGGCCCGCCAGCACCAGGAGATCCAGGATCGTATCCCGATGCAGGCCGGTAAGCCTCTCCGTCGCCCGCACGCTGTTCCCTTCCAACAGCAGCCGCAAGGCCATCAGGCCGTCATCGACCCGCGTGTACATATTCTCAAAGAGCCGTTCGTGCGGCTCCGTATAGACCTTCCTGCACTGGCAGCACTGGTAACGCTGTAGCCCGCCACGGGTGCCGTACTTCCGGCATTGCGTGCGGCAATTGTGGCACGTCATTCCTAGCCCCTTGCTTTCTTCGGGCAAATGGGCCAAAATGACAGTGGGTATCAACCCTGCCTTTGGCGCAAGCCCGAGGTTAAGCCCCACAGGTAGCTTCAACTATCGGTGGGGCGAATTTAGTGTAGTGCGGACGGCGGGATTCGTACCCGCAAGCGCCTGTCACAGCGCGGCGGTTTTAAAGACCGCTGTGTTTGCTTTTCACCACGTCCGCGTGATTTGAATACCGGGGAACGCTTCAACGCTCCCCGGTTCCCTTTTTGGTGGTCCGCGAATTCGTACCGCTTACAACATCGTGTTCTCCTGCTTCCGAGATTAAGGGGAAATACTTCCCTTGCTTCTCGGTAACCTCGCCTCTCTCCTTCAGAGCCTTGAGCATCGAATACGGGAAGGCGGCATTGACCGCGACCCCATCTTTACGGGCCTGTTCACGCATTTGCGCCGCCGTCAACCCGTCAAACTTTTCCAGCAAACCGACGATGTACTCAATCTTTGCGCCTTTGACGTAATGGCGGGATGATCGCTCAACCGCTGAAGCCGTAGGGGCGGGGTTCGTTTCCCTCTTCAGGGCCGCAATCGCCTTTTCGTAGCTCACTAGCTGACTGCGGTGATACTCAACCCGCCCCTGCAACTCGCGGATGAGATCTTCGTTATTCACTCCAGAACAATCGTATCCGATCGATCCAAGAATGTCAAATGTTGGAGTCATTATTTCCTCATGTTTTTTTAGTCTATTGGTGGTTTAGGGCCGCGCATCTGCCGGATGCGGTCGGCATCTCCCGGCCTGCTTGCGTCCCATACCTGGCACCCGGTATCGCGGTATGCGAACTCGATCCGGTGCTTGCGCCCGATGTTGTCCGTTGCGGTGATGACAACTTGCGGGTGAAAACCCAGATCCCGCCCGTCGTTCGAGAACGCGAATCTCAGCCATCCGCTTGTGGTCTTGAACGGTTGCGCCGTAGCGGTGCGGAGATTGGCTATGGGCCATTCGGAATCCGGTGCGTCCGCGTGGAAGCCGGGTCTTGAGATTACGTAGCTCTCAGGGATGACTCTGGAGGCTGAGAACTCGCGCTCTCCGCCTTCAATCGCTACCGTCCATTCGACGATTGCGGCTTGCCAGAAACGGCGGTTTGATACGGTGAGGTTCACCATTACTTCGTCGTCGAAGATCAGATCGTCCCGTAAAACGCTTCCGCTCCATGCTTCCAGCATGAAGCCGGAAACTTTGGGCTTGCGTAGCAGTTGTGCCAGTCCCGTGATGCCTCCAATGCCCCCAAGAGCCATGCCCGCGATCTTGAGAGTGGTTTCCAATACGGATGTTTGTTGATTTCGGCTGGACAATGCGCGGCCCTCACTTTCGGGAAACGATTGTACCAGCCGCTAGAGGGTGTTTTCTTGAAAGGTTGGGGGGTTAGGTCAACGCCGCTGCGTCAACCGGAAATTAGGACACTACCGACTTCTGCGACGAAAAGTCCGCGGAAGAATTGAAGGCGTTCTTCGAGCCCAGGGTCGATCGCTTCGCGGGCACCCGGCGCAACCTGGCGCAGGCGCTGGAAAGTATCCGGATCTGCACGGCGTATAAGGCGGCGCAGCAGGATAGCGTTGCCGGGTTCTTGAAGAAGTACTGAATTAAGGCGCCAGCGACTATGCGAGCGGGAATGCGGCTGATCCGGTTCGATGTCAATGACGCCACATTGCGGGCGGATTTCGACAGGAACGTGCTGGTGCAGGCGCTTGGTGAGTTGGCGGTGGAAACGCCGGCGCAGTGGGGGCGGATGACCGCGCAACAGATGGTCGAGCATCTGGAATGGACCTACATGCTGTCGACGGGTAAACATCGGATAGAGTGTCTCGTTCCGGAGGCCAACCGGGACCGCCTGAAGCGCTTCCTGTATCAGGCGACGCCCACACCCCGGGAATTCTCAAATCCGGCGCTTGCGGGCGGTTTGCCTGCGTTGAAGCATGCGAGCCTGGCTGCCGCGCGGGATGCGCTGCAGAAAGAGGTTGAAGAGTTTTGGAACAGGACGGCGGAGGAATTGAAAGAGTTGCACACGCACCCGCTGTTTGGACCCATTGGCGCGGACGAGTGGAGCCGCACGCATTTCAAACACGGGTGCCATCATCTGATGCAGTTCGGGCTGATCGAATTGGGGTAGCTCAGTTACGCCTCTTCGATCGGCGCCAGGCAGCGCTTGCGCACTTTCTCGGCGGTGGCGTCGTCCGGCGCGAT
>Ga0302324_100024004_pt1 | contig 11773 bp, 10 predicted proteins | sample Palsa_T0_1_FD_201949 | JGI IMG/M metagenome (GOLD analysis project Ga0302324, IMG submission 201949) | Peat permafrost microbial communities from Stordalen Mire near Abisko, Sweden - Palsa_T0_1 | ecosystem: Environmental > Terrestrial > Soil > Palsa > Peat permafrost | place: Sweden: Abisko... | reverse complement strand
AGCTACCACCAGGACACGGCTGTCATGGTGGTCGATCAGGTTCTCGATCATGGTGACGGCCAGGCCTGGGTCCAGGTAGTCAGCGTCGTCAATGACCACCAGGACCGGGACCGACGCCGACACTGCGGCCACGACCCGCGCGGCGCGGGCGGCGGCGCCGTTCTCGCTGGCCGGGGAGTCGTCCGGTGCGGCGCCTGTGGCGGCCGCCGCCAGGCCGGCCAGCAGCAGCGAGATCGTCCCGGCAATCCCGGACAGCAGCAGGCTGCCGGTACCTAGCCGCGGGGCGCCGCGCAGCCGGCTGCGGCACAGCAGTGCCGCTGCCTGCCGCCGTACCTCGGCCCCGAGCAGGCCGTCCCGCAGGGCCCGGGCCTGCGGTCCGGATCCGGCCGGCAGCGACCTGCCAGCGATGCGCACCGCGATGCCACCAGGGGCATGCAGCCCGGTCATGACTTCCGGCAGCTGGTCAAGAACGGTGGTCCGGCCCCAGCCGGACGGCCCGGCCAGCAGGACCGCATGCGAGCCGATGCCGCCGTGCCGTATCCCGTCCCACCACTGCGCCAGCTCTGCCGCTGCTGCCTTCTGCCGCTCTCCTAGCATGACCGCCAGCCTAAAAGGCCGGCCGGGCTACTCGGCGCGTGCCCCGCTAACAGCTGCGGCAGACCGCCGAGCGGCCGGGCGGAACCGGGCGGGCCAGTCCGGCGTCTAACGCTCAGCTGATGAGGGGAGGCGGCCAGTGCGGATGCCAGTCAGAGCGGGATTACTGATCACGGCCGTGGCAGTACTGGCGGTGCTGGCGGGCTGCGGGACCGTCGAAGCCCCGGTAGCCGGCGGACCGCACGTACGCACCGGCAGCCCGCAGCGCGCGTCGGCGAGGCAGGCTCCGCCTGCCGGGAGCCGGGCCGGGGCTGCCCGGCTGGCCAGGCTCATACTGTCCGGGCTGCGCCTGCCGGCCGGCGCGCGGCGCCTGGTGCCCCTGCCTGTTCCGCAGTCGCTGAGCCAGCCGGCACTCTGGGCTGGCTCTTCGAACTCGCTCGACGTGCACCGGCTCTTCGGGCTGCCGCAGCCAATGGACCCTGCGCTGCTGGCGGTGTCCGTGCCGGCCGGCCTCAGCCGGTCCGGCAGCGGCGAAGGCAGCGGGCCCGGCGGCGCGGCATTCGCCGAGGTGAGCTACACGCCAAGGCGCGTACCCGCAGGTATCTATTCGGCTCAGCTGGTTCTCACCGCAGTGCCAGCTGCGTCAGGCGGTTCGCTGGTGCGCGCCGACGTTCAGGTGATCTGGTACCCGCCGCGCACGACGGCTGAGTACATCGACCCGGAGCGATACCACGCCGTGACGATCACCATCACGATCGTCAGCCCGCAGCAGCGCACGATTCGCAGGGTCGTGACGTCGCAGGCCGTCATCAGGCAGCTCGCCGGCGCGCTCGACCGGTCACCGGCCGACCCGGTGACGTCCTCAGGCTGCGCCATGATCTTCGCGACCTACCGGCTGGCGTTTGCGCTCTCCCCGCACGGCCCGGCCACCATGGTGGCGTCCGCCACCCGGTGGCCATGCGGGGGCGTGCGAGTCAGCGCCGCCGGCCGGATTCAGCCGCCGCTCGAGGACGCTGGCGCGGTGGTCGCGGCAGCTGACCGGCTGCTCGGCGTGACGCCGCGGCCCTGAGCCGGCCACCGGCCGGCGCACGGCGCCGTGACGCTCGGCCAGCCCGCCGAGCTCAGGTATCGATGTTCGGATTCTGGCCGGACAGCGGAATCAGCCGAGCCGGCGGGTCATCGATGACCACAGCCGAGCTGACGCTCAGGTCGGGCCGCGCATGGACGAGCTCGCCCTCGGCGAGCATGCGCCAGCCGTCCTCGCCGTCGAGTTCCTCCGAGGCAACCACGACGGACGGGACGGTTTGCAGCGCGGGCACGTGCACCGACGAGGTAGCGCTGCGGACGTGCAGGCCGGCTGGCGCCTCCGGGCGCCACCCGCGGCCAGCCGGGCGCTCGATGATGTGCAGGGCATGCTGGCCCGGGTAACGCAGCGCCCACAGCTCGCCCGGAGCCGTGACCACGGTGTTCAGTGCCGACACCGGCAGGTTAGCCGCGATCCACCGGGCCGCGGCCGCGATCCCCGCGGCGACGTCTCCGCCGTGTGCATCAGTCTGCTGGGTGATCAGCGCGAAGTACCGCTCCGAGTCGGTGTCGCCGAGCACGAGGCTGCGGTACTCGCCAAGCTGCTTATCCAGGTCCGGCAGCTCACCGAATCCGCCGTTGTGCGCCATGATGCGGCCGTGCATGGCGAAGGGATGTGTGTTCTGCACCGTCCTCGCGCCACTCGTCGCCCACCGCACGTGCGCGACAAAGGTCTCCGACTCTGCGTGCTGCGCCGCGTGGATGAACTCCTCGTCCCTGGACGCGGGCTCCGGCTGCTTGTCCAGGACCGGCCCTCCGGCAGAGTCAAAGAACCCGATGCCGCTGCCGTCCACGTTCCGGCGGCCCTGGACCTCCACCGAGTCAGGAGCATCCAGCAGCCAGAAGGTTGCCCCCACGCGGACGGCACCCGCGGTCAGCCCGAACAAGCGGCACATGCCGATCACTCTGCCCGCTGCGTCGCGACGGCGCCAGGCCGGCCTGGTTCGTTGTCCGCCTCACGCGCCTCACCGCCGACTTCACCCGGACCGAGTGACGGAACCGGGCCTGCCCCTCGCCCGGAGCGGGTGAACGTGGCTGCCGGCGGGGACCAGCGCGTTCCCGCATGGCTGTCCTGGTTGCCGACGGGAATGCTCCGGGTGGTCGACAAACAGGTGCGATCAGGAGAACCACTGCCCAGCCGGGTCATCCGGCGACGAAAGGGGGGTTGTTCCAGTGATTCGCAAGGGCCTCGTGATCATGGCGGCCGCCAGCCTGGCGATCCTCGCCATCAGCACACTGACAGCCGGCCGCGCCAGCACCGGCCTGGCGGCACTGGTACTCAAGCGGCAGCCACCCCCGCCCGCGGCGAAACCGGGCATTATCGGCGCCGGACTGAACATCAGGCTGACCCCGGCCCAGGCGACAGTCGCGGCCCGGCACTGCTCCGCCTGGGCCAGCAAGGCCGGCTTCGCCAACAACGGCCCGGGCGGCAACCTTGCCGTTGCCGTGGCCATCGGCATGGCCGAGTCCGGCTGCGACCCCCGGGCCTGCTACGACGACACGACCGGCAGCGAGTGCAGTGCCTCGGCCGCCGCGGGCAGCAACGACTCGATCGACCGGGGCGTGTGGCAGATCAACAGCCACTACTGGAGGGACGTCACCAACCGGTGCGCCTTCAACGGGCTGTGCAATGCCCTCAGCTCCTACAACCAGGTTTCCGGGAACGGCACGAATTTCACGCCGTGGACGACGTACCTCGCCGGAACCTACAAGCGCTACCTGACAGCTGCCCAGGCCGCCGTGTCGGCACTCCGGGCCGGAACCGTGACCAGCGCTGACATCGGATGGTGCGCCTCTTACGGCAGCGATCGCCGCGGCACCGACGTGCGCGTGGCCCACTGCGGCATCGGCGACATCAGGGCCCAGTGGTGGACCATCACCTCTGGCGGCTGGCTGCGCACCACGGGCGGGCTGTGCCTGAGCGCGGCATCGGGTGACTCGGTGACCGTGCAGCGGTGCGCGGGCCAGCTGCGGGAGCAATGGCAGGCGCGCTCCGGCTTCACGCTGTACAACAAGGGCGCCCGCAGGTGCCTGACCGGCCCCGGCGGGACTCTCGCCAGCGGTCAGGTGCTCAGGCTCAGCCCATGCCGCCAGCAGAAGACCGAAGCCTGGTACCTCCCGTAGGCGGGGCTCGACACGGGCGCGGCAATCCCGACAGAATGAAGCGGGTCACTTCGGCTCGTCCGTCGCTGCCTGATCCCGACGTCAGAGCCTCACTCAGCCTGGGAGTGCATCATGGCCAGCGGCGAACCTGCGGTCGACACCGACGTCCTTGTTGTCGGGTCCGGGCCCGGCGGCGCCGGAGCCGCGCTCTTCCTGGCCACCTACGGCACCCGCACCCTCGTCGTTACCAAGTACGGGCAGCTGTCCGACACGCCGCGGGCGCACATCACCAACCAGCGCACCATGGAGACTCTGCGGGACATGGGCCTGGAGCAGCGGCTGATGCGCGAGGCCACGCCGTGGGAGTACATGGGCAATACGACCTTCTGCACCAGCCTGGTCGGCGACGAGCTGGGCCGGATCCCGTCCTGGGGCACCGACACCAGGCGGCACGCCGACTACGAGCTGCAGAGCCCGTGCACGATGCTGGACGCGCCCCAGACCATCACCGAGCCGGTGATGATGCAGGCCGCCCAGGCCCGCGGCGCCAAGGTGCGCTTCGACACCGAGTATCTCTCCCACGTGCAGGACGAGTCAGGCGTGACCACCGAGGTCAGGGACCGGCTGACCGGCGCGGTCTACGCGATCCGGTCGAAGTATCTCGTCGGCGCGGACGGAGCTCGCAGCGCCGTCGCGGCTGATCTCGGGCTGCCCTTCGAGGGCCCCGGCGCCGTCGGGGGCGCGCTGCACATCATCTTCGAGGCCGACCTGAGCCGCTTCGTCGCGCACCGCCCGTCCGTCCTGTACTGGATGCTGCAGCCGGGCGCCGAGAAGGAGGGTGTCGGGCTCGGCGTGCTGCGGATGATCAAGCCGTGGCATGAGTGGATGCTGATGTGGGGCTACGAGGCTGCGGCCGGCCCGCCCGAGATTACCGACGAGTTCGCGCGTGAGCTGGCCGTGCAGCTGGTCGGAACCGACGACTTCGAGATGCGCGTTACCTCCCGGCTGCCCTGGACGGTCAACCACCACTTCGCGACCACGATCGCCAGCGGTCGGGTTTTCTGCGTCGGCGACGCCGTTCACCGCCACCCGCCGACCAACGGCCTGGGATCGAACACCTCCATTCAGGACTCGTACAACCTGGCCTGGAAGCTGCACTCCGTCCTCCGGGGCTGGGCGGCGCCGTCGCTGCTGGAGACGTACAACGCCGAGCGGGCTCCGGTCGCCCGCCAGATCGTCGAGCGGGCCAACCAGAGCATCGCGGACACCGGGCGGATCGTCGCGGCCCTGGACGTCGACGACACCTCGGACGTCGCCAAGCTGAACCGGCAGCTGGCGCTCCGGGTAGCCCCCGGCCCCGAGGGCGAGAAGATAAGGGAGAACCTCCGCGAGGCCATCGCCTACAAGGCCTACGAGTTCGACGCACACGGGGTGGAGCACAACCACCGCTACGCCTCGTCGGCCGTCGTCCCGGACGGCACCGCCATGCCGGCCTTCACCCGGGACCCCGAGCTCTACGCCCAGCCCACGACCTGGCCCGGCGCTAAGCTCCCGCACACCTGGGTGACTCGCGCGGGCCACCGCGTGTCGACGCTGGACCTGGCGGGGCACGGCGCCTTCAGCATCTGGACCGGGATCGGCGGCCGGGACTGGCTCGACGCCGCAGCCGCCTTCTCCGGCCGGACCGGCCTGCCGATTACCGGCGTCTCGATCGGCCCCCTCGAGCCCATCGAGGACCCCTACGGCACCTGGGCCGAGCTGCGCGAGATCTCTGACGGCGGCGTCCTGCTGGTCCGTCCCGATCTGTACGTGGCCGCTCGCCACGCCAGCGCCCCCGACTCCCCCGAAGCCGCCGCTGCGTGGCTTGCCCGCACCCTCGCCTCCGTTCTCGGCACCGCCGCTCCGGACTAGCAGGCGCGCGGCAGCCGCAGGACGTGGCTGGCGCCGTCATCCAGGCACGTGAGCGAGGACAGGACCAGGTCGGCCTCGCGGTAGCGCGCATCCGCGGCCAGGAGCGGGTCCGGGATGGCGAGGCAGCGCATTCCGGCCGCCTTGGCTGCCCGTACCCCGTTCGGGGAGTCCTCGATGGCAAGGCATCTCGCCGGGCTCTCGCCCAGCCCGCGCGCCGCGGCGAGATAGACGTCGGGAGCCGGCTTGCCGGCGGCCTCATCGATGCCGAGCAGCGCACCTCGATGTCGTCCAGCCCGAGCCGGCGCCCTGTCTACTGTGACGACGGCGCTACGGCCGGGTGGCTGGTTCGTCGCCTCGATCGTGCACCCGTGTCTGCCCGGCAGCGAGCGAGGGCCTGAGCAGCTGGCCGCCGGGAGAAGGGTACGAGCGCGAGGGGTTTTGGACCTCGCCCGACCACAGTCCCGAAGGCGTCCGGATCCGGGTGGGCGCGACGCACCGCAAGCTGTCCACCTTCCTGAACGCACTGCTTGACGCCGGGCTGGAAGCCGAGCGCTTCGTGGAACCGCCAGCTCCGGCTCCGACGTACCTGCTGTGGCGTGCCGCCGCTGCTGACAGCGTCGAGGCCGACTGCCCGGCTGCCTCGCGCCAGCCCGATGCTGGGGCATCAGGTGCCTCACCGCAGCTCAGGTTGAAGCGCGGACAGGTCGGCCGTCGTGGATCGAGCACGCAGGTGGGCCGTGACCGAGGCGACCAGCGCACCGCCGGCCAGTCCGGCCAGCATGCCCAGGATCATCATCTCGCCCAGGATCGGGGAGAACGCTGCTGCCGCCAGCCCCCCGATGGTTCCGGCTATGGCGCCTGCCTGTGCGCCCTCACGGGTCCGCGCGGCGCGTAGTTCATCGGGACTTACGGCCTCGGGCACAAGCCGCGCGGCCACCGCCCCCGCGCAACCTCCGCTCACCGCTGCGACCAGAGCCACGATGAACATGGCGCTGAAGAGATTGCCGAGAACAAACGGCAGCGCACAGGCGGCAACGGCCGTCGGCAGGCTGGCGATAAGCCCGACGGTCCACGAGGCCGCCGTTACCGGCGACCGGCGCGAGGTTGCGGCGAAGATCAGAGCTGCGACGCCCACCGCGAAGGCCTGCATCGGCACTAGGACGAATGCGGCGAAGACGCCGGCCACGACGAGCATCCAGTAGCCGCCGGGCTCGCTCTGCGGCCGCCTGGCCCTGAGCACCAGAGGGACGGCGAATGCGCCGATAAGGACGGCCAGGCCTGCTGCTTCCCGCAGCCAGCTGACTTTGCCCGAGCCGATGATCCCGTTGATTCCGCCATGGCGGTCCGCGCGCACTACCCCCAGGCCCATGGCGCAGATGGCGGCGCAGCCGCCGATCCGAACGAGCCGGGCCACGCCACTGTCAGCGACCGGGCCGAACAAGCTGCGGCCACGCGCGACCCAGGGCAGCGCTGCAAGCGCTCCCGCTCCCACCAGGACCCGAACGCGGTCTGTGACGCTTTCCGGGTCCGCCGGACCCGCTGCCCGCCAGCTCAGCCAGACCACCCACGCTGCGGCGGCTGCTATTCCTGCTATCCCGACCCAGTACCCGATCCTGCGAGCCATTCCGCTCTCCTTCGCTATTAGCCAGAATCCGCCCGCCAGCCAGACCAGGCGCGGCCCTCCGGCCGGGATCTGGTCAGTTTCTGCCTGAAGGGCCTCGGCCCAGGGCCGCTTGTCCGCAGGCAGCAACCGCGCCGCTTCGGCCAGGGTCCGGGTCAGCGCGGAGGCCAGCCGTGCTGTCATGAGCTCTCACCGGCCAGCCTGCGCACCGCCGCTCGCGCGGGAGCCGGGGCTGCTCCGGGCTGTGCCGCGAGGGCCGCCGATGCCGCTGCCATCCCGTGGTCCGTGAGCCGGTACAGGTGGCGCCTCGGCCGCCCGGCGGGCTGTTCTTCCTCCCAGCGCGCGTCGACCAGTTCCCGGTCGGCCAGCCGCACCAGAATCGGGTACAAAGACCCCGACTTGAGCCCGGTCTCGCTGGCCAGGTCGTAGCCATGCCGCCAGCGAGACGGCTCAGCGACAAGAGCCCGCAGCACGACCAGGGTCTGAGCTGAAAACTTCACGCGTGGCGCCATGCGCAGAACTCTACCTAGGTAGAGTGGGTCTGAGAGCGCATATGCTCGAAAATGACCTGACTCAGCTTGCATGACACGCAGATATGCTCCCGCGATACGCAAAGTCGTCCCTGCAAGCCGCTAGCGATCGAATTCGCTGGCTGTTCCGGTCTGGCCCTTCAGCGCCGGTCACCGTCCGGCCCCGCTGTCCCCAATGTCGGCAGCCCGCCGCTCAGAGCGCGGGGGTCTTCGCATTTGCAGCTGGCCGTCGCCGTCAGATGGGAACGGCTCCTGCCCGCAGCAGCCGTCCGCCGGCCGGAAGCGCCTGATTACCTGGGACAGAGCTTGTGAATCGCCAGAGGCAGTCCCGGAGCGCAGGCGTCGCCGAGGACGTCGTCGGGATGGCGTCGGGATGGCGGGATTCGAACCCGCGGCCTCCTGCTCCCAAATCAGCTCCACGGAGCCGCCAGACGTAGCGCACCATCGCCCGATGTGCCGCTGACCTGCATCAATGCTAGCTAGACGTTGCCGGATGTCGCCTGGTGTCTGTTCTTGTTGGCTCCGCTTTGGCTCCCACCTGATGTCCCGTTGAAGGCACAGGAAGGAGCCGCCGCACTGATCGGATGGCGAGCGAGTAGCGCCAATGCCGGCGGCCGACGCCCGGTCAGGCTACCTTCCAGGTTCGGTCTCCAAGCCGAGCGACGACGTCGATGGTCCCGCCGAGTGCGCTGACGTAGGCGCGCACGATGTCGATGCCGGATATCTCGCCGTGCTCGATTTTGGAAATCCGGGCCTGGGACACGCCGAGCGCATCTGCCAGTTCGGTCTGCGTCACGCCGGCCGAGGCGCGCATCTCAGCCAGCTGATGGCCGCGCACGTATGCTTCCCGGTGCTCACGAGCTGCTGCCTTGTCGGCGGCCTGCTCTTCGCCGGTCCGCGGGTCAAGCTCACTGGCCTTGGCCTTGACGTCATTCCACTTGGAGTAGCTAGCGCCCATCGTCTCTCTTCCCCTCCTCTACTTGCAGCTCGCGCAAGTGCCGCGTGAATCGTTCATCCGCCACCGGGATAGCCTCGCGGTACCACCCTTCCCAGTTACCTGACTTGTCCCCGGCGACTAAGAAGATCGCCTCGCGCCTGGGGTCGAATGCGAATAGCAGTCGTATCTCGGTCGTTCCGGACGACGGCGGCCGCAGCTCCTTCATGTTGTGGTAGCGGCTGCCCTTAACCCGGTCGGCCAGTGGCCGCCGCAGGGCCGGGCCTTCTGCGGCGAGCTGGTCAATGGCATCCTCGATGAGGTCGGCAGTCACCGGGTCGCTCTTGCAGAGCGCGAGGTACCAGGCCTCGACCTCGGGGTGGAGGCTTACTTCCCAAGCCATGTTCCGATTATAACCTATCGGTCATGTCCGGGTCAGGCGAGTTATGGGGGGCGACGTGACTGGAACTCGGCTGACCGCTGAGGAAGACTGGCGCTTGGCGTCGGGGCGATCCGCCGGGGGTCCGGGAAGCCGAGGCTGGTGTATCCGGGCGCGCGGCCGGCCAGCGCCGCGGCGAGCACGCCGGTGCCGGCGTCGTGATAGTCGTGGACTTCCGCGGTCCCCTTCCCTGGGTAGGGGCGTAGGATGCGCCCGGCGTACTGGACTAGCCGTCCTTTCCATCTGACCGGGGAGGCGAGGAACAGGGTGTCGAGTACGGGGCAGTCGAAGCCCTCGCCGGCGTATGGCCCCGTGGCCACCACTAGCAGCGGAGGTCCGGCCGGCTGTGGCTGGAGGCGTGCCAGCGCAGACGAGCGGCTCTTGGCGCCCATGCCGCCACGTAGCACGACTGGGTCATAACCCGCCACCCGCAGGCTCTCTGCGAGTTTCTGCAGGTGTGCGATCCACAAGGTGAGGACCATGCAGTGGCGGCCTCGGTCAAGGGCAGCTGACACATCGGCGATTACCTGGCGGATGCGGTCCTCATCGGCTGCCAGGTCGCGGTAGATCGCGGCCATCCCGCCTGGCGCTTGCGGGTCGGCGTCGCCGGCGTAGCGGTAGTCGGTCGGGTGCACGTGCAACACCGGAACCGGGGGGCTGGTACTGCCTGCCGCGCCAACGCCGGGCAGGACGAGCTCCTGCCGACTCAGGTCATGGTCTCGCGCGCGAGGCGGGGTGATGGTGTGCCGTGTCTGTCCCACTTGCCAGGTGATGAGGTCGTCGAGCTTGTCACGCCGGTACGGGGTGGCGGTGAGACCGAGCCATCGGCGCGCCGGGATTTGCCTGACCGCATCCTCGAACGCTGCGGCCGGGACGTGGTGGCACTCGTCGGCAACCACCAGCCCGTAACCTGCGGTCAGCTCGGCGACATCGGCACGCCTGGCCAGCGTCTGCAGCGTGACGATGTCGACTGTCCCGCGCAGCTTGGCCCGCCCGCCGCCGAGCTGGCCCGGCTTGATGCCGAGGAACTCGTCCACACGGACCCGCCACTGGTCGGCCAGTGCCTTGCGGTCGACGAGGATGAGCGTCGACGTGGTGTGCGCCGCGATCACTGCGCAGGCGACGACCGTCTTGCCCGACCCTGGCGGCGCGACCAGGACACCTTGTTCGTGACTGGCCAGGTCGGTGACGGCCTCGCGCTGCAGGACGGTCAGATTGCCGGCGAACGTGAACTTCTGCGAGGTCCCTGCCGAACGCTCGTCGGTGATTTCCAGGCTGCTGCCTGCCTCCTCGACCAGCGCCGCGACGGTGCCGAGAAGGCCACGAGGCAGGATGAGGCCGCCGTCGATGGTCTCATCGAAGCTGTGGAGGAACCGGGGCACGTTCCAAGTGGAGGCGCGCAAGCGCTGCCGTTCGTAGAACAACGGATTATGCATCGAGGCAGCGTGCCGCAGTGTCGCGGCCAGGCCTGGTGTCAGCTCGTTTTGCTCCAGCCGGATCCCGGCTCCGAGCCTCACGCGGATGACCGGAACGGCGGCGGGCCGCGTCGCCGAAGACACCGCCGCGGCCAGCCGCTTCACCTCCGATCCCACCAGCAGGCGGCCGGCCTTCTCGGCGGCCCGCGTGACCTCACGTGGACTCATCCGACTCAATGTCGACAGGAAAGCCCACTGGTCCTGATACGGCTCCAGCGACCCTGGGTCCAGGAACACAGTCCGGCCATCATCGCGGGCCGGCTTGTATAGCGGAGCGGCAATCAGGTTGCCGACTCCGCCGGCCGGGAGCAGATCCTGGGATGGGAACAGCCGGTCATAGCTGGCCAGTTTCATCCGCCCGCGCAGCGCCATCGCCTCCCGCAGGAAACCGGTGCCCAGGCGCCGTGCCGTTTCCGCCGGGATCGGCGCGGTGAAGAACACCCACGCATGAGCGCCGACGCCCGACCGCGATACCTCGAGCGCTGCTGGCACTCCCATCGCCCTCGCGCCTTTCAGGTACATCAGGGCATCGATCATCGCGTCGGGCCCGTCAAAGTCAGCTGCCAGCCACCAGCACCGGTCCCCGTCCAGCAGTGGGTACAGGCCGATGTGCATCTTTCCGGACAGATGCGCAGCCAGCACTTCGGCCGTCAGCGGCAGGTAGTCCCGTTCGCCATGCGGGACGCCCTTGCGGAACCCGCCCCGCATGGCGGGGACCCAGCCCACCCTGCCGGTGCGGCGATTGTCGTACCGGACCGCGTAGACATCAGTTCGCGCGGCAAACAGGGCGCCGAAGAACGCCACCTTCTCCTCCGGCGGTGAGTTAGCGTGCACCGGGCCAGGCGGCACCTCGAAGAACCCCGCCTGGGCGGGCCCCGGTGGCGCGGCTTCCCTGGCGGTCAGCTCGAGCAGCCGAAGCAGACGCGCGTTCTCAGCCCGCAGCCGCCGCAGCTCGGCAGCCACCGCAACGGGCAACTCGCCACCGCTGCGGTCGAGAATCTCGCTCACGTTATTACGTTACGTGCCTGACCTGGCCGGCAGCGGCCGCCGGAGCCCGGCGGGCGCAGATGTTTGACGGCCCGT
>Ga0302324_100024003_pt1 | contig 11774 bp, 11 predicted proteins | sample Palsa_T0_1_FD_201949 | JGI IMG/M metagenome (GOLD analysis project Ga0302324, IMG submission 201949) | Peat permafrost microbial communities from Stordalen Mire near Abisko, Sweden - Palsa_T0_1 | ecosystem: Environmental > Terrestrial > Soil > Palsa > Peat permafrost | place: Sweden: Abisko... | reverse complement strand
GATCATGAAGAGCTCCTGTACCGCTTTTTTTGGGACGTTTCCCGTTCTGGCAGCAGCATAAGGGTTCCCGCTGTACCGGGAAACCATCCAGAACACCGGCCGCTGATGACGCTCAGCCCGTGCCGGCGCCGACGATCTCGTCGGCGACCACCGTGAAGCTCACCAGCTCGGCCGGGCCGAAGGTGCTGCTGATCGCGACGTCGGCGGCATCGCGGCCGCGCGCGATCAGCACCCGGCCGATCCGCGGCGCGTTGTTGCGCGGGTCGAACACGTGCCACGCGCCGCCGAGATAGACTTCCATCCAGCCGGCGAAATCCATCACCCCAAAAGGCGGCGGGATGCCGATGTCGGGCAGATAACCGGTGCAATAGCGCGCCGGGATGTTCATGCAGCGGCAGAACGCGACGGCGAGATGCGCGAAGTCGCGACACACGCCGGTGCGCTCGCTGAACGCGTCGAAGGCGGTCTTGGTCGGACGCGCATGCTCGTAGCCGAAGGCGATGTGGCCATGGACGAAGTCGCAGATCGCCTGGACTCGACCCCAGCCGGTCGGCGCGCCGCCGAACAGGTCCCACGCCGTCTGGGACAGCCGGTCGGTCTCGCAATACCGGCTGCCCAGGAGAAACAGCAGGGTCTCCTCGGGCAGATCCTGGACCGCGTGCTGCCACGCCGTGGCGACCACCGGGTCGGGTGATCCGCTGTCGCGGACGACGGCGCTGCTCGACAGGCGGATCCGCCCCTTGGGCGCCACGATCCGGGTGCACCAATTGCCGAAGCTGTCGCGATAGCCGGCGACCGGCACCATGGGATCGGTTCGCAGATGGTCGGGAAAGATGATTTGGGACGCCCGCGTATAATGGACGTTCAAGGTCAATATCATGGGCGTCGGCTGGGGACAGTCGTAGATCAGCTCGTAGCCAAGTTGGATCTGCATCATGGGCCTCTGGTGCCCTCCTCGATACAGAACGCTCCACGATCCGTTTGGGATGGGCCGGCGACTAAATCAAATGGTGGGCCGATTCACCCAACGCTTGGGCACCAGGCGTTGGGATCGGACCACTAGACCGGGCGCGTCCCGTCGACCACGCTGACGGCGACCTCCATGCCGAGGAAGGCGGAGGCGTAGCCGATGAAGCTGCCCCACAGCGGCAGGGCCTGCGCCGGATCCCACGCCACCGCGACGCGAATCAGATTGCGGTTGCCGATGATGCTGTTGGTCGGATCGAAATCGACCCACCCGGCGCCCGGCAGGTAGACCTGCAGCCAGGCGTGGGTCGCGCCGCCGCCGCGCGTGCCCGAGGGCTCGGCGGCGGGCGCGAGATCGGGCACGAAGATGTAGCCGCTGACGAAGCGCGCCGCGAGCCCGAGGGCGCGCGCGCCGTCGATCATCAGCAGGGCGAAATCGCGACAGGAGCCGCTGCCGCGCCGCAAGGTTTCGCTCGGCGTCTGCACGCCGCGCTCGATGCGGCGGATATAGGTGAGCTGCTCGCGGATGCCGACCGTCATCGCGCGCAGCAACGCCAGCGTATCGGTCGAGGCGGCATGCGCCAGGAAGCCGGTCGCCCAGCGATCGATATCGGCGGCGGGCGCTTGGCGCCGCAGCGCCGGCGCGAGGTCGGGCAGGTCTTCGGGCGCATAGACGAACGGGTAGCGCGCCGCCTCGGGCTCGAGCGCGTAGTCGGGCAGATCGGTCTCGATATGCTCGAGCGTGACGGTGCTGTCGAACCGCAGCTCGGTGGTGCGCCCGGAGAACGTCGCGACGGCGACCGAATTGTCGAACACGTCATGCACCCAGCGCAGCTGGGCCGGCTGCGGCGCGATGTCGAGCCGCGCTTCGATCAGGCGGAGATCGTGGCTCTCGCGCGGCCGGAACATCATGCGATGCTCGCCCAGCGCGACCGCTTCGGAATAGCGGTAGGTGGTGACATGCCGGACGGTGAGGCGGTTCATGGCGAATCCGAATCCCGCGGAGAATTTTGCGGATTGTCCCTTCACCATAGGCGCTATAACGGCGTCACGATACCTCCGGAAAGACCGCGAATCGACGATGGCTGTGTTTTTCACCAGCGACACCCATTTCGGCCATGCCGGCACGCTCGGCCTGTTCGGCCGGCCGTTCGCCTCGGTGCGCGCCATGGACGACGCGCTGGTGGCACGCTGGAACGCAACGGGCGGCGCCGACGACGAGGTCTGGCTGCTCGGCGACTTCGCGCTCGGGCCCGGGCTCACGCGCGCGGCGACGCTGCTCGACGCGCTGGCCGGGCGCAAGCATCTGGTCGCCGGCAACAACGACCCGCCCGCGGTGCGCGGGCTCGCCGGCTGGGCATCGGTCGCCGACTATGCCGAGCTCGAGATCGACGGCAGCGCGCTGGTGCTGTGCCACTATCCGTTCCGCTCCTGGAACGGCATGGCGAAGGGCGCGCTCAATCTGCACGGCCACAGCCACGGGCGCATGACGCCGCTGACCCGCCAGATCGACGTCGGAGTCGATTGCTGGGACTTCGCGCCAGTCGCGCTGGCGCGGCTGCGCGAGGCGGCGCGGCGGCCGAAGCGGGCTGCCGATTCGCCCGGCCGGCGCGCGGCTGCGCGGCCGGCCCGCTAGGCAGGCCGCCGATTCGCGCTGCCGAGTTGGTGCGCCGGACGAAGCTGCATAGAATCGGCGCGGTTCACCGGGCGCCCCACAGGATTTCATGCTCGACCTGATGAGCTTCGCCGTGCTGCCCGGCCTGCTGGTCGCGGCGGGCGCGTTGCTGGCGCGCTATGGCGGCGCGATCTTCATCCAGCTGGCGCCGCTGGCGCCCTATCTCGCGACCGTGTTGGCGGCCGCGATCGCCGGGCGCTTCCGCCAGACCAAGCTGGTGCTGAGCTGCGCCGCGCTGCTGCTCGGCTACAGCCTGCTGGTGCTGCCGGGCGCGCTCGGCGGCGACGGCTATCGCGCCGCCGCGCTCTATCTGCCGGTCGCGCTGGGCGCGTTGGCGGCGGCGCGCGAGCGCGGCCTGCTCAACCAGAGCGGGCTGATCCGGCTGGCCGCGCTGACCGCGCCGGCGATCCTGATCACCGCGCTGGTCGCCGGCCATAACGGGCTGCCGACCATCCCGCTGCTGTCGCTGACGCCGCGGCTCGGTACCACACCGGTGCCGCTGCTGGCCGCGCTCGCCGCCGCCGCCGCGCTCGGCACCATGCTGGTCCAGCTGGCGCGCCGGCGCACGCCGATCGAGGCCGGCCAGGCCGGCGCGCTGGTCGCCGCCATGCTGGCGGTCTATTTCGCCGCCGACCGCACCGCGCTCGCCACCCTGATCGCCACCGCTTCGGTGATCCTGGCGGTCGCGGTGATCCAGAACGGCTACCGGGTGGCCTTCCACGACGAGCTGACCGGCCTGCCCGGGCGGCGCGCGCTGCGCGCGCTCGAGGCGACGCTCGGCGACGACTATGTGATCGCCATGCTCGACGTCGATCACTTCAAGAAATTCAACGACACCTACGGCCACGATATCGGCGACCAGGTGCTGTGCCGAGTCGCCTCGATCGTCGGCAAGGTGGCCGGCGGCGGCCAGCCGTTCCGCTATGGCGGCGAGGAGTTCACCGTGGTGTTCCCCGGCCGCACCGTCGAGCAGGCGCTGCCGCATCTCGAGGCGGTGCGCCACGCGATGGCGACCACGCCGTTCGAGATCCGCGGCCCCGACCGCCCGCCGGACAAGCCCGAAGACGGCAAGCCCGACAGCGGCAAGCTGGCCGGCGGCAAGCACGCCAGCAAACCGGGCGGCCGCAAGACCAAGCCGGCGGCGCCACCGCCGCCACCGCCACCGCCACCGGTGGCGCCGGGCGCGCGCAAGCTGGTCAACATCACGATCAGCATCGGCGCCGCCGCCCGGACAGCGGAGCAGCCGACACCCGAAACCGTCATGAAGGCGGCCGACCTGGCGCTCTACCGCGCCAAGGAGCAGGGCCGCAACAGGGTCAGCACGTAGCGCCGCGTCACGATGCCGGGCGCGGCGGCTCGGCGGCCGGCCACAGCCGGTCGACGAAGGCGGCCCACCAGCGCCGGGCGCGCAGCATGAGGCCGGGCGCCGGCGCGGCGGTCGCGGTGCAGCGCACCAGCAGCTTGTCGGGATTGGCGGTCACGGTGAGCGCGGTGTCGCGCCGCTCGGCGGCCGCGACCCATTTGACGTGGTCGTCGTCGACCCCGAACAGCCGCCACGAGGCGACGAGCGTGCCGTCGGCGGCCACGCGCTCGACCTTGAGGGCTTCGCCATCCTCCGTGTAGCGCACCGCGCCGCTGTCGATCACGCGGCCGTCGAGCAGGATGCGCATCTGCTCCGGCGCCCATTCCAGCACGTACTGCTCCTGCTCGCAGTAGGCCGGATCGCGCTCGGTCCAGCGACCCATGAGCTGCTCGCGCGCCAACGGCGGCAGTGGCGGCGCGACGGCCGGCGGGGCGGCGACCTCGGGCGCCGGCAACGCCACGGTGTCGACCGCGGTGCGCGGGTGCGGCGCCAACGACTCGGCGGGCGACAGGGTGAAGGTCGTGATGCGCGAGCGGTCGGCCGCCTGGACGCCGAGGGCCGCGCCCAGGCCGAGCGCGATCGTGGCCATGACACAAACAACAATCCGCATGCGCGCAAGCCCACAAGTCGCCGCACGGCCGTATCGCGTGATACGCGACGTCCCGCGCATCCCTCCCCGGGCTTGGCGACGCGTCGGACGGTACCGCTACTCGGCGGCGGCCAGCAGCAGCGGCGCCGCGGTGGTCCGCCGGACCTCGCGCTCGCCATGGGTTTGGAGCAGCTCGAGCAGGCGCTTGCGCATCTCGAGCCCGGGCCGGTCGGACGGCATGTGGCTCTCCTCGCGGGCCGACAGGTCGAGCGGCACGTCGTAGTCGGTCGATTCGAGCATCGCCTTGTCCTCGAAGGTGACCTGGCGGTCGAACGCGATCACGCCGGCGGCCGACGCATCCGCCTCGCTGTCGTTGCGGAACACGAACTGGTTGATGATCGAGCTGCGATCGTCGATCGGCGCCGTCAGGGTGATGATGATGTGGATCAGCCCGCTCGGATAGGTGATCTTCATCTTGCGCGACAGCGGCATGAACCAGGTCTTCTCGTTGTTCCGCACCGTGCGGTCGCCGCCGTCCTTCAGGTTGGATTTCTGCAACTCTGGATTCTTCACCGGCACGACCGAGCGCATGATGAAGCCCCAGGGCTCGTCCTCGAGGGTCAGCGGCGCCGGCTCGGGCTCCTCGTTGATGCCGAAGCTGGCGGCGTGCACGTAGGAGAAATGCGCGTTGTCGAAGCTGTTCTCCATGACGCGCAGGCCGGCGGCATGCCAGGTCTCATAGAACTCGTGGATCTGGCGGAAGCTCGGATCGGCCGCCTCGGGGATCTCGGGAATCCCGGTCAGCGGCTCGCCCAGGCAGACCCAGACATAGCCGTAGCGCTCGGCGCAGTGGAACGCCGGCACCGAGACCTTGACGGGCCGGCTCTGATCCTTCGCTTGCGGGATGCGCAGGCACTGTCCGGCGCGGTCGTAGGTCCAGCCGTGATAGCCGCACTGGATCGCACCGCCGGGCGCAACCGTGCCGCGGCTCAGCTGCGCGGTGCGGTGGCAGCAGCGATCCTGCACCGCCGCCGGCTTGCCGTCGCCGTCGAGCCAGAGCGCCAGCCGCTCGCCGAGCAGGGTGACGGGCTTCGGCCCGGCCGCGAGCTCGCCGATCGGCATCACGGCATACCAGAAGCGGCGCAGCACCGGTTGCTGGGTCACCAACATGTCAAGCCCTCCGCGCTCATCCAAGGGCCATAGAGACGGCAATTTCCGTGCCCGGCGCAAGCCCCAAAACGGGCCGAAAATCGCGCTGCATCAGGAGTTTGTGCCCAAAAATTGAGCCGCCTGCGTCTGAGGCGCGCAGCCGCTCCGTCTCTAGCCGCGCATCGCGCGCCATGGCTTGCCGCTTGCTTTGCGTGGCCGTCGCACCGCTTCGAGGTCACCGCCATGCCGCCCGCAAGCCTGCTGTCCCGCCTCGCCGTTCCGGCGGCCCTGGCCGCCAGCCTCGCGCTGGCACCGCAGGCCGGCCGGGCCCAGGCGCTGACCGACGTCAAGTTCACGCTCGATTGGGCGCTGCAGGGCAATTACGCGATGTGGTCGCTGGCGATCGACAACGGCTATTTCGCGCGCGAGGGGCTGAAGGTCACGATGGATCGCGGCTTCGGCTCGGGCGACACGGTCGTCAAGGTCGCGGCGGGCGCCTACGACATCGGCTTCGCCGACACCAACGCGCTGGTCAAGTTCGACGCCGACAATCCGGACAAGCCGGTCATCAGCTTCATGCAGATCTACGACAACACGCTGTCCGCGATCGTCGCGCTCAAGTCGAAACACATCACGACGCCGCAGGACCTGGTCGGCAAGACCCTGGGGGCGCCCGACGGCGAGGGCAGCCGGCTGTTGTTCCCCGCCTTCGCGCGCGCCAACAAGCTCGACACCTCCACCATCAAGTGGATCTCGGTGACGCCGCAGATGCGCGAGACGCTCCTGATGCAGGGCCAGCTCGACGCCATCACGGGCTTCATCTCGACCGCCGTCATCAATCTCAAGGCGGCCGGCATCGCCGCCGACGACATCGTCACCATGCCGTACGCCGAATACGGGCTCGATCTCTACGGCAACGGCCTGATCGCGACGGCGGCCTATGAAGCGAAGAATCCGAAAGTGCTGGCCGGGTTCGTGCGCGCGACCCTGGCCGGGCTGCGCGACATGCTGCGCGATCCCAAGGCCGCGATGGTGTCGCTCAAGAAACGCGATCCGCTGCTCAACGACGCGGTCGAGCTCGAGCGGCTGCAGCTGATCCTCGACCGCGCCATGCTGACGCCGTTCGTCAAGGCGAACGGCTTCGGCAGCGTGGTGCCCGAGCGCATGGCGCGCGCGATCACGGTCAACGCCGAGGCGTTCGGCGTCGCCAACCCGCCCAAGCCCGAAATGATCTACACCACCAAATTCCTGCCGCCCCAATCCGAGCGCATGCCGTAGCAAAGCCCTCTCCCAGCGGGAGAGGGCGGCGCGCGCTATGCGGTGACGGAAAGCGCGCGCGCTGTCAGGGCGCGCGCGGGTGAGGGGCAGCGGCCGAGGTGTTTCCCGACAACCGCCCAACGCGCCAGGCTTCCCCTCACCCCGACCCTCTCCCGATGGGAGAGTGAGAAGGAGATTATTGCTTCAGGTAGTCGTGCAGGACCGTGCCGTAGGGCAGGGTGATGTCGGCGATGAAGTGGCGGCCGCCGACGATCTTCTTGATCGGCAGGTCGGCCACCGGCGCGTTGGCGTGCGGGATCAGGTGCAGGCGCGCCGGGCCGACCCACGAGCCCTTCAGGGTGATCTCCTTCCGGTCGAAGGCGAAGGTGACCAGCTGGGCGATCGCCGGCTTGCCATCGGGCCCGGGCATCAGCTTGAGGCAAACCTGGGGCGTCGTCATCGAGGCCAGCGTCTTCTCGGGCTCGCGCGCCAGCGACTCGTGCTTGTAGCCCATGGTCCCCATGGCGACTAGCTGGCCGCTGTAATGCAGGGTGCCGGTCAGCGTGTCGCTCGCGACCTTCATGACCGGATAGGCGAACTTCTTGGGGAAGCCCCAGATCTCGCGACCGGCCGCGATCGGCGCCTCGTCGTCGAGATACATCTGCGCGACGTAGCTGACGCCCTTGCCCTGATAGGTGCACGGGATCACGACACCGCTCTCGGTGTAGTCGCCGAAGCCCGAGGAGTCCGGCATCTTGATCCACTCGTAGGCGACCAAGTTCTCCTTGGCGGGCTCGAGCGGCTCGGGCACCGCGGCGCGTATCGCATCCGGGTCGCTCTCGTACAGCACCACGAAATACTCGCGGTTGATGAAGCGGAACGGCCCGTGCGGGAAGCTCGGGCTCGCCGCCGGCATCGACGGCAGCCCCAGGATCTGCTCTCGGTTCACAGGCACCTCCTCGGGGAAAGGGACGTCAGGCGATTTGGACCCAAAGATGGCCCAAAATCCGGCGCGGCGAAACTACAAACCAGCCGTGCGGCGATTTCGCCGATTCAGGCCAATTTTCCGACATATTTCTCGAGCAAAGCCCAGGCCTCGGCACCGAATTTCTCCTGCCATTGGGCATAGAACCCGGCTTTCTGGAGGCGCTCGCGGAACGGCCCGGGATCGGGTGCCGTGAAGCTCATGCCGTGCGCCTCGAGCGCCTGCTCGAGCGAGGCATCGAGCGCGGCGATGTCGGCGCGGTCGGCCTCGGCGGCGGCGTTGAGCTCGCGCGCGACCACCGCCCGGAGGCGGTGTAGAACTGGATGGCGCCCGAGCGCACCTGCGAGAGCATGTCGCTGTCGGTGCCGAGCTGGCCATTGGGAAAGATCTGCAGATCGAACCGTCCGCCGGTCGCCTGGCGGATGCGCTCGGCGGCCTCGCTCGCGCGGACGTTGAGTGGATAGGTCGCCGGCACGTTGTTGCCGCAGCGGTAGGTGAACTCGGCGGCGCCGCCGCGGCGCGCGATCAGGCCGACGCCGAGCGCGCCCGCCCCCGCAGCGAGAACCCGCCGTCGCGTGATGCGCGTCATGCTGTCCGCCTCCCTGGCGCTCCCGGTCTTGTCGGCCGGATCGATCACGCCAACACTCTAGCGCGGTGACCGCTTCTCCAACATCGCCTTGTCCGATATCGTGACGTGATGCGCTGCGCCATCGGGTTGGGACCGTCGTGACCGGCGCCGCCAAGCATGTCGCGGTGCTGAGCGGCGGCTGGTCGGCCGAGCGCGAGGTCTCGCTGGTGAGCGGCGCCGCGGTCGCCGCCGCGCTCGCCGAAGCTGGCTATCGGGTCAGTGCGATCGATGTCGGGCGCGACGTCGCCGAGCGCCTGGCGGCGCTGCGCCCCGACATCGTGTTCAACGCGCTGCACGGGCGCGGCGGCGAGGACGGCTGCATCCAGGGCCTGCTCGAGCTGCTCGGCATTCCCTACACTCATTCGGGCGTGCGCGCCTCGGCGCTCGCCATGGACAAGCCGACCGCCAAGTTGCTGTTCGCCGCCGCCGGGCTGCGCTGCCCGGCCGGGCGGCTGGTCTCGCCGGCCGAGATCGCGGCCGGCCACGTCATGACGCCGCCTTACGTGATCAAGCCGCGCGACGAGGGCTCGACGGTCGGCGTCCGCATCGTGCGCGACGCCGACGAGCGGCCGTTCGGCAACCGGCCGTGGGAATTCGCCGGCGACGCGCTGGTCGAGGAATACATCCCCGGGCGCGAGCTCTCGGTCGCCGTGATGGGCGAGCGCGCGCTCGGCGTGGTCGAGATCACGCCGAAGACCGCGTTCTACGATTACGAGGCGAAATACAGCCCGGGCATGTCGAGCCACGCGATCCCGGCGCCGTTGCCCGAGGCGCTCACCGCGCTGTGCCTCGAGACCGCGCAGGCGGCGCATCGCGCGCTCGGCTGCCGCGGCGTGACGCGCGCCGACCTACGGCTGGACGATCGCCGCGGCGCCGCCGGGCTATTTCTGCTCGAGGTCAACACCCAGCCGGGCCTGACGCCGACCTCGCTGGTGCCGGAGCTCGCGGCGCATGCCGGCATCTCGTTCACCGAGCTGGTGTGCTGGATGGTCGAGCAGGCCACGCTGGATCCGTAGCGCAGCTCCATATCCACCGAGGCGCTCTCCGGCCGTCATGGCCGGCCTTGTGCCGGCCATCCACGCCTTTCCATCCGAAATGCTCGATCTGCTATTGATTCTTGTCAGCGCGAATTCGCTCTCGCGCGTCTGAACAACTACTGCGCGGCGGCGGCGCGGTGCTCGTCCTTGAAGCGCTCGGCTGCGGCGACCAGCGCGGCGCGCACGCCCGGCTCGAGCGCCGAATGGCCGGCGTCGGGCACCACGATGTAGCGCGCCTCCGGCCAGGCGCGCGCCAGATCGTCGGCGGTCACGATCGGGCACACCATGTCGTAGCGGCCTTGCACGATGGTCGCGGCGTGGCGGCGCAGCCGGCTGATATTGTCGAGCAGCGCGTTCTCCGGCATGAAGATCCGGTTGACGAAGTAGTGCGCCTCGAGCCGCGCCAGCCCGAGCGCCACGCGATCGTCGGCGAAATTCGCGGTCGCCTCGACATTGGGCAGCAGGGTCGAGCAGGCGCCCTCGTAGCGGCTCCACACGCGCGCCGCCGGCAGATGCACGGTCGGGTCGGGATTGATCAGCCGGCGATAATACGCGCTCAGCAGGTCGCGCTGCTCGTCGGGCGGCACGAAGCCGGCGAACTCGCGCCAGGCCTCGGGGAACACGGTTCGCATGCCGTAGAGGAACCAGTCGATCTCGAGCGGTCGGCACAGGAAGATGCCGCGCAGGATGAAGCCGAGGCAGCGATCGGGATGCGCCTCGCCATACGCCAAGGCCAGGGTCGAGCCCCAGGAGCCGCCGAACACCAGCCAGGCGTCGATCTCGAGCAGCTTGCGCAGCCGCTCGATGTCGGCCGCCAGATGCGCGGTCGTGTTGGCGGTAAGCTCGCCCAGCGGGGTCGAACGCGCGCTGCCGCGCTGGTCGAACACGACGATGCGATAGAACGCCGGATCGAAGAATCGCCGGTGGGTCGGCGAGGCGCCGGCGCCTGGACCGCCATGCAGGAACAGCACCGGCATGCCGCGCGGATTGCCCGACTGCTCCCAGTACATCGAATGCAGCCCGTCGAGCGGCAGCATGCCGCTGGCATAGGGGTCGATCGCCGGGTACAGCTCAGTCCGCATCGCCACACCCGCGACCCATCGCGCGACCGAAGCTCACCACCATGGCTCGAACCCGCCCCAGACCCACGATAATCCGACCAACGACTATCCGACACCCGCGTTGCAGGCGGCCGGACCAGCCTTGCAATTCCCAGACTAGCGATATTCGCGCGCGTGTGAAGTTGTCTCGGTCACGGCGCCGCGACAACGCGCCGATCGACGCCGCGCGACCGGCGCCGCAGCGCATCACGCATCGATGGTTTCGAGCACCTGGCCGGCCGGATCGAGGCAGGCGGCGAGCAATCGGCCGCCGAACCCGCAGCCGCCGTCGAGCGAGGCGGTGAACGGGGTGGTCACCAGCCCGGCATGCTGGGTGTCGTAGCCGCGCACCACCAGCCGGAAGCCCTCATAGGGCTGCGCGATGCGGCCGAACGCGCCGGCGGCCCACCAGAAACTGTCGCTCTGCGCGCCGAGCGGGCGCGACACGTCGATCCCGGCATGGACGAACAGCAGCGCCTGATCGTCCGTGAAGGCGGCGCGCCGGAGCCCGCTGATGAACGGCTGGTGGCCCGGCGCGGCGGCCAGCGCGGCGCGCAGCCCGCCGGTCCAGCGCGTCATCGCGACCGGCCCCTCGCGCGCCACCCGGGCGGCATAGGCGGCATCGCCGCCGTAGGCCTCGAGCGTGGCGGCGGTGCCGTGCTCGAGCAGCCAGCGCAGCACGTCGGACGGGTTGGGCGCGAACTGGAGCTGCAGAAGTTTGCTCCACATCTCCTCCTGCGCGCCGCGCAGGAACACGACGTCGGTCGCAAACGCGCGCGGCCGCGCCAGGAGCCAGCGGCGGAACGCGATCAGCTCGTCGAGCACCGCGCGGACCTGCGGCCCGACACCCATATAATTGCCGAGATAGACGACGCGATCGCTGGCGCGGATGCGACCGCTCAGCTGGTCATGCAGCGCGACCAGCCGGTCGGCCTCGCCATGGATCGAGGCAATCGCCCAGATGCGCTCGCAGCGGCGGAGAAGCGCGAACTTCTCGCTATCCGGCTGCCGCATCAGGCCGCCTG
>Ga0302324_100024002_pt1 | contig 11774 bp, 15 predicted proteins | sample Palsa_T0_1_FD_201949 | JGI IMG/M metagenome (GOLD analysis project Ga0302324, IMG submission 201949) | Peat permafrost microbial communities from Stordalen Mire near Abisko, Sweden - Palsa_T0_1 | ecosystem: Environmental > Terrestrial > Soil > Palsa > Peat permafrost | place: Sweden: Abisko... | reverse complement strand
CATCCGACGATGTCCGAAGCGGTCATGGAAGCCGCGCGCGCGGCCGACGGCTGGCTGATCCACGGCTGAGCTCGGCCTTATGAGCACCGGGGCCGGGCCGGTCTTCTTCTACGACCTCGGCAGCCCCGCCTGCTACCTCGTCGCCGAGCGGATCATGGCGGCGCTGCCAGTCGTCGCGGAGTGGGAGCCGGTGCTCGGCGCGCGCCTCGGAGTGACCGAGCCGCTCCCGGAGGCGGAGCAGCTGGACGCGGCCGTCGCCGAGCACGGTCTGCAGCCGCTGCGGCTGCCAGCACGCTGGCCGCCCGACACCGAGCTCGCGATGCTCGTCGCCACCTACGCCAAACGCGGTGGCAAGGCAGTCGCCTATTCGCTGGCGGCGTTTCGGCAGGCGTTCGCGGGCGGTCGAGACCTCGGCGATGAGGGCACCGTGCTGATCGCCGCCGCGGCCTGCGAGATGCACCCGACCGCCGTGCTCAAGGCAGTGCAGCTGCGCTCCACCCGCGCGGCACTCGATCGGGCCTGCGAACGAGCGGGGGCCGCGGATGTCACCGCCTTGCCGGCGATCGCCACCGCCGCAGGCACCTACTGCGGCGATCGGGCACTGGAGCGGGCGATCCGCGCGCTGGACGTCCCGATGGCCGGATGAAAGCCAACCGGGTCTTCCACCTGACCGTGACCCGTGGCGGCCGGGAGCCGGCCTTCCTGAACCGGGGACGGATCGACCGGATCGAGGTGGCCTCGATCGCGGACTCGGAGCTGATCCTGTATTGGGAGCTCCCCGCCCGGGAGGCGGCGCAGCTGCTCAGGCGGCTGCGTGCCGACTTGGCCAGCACGCAGGCCGAGGAGTTCATCGCGCTCTGGGAGGACGCCGACAGGGAGAATTAGCGCGATCGAGCAGGTACCTTCCAGATCGATGGCCGACCTCGCCCCGTCCTCGAGTTCCGCGCTCAAGGGCGAAACCCATCTCCAGGAGCCTGACCGGATCGCGCGCGCGATCGCGCGGCGGGCCGCGGAGATCCGGGCGACGGTTCCGGATCTCGAGCTCGGCGTCGACGTTGATGCGGAGCCCGCGCTGGCGCTTGCCGGTGCCGAGGGATACAGCCTGACGGCGATCCTCGTGCATGCCGCGGCGACCGCGCTCAGAGAGCTGCCATGGGGCAACGCCGCCTATCGCGACGGCCGGTTCGAGCGCTACGACCGCGTCAACGTCGGGGTCGTCGTGACGACCGAGGACTCCCTGATCGTCCCCGCGGTGCTCGACGCCGACGCCAAGTCGATGTCGGAGCTGACCGAGGAGCTCGAGCGCCTGGCGGCACGCGCCCGCAGCGGCGAGCTGACCCCGCCCGAGCAGGCCGGGACGACGTTCACGCTGTCTGACTTCACGGGGCTTGCCGCCCACCGGATCACGCCGATGATCACCGCGCCGCAGGCCGCCGCACTGACCGCCGGCGCGATCCGGCGCGAGCCGGTGGTCGCCGCAGACGGCACGGTCGTCGCCGGCCGGGTGATGACCCTGACGCTCGCCTGCGACCACCGGATCCTGTTCGGAGAGCGGGCGGCGCGGCTGCTGGCGCGGATCGCCGAGCTGGTGCAGGAGCCCAATCGATGAGCGTCTCGAAGCCGAGCGAGACCACCGGCGGCGAGCAGCTCATGCGGATCGCCGCCCGAGCCCGTCGGATCGCCCGTGAGCGGCTGCGGCGGTCATTGGACGGCCAGGCCACCGCGGCGACGGTGGGCGGGCAGCCTCCAGCCGTACCCGACGGTGAGCTGCTTGACCGGATCGCCGACGAGGAGGCGGCACGGGCCGGTGGGGCGCTGCTGCGGGTGTCGGTCGTCCACGCGGTCTCGCAGGAGCTGGGGATCGCCCTCGGGGATGCGTTGGATCATCCCGCCGTCGCCGGCGCCCAGGAGCTGCTGCGCAAGCCCGGCCCGGGCGCCCCGGGCGCCTCCGCCGATCGAGGCCCCGCCGCGGCAACCCGCGAGCCGGTGCTGCTGCTCGACGCCGTGCACGTGTTCGGGATCGAGACGCTCGAGCCGGGCGATCGCGACATCGAGCTGAGGTTCGCGGACGTCGGAATCGACGTTCGCAAGCCGTCGACGGCCGAGACGCTCGGACGGCTGCGATGGCACGAGATCCGGACGGTCGCACTGCAGCGGCCGCGACGCGGGCTCCCGGGTCGCAGACGGCCCGGGCTGTTCGTCGCCGGAACCGAGCGCGGCGAGGTGACGTTCGAGCTGCCGAACGTGTCCGACGACGAGATCACCGATCAGCTCGAGCCGCTGATGGCCCGGCACTGCGCCGGCTACCGGCGCTCGGACGGCGGCTGACCGGCGCGGGCCGGATGGCCGCTGGCGACCAGGCACGCGAGCTGGCTCGGCAGCTGGCGTCCCAGATCGGCGACGAGCGGGTGCTTGAGGCGATCGCCGAGACGCCGCGGTCGCTGTTCGTCCCCGAGCAGCTGCAGGATCGGGCATACGACAACTCGGCGCTGCCGATCGCCGGCGGTCAGACGATCTCGCAGCCGGTGGTCGTCGCGCGGATGGTCGAGCTGCTGGCGCTGACCGGCGACGAGCTCGTGCTCGATGTCGGCACCGGCTCCGGCTACCACGCGGCGGTGCTGGCCCGGCTCGCGCGTGAGGTGATCTCGATCGAGGTCGTCAGAGAACTGCACGATGCCGCGGTCGTGACACTCGCCCAGCTGGGGCTGGGCAACGTCACCTGCCTGCTCGCCGATGGCTGGCTCGGGCTGCCGGAGCGCGCGCCGTACGACGCGATCAACGTCGCCGCGGCGTCCGGGCGCGAGCCGCCGCTCCGGCTGCTGGAGCAGCTGGCCCCAGATGGGCGGATGGTCGTGCCGGTCGGCCGCCGCAAGCAGTACCTGACGCTGTACCGCCGGGCCCAGGACGGGCGGCTGCGGTCGATGACGCTGGAGCCGGTCAGGTTCGTGCCGCTCGTGCACCCGCGTCCGCGGGCCTAGCGGGCCTGGCGGGCGCACCGGCGTCCGCGCCGAGCCGGGCGCGCATCACCGCGATCGCCTCGGCGCTGCAATCGACCAGCACGAACCGCCGCCCGAGCTCCCGGCAGACGGCGCCGAGCGTGCCCGAGCCGGCGAACGGGTCCAGGCACCACCCATCGGGAGCCGACGACGCCGCCACCATCCGCCGCAGGACCCCAGCGGGCTTCTGGGTCGGATAGCCGGTCTTCTCGGCCCCGTTGGTCGGGACGATCGTGTGAAACCAGACGTCGGTCGGCCGCTTGCCGCGCGCGGCCTTCTCGGGTCCGACCAGCCCCGGCGCCATGTACGGCTCGCGGTCGACCGCTTCGGCGTCGAACAGGTGGGCGCCGGGCGTGCGCACGTAGACGAGGATCGTGTCGTGCTTTGCCGGCCAGCGGCGGCGCGGCTTTGCCCCGTAGTCGTAGGCCCAGATCAGCTCATTGAGGAACGCGTCGCGGCCGAAGCATTCATCGAGCAGCAGCTTGCAGTAGTGAGCCTCGCGATAGTCAATGTGGAAGTACAGCGTGCCGTGCGCCGCCAGCAGCTCACGCGCCAGCCGCAGCCGGGGCTCCAGAAAGCCCAGGTAGTCCTCGAACTCATCGTCGTAGCGCAACTCGGACAACAGCCGCGAGCGGTAGCGCCGGCCGCGGAACCCAATCCGCTCGCCGGCGGGATCGGCCGCCACCGCCAAGCTCCGCCGTCCCTGCGCCCGGCCGGTGTTGAACGGCGGATCCATGTAGATCAGGTCGAAGGTGCCGGCGGGCAGCGCCTGCAGCACGGCGACGTTGTCGCCGTGGACGACGAGATCCTGATCGAGCGTGATCGGCTCGGCGCCGGTCTGAATGCGCATCGGACACCCACGCTATCCGGATCGCAGCCGGGTTTGGCGCCGCCCGCAAAACCGCCCGTGGCCGCTAGCATTCGCGACGGTGCCTTCGGACCTTTACACGCGCTTGCGCCAATCCGCGTACGCCGGCAAGCTGACGCGCTACGCGATCGGATCGGTCGTCGCGCTGATGACCAGCGTCATCGTGTTCGCGCTGATGGACTGGCTCGGAGTCCATACCGCAATCGACTCCGCCGCCGCGTTCGTCGCGGGCGCGGTACCCAACTGGGTGCTGAATCGCAAGTGGGCCTGGAAGATGGAGGACCGCGCCGACTTCATGCGGGAGATCGTCGCCTACATCGTGATCTCCGTGGTGGTCTGGGCCGCCTCGTCGTGGGCGACCGGCGCGACCCAGAACTGGGTCAATCACCACGTCGCCAAGGGCACCGGCCTGCGGGTGATCCTCGTCACCGGCGCGTACGTCGTCGTGCAGGCGATCTTCTTCGTCGCGAAGTTCGTGATCTACGACAAGTGGGTGTTCGCCGGCCGCTCACGGGTACGCGCGGCTCTGCGATCCCGCCGCCAGGTGTGGACCGCGGCCCGCGCGAACCGCACCCCGTAGCCCAGGTTCCCGCCCTTCTTGGTGGCGGTGGCATGGTCGCCCCGGTCACGCATCGTCGTCGGCACCTCGCCCAGTCGGTAGCCGTGCAGCGCCGCCGAGATCATCAGCTCGGACGCCTGGTACTGGCGCTGCTGGAGCACGACGTCGGCGGTCACCTGGGCACGCATCGCCCGCAGGCCGCACGCCGGATCGGTGACCCGCTGGCGGACCAGCACCGAGATCAACGCGCCGAACACGATCACGCCGGCGTGGCGGGTGGCGTCCGTCGTCAGCTCGGTGCCCAGCCGGCGCGAGCCGGACACGAAGTCGGCCCGGTCATCGAGGATCGGCTGCACGACGCGCCCGATCTCGCCGGGCTCGTACTGGCCGTCGGCGTCGATCGTGACGATCACCTGCGCCCCCCGGGCCCGGGCCAGCCAGTAGCCGAGCCGGAGCGCCGCCCCCTGGCCGCGGTTGACCGGCACGTCGCAGACGAGCGCCCCCGCACCGGTCGCGGCTTCGGCGGTCCGGTCACGGGCGCCGTCGACCACGACGATCGTCTCGGTCTGCAGGCCCGCCGCCTCCACCGGGATCGAGGCGATCACCTCGGCGACGGTCGGCTCCTCGTTGTAGGCGGGGATCACGACCGCCAACGGCGCGCCGGCGCCCGCCGGATGCACCTCCAGGAAGCGGTCGACCGGCCCGCGCTCGACCGGCTCCAGGCGCGCGTACTCCGCCGCCGCGACCGTTGGCTCGCCGTCGACCGCGCTCATCGCTTCGCCGCCTCGATCTCGACCACCGACCACTCCTCCCAGACCCCGACCAGACCGTCGGCGAGCTTCGGGTAGCGCGGCGACCAGCCCGCGGCGTGCGCGCGGCTGGGATCGACGATCACCGCCGGCATCTCGCCCGGCTTGGCGGGGCCGTGGCGGACCGGCACCTCGGCACCGGAGACCTCCCGCACGGCATCGATCACCTGGTGAACCGAGAGCGATTCGCCCGAGCCGATCACGATCGGCCCCGACCACCGCTCCGAGCTCAGTCCCAGCTTCATCGCCGCGGCCACGTCGGCGACATGCACGTAGTCGCGGACCTGGTGGCCGTCGCCGTAGATCTCGAACGTCGTGCCGAGCCGGATCCCCCGCATCAGCCGCGCGACGATGCTGTCCTTGGCCTGCATTCCGGGGCCGTAGACGTTGGTCAGGCGGATGCAGGCGCAGCGCAGCCCGTAGGAGGCGGTGTAGGCCGACATCAGCATCTCGCCGGCAGCCTTGGTCGAGCCGTACGGGGTCAACGGGTTGAGCACCGCCGCCTCGGAGATCTTCGGCGCGGTCATCGGACCGGTGACGGCGTTGGTCGAGGCGAACGCGAGCGAGCCGACGCCCGCCTCACGGCCGGCGGCCAGCACCGCGTTGGTGCCGACGACGTTGGTGGCGAACGTCCGCTCGGGCTCCTGGATCGAGCGCAGCACCGACGTGACCGCCGCCAGATGCACGATCGAATCGAAGCCGCCCGCGAAGGCGCGGGCCAGGACCTGGGGATCGGCGATGTCCCCGATCACGACGTCGACCGCCGGGTCCGGGTGCGGATTGAGGTCGACGACGCGGACCGCGGCGCCCGCCGCGACCAGCTCCGCGACGACGTGACGCCCGACGAAACCCGAGCCGCCGGTCACCAGCACGCGTCTACCGTTGAGATCCTGATCAGTCATCTCGTGAGTGCGCGAGAGTAGCCGACCACACGGCGCGAGCGCCGCGCCGGACGCCACGATACGGACATGCCGCCCGCCCGATACCCACGCGCCCGAGCCCGCGCCCGCGCCCGTCGACGGCTGCGACTGGCGCTGGCCGGCGTCGCGCTCGCCGTGATCATCGCGATCGTGCTGGTCGTCGCGCTCGGCGGCTCGGGTCTCCCCGGCGCGCCCCCGGCCGCCAACGCCCCGGAGACCGGGTCGGGTGGGCTGTTTCACTACGACCCGGCCGCGTCGTCTGAGTACACCGCACGAGCGACGGCGGGCAACGGCCAGGTGCTGTTCTCCAAGAGCCCGGGCGGCGCGATCGCCACCGCCAGGCGGGTCGCCGCACTGCGGCCGATGATCGACCGCGCAGTCGCCGGCACGAACATCCCGGCGACGGCCCTGGAGGGCCTGGTGTTCGTCGAGAGTGCCGGGCTGCCGGACGCGGCGGTCGCCGACGATCCGGCCAACGCCGCCGGGCTGACGCAGATCCTGCCGTCGACCGCGACGTCGCTGCTGCACATGCACGTCGACGTGGCGGCCAGCCGGCAGCTGCTGGGCGAGATCGCCCAGACTCACGACGCCGTCAAGCTGCGGTCGCTGCAACGCCGGCTGCAGGCCGCTGACGAGCGCTTTGACCCCGCCGAGGCGCTGAGTGGGGCGGTGCGCCTGCTGCAGGAGTCCGAGGGCATGTTCGGCGGGCGCCTGGACCTCGCCGTCACCGCCTACCACATGGGGATCGGCAACATGCAGCAGGTCCTGTCGGACTATGACGGCGGCACGGCGGTGCCCTATGTGCAGCTGTACTTCGACACCGCCCCGGACCACGACGCATCGGCCTACAAGCTGCTGTCGTCGCTCGGCGACGATTCCTCGCTGTACTGGTGGCGCGTGCTCGGTGCCGAGCAGATCATGCACCTCTATCGCACCGACCGCGCGGCGCTGACCCGGCTGCAGACACTGGAGACGGCCGACGCCGCCGGCGGCTCGGTCCTGCATCCGCCGGGGCGCGCACCGCGCTACGCGAGTCCGGGCGCGCTGCAGGACGCCTACACGAGCCGCAGCCTGGTGCGGCTGCCCCGTAACGCGGCCGCGCTGGGGCTCGCCTACGACTCGTCGATCGGATCGCAGGCCGGCCAGGTCGGCGCGCCGCGCTCGCTCTACGAGGGCCTGAACCCGGTCGCAACCAAGCTGCTGATCCGGATGGCCGCGGCCGTGCGGACGCTGTCGGGCGGTCAGACGCCGCTGCAGGTCGCCGCCGCCACCACCGACGGCAAGTACCTGTCGGCGCAGGGCGCCTATGACCCGATGGCGCAGACCGGCTTCGCATTTCAGATCGCGCGTCGCTACCGCTCGGGCGCGCAGGCCGAGGCGTTCCAGGCCGTGCTCGACCGGCTGCAGTCGCTGAACCTGATCGCGTGGGCGCCGATCGGGTCGGTGATCGAGATCACCGCGGCGTCGGACGCGGGCTCCTGGCGAGGCTGAGCCGGCGAGTCGCCGCAGTGGACCCGTGCGCTAGCGCGACTGTCCCGGGCCGCTCGGAGGCGAGACCGGGGGCGGCGTCGGCGGCGGCGTCGGGTCGACGTGGCCACGGTCGACGGCGCCGTTGCCCGGTGCCGTCGGCCCGAGCTGGTCGGCGCGCCGGTCCTCGCCCGCCTCATCGTCGACGTAGTTCAGGTTGCGCTTGACCGAGTCGAAGATGTTCAGCCCCTGCGCGACCAGGCCGGCGGCGATCTCGCCCAGCCCGTCGGCGCCGTTGAGCACGGTCACGTCCGCCCGGGCCAGCCCGTTGGCCGCCTCGCGCACGATCTGCGGCAACTGCTCGATCAGCAGCTTGTCGAGCGCCACGCGGTTGTGCGACGCCGCCGCCTCGGCCTGGATCGAGGTCCGCTGGGCGTCGGCCTGGGCGAGCACGCGGACCTTCTCGGCGTCGGCCTCGGCGGGCTTGACGACCTCGGAGACGAGCTGCTGCTGGCGCAGGGCGGACTGCTTGGAGGCGAGCTCGGTCTGCGTTCTGATGACCTCCTGCTGGGCCTCGGCCTGAGCCAGCGGGCCGGCCTGATCGGCTTCGGCCTGCGCCTTATCGACCTGCGCCTTGTACTGCGCCCGGACGACCGCCGTCTGGCGCTCGTACTCGGCCTGCTTGCGCGCGGACTCCTGCTGTGCCTCGGCGGACGCCTGGTCGGCCTGCGCCTGCGCGATCTTCGCCTGGCGCTGGATCGCGGCGTTATGGGGCGCCGCCATCGCGGTGATGTAGCCCGCGCCGAGGTCGTCGATCGACTGGATCTGCAGCGAGTCGACGACCAGCCCGATCTTGGCCATCTCGGCCTTGGAGCCGTCGAGCACCTCGGTGGCCAGCTTCTGGCGCTCGGTTACGATCTCCTCGACCGTCATCGAGCCGACGATCGAGCGCAGATGACCGGCGAAGATCCGGCCGGTGAGCGTCGACATCTGGTCCTGATCGGAGAGGAATCGCTGGCCGGCATTGATGATCGACTCTTGGTCGTTGCCGACCTTGAACGCGATCACGGCCGTGACGTTGAGCGCGATCCCCTGCCCGGTCACGCACTGCTCGGCGACCTCGGCCTCGTTCATCGCCAGGGTCAGAAAGCTGGCTTTGCGGAAGAACGGCGTGACGAACGAGCCGTGCCCCGTGACGACCTTGAACGGGCTGCCGTCCTTTGCTCCCCGTGCCCCTGAGATCAGCATCGCCTCATCGGGGGCCGGCACGCGGTATCCGAGCATCTTGCTTCCTCCCTTTGCCTACGGATCGGAATCGAATTGCATCACATCGACCGTACGCTCTCCGCGGGAGTTGAACACGATTACCTGGGTTTCACGCGCGAGCGGCTCCTCGGACCAGGCCAGATACGCCTCGGTCCCCCCGCGCACACTGATCAGCACCTCGCCGGGGCCGTCCACGCCCCTGGTGGCGACGGTCACCCTCCCCATGCACCCGACGACTGGGTCCTCCGCCGACACGTTCCGAGATTGTGACAGCGCCGCCGCCGCGATCCCCCCGCCGAGGGTGGTCGGTCAGACGGGCTGAGCCTCTTTGGGCTCGGTCGCCTGCGGCGGCTGCTCAGCGGACCGAGCGCCGGACGCGGTCGGCTCCGGCGCGGCGTCGATCGCGGTGCGTTGCTCGTAGGCGGCGCGCTTGACGCGGTCGGGGTCGACGAGCACGCGGTCGCCCTTCAGCGCCCGGGTGACGGCGTCGGCGACCGTGCGCGGCAGGACGCTGGCCGAGCGGATCAGCCCCGCGACCGAGCGCGGCACCCAGACGTCGACGCGGCCGGTCTGCAGCGCCTCGACGATCGCCGCCGCGACCTCCTGGGGCTCGACCTTCCGGATCCCCCGGGAGCGATGCAAGCCTGACCCGAGCTCGGTGTTGACGACCACCGGCATCACGATTGTGATGTCGATCCCGGTCCCGTGCAGCTCGCCCCTGATCGCGTCGGACAGGCCCACGACCGCGTGCTTTGACGCGCTGTAGGTAGCGCCCCCGGGAAACCCCATCTTGCCCGCCACCGACGCGACGTTGACCAGGTGACCGTGATTGCGCGGCAGGAACCGCTCCAGCGCAAGTTTCGATCCGTTGATCACACCGTGCACGTTGATATCGATGATCCGGCGCGCGGTCACGTCGGTCTCGGACACGAACGGGCCGATCGGCATGATCCCGGCGTTGTTGATCAGCACGTCGAGCGGCCCGAGCCGGCTCTCGGCCTCGGTCAGGAACGCGTCGAAGCTGCCGCGATCGGTCACGTCGAGCTCCAGCCCGAGCGTGCCGGAGCCGAGCTCCTGGGCGGCCTGGCGCGCCAGCGGGGCGTCGATGTCCCCGATCGCCACCCGCGCGCCTTCCGCGACCAGCGCTTGCGCCGTCGCGCGCCCGATTCCCCTCGCCCCGCCGGTGATCGCGACGACCCGGCCGGCGATTGAACGCGGCGGCTTTCTGGCCATGTCCGTGGTTCTCCTTGTGTCGGTCTCGGTGGCTGGTACTTGACTGTACCGGCGGGCAGTGGGGCCCGAGGCTCCGGACGCTGTCACCGGTTCTGAGTCGGTCGGGCTAGGCTGGGCGAGATGGACTACCGCCAGCTGGGCTCGAGCGGGCTGCGCGTGTCGGCGCTGACGCTCGGGACGATGACGTTCGGCGGCCAGGGCAACTTCGCGAAGGTCGGGTCGACCGACGTCGCCACCGCCCGCCGCCAGATCGACATGTGCGTCGACGCCGGGATCAACCTGATCGACACCGCCGACGTGTACTCGCGCGGCGCGTCGGAGGAGATCGTCGGCGAGGCGCTCGATGGCCGTCGTGAAGAACTGCTGCTCGCGACGAAGGTGCGGATGCGGATGGGCGACGGGCCGAACATGGAGGGGCTGTCCCGCCACCATGTGATCGAGGGCTGCGAGGCGAGCCTCCGGCGGCTGCGGACCGATCACATCGACCTCTACCAGGTGCACGAGTGGGACGGCTCGGTCCCGCTCCAGGAGACGCTGTCGGCGCTAGACCAGCTCGTCACGGACGGCAAGGTCCGCTACGTCGGCGTCTCCAACTTCGCCGGCTGGCAGCTGATGAAGGCGCTCGGCATCTCCGAGCGCCACGGGCTCGAGCGGTTCGTCAGCCAGCAGATCTATTACTCCCTGCAGGAGCGCTCGGCCGAGTACGAGCTGATCCCGGCCGCGGCCGACCAGGGCCTCGGCACGCTCGTCTGGAGCCCGCTCGCGGGCGGCCTGCTGTCGGGGAAGTACCGCCGCGGTGAGGACGCACCCGAGGGCTCGCGCCGCTTCGCCGGCTGGAGCGAGCCGCCCGTCTACGACGAGGGCAAGCTCTACGACACGGTCGAGACGCTCGTCGAGATCGGCGAGGGGCACGGCGTCTCGGCGGCCCAGGTCGCGCTTGCCTGGCTGCTGACGCGCCCGACGATCAGCTCCGTGGTGGTCGGGGCGCGGACCGACGAGCAGCTCGCCGACAACCTCCAGGCCGCCGAGCTGCGCCTGTCGCCCGACGAGCTGACCGCGATCGAGCAGGTCAGCCGCCCGAACCTGCTGTATCCGTACTGGCACCAGTGGCAGACCTCCGCCGACCGGCTCAGCCCGGCCGACCTGACGCTGATCGGCCCGTACATCGACGAGCAGTAAGCCGGCGCGGCGTGCCGGGAATGCCTGAGACCCCGCCGCCATTGTCGGTCAAGGGCGTCTGCTTGGACGCGTCCGGGCGGGTGCTGGTGTGCCGCAACTGGCGGCGTGGGTGGGAGCTGCCCGGCGGACGTCCGCTGCTGGGCGAACGCCTGGAGGACTGCCTCGTGCGCGAGGTCCGCGAGGAGACCGGACTCGAGGTCGACGTCCGCGAACTGGTGGCCGGATATCCGTTCCAGGTGCTGCCCGGCCGCTGGGTCGACATCGTCGCCTACGGCTGCGAGCCGGCCGGCGGCGCGCCGGGCGTGCCGGTCCGCAGCGGCGAACACGCCCAGGTGGCCTTCCGGGGCGTCGAGCAGCTCGCCCGCGAGCTGCCGGAGGGCTACCGCGAGGCGGTGCGGACCTGGCAGCAGCGACGGGCCGGCGCGTAGGGGGTGTGCTCGATTTCTCACACCCCTGGTGAGAAATCGCGACCAGTCA
>Ga0302324_100024001_pt1 | contig 11774 bp, 12 predicted proteins | sample Palsa_T0_1_FD_201949 | JGI IMG/M metagenome (GOLD analysis project Ga0302324, IMG submission 201949) | Peat permafrost microbial communities from Stordalen Mire near Abisko, Sweden - Palsa_T0_1 | ecosystem: Environmental > Terrestrial > Soil > Palsa > Peat permafrost | place: Sweden: Abisko... | reverse complement strand
CTGCAATGTTCTCGGCCTCGTTGAGGGCGGGAATCACCACCGAAACCTGCAATCAGAGGCTCCAGCGCAAGCCGCAACTGGAACAAGCCGGGGGCGGTTGCGGGCTCAAGAGGGCGCGGCGGAATTCCTGGTATCTCTCACCGTTCCAGATCTCCCGCATGGTCTGTTGGGTGGCGTTCCCAAGGGTGAAACTTTCATAGCCGCGCATGGAAAAGGGCGCAATGCAACAGGGAAGAGCCCGTCCGTTGGCAGTGATGTACATCAGGCTCCAGGGCCTCCGGCATAGCGACCAGGGGCTTTCGTCCTTCCGCTTCTTGATGCTCACCCCGGGCTCGGCCACACCGGAGGCGCTGAAGAGCACGCCCAGTTCCCGGGCAACGGCCTCCGCCCGGTGTATCACTTCTTCCTCCTGGTGGGTGGTGTGCTCAAACAATGCCGATTCCGGCCGTGCCAAGCCTTGTCCCTCGGGAAGGTAGACCATGCGCTGCAGATAAACCTCCATCACTCCCAGGCGATGGGCCAGGCGGATGAAGTCCTCCAATTGCGCTAACGTTTCGCGCAAGCCGGTGAGCCAAAGCGAAACCCGCGGCAATTGCAGATTGTTGGCGCGCTGCATGGCGATGAAGTTGCCGACGTTGGCGACGATGCGGTCGAACATGTCTTTGCCTCGCACCATCTGGAAGACAGAAGACTCTGCCGCATCGAGAGACACCCGTAGTTCGTCGAGGCCCGCGTCGACGATGGCTTGCCCGTTGGCTCTGGTCAACAAGGTACCGTTGGTGTTGAAAAGCACGTAAACTCCGCGCTCTTTCAAATAGCGGATCATGCGCGGCAGTTCCTTCACCAGCATCGGCTCGCCTACGCCGTGCAGCACCACACGCTCGACCCTGGGGAACTGGTCGATGATGCTGGTGAACAAGTCCCACGACATATCCTTCTCCGGCTCCAGCTCTTCAAAGGTGCGCGGGCAGGTCGTACACAGCAGGTTGCAGCGGTTGGTGGTCTCCAGGTAGAGGCAGACCGGATCCGTCTCCATGATCACGGAGAGCTGGTCTTCAGGCTTCTCAAAGTAACGCCGCTGGGGTGGTGCTGCTACGGAAACGCTCATGGATTCCTCGCAAATCTTGAGTGCATGGCGCCACACCATAAGACAAGGAGCGCCGTCGTGCCGTAAAGCCACTCAAACATGTAGTACATGGCTGGCCCGGGATTAGCAAGTGACGTGGTGTAGAGATAGAAACAGGCGGTGATGAAATAAAGCATGGGCACGTAGGGCAGTACGCTCACGAAGGGCAACAACCACAGGTAGTACCAGGGGTAGTGGGAGGAAAACAGTAGCATGAGCGCCGCCGCAATCACGAAACTGGCTCGGATCGCTTGCATCGGAGTGGGCTGGTTGGTGAACCAGGCCCACAGCGCTAACCCCAGCAGCAACAATGCAGCGAAGGCATAGAAGACGCCGGTGGGCAGGGTCTCCCACGACAAAGTGTGGCGCGCCAGGGTGAGCAGGAAATAGCGGCTCCCGGATTCCATCCCTTCCTCTTTGGCATAGTCGGGCAAGAAGCCAAGAACATGGGTGCCTACGCTCGCGTAGCAGGCATAGCCAGCCGCAATGAGTGCCGCTACAGTGGCCGGCATCTTCCAACCACGCCGATTGAGGGCGGGGAAAAGTACGATGGGGTAGAGCTTGATCAAGGTCGCGGCGCCCAGGGCAATTCCGTTCGCTACTGGCTTATTGCGGACGTACAAAAGCAGCGCCAGGGCGATCATGGGCACGGCCACACCATCGACATGGCCGCTGCTGGCCACCTCCCAAAAAACTAGCGGGTGCCAGGCGTAAATCAGCACCTGTTCGCGGCGCAGGCCGACGGCCGTCAGCAGCTTGACCAGGATCCAGATAGTGAGCGCCTCCAGGGCCACCATGGCCGCCTTCATCCAGAGCACCGACTCGCCGATTCTGGTGATCAGCAGGAAGAGCATCTGGGCGCCCGGGGGATAAATGGTGTGCGCATAGCCTCGCCGATTGATATGGGGATAGATATCGGCGTCGCGCAGGAAAGCCAAGTGTGGGTCCGCGGGAATGTAGCGATAAGGATTGACGCCGGCAGCTTGTACTCGCCCGTCCCACACGTAGCGGAAAATGTCGGTGGAGAGGAAGGGCGGAGAAAAGAGGCAGACCAGCCTGCAGCCAACGGCACAGACGACGATGATCACCAGGGTCCAACGATTTACCGGCCGGTTGAGCACTACCCAAACCGCTACCAGGTAGAGCAGCGCCTGGTACATCGCGACCAGGCCGAAACCAATGGTGAAATGGTGAATCTCGTTCACCCCCTGACGGCAGAACGCCAGCAGCCCGAGTCCCAGCACAGCTAGCGCGGTGTTTGTCCTCAGCATGTGCGCTCGAGATACGCCCGGGTGTGTCGGGCATCATATCCCGCACCGGGGGGCGCGGAGAGCTCCTGCTGCAACCTCTCCAAGGTTGCCGCGTCATCCACGTCGTACCAGGTGGGCAGCAATTCGATCTCCAGGGTGATTTCCCTGGCTCGATCGAGGGTCTGGGAAAAAACGCGGTCGGTACTCCAGTCGATTTGCTCAAAGAGGCGGCGATGCAGGCGCTTGAGGCCGATCAGGTAGTAGCCTCCGTCATCGGAGCCGCCCAGTACCATGCGATCCCCTTCGCGCGACAGGCTCTCGACCGCCTGCAACAGCGCCTGCTGGGGCATAGTGGGGCTGTCGGAATCGATCAGGCAGACGGCGCTAAATCCGCAGGAAAACAGATCCTCGCAGGCGTAAAGAAGGCGCTCACCGAAGCCTTCCCCTCGCTGCCCCAATAGCAGGAACCCGGATGGGAGAAGGCCGTCAAAAGCTGCCTCGTCCCCTACGGGCGTGTAGGCGACCACGCCGGCGCTTTTAATGGCTTGTGTCACCTGGCAAATGTTCTCCGTGGTGTCTTGAATGAAGCAGATGTTGAGTGCTGAGGATTGTTGGGGAGTGAGAGGAGGCGAAAGCCGGGTCTTCACCTTGCCGGGCCGCGGCGCCTTGGCCATTACTGCGAGGGCACAGCCGTTTGCGCCCGCCACTTTTCCGGGTTGCAGGACGGGGTACGGCAAGTGTCAGCAGCTCCGGTCACACACGGCGTACTGATACCAGTTGTCCTGCCATAGGCTGACCGTACCCCAAGGCTGGGAGGCGATCAGGGACTGGAATTCGTCCTGCGTGAGCACGGCGGCGCGCCCGGATCGGAAACGGGTGCTCCAGTCTCCCATCATGCGGGCAAACAGCCACATGCAGGAGAGGGGCAGCATGGCGCGCAAGGCCGAAGTGGGCTCGGCAATGAAGCAGCGGCCGCCAGGCCGTAGGGCGGAAAATATTTCCTGCAGCGCCTGCGGGCGATCCCCCACGACCATCAGCATGCGGGACGCGACGATCGCATCCACCGGCTCCATCAACTGGGAGAGCGCAAGAACATTAGCTTTGACAAAATGACAGTTCTTCAAGTGGCGGAGGTCTGCCCTGTCTTTGGCGCGGGAGAGCAACCGCTCGGAGAGGTCGACGCCCGTTATGTGGATGTCAGGGTAGCGTTGCGCGAGACTGCAGGCGTAGAAGCCGGGACCGCAGGCAATTTCCAGGAGGTGGGTTTCGGGGCCGGGCCGGGAGGAGGGCCAAAGTGCGTGGGAGATATCTGCGGTGTGATCGCGGAACAGATGCTCACGACAGAATGCGTAAAACCATGAACATCGTTCGAACAGGCTTTCCGAATCGTCCCGGAGGAGGCCAGTATATTTTGCTCCAGTGTTCTCGATTGCCATCGTTTGCGCCCAAACGCATCATACCCGATCTGGTGAGTGCGCTTTGATGTTCGAAAGATGGCGGTATCACGGAATGAACAATGCGCTTACGGCTTGAGGGGAAGGCGGAAGCGATTGGCTCGGTCGAACTCATCACGCAGTTCAGGGGTTTTAAGGTTTTCTCGTATGTGGGTCAGTTGCTGCTCCATGGATAACAGGGCGGCGGCTATGGCTGCTTCGTTGGCATGAGCAATGTCGCGCCACATGGAATAGGGACTGGCTCCGAGGCGCGTCATCTCGCGCAGGGCCCGTCCTCCAATGGCGCGCAGGTCGGGAGCGTCGCCAAAACGGTCTTCCAGCATGGCGCTCAGGCCGGTCGACAGGAATTGGGGCAGATGGCTGACCCAGGCACAGATCTCGTCGTGCCTGGCGGCTTGGATGTCCATGGTGCGGCAGCCAAAGCGCTCTACCCAGGCGCGCCACGCGGCGGCCAAAGGATGACTGGGGAACTCGGTGAAGAGCCATACGGCATTTGCGAAGAGCTGTGCGTCGGCGTGGGCGGCGCCGCTTACTTCTTTGCCGGCCATGGGGTGTCCGGGGAGAAAGCCGGCTTGACCGGAGGAGCCGAACAGGGGCTGGGCGCGATCGGTGATGGCGACTTTTACGCTGCCCACGTCAGTAACGAGTTGATGCGGTTGGAGGAGCGGGGCGAGCTTCTCCATCCAGTCTTGAATGGCAAATACTGGCCCGCTTAAAAGCACCAGGTCGCTGTTGACGGCTGCGGCGAGTGGATCGGCCGCGGCTACATCAATGGCGCCACGGTCGAGCGCAATTTGTAGTTGAGATGGGTTGCGGTCCCAGCCGGCTATTTCTCCAGGAAATTGGGCGGCGCGCAGCGCCAGCCCGGCGGACGCGCCGATGAGGCCAGTACCCACGATGGTGATGCGATGAATGGTCATCGACCCTTTGGTTCACGGCGGGACTTAGGTACGCTTCCTCAGCGGCTCATTTTTGATGACTAAACGTACGGGCTGAAGCCGTATCGTTCAAAAACATACGCGAGATACCTGTAGCTCACTGCACCCTAGACATCCCACCCACATCTCGCAAAAAGCGCGAGATATGGGGCACCCTCTATTCCTCTCCTCGCATGATTTTTCCGCAGTTCAAAGGACAGGGACCTCGGAGCGGATGTTGCGCCCTACGGCGGGGGCGATGATGCGTAGTTGGTCCATTAGCTGGTCAAATTGGTCGGGAAATAAGGACTGGGCTCCATCGGAAATTGCCTTGTCGGGGTTTGGGTGCACTTCGATCAGGAGCCCGTCACAGCCGGCGGCGACGGCGGCGCGAGCCATCGGAGCTACCTTGTCCCGCCGGCCTGTGCCGTGCGAGGGATCGGCCAGCATGGGGAGATGCGAGAGCTTCTTGATGACCGGTATGGCTGAGATGTCCATGGTGTTGCGAGTGTAGGTCTCGAAGGTGCGAATGCCCCGCTCGCAGAGCATGACGTCGTAATTGCCGCCCGCCAGAATGTACTCCGCCGAGAGCAGCAGTTCTTCCAGGGTCGCGGCAATGCCGCGCTTCAGCAGGACGGGCTTGCGCACCATGCCAATCTCGCGTAGCAGGTTGAAGTTCTGCATGTTGCGCGCACCCACCTGCAGTACATCCACATAGGGGAGCATGAGGTCGATCTGGGAAATCTCCATCACCTCGCTGATAATCAGCAGACCGGTGTAGTCGCGCACTTCCTTCAACAGCTTGAGACCTTCCAGACCCATTCCCTGAAAGGAGTACGGCGAGCTTCGTGGCTTGAACGCTCCGCCGCGGAGAAACGAGGCTCCGGCAGACTTCACCTGCTCGGCAACGGTAAAGATTTGCTCCCGCGATTCCACCGAGCAGGGGCCAGCCATGACCACGATTTCGTCGCCGCCCACAGCCACTCCATTGGGGAAATGAACGATGGTCCCCTCGGGCCTGAAGCCGCGGCCGGCCAGCTTGTAAGGAGAGGAGATGCGTATTACCTCGGCCACGCCGGGCAGCAATTCAAAGTCCTTGTGATCGAAATGAGGGGGTACGCCGACGGCCGCCAAAACCGTCTGGACCGCTCCCGTGGTGCGATGAACATTGAAGCCCACCTGCATCAGGCGTTCGATTACCCCCTGAATATCTTCCTCTGTCGCTTTCTCCTGCATTGCAACTATCATGGTTTACTTTCCTGTCTTCTCATCTTTTTGCACCGCCCGCATGACATCGATGATGCGTTCGTAGATGTGGGTTAATTCGATGTCGGGCAAAGGTCCTTTATTGGCGGCGCGAACATTCTCAAAGATGACGCGCTCACGGTTGGGCTCATACACGGGCATTGAGGTGGAACGCTTGAGTTTGCCGATCTCCACGGCGGCTTGCGCCCGCGCGCTGATCAACGCCACGATTTGAAGATCCAATTCATCAATTTTTTTTCGCCAGTCAGCAATATCCATGCACTTCCTTTGCTTTATTTCTGCACCGCAACGGGCCTCAATCCCTGAAGGAAGGCCGCGACGTCCGCTGGAGCTTTGCCCGGCCTCGCCTTCTCAATCAAGGAAACGATGGCGCTGCCAATCACTGCCGCGTCGGCAAATTCACCAACCGCGGATACATGTTCCGGTGTCGAGATGCCGAAACCTACGGCTATCGGCAACTGCGTGAAGCGGCGCAAGCGTTCCACCAGGCGGCGCGCATCGGCGGCCAGTTTCTGCTGTTCGCCGGTGATGCCGACGCGGGAGATGGCATAGACGAAAGCGCTGGAGACATTGGCGATCATCTTTAACCGCTGATCGGTGCTGGTGGGCGCAGCTAAAAAAATGGGGGCCAGTGCGTGGTGGTGGAGTTGGGCCAGATACTCGTCTGCCTCTTCCACGATCATGTCGGTGGCTAATACGCCGTCCACGCCACAATTGGCTGCTTGGGCGCAAAAGCGTTCCAACCCCATGCGTAGAACTGGATTGAAATAGGAAAAGATCACCAGCCCTGCCGAAGGACGCAGGGCATGCAGCTCAGCGGCCAGCACCAACACGTCCTGGAGGCGTGTACCCTGCGCCAGAGCGCGCTCGCTGGCCCGCTGGATCACCGGACCATCGGCTACCGGATCGCTGAACGGCACCCCCAACTCGAGCACTTCCGCGCCCGCGTCGATGGCCGCCAAGGCCACATCGCGGCTGGTCGCCAGATCGGGATCGCCCGCGGTCAGGTAGATTACCAGCCCCGGCTTTTGGTTGAACTTAATTGCCATTTGGTTTTGCTTCCGAGGCCAGATGCAGTTCCTGCGCCATGATGCCCATATCCTTATCGCCGCGGCCCGAGAGATTTACCACTAGTATGTCATCCGGAGACAGCTTGGGCGCCAGACGGATCGCTTCGGCGACCGCGTGGGAGCTTTCGAGCGCGGGCACGATACCTTCCGTCCGAGCCAGGCGTACCGCTGCTTGCAGGGCCTCCTCGTCAGAAGCAGAAACGTACTCGGCGCGGCCCGAGTCATGTAAGGCCGCGTGCTCCGGCCCCACCGAAGCGTAGTCGAGACCGGCGGAGACGGAGTGGGTTAACGAAATCTGGCCGGCATCATCCTGCAGTACATAGGAATAGGTGCCCTGTAGCACTCCGGGGCTTCCGCCATGGAAACGCGCCGCGTGGCTGCCTAGGGCAGAGCCGCGGCCGCCAGCCTCAACGCCGATCAGCCGGACACTCGGCTCTTCAATAAAGTCGTAAAACGCGCCGATCGCGTTGGAACCACCGCCTACGCAGGCCAGCACTGCAGTCGGAAGCCTGGATTCCTTCTCGAGAATTTGTTGCTTAATCTCCTGGCCGATGACGCGCTGAAAGTCGCGCACCATGGTCGGGTAGGGATGCGCGCCCAGGACGCTGCCCAACAGATAATAGGTGGTGCGCACATTGGTGACCCAATCGCGCATGGCCTCGGTAATTGCATCTTTTAATGTGCGGGAACCGGAAGCGACACCACGAACTTCCGCTCCCAGCAGGCGCATGCGGTATACGTTGAGCTCCTGGCGCCGCATGTCTTCTTCCCCCATGTACACCACGCATTCCATGCCAAACAGCGCGCATACGGTGGCGGTGGCCACGCCGTGCTGCCCGGCGCCGGTTTCGGCGATGACCCGGTGCTTGCCCATGCGGCGGGCCAACAGCCCTTGGCCAAGACAATTGTTGATTTTGTGTGCGCCGGTGTGCAGCAGATCCTCGCGTTTGAGGTAGATTTTCGCGCCGGCCAACTGCTCGGTCAGGCGCGCGGCCGGGTACAGCGGAGTCGGGCGCCCGGCGTAGTCGCGAAGCAGCAAATCAAGCTCGGCGTGAAAGACCGGATCGGCCTGCGCTTCCGCGTAGGCGCGCTCCAGCTCCTCCAGGGCGGCCATCAGAGTTTCCGGAACATAACGCCCGCCATAGGCGCCAAAGCGGCCGGCAACGGTGTTGATTGCTGTGGTCATGATTTGCTTCTCCTAAGAATTCGCTTCCCGGGCAGAACGGATGAAGGCCAGCACCCGAGCTGGATCTTTCTTGCCGCGTTCGCTCTCGACTCCGCTCACCACGTCGACACCCCACGGGTGCAACGTCCGGATGGCTTGCTGAACGTTTTCCGGGGCCAAGCCGCCGGCCGCGATCAACCGCCGATGGGGCGCAGCGCGGAGAAAACTGTTCCGTGCTTCCTGCCAATTGAAGCTGGTGCCGGTGCCGCCTACTGCTCGCGCGGTCGAGGAGTCCACCAGTACCGCGTCCTCCGGCTGGCCCAATTCGGCCAACCGCTGCTCAAAGTCCGGCGCCTTATAGTGCAACACGTGTAGGATGCTGAGCTGCGGAAATCGCTCGCGCAGGCGAAACGGCAAAAGCTGGTCTGAAGACCGATGAAGCTGCACCCCGGTCAAGCCACAGGCGACCACGGTTGCTACAATTTCGTCGAACCCTGCATCTACGAAAACACCGTATTTTTCCAGCTGGAGAGGCAGTCTTGGCATGATCTGCCGGACCAGATCAGAATCCACGCGCCTGGGGCTCGGAGCAAAGATGAATCCCAGGGCATCGGCCCCGCACTCGGCCGCGAACCGTGCATCCTCAAGACTCGTGTTGCCACAGATTTTGATCCACATGGTGGCTTCTCACTGGCTCACGGGCGTGTACAAAAGCAGGCTTTCCAGCGCCCTTCCGGGGTCGGGCCGACGCATCAGCGATTCACCGATGAGAAAGGCGTGGAACCCGACGGCCCGCAGGCGGTGCATGTCTTCCGCCGTCTCGATGCCGCTTTCGCTCACGTGCACGGCGCCGGCCGGCAGTTTGGCGGCGAGATCGAGCGAGACCTCGAGCCGTACTTCGAACGATTTGAGGTCGCGGTTATTTACTCCCACCGCGTCGCAATCCAGGTCCAGGACCCGGTTCAATTCTTCGGCCGTATGTACCTCGCAGAGTACGTCCAGCTCCAGGGCGTGGGCTTGCGAGGCCAGTTGACGCAGCTCCAAATCGCTCAGGGCTGCGGCGATCAGCAGGATGGCATCGGCCCTATGAGCGCGGGCCTCCAGCAGCTGGAACTCATCTACGATGAAGTCCTTGCGCAAGCAGGGGAGATCGCAGGACTGGGAAGCTACCTCCAGGTTACGTAGGCTTCCTTGAAAGAAATGCTCTTCTGTGAGCACGGAAAGTGCAGCGGCGCCGGCGCTCTCCAACTGAGCCGCTAACGCCGCCGGCTCGAAATCGGGACGGATCAAGCCGCGGGAGGGAGAAGCCTTTTTCAGCTCGGCGATTACCGCTGGGCCGCCAACAGCCTTTTGGCGCAGGGCGCGGGCGAAGCCCCGAGGCTGGTGAGCTGCCGCCGACTGCTCCAACGCCGTCGTCGAAGTTGCGGCCTTCCGTTCCTCTAAACCGCGGCGCGTGGTGGCCAGGATCTTTGTGAGTTGGCTGTCCATCCGAACCTTCAGTATATGCCGCGGGCGCCCAGTATATGCCGCGGGCGCTAGCTCCAGTTGCACCAACTCCCCCCACGCTGGCATCCAACTATTTACCCATGAGTCATTTCCCCCCACCTTGGGCGAAATCGGCGGAAGCCGCCGGTCTTGCCCAAAGCCTTCAATCCGCGGGCCGGTCGGTCTTGATGCTGGACTATGACGGCACCCTCGCCCCTTTCCAAAACGACCGTTTCAAGGCGCTTCCGTACCCGGGAGTGGAAGACCGGCTCGCTATCCTATCGGGTCTTTCCCGGGTTCGGCTGGTATTGGTCTCCGGGCGCTCCGCCCGCGAGCTTCGTGACCTGTTGCGCCCGGGCATCCGAACCGAAATCTGGGGCAGCCACGGACGGGAACAGTTAAGGAGTGATGGATCGTATCAGCTGTTCGCACTTGACCCGGCGCAACAAACCGCGGTCAAAGCGGTGGAGCGGAAATTCTCGGAACTTGGCTTGACGGAGACGCTGGAGGTCAAGCCCTCGTCCCTGGCCGTGCATTGGCGTGGGGTCGACGCTGCCGCGCAAGAGCGGATTCGCTCGGCGGTTCAATCTGTGTTCGCCGAGGTTGCCATCCCGGGCTCGCTGCACCTGCTACCCTTTGATGGTGGTGTGGAGTTGCGTTCTACCGACCGCACCAAGGGAACCGCGGTAAGGCATATCCTCTCCGAGGAACCGGCGGCGTTGCCGGTGGCCTACCTGGGCGACGACCTCACGGATGAAGACGCTTTTGTTGCGCTGGGGAGCCGGGGGAATTCCGTACTGGTGCGGACCGAGGTTCGCGAGTCGGCCGCCCGGTTTTGGCTGCGCCCACCGGCGGAACTGCTGGAGTTTTTGGACAACTGGATTGCAGGAGCCTCCTGATGAGTCCCGCCAAACTGGTCCTGGTTTCCAATCGCATCCCCATCACGATCACGACCGAGGATGGCAAGCTGAAGGGCTACCCCAGCAGCGGTGGCCTGGTCAGCGCGTTGGAGCCTCTGCTGAAGAACCATGGCGGTATCTGGATCGGTTCGGGCGGGACTGAGGATTCTCCGGAAATTCGGGAGATCCTGGAAAAGGCGAGCGGGGATAACGCCTATAAGTACTCGCCTCTCTTTTTGACCGAGGAGGAGCAGAGCAACTTCTACGAAGGCTTCTCCAATGAGATTGTGTGGCCGCTGTTCCACGACCTGCAATCGCGCTGCAACTTCGATCCCCGGTATTGGGAGTTCTACCAGCGGGTCAATCGCAAGTTCGCCGAGGCCGTCGAAAAGGCCTCCAAGCCCGGCGACCTGATCTGGATCCACGACTACCAGCTCATGCAGGTCGGGAAGACGCTGCGTTCCCGCCGGCCGAAAGCTCGGCTTGCGTTCTTCCTCCATATACCGTTCCCTTCGCCCGACATTTTTGCCAAGCTGCCTTGGCGGCAACAGATCCTCGAAGCTCTGCTGGCTCACGATTTGCTCGGGGTGCAGACCGGGCGCGACCAGCGGAACCTGGTCGCCTGTATTCGCTGCTTCCTTCCGCTCATGAAAGTCTCGGGCCGGGGAGAAAGCCGTATGGTCATCCGCGCCGGCGGCCAGACCCACATCGAGTCGTTCCCCATCAGCATCGACTTCGGCGCCTTCTCGGGGCAATCCGAGTCAGCTCCCGTAGTGGAACGGGCGAAGCAGATTAAAGCCAAGACGCATGAGATTCAGATTGTGGTCGGCGTTGACCGGCTCGATTACACCAAGGGAATTCCGGAGCGGATCAAGGCATTTGGCTGTTTTCTGCGCAGCTATCCTGAGTTTCACCGCAAGGTTGAACTGATCCAGATCGTGGTGCCCAGCCGCGAAGGTATTCCTCGCTACGACCAGCTCAAACGGGAGGTCGAACGCCTGGTGACCCACGTGAATGGAGAATTTAGTGAGCCTGGCTGGGTGCCGATCAATTACATCTATCGTTCCGTGCCGCGAGACGAGCTGATCGCGATCTACCGGGCTGCGGATGTGGCGCTCATCACCAGTCTCAAAGATGGTATG
>Ga0302324_100023998_pt1 | contig 11775 bp, 9 predicted proteins | sample Palsa_T0_1_FD_201949 | JGI IMG/M metagenome (GOLD analysis project Ga0302324, IMG submission 201949) | Peat permafrost microbial communities from Stordalen Mire near Abisko, Sweden - Palsa_T0_1 | ecosystem: Environmental > Terrestrial > Soil > Palsa > Peat permafrost | place: Sweden: Abisko... | reverse complement strand
GTCCGGCCCGACGATGGCGACGAATGTCGTGACGTATCACAACTCCCTGCAGCGCGCCGGCAGCTACACGATGCCGGGTCTGACGCTCGCCGCCGCCTCCACCATGGCGTTCGACACCGGCTTTCATGGACCGGTGAGCGGCAATGTCTATGCCCAGCCCCTGTTCTCGCACCGCACGGGCGGGACGCCGCTCGTCATCGTGGCGACCGAGTCCAATTCCGTCTATGCGCTCAACGCCGTGACCGGCGCTATCGTCTGGCAGGTGCAGCTCGCCGCGTCCGTCCCGCTCAGCGAGCTTCCCTGTGGCGACCTCGATCCCGACGGCATCACGGGCACGCCCGTGATCGATCCCGCAGCGGGCGTGCTCTATCTGGATGCGCTGACGGCGACAGAGTCCGGCCCGAGACATCTCGTCTATGCGCTTTCGCTCGCCAACGGTTCGACGCTTTCCGGTTGGCCGCTGGATGTGCAGGCCGCGCTTGCGAACAGCGGCGTGACATTTTCCTCCTCCACGCAGGGCGAACGCAGCGCCCTGCAACGCTTCAACGGCAATCTTTATGTGAACTTCGGCGGCAATGACGGCGATTGCGGCAGCTACAATGGCACCGTCCTGCAATTGCAAACGTCTTCGCCGGCGCTGGTGGCGAACTGGCAGACGCGGGCCAATGGCGGCGGCATCTGGGCGCAGGGCGGCACGGCCGGTGACGGCGAATCGCTTTTTGTGACGACGGGCAATACGTTCAACGCCGGCCAGTGGAGCGACGGCGAGGCGATCATCCGTCTCAAGGAGGGTCTTGCCCATTCCACCAGCACCGCAGACTATTTCACGCCTTCGAACTGGCAGGCGCTCGACAACGGCGATCTTGATCTGGGCGGTACGGAGGCTCTCCCCTTCGATATCGCGATCTCCGGTTCGCCGCCTGCACAACGCGTGATCGCGCTCGGCAAGGACGGCAATGCGTATCTCGCGGACAGATCAAATCTGGGCGGCGTCGGCGGTGCACTTGCGGTGACAAAAGTTGCCAATGGGGAGATCATCACGGCGCCGGCGATCTTCCAGACCGGCAGCACGGCATCGGTCGTTTTCGCAAGTCCCGGCGGTGGCAGATGCGGCAAGAACCTGACGCTGTTGAGCGTGGCGCCGAGCGGCAGCAATCCGCTTACCGTAGCCTGGTGTGCGCCGCTCAACGGCCGCGGTTCGCCGATCGTTACCACCACCGACGGCGCCTCCAATGCGATTGTCTGGGCGACCGGCGCGGAAGGCGACGCTCTCCTGCATGGATACAATGCCGCCACCGGCGCTGTCGTGTTCAGCGGCGCCAGGACCGCGATGGCGGGTTTGCACCGTTTCAGCACGATCATGGCGGCGGAAGGCCGGCTCTATGTGGGGGCGGACAACAAGATCTACGCCTTCACGTTCACGGCGCAGCAATAGCCCCGGGAAGAAAGCCAATTCCCCGGGAGGCTGCTGAACATGCATGGCGATGGCGATGCGGCTCCGGTCAAAGGGAACCGCATCTTCTTTTGGATTTGTCTCCTAGCGGGTGGCGCGCAGATTTTGCATGGCGCCGGCGCAGGTGGCGGAGAGCTGCGCCGCATGTGACATCATGCATTGGCGACGCTGGCCGCACTGGGCAGGAACACCGGCGCAGAATTGCGCTTCGTCGGCGGCGCACGCCTGACGCATGGTTTGCATTGCCGCGATCCGTTGCGGCGATGGCGTGCGGTGAACCGCCGACGGGTTGGGGCAGTTTGCCGGGGTCTGGGCGACAACCGGAGACGAAACGGCGAGAAGAAAGCCCGCACAGGCGAGCCTTACGAGTCCGAGCAAACGCATTGGCATGTCCGTCACCTTTCAAAATGCCCCAACGATGGGACTCTCATCCGAAAACGACCTGTCCGGCAATCGCAAACCGGTGAAATTGCGGCGACAGCGGATCGAAATCCCGCAAATCGTGCGTCGGCGCCTGAGAGGACGAACGGCGGGAAAACCGTGCCGGCGAGGCACTGGAGCGCGCGTGGACGCTCTGTCCGCTGCCAAGGCGCGGAGTTATCCGCGCCGCGCCACGAGGTTGAGCAGACCGCTGAAGGGGATGCGACGGCATCCGTGCGAATAGTGTCTCAATACGCATGGGCCGCAGTCACATACAGCTGGTCCTCGCTGCACGCGATAAACATGTGGAGGGCAGACATCTCCCGCAAACCGAGAATGAGCTGCGGCGCGTGTTCGTCCGACGATTCGTTTATGCGATCATGCATCAGAGTCAATACAGGAATCTGTATGTCTATACCGGCGACTGAGAGGTGCTTGAAGCGTTGGGAATATGTCCAGTTCGCCCCTTCGGGGAGGCTGGCGTCGTGGCCTGTCGCATCCACTCCCGGTATTTTCCTGTCAATCGGGAACAGCCGTGCTGCGGCTGCCATGTCGAGGGTTGAAACGGGCGCACCGCTGTCGAGCGTTGCCGTGACGGGCTTACCGTCAAGTGTCATCCGCAACAGTATGTGACCCTCGCGGGAGAGCGTGAATGGGACGACAGTGTAGGCTTGGGCCCAATATACGGCGCTGCCGGCGCAATGAGGCTGCAGATAGAGGTTCAGCCGGTGGGCCGCAAAGTCGAATTCCACATCGAAGGTCATCAGGTGGTTTGGACCCAGCGTGCCGGCAATTTCGTTGTCTGCCAGGGGCGGCTTTCGCGAGTCCTGTACCACGGAAAATGTCGCGTTCTCGAACTTCAGCACGCCAAAAGAGATCGAGGGGGCGATTGCGACCATGTCCGAGACATAGCCGTTCATGGCAACCTGCTCTCCGGAATCGTACGGGTTGTGATGCGCGGCCGTGTTCGCGCGCATGGTCTTCAGACCCATCTCCCGCACGGCCGACGAATAAAGCTCGCTGCGTGCGCCGCCCGTGTCGACGATCATCTGCCGCGGCTTGTCGATAAGCTGAGAAATGTATGTGTGACCCTCCGTGTCCGGCTCGAGCGCGTAACTTTCCACCCGTTTCAGCCCGCACGGCTGATCGGGTGACTTAACACCGTTCCGATACGTGAACTCCGGGCAGATGGGCTCGACCCTGCCGGTAACGACGCCGGGGACCTTCCTCTCTCCGGGTTGCAACGCGATCGCCTGAACCTGGATGCAAAAGGCAGCTGCTTGGGGCGAGGCAAGGGTGGTCGAGCACAGGAGGCAAAATAGGCAAAGGCAAAACACCCTCATGGCCGGCAACGCCGGGCACCGCATTTGCATTGGACACCCCGCCCCGGGGATTTGAACAAATGACGGTACCACACAGCCATGCGGCTCGAACAGCGGCCGAGCCGGGATCCGCACACGGAAAGACGCCCCGCTTTGGAAGCCGGATTGATCTGCAGCTTTGCTACCGGGTCGGGACCTCCGCCTGCATCGCCACCGGCCGCACGCGCGTCAGGAGCGCGTGCAGGAACGCGTCCGGCGCGGTCAGCACGGCGGAATGGCCGGCGCCTTTCAGCACGATGAAAACTTTCAGCGGTGCTTCGATGCCGTCGAAATATGTCTGCGCCAGAGAGGTCGGCGTCACATGGTCGAGCTCGCCGTTGATGATGAAGAACGGGACTTCGATCTTCCGGCCGAGATCGCGGGCGTCGTAAGAATTGTCGGCGGCAAACGTCGCTTCGTTTGCGAACGTTCCGGCCTGCAGATACTCGTAGACATCCCACAACGACCAGCGAGGAGCGAACAGCACGAGCGGCGTCATGTTCGCGAAGAGATCGCGCTCCGAGGCAATGTCGTAACGTTCCGACCAGTCCCGCTCGGTCTGGATATCAGCTTGCGATCTGTAGGGAGGCGGACCGATCTTCTGAAGCGCACGGATGCCGTCTTCCGCATGCGCCGCACGGAGCCGCGCCATCGCGCCCGCATAGTCAACCGGCTCCTTCTCCGCGATCGAGACTACAAACCCGGTTCCGACAAACGCGCTGAACAGGTCTGGCCGGTCGTGCGCCATGCGCAGTCCGACCATCGTTCCCCAGGAGTGGCCGAGGAGGACGATCCTGGATTTGTGCAGGCGTGCCCGCAGCAAGTCCGTGAGCGCGATTCCGTCCTTCGCAACGCCTGCGATGCTGAGGCCGGCGCAGCTCCGCGCGCCGTTTCGCGCGAAGGTTTTTCCGGCGCAACGCTGATCCCACATGACGACGGTGAAGGTTTTTTCCCAAAGCCGGAGGAGCGCCGACATCGGCGTCTCCGAAAAACCGGGTCCGCCATGGACGAAGAGAATAACCGGGTTGTTCCGGTCGTCACCGCGAATCTGGACCCACTGGCCGATGCCGCCGATCGGCACGAACGCCGCTTCGTCGATGCCGTGAGCCGTATGAATGGCCAGCGCCTGCGCGTTTTCGCGCTGGCGCCAGGCGCGATAACCGACGGCCGTCGTCGCGAGGACGACCATCAGAGCGGCCAGGATCAGCGCGCCACGAAGGATCATGCGTTTCATGGGATGCCATACCGAAAGAACCGCGCGACGAGCAGCAGCGCTTGCTTTAAACCGACAGGTGAACATTGGTCCTGTCACCTTTTCCAAACAATCAGGGGAGTGCGACGTGGGAATTTCAAGACGCGAGGCCATGATCGCCGGCGCCGCGATGGCCGGTTCCTGCGCGACGGTGGTGAACGGGGCCACGGTGAAGATCGAAGGGGGGATCGCCGGGCCGATTGAAGATGCCGTGCGACGGGCGATCCAGGACCATGCCTGCCCCGGTGTGCAGATCGCAATCGCCCGCAGGGGTACGCCTTTGCTGTCGAAAGGCTACGGCGCAGCCAACCTTGAGACCAGAACCCTGGTCGACGAGCGGAGCATCTTTCGCATTGGATCACTGACCAAGCAGTTCACCGCCGCCGCCGTGATTCGCCTCGCAGCGGACGGGCGGGTCAATCTCGACGATCCAGTCGCCAGGCACTTGCCGTTCATGGGCAAGCTGCGTTCGGTATCTTTGCTGGAACTGATGCACCAGACCGCGGGCTTGCACAGCGATGACGACAGCCCCTTCTGCCTTGGCGGGCCGGAGACACTTAAGAGCCAGGTCAAGCTGGCGCAAGAAGTCGCCGACCAGGCCAAGCCCTTTGACTTCGAGCCCGGAACGGCCTGGCTCTACAGCAACGCCAACTATGTTGTGTTAGGGGCGGTCGTAGAGGCGGTTGCGGGCAAGCCCTACGCCGAGGCGATGTCGGCGATGGTATTCGAGCCGCTGGGCCTGACCCTTACGGCCGCGGATCGCTCGGGCGCGGTGATTGCCGGCAGAGTATCGGGCTACACGCCCGTTGAAGGACGCCCCGATCTCTTCGACCACGCCGCTTTCATCGAAGTAGCCTACGCCGGCGGCGCGGGAGCGCTGCGATCTACAGCCCTCGATCTCTGCCTCTGGCACGAGGCGCTGCTGTCGGACAGGCTGTTCGATAAACGCTGGGTCGAGCTGATGATGAAACCCGGGCGACTGCGCGACGGCCGACTGAGCGGGGCCAACCGCTTCTCGCCTCAAGACGCGAGCTATGGCGAGGTCCAGTACGCCTGCGGCCTGCTCGTTTCACCGCCGTTCGATCGAGACAGGACAATCATACACTACGGGGCTATCGACGGCTTTGCTGCGGTTCTGGAGACCTATGTGGACCTCGGTCTCACGGTGGCGATCCTCTGCAACGGCGACACAGGGCCAGACCTTCCGTTCCGCTCTGTACGCCGCCTCGTGAAGAGCAAGCTGGTTCCCGGGCTGACGTAGGTCCGCGTCCGCGAAGTTGGCCGCTGAATTCCTGAATTGAGGCGACATGAATACCATTCCAAATAAATCGCACCCGGCGCCTCGGGAAATGTATTTCATGTTCCGTATCTCCCGTATTTCTTCGTGATCCTCCTGGGAGCGCGCGCATTCTGCGCGCAGGGCGGTTCAATGCGGCTGACATGCGAAGGGGAGAATCGCGCACGCCCACGCGAAAATTAAAAAAGGCGCGCAGAATGCGCGCGCTCCCATGGCGTCTCAACCCGCCGAGTGCGCCGGCAGGAAGTCGTGTGCGTTCGTGTCCGCAGGGCGTTTCAGGCCGAGGGCGGGGAATAGCAGTTCGGCGACGCGATAGGCTTCTTCGAGATGCGGATAGCCCGATGCGATCACGGTATCCACGCCCAGCGCCTGATACTCGCGGATGCGTGCGGCGACGGTTTCGGGATCGCCTACGAGCGCCGTTGCGGCGCCTTCGCGGACGAGGCCGATGCCAGCCCACAGACTGGGGCTGATCTCGAGATTTTCGCGGCTGCCGCCATGCAGCGCCGCCATCCGGCGCTGGCCTTCGGATTGCTCCGCGCGTTTGGCGATGCGCGCCTGCGCGGCCGCGATCGTCTCGGGCGTGAGTCTGCTGATCAGGCGATCGGCGGCGGCCCAAGCTTCGGCTTCGGTTTCGCGCACGATCAGATGTAACCTTATGCCAAAGCGCAGCTTGCGATGCTCGCGCGCGGCCTGCGCGCGTACCTCGTCGAATTTCTCCGCGACCTGCGCCGGCGGCTCGCCCCAGGTGAGGTAAACGTCCGCGTGTTTGGCGGCGACTTCCGTGCCTGCCGCCGACGATCCTCCGAAATAGATTGGCGGATAAGGTGTCTGCACGCTCTGGAACACGAGCGGCGAGCCGCCCTTGGCCGACAGATGCCGACCTTCGAACGCAACGGGCGCGCCCTGCATGATGCGCCGCCAGAGCGTCAGGAATTCGTTGGTCTGCACATAGCGTTCGTCGTGATCGAGGAACAGTCCGTCATAGGCAAGCTCCGTCGGATTGCCGCCGGTGACGACGTTGAGCAACAGCCGCCCGTTCGAGATCAGGTCCAGCGCCGCGGCCTGCCGCGCGGCGAGGGCGGGCGACATGATCCCGGGGCGCAGCGCGACGAGGAATTTGAGACGCTCCGTCAGAGGCGCGAGCGCCGAGGCGAGCGTCCATCCGTCAAGGCAGGCGTGTCCTGTCGGCAGCAGCACGCCGCCATATCCAAGCCGGTCCGCCGCCAGCGCGATGTCGCGCATATAGGTGAATTCCACCGGGCGGTGGAGTTCGTTGGATCCGAGATAGGTCCCGTCGCCGGCCGTCGGCAGAAACCAGAAGAAGCTTAAGGGATCGGGTTTTTTCATGATCGGATCCTGCGTCGTTTTACAGCTGTTGTCATGCCCAGCCGATGGGAAGCACGGCTGCGGACACATTTATGCGTTTTGGAATGATGCCGAGCTTCGCAAATTCGTCCGCGCTGGCCTGTTCGCGTGCCACGATCTGCTGCGAGACGGGCACGACAGAGAACGCTGCGCGACCATAGGTGACGCGCACCGCGCCGAAATTGATCCCGCTGGCTTTCGAAACGCGCACGCTCGCTGCTGGTTCTACTTTCCACGCATGCGGGCGCGCGAAGCGCTTCTGATCAAATGCTTCGATTCGCAAGAGGCCGGGAAAGGTTCGCGGCGCATACCGCTTTCGATGGTCCGACGACGCCTTCGACCGCCATTCCCCGGGCAAGCATCGAAGTGCGCGCATTGGTGTTCTTCGGAGATGGCGGATAAGACGGGTTTCCGCGTTCCCCGCGCGGGTCGCGGGAACCGGTTTGCGCTTACCGAGGTGCGCCGGCCGCGCGCAGCCGATTCCGCGCTGGCGCTTGTCGCGATGCCATGGGCGATACGTCCCTGGGGCGTAGAACTCTTCGACATGAACGATCACGCCGGCTGTAACAGGCGCATCGCGCGAACGACCGGTCCGGAGGATGCGAACTCCCTTGAAAAGCCCGTCCTGTTGACGACCCGCGCTCTGGCGCAAGACTGCAGAGCTGCCGGACGTCGCGACGTCCGATGCGCATGCGCGGTTCATCGTAAAGACCGCTCTTGCCGACGCAAACGGCCGGGAAGAGCCGGAATTTGTTCCGCAAGTTCCCCAGGGCCGCACGACGGCATTTGTTTCACCGTTCCCACCGATGGTGATATGCTGGCGTGGAAATCTGGAGGTGATACGATGCGAGTCCGTTCAGCTGCGCAGGCAATTCTCCCGGCGGTCTTTCTTGCGATGTGGCCTGGCCTGTCGTCGGCGCAAAATCAGAACGTCGTCACCTACCACAATTCGCTCGAGCGGCACGGTACATATAAAATTCCGGGTTTGACCCTCGCCGCGGCCGCCACCATGCAGCCGGATACCGGCTTTGTCGGCACGATCAGCGGCGATGTCTATGCCCAGCCGCTGTTCTATCATCCTTCGGGCGGCGAGGCGGTCATCATTGCCGCGACGGAGTCAAACACCGTTTATGCGCTCGATGCCTCGACCGGCGCTGTGGTCTGGCAGGTGCAGCTCGGAGCGTCCGTTCCGCTCAGCCAGCTTCCCTGCGGAAACATAAACCCCGACGGGATCACCGGCACGCCCGTGATCGATCCCAAAGCGGGCGTCGTCTATCTCGATGCGCTGACGACCACCAATTCCGGCCCGAGGCAGCTCGTCTACGCGCTGTCGCTCGCCAATGGAGCGACGGTGTCCGGCTGGCCGCTCGATGTGGAGGCAGCGCTCGCCAAAGTTGGCGTGTCGTTTTCTTCGCCGAACCAGGGTGAACGCAGCGCGCTGCAACTCTTCGGCGGCGCCCTCTACGTGAATTATGGCGGAAATTACGGGGACTGCTCGCCCTATAACGGGACGGTCCTGCAGATACAGACCTCCACGCCGTCATTGACAGCGTACTGGCAGACACGGGCGGGAGGCGGCGGAATCTGGGCGCAGGGCGGCACGGCGGGCGATGGCAAATCGCTGTTCGCCACCACCGGCAACACGTTCGGCGCGAGCCAGTGGAGCGACGGCGAGGCGATTATCCGGCTTGCACCCGGTCTGGCCCATTCCACGGATACAAAAGACTATTTCACCCCCGCGAACTGGCAGTCGCTCGACGATGAAGACCTCGATCTGGGCGGCACGGAAGCCCTGCCGTTCGATGTAGCGGTCAAGGGATCCAAGCCGGCCTTGCGCGTGATCGCCCTGGGCAAGGACGGCAACGCCTATCTCGCAAACCGTTCGAATCTGGGCGGCGTCGGCGGCGCAATCTCGGTGAGCAAGGTTGCGAACGGCCAGATCATCACTGCACCGGCGATTTTCCAGACCGACAGCACGGCCTCGGTGGTGTTCACCAGCCCCGGCGGCGGCAATTGCTCCGGCGGCAACGTCACGATGCTGAACGTGGCGCCGAGCGGCAAGAGTCCCGTCACCGTTGCGTGGTGCGCGACGCTCAACGTCCGCGGTGCGCCGATCCTCACCACGACCGACGGCAACAAGAACGGCATCGTCTGGGTTACGGGCGCAGAAGGCGACAATATGCTGCATGGTTTCAACGCCGCCACAGGCGCGGTTGTGTTCAGCGGAACCGGCACGACGATGCAGGGCCTGCGCCATTTCGGCACCATCATGGCGGCGGAACACCGGCTCTATGTAGGCGCGGACAACAGGATCTACGCATTCACGTTTACGCGGTAGCAGGCGCACCCTTCGCCTTCGTAGAACGAAACGGCCTCGCGCGACGCGCGGGGCCGTATTGTTTCGCGCGATCACCGGCGGACGCACGCATCAAGGCCGTCGCGCGTAACGACAGCCATCCGCGCCAGCAGCGTGACCGAGCGCGATGCGACGTAAGGGCCCGGATGGATGGCGTGCCAGTCGTCGGGATCGGGCAGGATGGCGGCAAGCCGGGCCGCCTCGCGCGGCGTCAATGCGGAAGCGGATATGTGAAAGTAATCGCGCGCCGCGGCTTCTGCGCCAAAATTGCCATGGCCCCAATCCACGACGTTCAGATACACGGTGAGTATCCGCTCCTTTGGCCACAGCGCTTCGACGAGCACGGTAAGCCAGGCTTCCACGCCCTTGCGCACCCAGCTTCTGACAGGCGCGAGAAATACGCTGCGCGCGGTTTGCTGGCTGATCGTGCTTGCACCGCGCAGGCGCCGCCCGCGCTCGCCCGCCTTGATCGCCTTGTCGATCGATCGCCAGTCGAAACCGTGATGTGAGCAGAAATTCTCGTCTTCGGAAGCGATGACCGCGCGCACAAGAGAATAAGAGATGTCGTTATAGCGCACCCAGCTGTAGTGCACGGTGTTTCCCGCCAACCGATCGCCCAGCATTTGCGGGGTGCCCGGAACCGGCGCGAGCCTAAGGACGAGAATGACGATTACGGGCAACGGCACGAGCAGCGCGAACAAAACTGCAGCGAGCCCCGCGGCTGCGCGCGGCACGATGCTCTTTCTGCGCCACCGGCGCCGCCGCAGGCGCGCCCGCGCCCGCCATCGATACGGTCCAGCCATCCAGCAGAGCTATCGCATCCGGCAGGTCGGGCAAAGCCTGGGGACGCGAACGCTTCAGCGCAGAAAGCAAGACGCGCCGGACCGAGGATCGCGGTGAGGTAAAGCCGGGCAGGCCGGGTATGAGGAGGTTGGCAGTGCCACTACGGGGGGCTCGCCCCGAACTTTCCAAGCAGTGCTGGTGCAATTGAAAAGCCTCCTCATCCCGAGCCTGCCTTCTGCAGGATCGTGAATCCCTGGCCGGGCAACGCACCCCGCCGGGAGACCATCGATTCCCCCGAAACACAAAGATCATCATCGCCTGGCGGCCGCCGACGCACCGCCCCGCGTTTAAGTGGAGTATTGTTGAGTCGAATCATGCAAGCCACTCGTCGGCTCCTCGACGCATGGGGCGACCGGAGCCAGAGGCACGCCGCATGCACCACCTCACTCTAAGCGATGCCGGGCTTTTTCTTCTTTTCTGTGTGACGGCGTTCATCTGCTGGCAAATCGCTGTTTGGCTGGCGACGGGAAAAATGCGGCTCTATGCCGGTGTTCATGGAAGGCGGTACACGACGATGATGGCCAATCCGGTCCGCTTCTGGACCAACCTCTCAGTCTATGCCGCGATCGCCGTTCTGCTGATGATACTATGCGGCAGTGCATGGCTGGACCTGGTGCGCAGGCTTACAAACTAGTTTATCCGGAGACCGGCGGCGGGTTGCCGATACCGATAGCAACCCGCCGCTTTGTCCCTGATCCGCCGTGTTCAATGACGGCGCGTATGGTGCCGACCCTTCAATGCGTCTGGCCTATCGCATGCAGCGCTGCGAATGCCGTCGGGTCGGTGATGTTGTAATTCCCCGCGTCGCCGTCCGAGTCCCAGTAAATGAACGCCGAGAGTCCGGGACAAAGAGTATTGATGTTGGCTAGCCACGCGAGCTGATTTGTTACGCCGATCGCGCCCGTCTCGGTGATTGCATACGGCTTGCCGAGAGAAGGGCCGACGGTGCAGGCGCCGCCCGCAGCAGGGAACGGCTCGGCGTTCGCCGTCTTGTTGTAGACATCTTCGCCCACAACGTTGACCCAGCCACTGCCGGGATAGAAGTCGAGCTCCTTGTTCTCAGCGTATGCGGGCTGTCCGGGCGCCCAGACCCATATCGCATTGGTGGCGCCCGCCGCGATAAACAGGCCGACAACATGCTGCCATGCGGCGATGAAGACTGGGCCGCTCTGGGTCGGGTTGGCGCATTTTTCCGCTTTGCTGTCATTCATCTCGTAAAACAGGCGCAGCCAGATTTCACCGGGAAGCGCCTTGACGAGCGCGGCCTGGGCCTTGAGTTGCGTATCGTATTTGCCGGCGGTGACGTCGGTAAGCAGCACGCACGACACGCCGTACAGACCTGCCGTCCAGGATTTCATCGGCATGCGTCCGCCAACCAGGTCCCATTTCTCGCGCGTGAGCGCACCCGACCAGTTGAACCCGGAA
>Ga0302324_100023997_pt1 | contig 11775 bp, 12 predicted proteins | sample Palsa_T0_1_FD_201949 | JGI IMG/M metagenome (GOLD analysis project Ga0302324, IMG submission 201949) | Peat permafrost microbial communities from Stordalen Mire near Abisko, Sweden - Palsa_T0_1 | ecosystem: Environmental > Terrestrial > Soil > Palsa > Peat permafrost | place: Sweden: Abisko... | reverse complement strand
CGGCCGGAGGATGGATTTGCCCTTTGAGATCGGCCGCGCTCTTGTCGGCATGGCACTGGAGGCAGAGTTTAACCGGCGTTGCCGTGGTGAGGGTGACGCGCGTGGTGTCCTTGCCAATGCGTAGCTGATGGCAGCTCTGGCAGCCCGACGCCATGGCCGGATGTACCACTTTTCCCTTGGCTCGCTCGCCATGGCACTCGAGGCACTGCGCGTCGGTGGTGTTCTTCTCGAGCGGTACGGGGTGCGGTTTCGCGGCCGCTGACCACACCAGGCACAAAATCAAAGCCAAAATGCGTTGCGATTGTATTACGGCGGTAAACACCTTATCCCCTTGGATAGGGCAGCGGTGCAATCGATTTGCCAAGTCGCGAAATCTCTCAAATATTTCATTCCACTGAGTCGAAAGTGGGCGCAGACCTCGCACGATGGGGGAAATTCAACACTTCGTTGTCTTTTTTGGGTACATATACTCAGTTAATAGGAGTTTAATACCTTAAAAAAGTACGGTGGGTACTATATAGACCCCTCGTTGAGAGGCCTGATGTGCAATTCTACAACTAGTCAGAAGGAGACCCATTCGAAAATTTCCAGCAACTGACCGATAAGGAAACATATGCAGACCAAGGCGCTTCCCGTTGTGGCAATGGGCCTTATGGTATTTCTGGCGCGGGCGGCCGTTGCCCCGCCTACGGATACCGAAACCTCCGGAACCGTGGAACGAACCCGCATGGTGGCGCTCGCATATACCAAGCGCATGCCGGACTTCGTTTGCACGCAGACCATCCGGCGCTCCTACCACCTCACCCTCCCCAAGAACTGGATCGACTCCGATGTTCTGACCGTAAAACTGCGCTATGCGGGCCAAACCGAGGATCGCCAACTCCTGCAACGCAACGGCCAGCCGGTCGCTCCGGGAGAGCCATCCGGGGGCTTGGAGAATATCGGCGAATTTGGCGGCATGCTGGAGAGCGTTTTCGACCCCAGCTCCCAGGCGGAGTTCCACTGGGAGAGTTGGAAGACCATCCACGAGCGTCCCGCCGCGGTGTTCTCCTATCGCGTGGAGAAGGCGCGCTCCTCTTATATGCTGAGCTTCGATCCGGGCGGGTATATGCACCGGCAGGTTGTGGGGTATCACGGGACAGTGGAGGTCGATCTGGAGACCGGCGGTGTCTTGCGGCTGGTGTACGAAGCGGACACCATCCCCAAGGATTTCCCTATGCAATTCGCATCCACGGCTGTGGATTATGGCTTCGTAGAGGTAGCGAGCCGGCAATACCTTATGCCGATACGGTCCGAAATCGAGACTAACACCGACGGTATCCGGTCGCGAAACATCTCGGAATTCAAGGACTATCGCAAGTTCTCGACGGATTCCACCATTACCTTTGGCGACACGGTGCCGAATCAGTAGCGGCTAACGCGCATATCGTAATGGAATGCCGAGCTCTCATGCGGTGATCTGGCCGGATGCAGGCCAGCGGGATGTGGGCCCCTCTTCTGCCACTGCAAAGCGGCACGAGGGCGTACCGCGCAGGCCAGGGGTCTGCCCACCTCTGCAGAATTCCCGTTCCGCGAAACTACGCGGCATCAGGCAAGCTGGCCTGCCGGCCCTCGAGAAAACGCCGCACTGCGGGATCGCGTTCCAGACCAATGGCAAGCTTATACGCCTGGCGGGCCTCCTCATGAACCCCGGCGCGCGCCAGCAATTCCGCGCGGGCAGCCCAATACGGCTGGTATTCCGCGAGCCGCGGATCGGCGGCGATGTCCGGCATGGCGCGCAATCCGGCGTCGGGGCCTTCCAGTTCGCCGATCGCCAGGGCGCGATTCAGAGCGACTACCGGCGAGCCCGCCAGCGCGAATAGCGCATCGTAGAGCTGAACTACCTCCGTCCAGTTCGGGCGGCCCGTGCAGCAGCGGAATACGTGCGCCGATTGTAGTGCGGCTTCCAATTGATAACGGCCGATGGAGCGCATTGTGCCCGCGCGATTTAGCAGTGCCTCCGCCTCCGCCATCATGGCCGCATCCCAGAGGGCCGGATCCTGCTCCGCAAGGGGGACGTACTCGCCTTGCGCCTGGCGGCGGGCATGCCGGCGCGCGTGCGCATATAGCATGAGCGCCAACAGCCCCAGAGCCTCGGGATCGTCGGGCAGCAGTTCGGCAACCAGCCGTGCCAGGAACAGCGCTTCCTCGGTGAGATCGCGGCGGATCGCGTCGGCGCCGCCGGGATCGGACCAACCCTCAGAAAAAGCCGCGTAGATGGCGTCGAGCACCGCACCGAGGCGGCTGGCGAGCTCCTCGCGCTCCGGGATTCGGAGCGGAATACCAGCCTCGCGGATCTTCTCTTTCGCTCGCACCAGTCGCTTGCTCATAGCTGCCGGAGACGCCAGGAACGCCGATGCAATGGTCTTGGCATCCAGCCCGAGCACCGCTTGCAGCATCAGGGGCGCGCGAATTCCGGCATCGATGGCCGGATGAGCGCAGGCGAACATCAGAGCAAGGCGTTGGTCGGGGATTTCGGCGACAGTGGCGGCGGCCTCCAAACCGTCGGATACCTGGCGTAATTGCTCGACGGCGATCTCATCCCGGCGGCGCCCGCGGAAATCGTCAATGGTCCTACGCCGTGCGACGGTCAGCAGCCAGGCCTCCGGATTCACCGGGCATCCATTCCGCGGCCAGTCCTTCAATGCCAATGCGAATGCCTCCGCCAGCGCATCTTCGGCCGCCGCCACGTCGCGCGTGCGGACCACCAGGAAAGCGACCAGCTTGCCATAACTACGGCGGGCCACCACGTCCGCCGTGCTACGTGCCTCGTCGCCGCCCTCCGCGTTCACCGCTGCATTTCCCAAATGGGGCGCACTTCGACCGCTCCATGCTGGGCCGCCGGGCAGCGTGCGGCCCATGAGAGCGCCGCGTCCAGATCGGGCACGTCGATGAGGAAATATCCCCCGAGTTGTTCCTTGGAGTCGGCGTAAGGGCCATCGAGCACCTGCTGTTTACCGTCGGAAGCGCGCACCGTGGTGGCGTCCTTCGTAAGCCGCAGACGGTTCATTCCCTTCACCACGCCGGCTTTCTGCAGCGCCTCGACGAACGGGCCATAGGCTGCGTGAAGTTTCTTCTCTTTTTCCTCATGGCTCAATTCGGACCAGAGGGTTTCGGTTGTATAGGCTAACAAAAGATACTGCATGCGAAATCTCCTTCACCACCATGACGCGTGGCGGCCGGCGATTTGGACATCCCGAGTCTACTTTTTCAAGAGCCAGTCTGCGAACTGCTCCATGCGGTCGACAACGATTTCGGGTGCGGGATCGCGCAACGACTCCGGCTTGAATCCGTACGTCACGCCACAGCAGGCGATGCCGGCATTGCGCGCGGTCGCGACATCCACCTCGCTATCCCCCACCATCATGGTGTTGGAGCGGTCGACGCCGGCTTCCCGCATCAGCGCTTCTACACCGATGGGGTCGGGCTTCTTCTGCTCGAAGCTGTTGCCCCCGAAAATGCGGAAGAAATGGCCGCCTACCCCGAGTCCCTCGAGAATATGAGTACTGATGGCGGTCGGTTTGTTGGTGAGCACCGCCAGCCGCATTCCGGCGTCGCGAAAGCGGTCGAGCGATTCGCGCACACCGGGATAAAGCGTGGTGTACTCCAGGTCGTGCGCGCCGTAATATTCCATGAAGAACGCGAGCGCGTTGCGGCACTCTTCGTCCGTCGCCCGTTCTCCCAGTGAACGCCGGACTAACAGCGGCGCTCCGTTCCCGACATAGGAGTACACGCGCTCGTTGGGAAGCGCGCTCATTCCGAGATGACGGCGCATGGCGTTGACCGCGTTCGCCAGATCGAGCCGGGAATCGACCAGCGTGCCGTCCAGATCGAAAATCAGGAGATCCATTGGAGACTACGCGGCGTTGGGTTTTCGCTTGGCTGTGCGCCGCACGCGGGCGGCGGTCTTGCGGCGAGGGCGGCCGTTGCCGAGCCCGTATTGCACCATTTTGCGCTGCATGGTATTGCGGTGAATGCCGAGTAGTTTGCTGGCAGCGGTCTGCTTGCCGCCGCTTTTTTCCAAGGCTCGCTCAATCATTCGCTGCTCCAGCAGCTCAATGGCCTGCTCCATGAAAATAGTTCCATCCAAAAGATGTTCCACAAGAACATCGAATTGCTCTTTCATTATTTCCTTTCCGCTTGGAATGCGGTATGAGTGCTCTTTTTGAGGCGTTTCCACGCCACTTGGGCCTCGCCGTATGATTTATGAAAACCTTCCTTCAATTCATGAGGGGCCATGGCGGCGAACACACGCGCGGCCTGGGAAACATAGGGCGCGACGCGCGATTCGTCGATTGACTTGGGCGGTGTGCCGTCCTTCGAAAATGCCATGATGCCCATGATCAACGCCACCCCCACAAGGACGCCGCGCAGCAGGCCGAATCCCGCGCCCAATAAATGATCGACGAAGGAGAGCCCTGTCACGCGCAGGAACTTCCCCACAATCCAACTGACGATAGCGCCCAATAAAACGACGGCGAAGAATACGATTAAGAATCCGGCCAGCTTGGCTGCCGTTGGGGAACTCACGTGCGGCTCGATGTATTCGGCCACCCTGCCGTAAAACCAGGCCCCCAGCAGAATGGCGGCCAGCACCGCGACGAGGTGAATTACCTGCCGCGACAGCCCCTTCTTAAAGCTGGCGAACACCGACAGCCCGATAATCAGCAGCAGGACCACGTCCAGCCAGTTCATAATTCGTGGCCGGTGAGAATTTTGTATGCCTGACGATATTTTTCGCTGGTGCGGGCGGCGACTTCCTCCGGCAGCGGAGGGGCCGGCGGCTGCTTATTCCAGTGAATCGACTCCAGGTAGTCCCGCACGAATTGCTTATCGAAGGAGAACTGCGCGCCGCCGGGCTTGTAGCTTTCGGCCGGCCAGAAGCGCGATGAATCGGGTGTGAGCACTTCGTCGCCCAGCACCAGCTCATCGCCCACGAAGCCGAACTCGAACTTGGTGTCGGCGATGACGATGCCGCGCGTCTCGGCGTACTTCGCGGCGCGGCTGTAAATATTCAGCGTGAGATCGCGCAAGCGGCGCGCTAGATCCTCGCCAATTTGGGAGGCCACCGTTTCGAACGATATATTCTCGTCGTGGCCAGACTGCGCCTTGGTAGACGGCGTGAAAATGGGTTCCGGCAGCTTGTCGCTTTCCTTCAGTCCTGCCGGCAAGCGGATACCGCAGACGGTGCCTTGCTGTTTGTACTCTTTCCACCCGGAGCCCGAGATATAGCCGCGCGCTACGCATTCGATTTCGACCATTTTGGCGCGTTTCACCAGCATGGAGCGGCCTTCGAGCTGGTTGCGGAAATTGGGCAGCGGTTCCGGATACTCGTCGACATTCGCGCTGAGGAAATGCGTCGGCGTGAGGTCGCGGAGAAAATCGAACCAGAAAATGGAGAGCTGCGTCAGGACCTTCCCTTTGTCGGGAATTCCTGTGGGCAGGATGTAATCGAAAGCGGAGATGCGATCCGTCGCGACGATGAGCAGACGATCGCCGACGCTGTACACGTCGCGCACTTTGCCGCGTCCGTAGCGTTCGACGCCTGTGAGATCGGTCTCGAGAATGATGGAATTTTTAGATGGGCTCACGATCGATTCAACTCTTGCATTCGGGGGGTAATCAAAATGATAACGTGTCTCACGCAGATGTCAACCGTGGGTGGAATTTTCACCACGGAGGCACAGAGACACGGAGGACGACGTGGCCCCCAGGCACTCGTGCCTGCTGGGTCGAGACTCTTCTCGACCCGGCGCGGTGAGAAGAGTCTCCGAACTCCTGAAGTCCCGCCACAAATTAGGATTAGGGGAGGGGAGGAAACGGACTCGATCCAGTTTTGGCATCACGCATACTGCTCCCTTTGGTCACGCCTCGGAAACGCGACGTGCCGATACTGAGCCGCGACCAGAGGGAGCGGAGTGCGGGCTCATGTCAAATTCCATGACTTCAGGAGTTCGGAGTCTTGGCGCTGCAGACACGAGTGTCCACCCACAATGCTTACCCGTCGAGCTCGATTTCCTGGTGCTGCATTCCGGCGTATGGGTAGACGGCGACTTTCGGGTCGCCGGGATGTAAATCCTTCAACTTAGCGATTACGTCTGACCACTTATCGCGGAAGAATGTGCCCGTGCGGTAGTAATTCTTCATATTGCGCGAGAGATATTGCGAATAGACGATCATGTTACCCGGCTGCGGAGCGGCGTTGACGCGCCGGGCGGTGAGATCGAACTGCGTGGCGCCTGATCGTCCGGCGAGGCGATTGTTCAGATAGTGGACGGGGTCGAGGCCCAATGGATGTTGTGCGATCAGCACGCCGGTGCCTCCCTGACGGCGCGAGTAGTTGATCCACAGCGCGCCGTGGAAGGCCTGGGCCGTCTGTGGATAGGCGTTGGCCACCACGATGTCGGCGTCTTTCAGAGTCGGTGTGCAGTACGTTTTGGCTGCCACGCGAACTCCGGCGTGATGCGCTTCCACGATGTCGCCGCCCCAAACCTGCGTGGGCCGCAAACGATCGTTATAGAGAATCTGCAGAGTGTAATCCACCTTCGCCATTCGCGCAGCTTCAATCATATCGAGCCGCATATCGTTCTTGAAAATCCGCACCGGCCCGGTGGTACGCACCTTAGTCAGGATCTGCGTGTGGTTATACTCCACCGAAGGCAGCGCGGCCAGCCCGGGGAGGATAGCTTTCGCTCCGCCGCCGTAGCCGGCGTCTTGATGCACTTTGACGCCGCTGATGCAGATTTTGAGATCGGCGGCGAGAAACGTCTGGTTCAGCAGGATCCTGTTGCCGCGCGTTGTGGTGCCGACCTCTTTCACGTTGTCGAAGACGTCATGATTCAGCCAGGCATACTTCCGGGCGATGTCCGGACCCAGTTTGCGGCCGACTTCCTCCTGCGTCATCGCGCGATGCGTGCCGAAGGATCCGATGAAGAGTACGTTTTCGTTCTGAATGCCGGCCTTCGCTAACTCCGCCATCAGCCAGGGTGTCACCGCGTATGCCGGTGTGGTCCGGGTGAGATCGTCGAAGCTGATGGCGACCGTCTTCTTGCCTTCGGCCAGTTCGCGCAGCGATTTCGAGCCGATCGGCGTATTGCACTCGGCGGCGATCTGCTGCTCGGTAAGCGCGGGCTTGTTGTGCCCGGCCATGTCCATCACATGGAGGTCCCAGGTGTCGGGGAAGTCGAGCCGCTCCTCAATCCAGGGCGCGCCGTTGGGTCCGGCGAATTCGTGCGTGGGAATCACCACCGATTTCGCGCTGTTCGGCGTCGCGGTGGCTTGATACGGACCGGCGGCCATGGCCGTGCCCACCAACGGAATGAATCCTCTGCGGCTCAAGCGAAAGTCGGACATGGACACCCTCCGCGAGATTTCTATCAAAACGGCGAGCCAGCGTCAAGGCTCTGTGCACAAGCTGGGCGAAGAAGCAATCGCTTGGGCACTAGTCTTTCGCATGGTACGTCTTACTAAAACCATCGCGAGAATTTGTCACCGTGAAAGTACCATCCGGCCGCGCCGAGAGTTTGATCCACTTAGCCTCGCACGCCGCATCGGGGTTGGCGATGAAATCCGCCTGCGGATTGGTGGCGGCGGTACCGTTCTCGGCGTAGTGGAGCTGCCAGATATCCTCCATGCCGGGAGCGCTGCGCAATGTCGGCCAGGTGGCCGGATCGCCGCCCTTGCGCGGACCGTTCGCCATGATCGCCACGCGCGCATGAATTGCCTGCGCCAACGCCGGGGAAACGCCTTTGTCCTGGCCGTGGATGCTCACCTGATACACGTCAACCGTGCCGATGGGGTTATTGGGGCACATCAGCTTGCGGTCGTAATACCATTCCAGGTCGGCCATGTCTAACATGCGGAACTTCCCCAGAGTGAACAGCAAGCCGACGGACATATTGTCTTCGAGATCCACCGTGCGCTCCGGTTTCTCAGGCGTGGATTGGCAAAGCGGATTGGGCTTACCGGCCCCGGGCAACGGCCTGTCGAGCACCTTGGTGGCAGCGGTAATTACGGTGACATCGACGCCTTTGATGGGGATATGGTCGCCCGGTTTTACCGCTATATAGTCGCCCTTGTCCCGCACCGCGGCGTAAGGATTGTAGCGCGGCGCGAAATCGTCGCGCGTGGTCTGCAACGGACCGTGATCCACGAAATGCTTGATGGGAATCTTCGATGCGAGAAGCGGTACATCTCCCAGGTGGTCGATATCGTAATGGGAGATCACCAGGTAATCGATCTGCTTCACGCCCGCTGCCTGCGTAGCTGCGAGAATGCGATCGACATCGCGGCCGTTGTACCCCGGCCATCCGGCATCGAATAACATCGATTCGCCCGACGGCGACACCAGCAGCACGGACTTGCCGCCTTCCACATCCAGGACGTAGACGTCCAATGTCTGGGCCGCCCGCATTGCGGGGAGCAGCCACAGGGCACAGATCAACGCGCCTGCGATTCTCATGCGCCGTATTGTAGCGCCGTTGCTTTGCGCGATTATGAGATGTGCCGTTACGAACCGAAAGGCTCATCCTCGACGTTTGGCGGAGCTCGGACTGGAGTGCCTTCCGTCCGATCGCCCAAGACCCGGAGGTGATGCGCCATATCACCGGCGGGGTCCCGTGGACCGACGAACAGGTTCGTAAATTCGTCGACCGGCAAGTAGAATTGTATGCCGAACGGGGTTTTTGCCGCTGGCGCGTTTTAGATCCGGCGACCTGCGAATTGATGGGCTTCTGCGGCGTGGGCTTCTGGGGGCAGGAACTCGAGCCGGAGATTGGCTGGTGGCTGGCGAAACCATACTGGGGACGCGGATTCGCCACCGAAGCCGCCCACTGCGCTTTGCGCGATATCTTCGATCGCGTGGGCCTGCAAAGGGTATTTTCCGTTGCCAGAAGAGAGAATTCCGCATCTCGGAAGCTGATGGAAAAACTGGGAATGCGCTTCGAGAAGGTATTCGAACACGACGGCCTAGAACTGGTACGGTACGAAATTCTGCATACAGAGTACTCCCGGCGGGCTCGGACTGAGGTATAGTATGGTTCTCGAACTTTTATGTTTTATTCCGCCGCAAGAACATCCCCTACGCGTCCCCATCGAGCGGTAGTGCGAACCGAAGACCCCATCAAGCTACGTCGCAGCGTTACCCACGAGGAGATTGCGAGCCTGGCCTATTCGTATTGGATAGCGGGCGGCCGGCGCGGCGACACCGCTCTTTCGGACTGGTTACACGCCGAGCGGGTTCTGCACGATAGTTAGGGACTCAGAGGGTCTTCGTCGGCTCGTTGCCCTGGGCCAGCGATACCGCTACAGGAATGCCCATCCGGGTGCTGCGGTGGCGGCGGCTCGACCAGGCGAGCAGTGAGCTCAATGCCGCAAAGAGCGTGATGGAGAAAATCGTTTGGGAGTCCGGCGTCATCAGTTTCGTCCCCTTCCAATGCCATTTGAACGTAATCGCGCCGGTCTCCATAACAGGCTTTGGCCCCGGTAAGGTACTGGCTGACTAGACCGAAGTTAACAAGGTACTTGCAGAACTTCGAAATCGCTTGCTTGCGCGCCGCGGCTAATTATTCCCACGGTGAAACAGCCATTCTTACTGAACCGCGATGACGGGGAAGCGGTGCTTTTCACCCGATTCGCCGGAATTCCGCAAGTACCTCATTCGTCTCGGATTTTCCACATACGCGCCGCCCCTGCATATAGAATAATGGTCGGGTACAGGTGAAGCTTCCGACGAGCACCGGACTGCAAGGCGTTTACGCGGCCGCCATTACTCCGCGCGGTAAGACCGGCGACATCAATTTCGGCGCCATCTTCGAACTTATCGATTATCTTTGCGCCGCACGCGTGGGCGGAATCGCGCTCTTCACCATTTGGGGCGAATACCCGGCACTGTCCGTCGATGACCGGGCGCGCCTCACCTACCTCGCGGTCAAGCGCAGCCGCGTTCCCGTTTTAGCTGGAGTGGGAAGCGCTACTTTCGACCATTCGCTGGAGTTGGCGCGCGAGGCCCGCTCCGCAGGTGTGGCCGGCATCCTGCTGCCGCCGCCGCTTTTCTATGAATGCGATGAGGACGATATCTTCGAATTCTTTACGCAATTCGCGGCGCAATTGGGTTCCGGTCCGCCGATCGTCCTCACTGGCGAAATCGCGCTGGAAACCGCCGCCCGGCTGCTCGAGTCGGGCCGCTTCGCAGGCATCGAGGATGGCAACCGCAGCTTGGAATCGCTCGAGCGTCTGCGGGCCCGTGCCGGAAATACCGCCGTACTGACGGGTGACGATCGGTTTCTGGTAAATGCTCGTTCCGCTGGGCTTGGCGTGGTGTCCGCGGCGGCGTGCGCGGCGCCGGAATTGACCATGGTGCTGAACGCGGCCATCGCCGCAAGGGATGAAGCTGCCGTTTCCCGGCTGGAAGCCGCCCGCCAGGAACTGCTCGCTTGGCTGGATCGCTTTCCAGCGCCAGTGGGCATCAAGAGCGCAGTGGCGGCGCGAGGCATTTCCACCGGGGAACTGCCCGTTCCGCTTTCCGCCGCAAAGCAGCAATGTCTGGAGCAGTTCCGCCAATGGTTCAAAGTGTGGCTGCCGGCTACTAAGAAACTGGCCTCCCATGCTTGAGCTTCATCGCACAGCGGGGCTGTCGCGCAGCGTGGCAAGCTAAAACATAATGCCGTATCGTTTTCGCCGAACGGGCGTTCTGCAGCCGTGGGGCAGACCCCCTGGTCTGCGCGGCACGCCCTCGTGCCGCTTTTCTGTCGCGGAAAAGACTCTCACAATAAGAAGAGGCTGGCCAGGGGGCCGGCGGCGGACTCGTTGCCAGCCATCGACATTCGAAAACCATGCGGCATTGAGCTATAGCATGCCTCACGATCCGAAGCACCGGCGATTGTGGGACATGCTTCAGCGGGGATCTACCCTGCAGGTAGTCTCTAGCGGCAGTAACCACCACGAGGGGAAGCAAACGCCACGAGCTGTCGACAAACGGCCCGAAGTCAATAGCTTGGATGACATCTTGGGACGGGTGGTTACTGGAGAGCTTGTCCAAGGGAGCGGAACTCGGACCAGCCCGCGCGGTGTTTTCGGCTTCCTGTTCTTCATCGCCGCCGCCCTGCATGCCCAAAACGGTCCGCACCTCCAGACCGTCATCTCCACTGTGGATGGCAGCCAGCAGTCTTACGCCCTCTACATCCCGCGCAGCTTCGACCCTCCCAAGGAATACGGCCTGCTGATCAGCCTCCACTCCGAGGATTCCAACGATCGCATGAATCTCTCACAGGTGCTGGGGATCGTGGGGCGCGGCACCATGACAATGGACGGAACGAGCTTTCCGCCTATGCGGGACCGCGACTTGATCGTGGCGTGCCCGCTTGCCCGAGGCACCATGGGATACCAGGGCATCGCCGAGCAGGACGTCTTCGATGTGCTGGCAGACGTGGAACGCCGCTACCCCGTGGATCGCGACCGCGTTTACCTTACCGGCATTTCGATGGGCGGCGGCGGCGCGCTCTGGCTGGCGGAGACGCACCCCGACGTGTGGGCCGGAATCGCCGCCATGTGTCCCGACAGCATGCCGGGGTCGGAGGATCTCGCGCCCAACCTGTTGAATGTGCCGCTGCGTTTATATCACGGGGAATTGGACACCATCGTCCCGGTAGCCTCCTCGCGCGCCTGGCAGCGGCGTCTGCTGGACGCGGAAGTGCCTGTTGCCTATACCGAATACCCGTCGACCCGGCACAACGTCTG
>Ga0302324_100023996_pt1 | contig 11775 bp, 10 predicted proteins | sample Palsa_T0_1_FD_201949 | JGI IMG/M metagenome (GOLD analysis project Ga0302324, IMG submission 201949) | Peat permafrost microbial communities from Stordalen Mire near Abisko, Sweden - Palsa_T0_1 | ecosystem: Environmental > Terrestrial > Soil > Palsa > Peat permafrost | place: Sweden: Abisko... | reverse complement strand
CCGGAACGGTTTGACCAGGCCGCCATTGGAACGTTGCTCGCCATCGCCATCAACGCTGTCTTCCTGGTGCTGTTCTTCGAGATCATCCGCCGCGCCGGCCCGGTCTTCTTCGCCCAATTCAACTATCTCGCGGTGCTCGCGGGCGTCGCTTGGGGCGCGGTCGTTTTCCGTGAGCGGCTTTCGATCTATCTGGTTCTGGCGATGGTACTGATGTTTGTCGGGGTGTTTCTCTCGGGATATCGCCGCGCGCCACCCTGATCGTCAGAGGCCTAAATCGCCGACCAGCCCGCGTCGACCATCAAAGTCGCGCCGTGAATCGCGGAGGCGTCGTCGGATGCCAGAAACACGGCCGCGCCAGTCACCTCGTCGACCGAAAGAAAATCGCGGCCGGTCGGCGTCATCGTCCGCATCAAGCTGATGTAAGCCTCGTTGCTCGGCCCCCGCAGATGCGCATTGAGCGGCGTGGCTACATTGCCCGGCGCCAGGGAATTGACGTTGATGTTCTCTTTGCCCAATTCAGCCGCCAGCGCCTTCGTCAGGTTCTCGAGACCGCCTTTGGAGGCACAATAGGCGGGACAGTTCGGAAATGCGCCAACGCCTGCGATCGAGGTGATGTTGATCACCTTGCCGCCGCCCGTTCTGAGGAACTCCGGCAACACTGCCTTGACGCAGAAGAACGCACCACGAAGGTTGAGATCGAGCTGCTCGTCCCAAATCGCTTCGGTGGTCTGCGCCACCGGAACGGTGCGGAACACGCCTGCATTGTTGACAAGTATATCGACAGTTCCGAAATGCCCGATCACCGCGGCGACCATGCGATTGATCTCCGGGACCTTTGAACAATCGGCCTTGACCGCGAGCGCCTCGCCGCCATCGGCGGCGATGCGCTTCGTCACGGCTTGGGCGGCAGCGTCGTTGTGATGATAGATCACCGCGACTCGGGCTCCTTCGGCGGCGTACCGAACCGCAATCGCCTCGCCAATTCCCTGCGATCCGCCCGTGACGATCGCCACTTTGTGCTTAAGCCTCATCGCAAGCTCCTGTGCGATCGGATCGCACCTGGTAATCGGTATGCCGTCAAACTACCAACTTGATTTCACCTTCGGAACCGAACCGTTAAGCAACCGCGCGCCGCCGCAGCTCGGCATGAGTTTGGTCGAGCGTCGACGCCAGGCGGTCGAATAATTGGTCGATTTGCTCCGGCTCAATGATCAGCGGTGGACATATAGCGAGCGCGTCGCCTGCCGCGCGCACGATCAGGCCGTTGTCCAGCGCCAATTCCGCCCCCAAGGCGCCGACTGCCAAGGCCGCGTCGAACGGCTTCTTCGATTTCTTGTCCTCAACGAACTCGAGGGCTCCAATCAACCCTAAGCCTCGCGCTTCGCCGACCAGAGGATGACTTCCGAGCTGTCGCAGCCGCTCCTGAAAGCGTGGCATCACGCTGCGCACATGATCCAGGGTTCGCCGCTCTTCATAGATTTTCAGGGTCTCTACCGCCACCGCGGCGGCGACCGGGTGTCCGGAATAGGTGAAACCATGGGCGAACACGCCGATCTTCTCGCTCTGCCGCACCAGCGCATCATAGATGGCGCTGGAGATGACCGTCGCCGACATCGGCTGGTAGCCTGACGTGAGCTGCTTGGCCATGATGACCATGTCGGCCCTGATTTCGAAGTGTTCGAGCCCGAACATCGTTCCGAGCCGGCCGAAGCCGCAAATGACCTCATCGGCGATGAACAGCACGTCGTGTTTTTTGAGGATCGGCTGGACTTTGTCGAAATAGGTTTGCGGCGGCAGGAGAACGCCACCCGCGCCCATCACCGGCTCGGCGATAAAGGCGGCGACCGTGTCCGGGCCTTCCTTCACGATCAAGGCGTCGAGTTCCTCCGCCAAACGCGATGCAAAAGCTTCTTCGCTTTCGTCCGGGCGCGCGAAACGATAATGGTGCGGACACCCCGTGTGCACGATGCCAGCAATCGGCAGGTCGAAGTCGCGATGGTTGTTGGGCAATCCGGTCAGGCTCGCACTGGCGATGGTAACGCCGTGATAGGCCTTGATGCGCGAGATAATCTTCTTCTTGTGCGGACGACCGAGGGCGTTGTTGTAGTACCAGACCAGCTTGATCGCGGTATCGTTCGCTTCGGAGCCGGAATTGTTGAAGAACACCTTGGACATCGTGTCGGGCAGCAAATCGAGGATGCGCTCCGCCAGATCGATCGCAGGCCCGTGCGACTTGGAGGCGAAGGCGTGATAGTAGGGTAGAGTCTCCATCTGCCGCCGCGCCGCCTCAACCAGCCGCGGCTCGCTGAACCCAAGCGAAACGCACCAGAGTCCCGCCAAACCTTCGAGGTATTCGTTGCCCTGGTCGTCGTACACATTCACACCGCGTCCGTGCGTGATGATCAAAGGCCCTTTCGACCGATGCGCCTTGAGATTTGTGTAGGGATGCAACAGGGTTGCTATATCGCGGCTTGCTGCCGAATTACCATGAACTCTCAATTGCCTCTCCGAGGGTTTCAGCGCCGCGGGCCGCTGCCTTTATCGTTAACGGGTCACACTTCAGCGGACAACGCGTACTTTTGATATCATACGTTGGAAGATAATGGCGAGTAAGGAACCGTGGACATGCGCGTCGGTGTGCCGAAAGAAATAAAGGACAATGAATACCGTGTCGGAATCGTGCCATCGACGGTCCGCGAACTCACCGAGAAGGGCCACCAGGTTCTGGTAGAGACCGGCGCTGGATCGGGGGCAGGCTTGCCCGACATCGACTACAAGGCCGCCGGCGCCGAGATCGTCGCGAACGCCGACGCGGTCTATGGCAACGCCGAGCTGGTCGTGAAGGTGAAGGAACCGCTCGCCGTTGAGCGCCAGAAGCTGCGCCGCGGTCAAATACTGTTCGCATATCTGCACCTAGCGCCCGACCGCGAACAGGCTGAAGATCTGCTGAAGGCGGGCGTTACCGGCATCGCCTACGAGACGGTCACCGGCCCGCACGGTGCGCTACCCCTGCTCACGCCGATGTCGGAGGTCGCCGGACGAATGGCGCCCCAGGTCGGCGCGCACTGCCTTGAAAAAGAAAACGGCGGTCGCGGCATACTCCTCGCCGGCGTACCAGGCGTTTCCCCAGCAAGCGTCGTCATCCTCGGTGGCGGTGTCGCCGGAACAAACGCCGCTTTGATTGCCTCCGGTATGGGTGCCGATGTTGCGGTGCTGGATCGCAATCCGGAGGCGCTGCGCCGCGTCGCCGCGCAGTTCGGCGGTCGCGTGCGCACGCTTTTCTCCACGCGGGACGTGGTGGAGCTTCTTTGCCGGCGCGCGGATCTGGTCATCGCGACCGTTCTTGTACCCGGCGCGATGGCGCCGAAATTGATCTCGAAGCAAACCGTCAAGGCGATGAAGCCTGGTTCCGTGATCGTCGATGTCGCCATCGACCAGGGCGGCTGCGCCGAAACATCGCGGCCGACGACGCATTCCAATCCGACCTATGTCGTTGACGACGTCGTGCACTATTGCGTGGCCAACATGCCCGGCGCAGTCGCGCGCACCTCGACCTTCACGTTGAGCAATGTGACCACGTCCTTCGTGCTTGCCCTTGCCGACAAGGGGTGGAGGACTGCGCTGAAAACGGATGCAAATTTGCGAGACGGTCTCAACGTACACGATGGCCGCATTACCTATCGCGCCGTGGCCGACGCGCTCGGGCTGCCATTCGAAACGGCCGAGAAAGCACTCGGTCTCTGACCCTCGGCCGACCAGCCGAGCTCGGCTCGTCGTCGCTCGCCGGCTGCCGCGAAGGTCATGATGATCGGTGCGTGCACCCCATTGGCCCGAGCGTCAGATCAAAAATCTGCCCGCGAAGGCTCGATAAGCACGGCAGACCGATCATGGCGTCTGGTTAGTCATCCCGTTCAACGCGGACTGGGTTTTCGGCACACACCGCTAGGAGGGAGTCTCGATCGCTGCGTCGCGCTCTTCTACCTGGGCGCGCTCTTTTGTCGGCCCCACCTGCCTGCTCAAGTTAAGCGCACAATTGATCAGGCCCACGTGACTATAGGCTTGCGGAAAGTTGCCCAACATGCGGCCGGTTTGAAGGCCGAACTCTTCCGAAAGTAGACCCACATCATTGCGGCGCGAGAGCAAGCGATCGAATAGGCGGCGTGCTTCCTCATATCGGCCCTGCAATATGTAGTTGTCGACAAGCCAAAAGCTGCAGACCAAAAAGGCCCCTTCGCCCGCTGGCAAGCCGTCAACGGAATCGCGGCTTTGGTAACGAAGAACGAATTCATTATCAATCAGAAGTCTTTCCTCGACAGCGCGAAGCGTTCCGCGCACGCGTGGATCGTCAGCCGGTAGAAATCCGACGAGCGGTATCAGAAGTAGGCTCGCGTCGACCCGCTTTGAACCGTACACCTGCACGAATGTGTTCAGGTCACGATCGAAGCCGCGGTCACAGACTTCGGCGTGGATTCGGTCGGCGATCTCGCGCCACCGCTCCCCTGTGTCGCCGTATGCTTGAGTTTCCAGATCGTCCGCTGCCCGGTCGAACGCGACCCAAGCCATCACCTTTGAATGGACAAAATGCTGCGGCGCTCCCCTCACTTCCCAGATGCCCTCGTCTGGTTGTTGCCAAGCGGTCGCCAGATACTCCAAAGTTACCGATCGCAAATCATGCTGGCGCCGGGACGGCTCCATACCCGCCTTGAACGTTTGGAACATGGCGTCGGCTATCTCGCCAAACACATCTATCTGCAGTTGCTCAGAGGCTGCGTTACCGATTCGTACGGGGTAGGAGTTCTCGTATCCAGGTAACCAGGGGATGACTAATTCCGGCAGTCGCCGCTCGCCACCTACGCCGTACAGAATTTGGATCTGACGAGGACTACCAGCGATGGCCCGAATGAGCCAATCCCGCCATGCCCTTGCTTCCTCATGGTATCCGAGATGGATAAAGGCTAGGAGCGTGAAGGTGGCGTCTCGCAGCCAACAAAATCGATAATCCCAGTTCCTTGAGCCGCCCAAACGCTCAGGAAGCGACGTCGTGACGGCCGCAACAATCCCGCCCGTTGGAGCGTACGTCAAAGCCTTCAAGGTGATAAGCGACCGCTTGACGGCATCTGTCCACGGTCCAACGTCGGGACATCGATCGCTCCATTCGCGCCAGAAAGTTTCTGTAAGCCCCAGCGCCTCGACTGGATCGATCGGTGATGGCGGGGTCTCGAACGACGGGCCATATGACAGGATAAAGGGAACAGTTTGGCCAGCATCAACGGTAAATTCCCCGACCGTTTTGAGATCTTCTCCGTACAAGGTAGCCGAGGTCCGCAGAACCACACGCTCCGGGCCGGCGATCGCATCAATTGCGCCGTCTTCGATCCGTGTGACCCAAGGTACGGTCGCCCCGTAATCAAATCGCACCACAAGTTCAGTCTGGAACGTTACCCGCCCCAATGACCCGACGACGATGCGGACGAGGTTAGCAGCGCCATCTGCCGGGGGCATGAAGTCAATAATAATCGCTGAGCCAGTCCCGGTTTGAAATTCGGTCTCCAGTATCAGGGTGCCATAGCGATACTGCCGCTTGATATTCAGCGCTGGAGACTTAGGCGCAATTAGCCAACGACCATTCTCCGATGTCCCAAGCAGAGCAGCGAAGCATGCTCCCGAGTCGAAGCGCGGCCAGCACAACCAATCAATGGAGCCGTCGCGACCGACCAAAGCCGCCGTTTTGCAATCTCCGATTATTGCGTAGTCTTCGATCGGCAGCGCCATTTCAGTATTCCGAATTGAAATTCATGCCTCGATCAACGGCAACCGCTAGGTACTTCGAGATTTGCTCCGCAGGAATCCTGGAGATATTCGCTTCGGCGGCTTCAATTTACACTCACTGCACGCGACAACCCAGAGTCGCAATTGGAAACACCGACCTGTACTGCCCAGCTTTGACACCAGAAACGCAGGGTAGCCTGTGGCGACCGTTACAGAGAGCTTGGATTGTCGGGTCAGACGGCCACTCCTTTTCCCCACGAACGCAGGTGTGTAACCGCAAAATGCCGCGCATAGTCTGAAGTCATGTGGTCGATTGCGTGCCTTTGACGCTGTTCATGTTCAGCGCTGACAAAATTTGCGCGACGATCTGCTCCGGCCGCGGCTCGATCGACACAATGATGGGATTTTCGTCCAATCCAGGTTCCTCCAATGTCTCGAATTGGCTTTGGAGCAGGCCTCTCGGCATGAAATGCTCGTGACGAGCAGCGATGCGGCGCGCAATCAGCTCCTTGTCCCCCTTCAGATAGACCAACCGGACGTCGGCGCGATCGCCGATCAGAATATCGCGATACCGACGCTTCAGGGCCGAGCATGCAACGACGCCGTGTCGGCGCGAATCGCGGCGTTGGTCAATCCAAGCGGCGACCGCGTCCAGCCAAGGCCAACGGTCCTCATCAGTGAGCGGAATGCCGCTGTGCATCTTCTCAACGTTAGCGGCCGGGTGAAGCCAATCGGCATCCTCAAATTCCCATTGCAGGCGAGCGGCAAGGAGTGCTCCGATGGTTGATTTCCCGCATCCCGAAACTCCCATAACGATTACCGCCACGGTATTTGGTGTTGAGGCGGATCTTGTAGGTTCGGCTTGTGCGGACATTAAATCGCTCATTCTGGGGTCGCGGAGCGATCGGTAAACCAATGGAGACGACCAATCGGGCGAACGGCGCCGCTGGGAAGTGTCCGATCCCCCGCCCGGGCGAGAGCGACGACCTGCCGCTTCTCCCGTCCCGTCGCCACGAACGCGAGATCGACGCTGCTGTCGAGCGCCGGGTAGGTCAACGTGATGCGCGGCTCGGATTTAACGCCAATGACGGCGACCGCCCACCGTTGCATCTCCTGCAGCGCCGGTTGGCCAGGGAATAGCGAAGCGGTGTGTCCGTCATCTCCAATCCCTAGCAACGTGACGTCGAAAAGTGGTCGCTTCGGCGTGAGCTGGTCAGCACCGTAGAAGCCCTTCAGCGTCGCCTCGTAAGCAACCGCGGCTTCTCCCGGCGATATTCCCTCGGTCTGCATCGCATGAATATTGCCCGGAGGAACGGGCGCCCGCGAAAGAAATGCGTCGCGCGCCATGCGAAAGTTGCTATCGGGATGGTCGTGCGGCACGAACCGTTCGTCGCCCCAAAACCAGTGCACACGATTCCATGGAAAACGCGACGCGACTTCTGGCGCCGCGAGACGCTCATAGAGTCGCCGCGGCGTCGAGCCGCCTGAGAGGCATACCGCGAACGCACCGTCCTTCGTCCGCGCGAGGCAGCAAAGCCAATCAGCAACTTCGTGCGCAAGCGTCTCGGCACTTTCGAAAATTCGGCTCTCTGTCGTAGCGATTGTCATCGCGCGGCAACCTTCACGCCAACCGCACTGTTTCGAATGCCGGCAATCGCAGCGGCGTAGTCGCCGGAGCCGAATATTGCGGAGCCGGCGACGATAGCGTCGGAGCCCGCGGCGATAGCCAATGCAGCATTTTCGCCGTTCTCTCCGCCGTCCACTTCGATCCACGGATCGAGTTTCTTGGAGTCGCAAAGCTGGCGCAGCTCGCGGATTTTAGGCAGCATCTCCGGTAGAAATTTCTGTCCGCCAAAACCGGGATTGACGGTCATCACCAAGATAATGTCGCAGAGCTGCAGCACGTCCTCGACGAGCGCTACTGGACTCGCTGGATTTAGTACCGCGCCAACCTTCTTTCCGAGTTCACGAATCTGCGAAAGCGCTCGACGGAGGTGAATTGTCGATGATGGCTCGACCTGAACAAGGAGATGATCGGCGCCAGCTTTCGCAAAATCGGCCAGGTAGCGCTCAGGTTCGACGATCATCAAGTGTACATTGAGAGGCTTTGCTGTCGAACGACGCACCGCGTTCACGACCGCCGGACCGAACGAGATGTTCGGCACAAATCGGCCGTCCATGACATCGATATGGATCCAATCGGCGCCGGCCTCGTCGACAGCCCGGACTTCCTCTCCAAGCCTTAGAAGATCGGCGGACAGAATTGAGGGGGCGACGACGATCGGTTTCATGACGCACTCGTCAGTGTCGAGCCGGTGTACGGCGCAGAATGAAGCGTTCCATCGCCTTGGCGAAGCCTTCATCTTCATAGGAGTCAGTCACCAAATCTGCCTGCGCTTGTACGTCCGGACTGGCATTGCCCATCGCGATGCTGAGCCCGCTTTTGCGGAACATCAGCACGTCGTTCGGCATGTCGCCGATCGTAACGATCTCGTCGCTCGGGATTGCGAGAAGCTCCGACAACGTCGTAACAACGGTACCTTTGTTGGCATCCGGATGGGTCACGTCGAGGTAGTAAGGTTGTGAGCGAGCCGCCGATGCTTTTGGACCGAGCGCGCCTTGGGTATCTTTCTCGCAGCGTGCGACCAGATCGTAGTCGTCGCTTATTCCGACGATCTTGGCGGCGCTACTGAGGACATTTTCGAAATTTGCGACGACGGTGGGGGCGAATTGGACGGTCCATTGCTCGCGCGCGACATGAGGGGCGTTAACGTTCCGAACAAACCAGTCCTTGCCGCTATAGACCCAAACATCCATGCCGTGGTGAAGAATGACATCGAGCGCGCGCCTGGCGACTTCGGCGGCGAGCACGTGCTCTTCCATGATGGTCATGTCGGGCTTGACGAAGATCCCGCCGTTGAAGCCAGCGACCGGGGTACGCAGCTCCAACGGAGCAATCAACATCGCCATGCCGCGCGGCGGCCGGCCGCTGGTAATCGCAAAGGCGATACCCGCTGTGTGAAGCGCCTTCACGGCCTCCTCTGCGCGCGTCGTGAGTATTTTCTCGGAAGTCACGAGAGTGCCGTCAACATCAGCCAGAACGAGCGAGACTTTCGCCGGTGCGCGAGCATGCTGGGTCATGGGCGATCTCCCGTTCTCGCCAACCCAAGCGGCTGGTCCGGGCGGTTGGTGCCGAGTATGAACCGTTCAATCGCAGCTGCGAATCCCTCTTCGCTGTTGCTCTCCGTCACGACATCCGCAGCCCGCTGCACCTCCGGACCGGCATTGCCCATGGCGATGCTGAGACCACTGCGCTGGAACATAGCGATGTCATTGCTGCCGTCGCCAATGGCGGCAACCTCGGACAATGGAACGCCAATCACTTTTGCAATCTCCGACAGCGCGGCGCCTTTGTTGGCCAGCGGGTGGGTGATATCGAGGTAGTAAGGCTGTGAACGCGCGATGGTCGCTTGATCAAGCAAGGCACTGCGCAACTCTCGCTCACAGCGCGCGAGAAGCTCGAAATCCGTACTGACGCCGACGATCTTGGCAGCGGTATTGAGACCCGGGCCGAAATCTTCAACCACTTTGGGACTGAATCCAACAGTGCGCTCCTCCAGTCCGATATAGGGGCCATCTGAGTAGCGCAGCAGCCAGTCCTGCCCGCTAAAAATCCACACCTGCGCTCTGTACGCGTTGAGCATATCGACCGCACGTCGGGCGACCTTGGCCGGCAGGAGATGCTCGGTGAGCACCGCGAGATCGGGGGTCGCTACCACCCCGCCATTGAAACCACCAACGGGCATCGTGATTCCGAGAGGCGTGAATAGCATGCAAAGGCCCCGCGGTGGCCGGCTACTGATAATCGAAAAAGCGATTCCGTTAGCACGCAGTTGGGCCACGGCCGCTTGCGCGGGCGCGGTCAATATCTTCTCGTCGGTAACGAGCGTACCATCGACATCCGAGATCACGGCCGAGCATTTGAACCGCGACGACCGTGCGCTACTCACGACGTGGTCGACCTTCATGGCCATTGACGTTCCGCCAGCGCCGGTCCTCTCGCGCCAAAAGCGCATCCGCCTCGCTTGGTCCCGCGCTTCCCGCCGCATAGGTCGCCAGATTTGCCGCCCCCTCTTTGGCCCAGGCATCAAGCACCGGCTGCACGATGCGCCAAGTCTGCTCCACCATATCGGCGCGCATGAACAATGTCGGATCCCCTATCATGACGTCATATATCAGCGTCTCATATCCAACATTTGGTTCTTTGGGGAACCAGTCATCATAGTGAAAGTCCATTTTTACGGCGGCGAGGTCCATCACTGGCCCGCGACGCTTGACCTCGAATTGCAGAGAGATTCCCTCGTCCGGCGCGATGCGGAGCACCAGCCAGTTGGGTCGCAGTGTGTCGACGGGCGTGTCCTGGAACGCGGCGTAGGGCGCCTGCTTGAAACGGATCGCTATCTCCGTCATCCGTCGTGACAAGGACTTACCGGTCCGCAGGTAAAACGGCACCCCGGCCCAACGCCAATTATCGATCTCTGTCTTTATCGCGACGTAAGTCTCGATATTCGAATCTGGAGCCACATTAGGCTCTTGCCGATAGGCCTTCACTTTTTTACCCAGCACTTCACCGGCGCTGTACTGGCCGCGTACCGCCGCCACCGGTTCGACTGTAGGGATTGCAGCAAGCACCTCAGCCTTCTTTGAGCGGATGGCGGCGGCGTCAAAACCGGTCGGGGGCTCCATGGCTACCATCGAAAGCAATGTGAACAAGTGATTGGGCACCATGTCGCGCAACGCGCCGGTAGACTCATAGAAATTGCCGCGCTGGCCAACGCCGACCGTCTCCGCCGCGGTGATCTGCACATGATCGATTCGGTCGCGGTTCCAGATTGGTTCAAAGAAACCGTTGGCGAAGCGAAACGCCATGATGTTTTGGACCGTGTCTTTCCCGAGAAAATGGTCGATTCGGAAGATCTGGTCCTCGTGCAACGTGCGGAGGATACGGGTGTTCAATTCGCGCGCCGATTCCAAACTGTGACCGAAGGGTTTCTCGATCACCACGCGGCGCCAAAATCTGCGCTTGCCATTCTGGTCCTCGTCCTGATCGGTGAGCTTCGCCTTGCCGAGCTGCTCCACTACCGTGCCGAAGAGCTGATCGGCTATCGCAAGATAGAAGATGGCGTTGCCACGAGTGCCACGGGCCTTCTCAAGCCGGTCGAGGACGCCACGAAGCCTTTCGTACAATTCGGGCTTAGTCAGGTCGCCCTGGACATAAATCATCTTTTCCGCAAGCCGCTTCCACACCTCCTCGTCGATACGGTCGACGTTAAATTCCGCGGCGGTGTTGCCGACAAAACTTGTCAGCATGCCATGAAGCTGTTCACGCCAGCTTTCAGCTGTGCCGTCGGTCCGGGCAACGCCGATCAATGCGAATTGCTCCGGCAGTACTTCAGTCCGTAGGAGATTATAGAGTGCGGGGACCACAAGGCGTTTGGTCAGGTCGCCTGTAGCGCCAAAGATCACCATTGCGCAGGGATCGGCAGGCTTGGCCTGACGCCGCGGCGGACAGGCGATCACCTGCGTTGTCTGCGGTGCCCGGCACGGGACGTCGTTAAGCATGGTACTACCCGCCAGCGCGTCGTATCACCGATTGGCGCTGCGAATCTTTTGGCTTTGGTTCGGGGTCACTCGGCTCTTGACCCTCGACATGGCCGCCAAAGCCAAACCGCATGGCCGAGAGCATTTTTTCGCCGAAGGTATGCTCCTGCCGCGAGCGGAAGCGAGTGTAGAGAGCGGTCGTAATCACATCCGCCGGGACCGCTTCTTCGATCGCGGCTTCGACCGTCCAGCGGCCTTCACCCGAATCCTGGACGAAGCCGGAAAAATTCTCCAGCTGCGGATCATTTGCCAGCGCGGCGGCGCCGAGATCGAGGAGCCACGATGAGATGACGCTGCCCCGGCGCCAAACCTCCGCGATATCCGCGATGTTCAGCGTGAAGCGCT
>Ga0302324_100023994_pt1 | contig 11775 bp, 13 predicted proteins | sample Palsa_T0_1_FD_201949 | JGI IMG/M metagenome (GOLD analysis project Ga0302324, IMG submission 201949) | Peat permafrost microbial communities from Stordalen Mire near Abisko, Sweden - Palsa_T0_1 | ecosystem: Environmental > Terrestrial > Soil > Palsa > Peat permafrost | place: Sweden: Abisko... | reverse complement strand
TGCACGCTCATCGTCTTCGGCGGAGCCGAATCCAGCGGCCCGTTGCCGGCCTCGCAATCTGTCTGTCCCCACAATCCCACAGGCAGCAGCAGAACCAGGATGACTGCTGACTGAATCGTGCGCTGTATCAACTCTCGCATGATCGAAGGGTGCAGTATACGTCAGAGCTGATATATCGCCCTTCCTGGCGACCTCTGCGGCCTTTTTTCGCGATTTCTGCCCGTAAGAGCTTTGTTCCAGCGGCGCCCACAAACCCCAGCTTCCACATATATGCAAATCCTTGCTACCAGGCTGCAGTTGCGTCCCCTAACTCGAATCCCACCCGCTGCCGATTGGTATGCCGATTGCCCTTTCTAGCACGGAAGCCGCGTCGTTCCGGCATTCCGCCAGCTCTTTGACGTTATTTTAGGCAATTTCCCCCGGACAAGGAAAAATCCTATGAAAACTACAATCTTCGCTCTCTGTTTCCTGTGCGCCACTGCGGCGGCTTTCGGACAAACCGCTTCCGTCCTGAACAATACCGCCCAACCCCTTACGATGCCTGAACATAGCCAGCAGGCCTCCCAGCACGCCATGGCGCCGGAATCCAGCCTGCTCGGGGCCTCGGCTTACAGTTATGCGCAGGGCGAGCAACCGGTGGTAGATTTCGGAACCCTCCGGCGGGAAACCCCTCTCGGCGACATCGCCCGCGCCTACAGAAAACAACATTCCGGTGTCCCCAAAGCCGTCAAGGTTTTCGAAAAGTAACCGCCAGGAAAATCTGATTCTTGGCGATAGTGCCCTGGAGAGCAGTGCTTTCGCACCGCGTAAGCCCCTACTCGCCCGCGCCCACCATCACGAGCGGCAGGGTCGGGGTAGCCGACCCCGCTTCGTTCTCCACGGTAATCGCAAAGGCCTTGGCCTCGGCTCCCGCCGGCAGCGGAGGATTCACCACGCTCGCGCTCCCATGCGCATCGGGCTTGAACACTCCTGCCGGAATCGGAGCCCCGTTCGTCGGAATCAGCCACAACTCATAAGCCTTCTCGGCTGGCAGCGCCGGCAGGTTATTCGCCAGCAAAACCAGACTGCTGCGGTTCCGCAGATAAAATACCTTGCTCTGCGGCTGCGGCGGCGTCTTCGCCGCGACCAGCGTCACGCGCTGCGCTTCCGGCTCGAGGATCGGCGCCGCGATCCTCCGCATCTCTTCCACTTCACGAGCACTCTTGGCCGCCTGCGAACTCGCCGAGGCCAAACTAGCTTTCAGCTCCGAGTTCTCCCGCCACAACGACAGCGCAAAAATCACCACTGCCGCCGTAGCCGCCCATCCCAGCCATCCCCACCACGAACGGCGAGGCGAAGTCTCGACCACTTTTACTGCGCGCGCCTCCCGCGCCACCGCATCCAGCAGGCGCTGCCGCGCCCGCTGCGGAGGTCTCGGCCCCGTCGTCGCGAGCGCCAGCAGCGCCGTATCGCCGCGCAGTTGCTCCAGTTCTCGCCGGCACGCCGCACACGTCGCCAGATGTTCGTCCACCAGCGCCCGATCTTCTCCCCGAAGCGCATCCAGCGCATACAACGCTAGATCCTCCGCGTATCGTTCGTGCTCGCTCATTTCCCGTTCACGCCACTCCTCAAGTCTGAAACGCCTTCCGCAGTACGATCAGTCCCGCGCGAATCCGCGTCTTCACTGTCCCCAGCGGTTCTCCCGTCTTGTCGGCGATCTCGGAATGGCTCAGGCCTTGCCAGTAAGCCATTTCGAGCGCGCTGCGCTGCGCTGGCACCATGCTTCCCATCACCCCCCGCACTTTCTCCGCCGCCCGCGCCCGGTCCGCCTCGGCCGCCAGGTCAGGCGCCACCGACAACACCACGTCCTCAATATCGGTCTCCGGCCGCCGTTTTCGGAGGGAGTCGATGGCGCGGTTCCGCGTGATCACCGCCAGCCAGCTTCCCAGCCTGCCGCGCGCCGCATCGAAAGCTGTGGGCTTGTGCCACAACTGCAGGAACACTTCCTGCAGCACGTCCTCCGCCGCTCCACTATCCCCCAGCACGCGCAACGCGACCGCATACACCACCGAAGAATAGCGGTCATATAACTCCGCCATCGCCCCCTGGTCGCCGGACTTCAGGCCCGTCACCAGGGCCAGATCCGAAATGCCTTGTGGTTGCGGCCTCGACAACGCTAGGTCTCTTCCTTATATAGATATACGCAAAATTAGCCTTCGTCGGATTGCCCGTCGGCCCCGAAAGCTTTGGGGAAAAATCGTGGCCAGCGGGCAACGGTCAGTGGCCAGCCAACTGTTGTTTCTGACCACTGCACCAGCGGCCTTTACGCGGTGGGGGGCATCCTTACGCCGCTTTCGTGTGTGAAGTTCGGCCGTGATTCCTGACCGCCCGTTCGATGCCGGGCCCGGCGTTCTTCAGGTCTTCCAGGTTCATAGCCGGATGTAACTCGACATGAGCATCGAAAGCCAGAAACCACGGCTCCGCCACGGCGGGTATTTGCGACGAGTCTTTCAGATCGAAGAAGATGAACCCGGTTCGTTTGCCATTATCTCCGGCAAAGTAGGCGGCTTCAGGCTTCAGGTCGGCGAGAATGGATTCGATCGTCTTGCCCAAGCTGCCATCGTTGACCGCGGCGTTGCCGGTCTCGACTGGAATTGCAACCTTCATTAAACAGCGCATGGAATACCTCCGGAACGAAAGTCTAGTCCTGCGGCATGTGCCCGTCAATTTGTGGCGGGCTATTGCGCGATGGCAGGCGACCTTTCCACGATGCAAGTCACGGACTGCCGCTTTCCGCGGCGCCGATCTCGAACATCAATCGCCATAGGGCAGGTGGACGGTCGCGGCCCAGATCGCGACGAGTCGGGTCAAGTTCCAGCGCCTTCTTGGCTGCGAACAAGCGCCTTAGGGAAGGTGTCGGTGAGGCCGTCGAAATATTCAACAAGCTGCTTTCTTCGCCAACCGTCGATAGCGTCCGCACCGGAGCAGATTATTCGAGATCGGGGGCGCTAATTCAGTCGAAGGCCAGCTTCGGTTGATGGTTGTTCCTGATCTTCGAACCTACGGAGTTCGCCGTATTGACGAAGACTGTTGCATCGCCTACTATGACAATGGAATTACGCCCCAGGCGGTCATGGGTTAGCGTCAGACCTCTGACTGACATTCCGACCCTCACGACCGCCTTTTCACCTTCGACAACGGCTGCACTCCCTATGTACGATGTCGAGTTGGTCCGGCACATCTGCCGCCAAATACGCGCCGAGAGCGACCCAGCTAAGGTGCAAGACCTTGTTTCCCTGCTGAATGCGGCCCTAAGAAATGCCCAGGAAGAATCACAGTTAGGATTGCTTCCTTCGCCAAAAAGTATGCGCCTGCCTTAGGCGACTCGAGACCCCAGACTAAAGATAGAGGAACAAACTACTCACTGCTTGGCAAAAACTCCCATGAACAGGCTTGACCGCAAAGTCCCACATCTATTTGAAAACCCACGCATTATCCTTTTGGCAAACCAACTGCACGACGTGGGGACATCACGACAACACGAAAGGACGCCGATGGTTCCGGTTGCCTGGTCGCAAATGACCAAGAAAGAGTGGGTTCGCAAAGACCGCGATCCAAGAGATTTTGTCTCCCCAAACCGTTCGGCAGGGGAAAGATGTGAGCAGCGTGAGACCAGCAAGGCGGATGAATTCAGGAAGGCCGTTCACGAAGAATGCTACGTGCTCAAGATCAAGCAGCGGACTGCGCATTTTCTGCCATTCTGCCTGCGGACGGGAGTCATAGGAGAATGCCAGATTCCAGCAAGGAACTTTTTCCCAGGAGACTTCGCGGCAGATTGGAACTCCAGCACTACGAGCAGAAGTTGCAAGAGAGCCGCGAGGAACGGAAGGCCGAAACAAAGCAGGTAGAACGGTTGTCCGCAATCCTCGTGAAAAGGGAGTTCCGCCGAAGTCAAGAAACTCCCAGCCGGGCCGCCTAGTTTGTGAAAGCAGAGCAGACCGCCCGGTCCGGTAGCGTTCCTTTTCGCTCGGCGATGCGCATGCAACATCCCGAAGGATGATTTTCCCTGAAGAACTGCGTGAGGTGAGCTAACGCTAACCGGCCAACCGCGTCCGGCGTTCTTCAGGTCTTCCAGGTTCATAGCCGGATGGAACTCGACACGAGCATCGAAAACCAGAAACCACGGCTCCGCCACGGCGGGTATTTGCGACGGTCTTTCAGATCGAAGAAGATGAAACCGGCTGGTTTGCCATTATCTCCGGCAAAGTAGGCGAGTTCAGGCTTCAGGTCGGCGAGAATGGTTCGATCGTCTTCTTCCCCAAGCTGCCATCGTGGACCGCGGCATTGCCGCGTCCCTAGAATTGCAACCTTCATTAAACAGCGCATGGAATACCTCCGGAACGAAACTCTGGTCCTGCGGCATGAGCCTGTCAATTTCTGGCGGGGCGATGGCGGCTGACCCCTCCAGGAGCCGGGCTGCTCCCGCGGCCCCGCGGAGCCCCTCCAGAGATTCATTGTGCAGAGTGGAGACCTGAAATTTGAGGAACAATGGGGCAGGGACAAACGACACTGGAGCCGGCCTGAATCAGTACTTCCACATCCTGATTTCGTTTCCCCGACGCTCGAAACTAACTTCGTCCATCAGTTGGCGGATCAAATAAACGCCACGTCCGTGGTCGGCATAAACGTTCTCCTGCCGCTTGGGGTCGGATAGAAGATCCGGACTGAAACCTGGTCCGGGATCAGTCACTGTAATGACGATTCGGCCGAGGGGATCCGATTGCAATCGGCACCGGACCTCTTTTGACGGGTCACTCTTGCATCCGTGGACAACAGCATTGACCAGAGCTTCCTGAACTGCCAGACCGATCTCCAATCGCTTCTGCTCCGGAACCCGCAGCTGAATTAAGATTTCGGTGATAGCATCCGCAACGGCGCCGATGGCTTCCGGATCAGCGGGGAAACCGATGTTGAGCACTTCGGATAATTCGTTCTCTGGTCGGCCGGCATTGGAGTCAGGCGGCATGGGATGTCATTTCTTAGTTCGAATTCGACGATCCGGACTGGTACCTCAAGTAAAGGACTCCACCGCCGCATCGTCATTCTCGAAAACCTCAAAAAGGTTGAGAACACCTACCAGACGCAAGGTCTGCACCGCAAACTTGGAAGGTTGCACCAGTTTGATGTTTCCGCCCCGCTGCTTGGTGGAAGCTAAAAAGCGCACCAGTAAGCCGATGCCGGTGGAATCGATCATGGATACTTCGGCGAGATTGAGCACGATACGGGTGTCAGCGCCGCCTAGACTCTCTTCGAAAACTTGGCGCAGACCGTCCACGGCTGGGCCCATCCGGAGAGGTCCCCGGAGTTGAACGACCTGTACCTGTGAGCGCTTCCGGACGTTGATATCCAAACCATCCCCCTTTCGAGGCCGGCCTTGCTAAGGGAGCTGAGTCGTTAGATTGCGTGCTAAAGCTACGGGAAAATGGCGGGTTTTGCAAGCCGTCCCAGAGGAGTTCTTGGCCCGCCACCCCGCCAGGCATAAAAATTTCATCCCCGAAAGATGAAAACTTTGCCATAATGCTATCTCCTCTCGGAGGGTACTTGCGCAGCGCCGCCACCCCACCTTCGAACTCCCGTGATCGAGTGGTCATCGTGACTACCGACGAACGGGTGGGTCCCGAAGCCGAAACCTATCTCGCTGCCGATTACGACCTAAACGTGCTTCAGACTTGGGATGAATTGATCGCCCTAATCAAGAAGGGGCCCCCAGAGGCGATATTGCTGGATATCGACACGGTCGGAGAGCGTTCCGAGGATGGAATCGCTGCCCTGGCTGAACTGCGCTCCCTGGGGCCAGATTTCGTTCTAGTGGGGTTGACGCGCTCCAACCGCCGAAACCTGCGCCTCAAAGCTGTAGACTCCGCCGTGGATGAGTATTTTATCGCTCCGATCAATTTCGAGGAAGTGCGGATCGTCCTGGGTCGCGTGCTCGAGAAGCGGGCAGTGGAGATTGAGTACCGAAACCGCCACCAGGAGGATTTGGGCCAACAAAACTGCGGTGATCTGATCGGGACCAGCGAGCCGATGAGACGAGTCTACGATGCGATTCGCCGCGTCTCCGATAGCGGCAGCACCGTGCTCATTCGGGGGGAAAGCGGAACCGGGAAGGAACTGGTGGCGCGGGCGATTGTTTCCCTCGGCTCGCGTTCGGATAAGCCTTTTGTCAGCATCAACTGCGCCGCTCTACCCGAGAATCTTATTGAAACGGAACTATTTGGCCATGAAAAGGGAGCGTTTACCGATGCGAAAACGGCCCGGCCAGGGCACATCGAGCTAGCCCATACGGGCACCCTGTTTCTGGACGAGATTGCCACTTTGGGCCTGGCCCTGCAAAGCAAATTGCTGCGCGTTCTGGAGGACCGGGCGGTTACCCGCATCGGTGGCAAGGTCGCCAAGAAAATTGATTTCCGCCTGGTGGCAGCGACCAACGAAGACTTGGAAGACCTGGTCCACGCCGGGCGGTTTCGCGAGGATCTCTACTACCGCATCAATGTGGTTCCAATCGTAGCCCCGCCGCTGCGCGAAAGGCGGGGGGACCTGCCCTTGCTGGTGGATCACTTTCTCCGTATCTACTGCCATGCCAACAAAAAGCCGATGAAACATGTGGAATCGGAAGTCCTGGCGGTGATGGAGGACTATGCCTGGCCAGGCAATGTGCGAGAGCTGGAGAACGTTATTCAGCGCCTGGTGCTGATGAACGATAGCCCACTAATCGGCCTGAAGCACCTGCCCCAGCAACTGCTGGTGGCGAGCAATGCCAGCCAGGAGGCGATTCTGATTCCGGAAGAAGGGGTCAATTTCGATCAGGAAATTGCGAAGATCGAGGTTGCCTACCTGACGGCGGCGCTGCGTCGCTCGGAGGGCAGCAAGATCGCAGCGGCGCGCCTGCTCCAGGTCGATAAGCAGAGAATGCATTACCTTTGCCGCAAATATCATATCGGAAGAGATTAGGGCCTTAGATGTTCGGCAAATAGATTAAATATTAATGCATCATGGATATAATTTTAATATATCTCCGAGTCCGCTTTCACAATCCGGCCCGCTTCGTTCCACCAGACTTTTCCTAAGTCTCTGATGAGAATGGATGTTTGGTATATGCAGGGGAACTCCGCGCGGTTTGGCATCGGAAGTGCTCTAAGGAAAGCCGGGTAGCACAACCGAAGAAACAGGAGAGAGACCAAATGTCGATTCAAAAGAAATCGTTGATCGGTAATCTAACAGCCGCCAAGAAGGCCATCGTTGCTGCGCAAAACGGGGCTTCCGTGTCCCAGTCCAAGCTGACGCCCACCAAGCTAACGCCCGCCAAGCTGACACCGACCAAGCTGACGCCCACCAAGCTGACGCCCACCAAGCTGACACCGACCAAGCTAACGCCGACCAAGCTGACGCCCACCAAGCTAACGCCGACCAAGCTGACGCCCACCAAGCTAACGCCGACCAAGCTAACGCCGACCAGACTGATATAGGTGAAAAACACGAGATATCGCAGAGGCTGCGGCTTTCCGCAGCCTCTTTCCATTTGGGGTAATTACCAGAGCTTGCGCCCGACGAAGTCGTCTACACCCTGCCACGCGAAGCCGGCCAAGCTGCGCCGACGGACAAGAATCTTGGCACTGCCTGTGAAACCATCCTTGAGCCGCCCGGTAGGGTTAGGAACCGGAATCTTTGCGACATAGTAGCGGGAAGATTCGAGCCCCTTGTATTCTTGCGCGTTGAAGAGTCCTTCTTCCGCCGCGGAAGAGGCTGGAGCCAAGAACGTAACAAGCCCAAGAATTGATCCTGCCTGAGCATCAACATACAGCGCTGCAGGTGACCCGAGCCGAACCTTGCCGACGTCCGCGGCTGAAATGAATACCAGGGCCTGGAGCATGGAAGTATCCGCAATCTCCATTACCTCACTTCCGGCCGGCAGGTACGCGCTCTGCAAATCCTGCACCCTGGGAGTAACGACCGTGCCTGCGACCGGGCTTAAGACGGTGAGGCGGGTCAGTTTTTCCTGCAAAGCCCGCTCGTGCGCGGCCAGTTCTTCGCGGTGACGTTCGGCAACTGCAAAATCGTTATAGCTCATCTGTGCTTGAACGGCGCGAGCGGAAGCGAGCCGTAGGTCTGCAGCCACCCTCGCAGCTTCGGACTCCATGTCCAGATTGCGCAGCCGGACCAGCGGAGCGCCAGCCGATACCTCCTGGCCTTCTTCGACATCCGTTTGCATCACCATTCCTGGAACTTCAACCCTCACCACCGCGCGCTGCACGGGTGCAAGCACCATACGTCCTTCCACGGTTTCGCGCCACACCGGTGCGAACAAAACCAGAAGGCTCAAGAAGACCAAAGCGGCGCTCTGTCGGAATGCGAACCACGCTTTCACCCGGTCTTTCTTGTCCAGATAGAGGAGTCTCATAAATCTCCATAGCGTCAGGATGCGCGACTTGAAGATAACTACGGCGAGCAGTGAAGCTGGGACAAACGCCCATTCGGGATTATAGCGGTGAATTACATTGTAGAGAAAAGTGACTACAAAGTAGAGCAATCCGTAACTGTAGATGGTGGAGGCCAATGTGTAAGGGACATAAAGCAGCCGGCGACGCCAGGTTACATACGGCACTTCAACGGGCAAACGAAAGATGTTCTTCTTTGCCCAGTTGCTTACATAGATCGTTGCGTTTTCCTTCAGGTCGGGGATGTCGAGCAGCTCGGTAAACAGGTAGTAGCCATCAAGTTTGATGAGCGGGTTGAAGTTGATAAGGACAGGAAGTATGCCGGACGCTAGCATCACGATGTAGGCGAAGTTGTGCAGCGCGCCGTTAACCGCCGTCCCCCACCATACGAAGCTGGCGATGGAATAAATAATCATGGTGGACCAGACTCCCGCGGCGATGGTCGCGAGACGCTGCCATTTGTTGCCGTAAACCCAGGCTTCGGTGGTGTCGCAGTAGAAGGCCGGGGAAAGATAGATCAACAGAAACCCCATCGCGTGGGATTCTCCGCCGGTGTGCTTGCAGCCCAAACCGTGACAGAACTCGTGGATACAGGCGATGCCGCACACCAGGATCCAAAACTCGACGATGTCGGCTAGGCTCTTGTGGGTGAAGTTATAGAACTCCAGATTGTCTTGCCCGATTTCCGTCCAGTGGGCTACGAATACATAGGCCGCGAAGGCGAACATGGCGAGACTCAAGAGCAGGAATTGGTAGGTAAAAATAAACCTTAGCCGGTCATGGACTTTGGTGAGCGCAGCGTCCGGGTCCCAGGCAGGGAAACTGATCTCAGCCACGTTGCTCCACTTTGATTTCTTTTGCGTGCGTCCCCGTCGCTTTTCCTCCAGCTCCTGGCGAAAACGGGCGTTCTTTTCGAGCAGGGTCTTGGACCAAAATGCGGCATCGGAATTCTCGTTGGCGAACTCTTGCACCCAGTCCCCCGAGACAGCCATGCCGGTGCGCGCCGTAAAGAGCTCGGCTATTTCTTCATACGTCCGTTCCCCGTCAAAAAGCTGAATCAATTCCCAATTCACGGGAGGAAGAGTGTAATACCCGTGACTATCCGGGATCAGGACAAGAACTACCGGGACGCCATCCAACACGTGCTTGCGGGCGACCAGCCGCGGGTCGACCTTGGGCAGGCGTTTCTGTCGCAGCAGCCGTTCCGGTATCTCCGGCAATGCAACGTTGAGCGCTTCGACGATGTTCATCCTGGATCACCTGCCCTGGGACGCGAGTGCCGATGCTTCGAAGCCGCCCACCGAGCCTGAACAATGATCATCTTTTCATCGCGGCAGATCGATGCGTATGTTGGCGAGCATCCCTGGCAGCAAGTCCGGAGCTGGACCCTCAATCTGCGCCAAAACTTCAATGGTGCCGCTCGATGGGTCCACGACCGGGCTGACATCGATTACTTTGGCGGCATGATTGGTTGCGGGAGCGGCATCTGCCGAGGTCACGGAAACGACTTGCCCCTTCTTGACGGCTCCCACCAGCCGCTCCGGCAAGGTGAATTTCACCTGCAGCGGAGCCATGGCGGTAACCCAGAAGAGGCGGTCGCCAGCCGCAACCTTCTGGCCTACTCGCACATAGCGTCGAGCAACGATTCCGTCGAAGGGAGCGACGATGCTGGTTTTCTCATGCTCCAGCTCCAGCGACTTGAGCACCGCCTTCGCGTTATTCAGGCTTTCGGCTTCGCGCTGCACTTCGAATTCGTCGGCCTCTTCTTTATATTGCACATGCTCCAGTTCTTCCTTCGCAATCACTTGCGCAGCATATAATTTCTCGGCGCGGTCACGGTCGGCTTCGAGGACCTTGGTTTCAGCTTGCCAATTCTTCAAGTTTGCCTCGATGGAGCGGACTTTTGCGGCAGCGGCTTCGACGTCGGCGGAAATCTGGCGATCATCGAGTTTTGCCAGCACTTGCCCCTGACGTACTTGGGTACCGGGCTGGGCAAGAATCGATACTACCGGACCCTCTCGCAACGCCGAGACATCTACCTGGTTCTCCACCACTATCGGGCCAGAGGCGACATAAACGCTCTCCTTTTGGACGCTCGGCGGGGCCGAGGCGTTTCCCTGCACCGGGGCGGCGGAAACGACGGAGTCTTCCTTCGAGCTGCTGCACCCATTCAAACCCAGGAACAGAATCGTCAGCGCCATCCCGATCGTTCGTTTCACCCTCTCACCTCCGTTCACCAGCCAAACCACAACCAAAGCTTCGACCACAGCCACATGGCAGGCCGCCGGAACAAGACTTCTCCGGCGGGTCTCCACGCCGCGAATATCTTGGCCCGGCCTTGCATTCCAGCGCGGATCAGGCCTTCGCCATTGGGAATGCTGACCCGGGCAAAGAAGACGCGCTCGTCGCCTTGCAACTCGCCTTTGGGACTCACCACCGTCAGCTCGCCGCCAAACGTGCGGGTAGGAAATCCCTCGAGTTTTACGGCGGCTTTCTCGCCCGGTCGGAGAAGAGAGACATCATGCTCATCGACGGCGACGTCCACACTTGCCCGTGAGGTATCCACGATTTCTAACAAGGTATCGCCGGGCTTCAGATCACGTCCGACCGAGTCCTCGACGTGAGGTGTGGCAACGAGGCCGTCGATTGGCGACCGCAATAGAGTCCTTTGTAAACGCTCCCGGGCACGGGCAACCTCAGCGGTCCAGTAGTCCGTTTGTACACGCTCGATTCCAGCCTCGGAACCGTCGTTGGCCGCGAGTGCATGGTTCATTTCGGAAACTGCAGTTTCGTATTTGGACTGTGCCGCTGCAAGTTCGGCGCGATATTGCCAATCAGCGAGACTAGCCAAGACAGTGCCCTGTTTCACGGCGTCGCCTTCCCGCACACTTACCACTTGCACCACGCCTGCGACTTCAGGTTGCACACGCGCACTGTGGGCGGGAGCGACCACGGCGGTTCCATCCACACGCAGCGGCAAGGGGAAAACCGCAAGAAAGAGCAGGGCGATGGCAACACCAGTCACCAGGGCCAAACGCCGCCGTTTCTCCATGGCCAGAAACCTGCGCTTTTTGTCCAGGATCGGTTGGAGCACATCGATAAATGGCACCTCGCGGTACAGAGAAGCGTTGCGCAGCGCCACAGTGGCCTGCCCAGCCAGCACCTTGATCATTTCGAGGTGGGCCGAGTTCAGGAAATCGGGATCACTGCTCTCGAACGAGAGGACGCCGACGCGGCCGTCATCATCCGCCAGAGGCAGCGCGTGGAAAGCCCGCATGCCGCTGCTGGCGAAATACGACTG
>Ga0302324_100023993_pt1 | contig 11775 bp, 11 predicted proteins | sample Palsa_T0_1_FD_201949 | JGI IMG/M metagenome (GOLD analysis project Ga0302324, IMG submission 201949) | Peat permafrost microbial communities from Stordalen Mire near Abisko, Sweden - Palsa_T0_1 | ecosystem: Environmental > Terrestrial > Soil > Palsa > Peat permafrost | place: Sweden: Abisko... | reverse complement strand
TCCGGCGCTCCGGGTTGGGGAACCGTGTAGAGCGCGACGAGCGTGTCCAGGTAGCGCTGTTGCAGGGTTCGGCGCATCGGATCGATCGTCGCGGGCACCGCGCGCAATTCGCGCAAGACGCTCGCGTTCATCCAAGTGAAAAGGTCGGCAAGGCGCATCGGATTCGGATCGGACGTCTCGGACGGGCCGGCCGCCATCCGCGCGAGCACGGGAGCCGAGAAGGTCTCCTTCAAGACGTCGGTCTGCGCTTTTGCGATTTCGACGGAGTAGTCGAAGTCGTGACGCTGCGGCGGATCGTAGGCCCACTTTGGTAAGTTTCCGTATCCCTCGAATTCAGCGTAGCCGTAACCGGCCCACTCACTATAGCCGAGGTGGCTCAGCACGGCCGCCGGGACGCGCCATCCTTCGGATGAGAATAAATTCCGGTCGAGCGCCTCAAAGGCGCGGCGCTGATCGGCTTTGGGGATGGGAACGATCGGCGGCTCGGCTCCCGGGTCGCCGCGATGCGCGCGTGAGAGGTATTGTCCGCCGATGAAATGCGCCGGCATTGTCGCGCAGATGAGCGCGCCGTTGAACGCATACTGGAACGCAACGGTTTGTGCCTCGTAGGCGTCACCGCTCTGCGGAAACAGCGCACCACTGCGCGCCATCAGGTCCCGGATCATCTTCATCTGCACGTCGCACCAGCCGAGCATGTCGTCGGTCGCGATGCCCTGTTCGGCGCGTGGATCGGCGGCGTGCCCGTCCGCCCACGAGACGTCCTCATCCGATTCGTAGCGGAAGCGCGGCGTCGACCAAGCGCTCGCGATCTTGCGCAGTGCCGGCAGCTCGTCTTCGGGGCTTTGCGCTCCCGCAATCGTCCCATACCCGTACTGCATGACGTGGTAGTCGTACGGCCCGAGCACGGTCTGCCAATAGTCACCGTTCGCATACGGCTTTGGCCAGAGGTTCGGGGCCGCGTATTCCATGACGGTCGACGCGATTCCGTATTTCGAGGTGAAGTTCTTGTCCTGCAGTTCGCGGGCCGTATAGGCGCGTGCCCCCACGAAGTTGTGTTGCATGCCGAGGTTGTGGCCGGTTTCGTGCATGATGACGCCGAGCCAACTGTCGTCGAGGAACTTTTGCGGCATCGGATCGGTCGAGCGGCCGAAGCGCACCGGGTCGACGGCATACGTCCACTCCATCTGCGTGGAAACGGGCACGTCCGCCGAGATGAGGATTCCCGTGCGAAACTCTTCGCCAGTGCGCGGGTCGTAGAGCGTTTGGGAATCGGCCCCGAAGCTGGCTTGGGCCTCGGTCACCCACCGGAGCACGTTGTAGCGGATGTCGTCGGGATCGAAATCGGGATCGTTCGGCTGGTCGACGACCGCAATGGCGTCGCTGATGCCGAGTTTGAGAAACGCGTCGTTCCACTTCAAGACCGCGGCTCGAATCGCCGGACGATACCGTTCGGGGATCGTGTTGCTCATCGTGAAGACGATCGGATGCGACGCAGGCGAGACCGGCTTCGACGGATCGGACGGCTGCAAATTCCAGCGCACGAGGTAGCGCAGCTTGCGCGTCAGGACCTCGTCGTTGTCGAACTGGAGGTAGATGTCGTCGTAGAGGCCGATCCGGTCGTCCGCGTAGCGTGGACGGTAGTCGGGGCTTGGCGTCACGTCGGCGATGTTGTACACCACGTGCATCTGAACGTGCCGCGGATCGGCTGTCGTATCCAGCAGGTGCTGCCCCTCCGAGGTCCAGTCCTGGAGCGCCTCGATCAGGACGTTCTTGGGAAACGCTTTGGTCTCGCCGAAATACGTACGGTCCCGGTCGAGCATGTAAGGGTCGGCTTTGGGCGAGTCCTTGACGTTCTGCGCAAGCACGGCTTTGAGGTTGAGCTGATCGTCCAGAAACGGCGCGGCGTCGATCACGATCGCGCCGGACTTGTCGTCGGCGGCCACGATCGTAGCAAGCGCGACGATCGAGCGGGCAAAGTTCCGTTCGATCGCGCGCTGCGACGCGGCCGAATGCGGCGCGACGAAGTACGGGGCGGGCCAAACGATCGCGACCTGGTTTCCCGCGCGCTCGAAGCGCACGAGTTCGCTCGGCAGATGGTCGGTGTTGCCCGCGACGACGAATTGGCCGCCGGCGCCCGACGCCGGGACGATCGACTGAATGAAATCCCGGTCGAGCTGGTTCGCGGCGAGCTCGAGATAAAGCTTTCCGTCCTTGTGCCACAGGGTAAACAATCCGTGCTGGGCCGTTGCGCCCTTGACGAAGCTGTCGTACGGAGCCAAGGCGTCGGCTCGCACGCCGCCCGTCGTCACGCCGCACAGCGACAACGCGAGCGCAACGAAAAAAAGCTGTCGTGCGAGCATATTCTCTCCCATTGGCGCCAGGGTGTGCCGCTCCCGCCCGGTAAGAGCGCGCTCGGACCGGCTCAGCTACGCCCCACCGGCCGCGGGAGTTTCATGAATGATGAGTAGGTTCGGCGCCGTCCTCGGGTGGATCGCGGCCGCGTCGATGCTGACGGGTTGCACGAAGCTTGGGACGGGCGGCCCGGGTGGCGCCGAGTTGCACGCGTGGACGACACCGGATACGGTGCGAATCGGTCTCTACGAGGAGCCGGATACGCTCAATCCCGTGCTTGGGTCGATGGCATTCTCGAGCGACGTCTTCCAGCTCATCTTCGACGGTTTAATCCGCTACGACGACAAGGGACGCGCGATCCCGGATCTTGCGCGGGAACTTCCTACCCTGGCCAATGGCGGTATCTCGCGCGACGGCAAGACGCTGACCTACCATCTCATGCCGAATGCGCGCTGGAGCGACGGCGTCCCGCTAACCTCGGCCGACGTCGTCTTCACCTGGCACCAGCTCATGAACCCCGCGAACCTGACCGTTTCGCGCGAGGGCTACGACCGTATCGCGCGGATCGAAGCGCCGGACGCGCACACGGTTCGGATCGTCCTGAACGCCCCGTATCCGCCGGCGCTCTTCTTGTTCCGCGATCTCAACCAAGGCGCAATCGTGCCCGAGCACGTTCTCGCGGGTCTTCCGAACCTCAATCGCGTTGCGTTCAACGCGAGCCCGATTGGCTCGGGGCCGTACGTCCTGCGCTCGTGGCTGCGCGGCAGCGAGATGCGTTTCGACGCCAATCCGAACTACTTTCGCGGACCGCCGAAGATTCCGCACGTCGTGTTGAAGTTCGTTCCCGATCAGAACACGCTGGTCTCGGAACTGCACGCGCACGAACTCGACGTGTACTATGACGTCTCGCTCCCGCAACTCGAGCGCGTCCGCGGGATCGAGGGGATCCGCATCCTGACGACGTCGTCGTTGCATTGGGAGCATTTGGCCTTCAACGCGTCGCATCCACCGCTCGACGACCGTCGCGTCCGCCTCGCGCTCTGCTACGACCTCGACGAAGACGCGATCTTCGCGAAGATCTATCACAGCCTCGGGCGCAAAGCGCCGACGCACTTCAACCCCGATTTCGGTTGGGGTGACTCGAGCATCCGGCACTATCCGTTCGATCCTCCCAAAGCAGCGCAGCTGCTCGAGGCCGCGGGCTGGAAGCTTGGCGCCGACGGCCTGCGGCGCAAGGACGGCATCCCGCTTGCGTTTAGCATTTCGACCGTCGCCGGGGTCAAGCAGCGCGAAGCGATCGAAGTCTTCCTCCAAAACGCGTGGCATGCGCTCGGCGCCGACGTCACGGTGAAGAACTACCCGGCCGCGACGCTGTTTGCGCCGATGGGCGCCGGCGGCATGCTGTACGGCGGGAAGACCGACGTCTCGCTGTTCACCTGGGAGAACGTGACCCCCGATCCCAACGACGTGAACTACATCTCACCCGACGAGTTCCCGCCGAAGGGGCAAAACGTCACGTTTTACCGCAACCTCGAGATCGGCCAACTCCAGCGTGCGGGGCTCGCGACCTATGACGTCCCCAAGCGCCGCGTCATTTACCGCCGCATCCAGCGCATTTTGATCGCCGAGGTGCCCGAGTACGTTCTCGACTTTCTCCCCGAGATCACGGCCTCGAACGTCGATCTCCAGGGCGTGCGTCCGGAACCGATTGGTTCCGACCTCTGGAACATCGCCGACTGGTCGTTTCACCGCTAGGCTGGGAAGCCTCTAAGCGAACTCTTATCGCTTTTTCATCGTTTTCCAACCCGGAACGGGCATAATGGAGGCGTTATGAAGACTCTTGTGACCCTCGGGATGCTGGCGGCGCTATTGGGAGCAGGGACGCTTCCGCTTGCGGCGCAGCCGCAGCTTCCCAGCTACGCGACCGGCGAGGAGTCGGTCCACGGGCGGATTTCCAGTTTCGACGGGAAGTACGATCTCGCGGTGCGCGACGAACACGGCTACGTGGATCGCGTCCTCCTTCACGACGGAACGGTCATTAACCCAAGAGGGCTGCGATTGGCGAGCGGTATGACGGTAACCGTCTACGGTCACGCCGACGGCTCCCACTTCGTCGCAAACGAAATTGACACGCCGTACCACCAAACGTATGCCTACGGCCCCTACCCGTACTACGGCCCCTACCCGTACTACGGCCCGTATCCGTACTACGGCCCCTACTACAGCCTAGGACTCGGCTTCCGGATTCGTTAGAAGGCGCGGCACGTTGCGCCGCGGGCCCCCGTTTACACCTAAAAGGCGCGCTTTTGCCGCGGCGGGAACGACCGTCGCATGAGGATTAGCGGGAACGCCTTTATCGTTACGGGCGGTGCGTCGGGTTTAGGAGAGGCGACCGCTCGCCGCTTAAGCGCGAGCGGCGCGCGGATCGTCATCGCCGATCTCAACGACGCGCGCGGGGAGACGATCGCTCGCGAAATCGGCGGGCGTTACGCGCACTGTGACGTCGCAAGCGAAGCCGATGCGGCCGGCGCCGTCGCCGCGGCAACGAACGCATTCGGAGAACTGCGCGGGCTCGTCAACTGCGCGGGCATTGGGACAGCCGAGAAAACGCTTGGGAAGAACGGGCCCCATGCGCTGGCTACGTTTACCAAAACCGTGACCGTCAACCTGATCGGCACCTTCAACATGATCCGGCTGGCGGCCGCGGCGATCGCGCAAGCCGAACCGTTTCCGTCCGGCGAGCGCGGTGTCATCGTCAACACCGCTTCGGTCGCTGCTTTCGATGGGCAAGTCGGGCAACCGGCGTACAGCGCCTCGAAGGGCGGAATCGTCGGCATGACCTTGCCGATCGCGCGCGATCTGGCTGGGCTCGGAATCCGCGTGATGACGATTGCGCCGGGGCTGTTCAAGACGCCGCTACTCTCCGGCCTGCCGGAGGAGGCGCAGGTCTCGCTCGGCAAGCAGGTTCCATTCCCGCCTCGTTTGGGAGACCCCGAAGAATATGCGGCTCTCGTGCAGCACATCGTCGAGAATGAAATGCTCAACGGTGAGGTCATCCGGCTCGACGGCGCGATTCGTATGGCGCCGCGTTAAGGCTTCGGGATGAATCGTCGCCTCGCGTTTAGCGCGCTCGCCGTCATCGGATTGTTGGCCGCCTGTTCGGGATCCGGAACGAGCCCGCGCCACCCAACCGCCTCGCCCGAGCCGTCAACGACGGCAGGCTCGGGTGCGCCGAGCACCGTCTCGCCGTCGGGCTCGCCGAGTGCAACCCCGTCGGGTGCGCCGACGCCAACGTCCCCGCCGCTGATCTTCGTGTCCGTCTGCAATGCGACGTGCGGCGGCTCGGCCCCGGACGAAGTGCTCGCATTTGCGGTCGGAGCGCTGACCCCGAGTAAAACGATTACGAACGGCCTGGCAAATCCGATCGCTCTGGGCATCGACGGCGCAAACGATCTGCTCGTCGAAAACTGCGTCATCTCTCCATGCGATGCGGACCCGAACGAAGGTTCCGTCGGCATTTATTCTGCCGGCGCGGTTACGCCGCGCACGACGGTGACGAACGGCATCAGCGTGCCCGACGGGCTCGCGGTCGCAAGCGACGGCACGTTCGCCGTTTCGAATTGCGTGCTTTGCGACACCGAGATTGAAGCCGGTCGCCATCGCCAGAGCTCGGGCAGCGTGCAAGATTCGGTCACGGTCTATTCGATCGGCGGCGCGCTCTTGACCACGATCACGAACGGCATCGAATCCCCCGGGATCCCGCTCTTCGATTCCAGCGATACGCTCTACGTGCCGAACTTCGACAGCAATACGGTCACGATCTACCCGAAGAATGCGACGACGCCCACGCGGACGCTCGCAACCGGCGTCAGCGGCCCCAAGGCGCTCCTTCTCGACGCGAGCGGCACGGTGTACGTCGCGAACGCGATCGGCAACGACGTGCAAACCTTCCCTGCGGGCGCCAACTCGGCGTCTCGAACGCTCGCGACCGACCCCGGACCCACCGCGCTTGCGTCCGGACCGGGCGGCGTTCTCTACGTCGCGACCGGGCAGACTTCGACATCGAACGGCAACGTCGAAGTGTTCGTCAATTTTGCGTTCTCGCGGCGCATCACCGACGGGGTCGACCTTCCCGTGGCACTCGCCGTCGATGCCGCGGGCGACCTCTTCGTCGCGAACCAAGGCTCGAACTCGCTTACGGAATATCGCGCCTCCGCGCTCGCCCCGTTTGCCACCGTCCCGCTGCCCGCCTCACCAACCGCGCTCGCTCTGACGCTCTGACTCCGGTTCCGAGGGCCTTAGTCGATCGCGCAATAGGCGATTCTGGCGTACTGCTCGACGGCGCGTTGGGTGTTGAAATACGAGCCGTTGATCGCGATCGCATCGCGCATGACGCGCGCGTAGCCGTCGGGATTGCCGTAGAACAGCGGGAGGATCGCGCTTTCGAGTTTATCGTAGAGCGCCGCGGCGTCGGCGGCATTTGCGTCGTTGTCGTGCGCCTCGAGATCGCCCTCGATCGCCCATCCGGTGTGGCCTTCAACGCAACCCTCGACCCACCACCCGTCGAGCGTGCTCAGGCTCGGGACGCCGTTGAGCGCGGCTTTCATGCCGCTCGTACCCGAGGCTTCGAGCGGCGGGCGCGGCGTGTTGAGCCAGAGATCGACGCCGGCGACCATCCGCTGCGCGAGCGCGATCTCGTAGTTCTCCAAGTACACGAATTTTAGTTTGTCGCCAAGCCGTGCGCCCGATTCGAAGATGCGGCGAATCACGCCTTTCCCATCTTCGTCGTTCGGGTGCGCCTTGCCGGCGAACACGAACTGGACGGCCCCAAGCTTTGCGGCGATTGCCGCCAAGCGGTCGATGTCCCAAAACGGAAGATAGCCGCGCTTATATTCCGCCGCGCGGCGCGCAAATCCGATCGTGAAGTGGGCCGGAGCGAGCGTTACCCCGGTGCGACGTCTCACCTCGACGAAAAAATCGTCTTTGGCGGCCCGATGTGCGACCGCAATATCCTCGACCGGGACGCCGACGATGTGCCGCAGGTAGCCGTTGTCCTGACGCCAAGCCGGAACGTAGCGGTCGAACAGGATGCGAAAGGCGGGCGACGTCCAGCGGCCCGCGTGCACGCCGTTGGTGATCGCGGCGATCGTGTCGCCGGGAAAGAGTTTGCGCGAGACCTCGCCGTGGCGCATCGCGACGCCGTTGACGTAATGCGAGCCGCGCAAGGCGAGTTGCGTCATGTTGACGGTGCCGTCGCGCTGGCCGCCGAGCCGCTCGACCAGCCGCGCCCGCTCCTCGCCGATGACCTCGGCGGTCAGCGCCGGATCGAAGCGGTCGTGACCCGCCGGGACCGGCGTGTGCGTCGTGAATGCGAAGAGGCGGCGAACGGTCGCGATGTCGTCGCTCGTGACGTCGCGGTACGTGCGCGAGCCTAAGCGCGATTCCACAAGCGCCGGTACGAGCAGCGCCGCGTGTCCCTCGTTCATATGAAACGTGCCGATCCCGTCGGCGAGGCCGAGCGCCTCGAGCATCGCGAAACCGCCGTAACCGAGGACCGTTTCTTGGCAGAGGCGGTAGCGGCTGTCGCCGCCGTAGAGTCGTGCGGTCAGCGCGCGATCGCGCGGATCGTTGCGTTCGAAATCCGTATCGAGCAAATACACCGGCACCGTCGTGGCTATGGGGCCGGTGCCGACCACGTCGTAGCGCCACGCCCCAACCTGAACGGTGCGGCCTTCGACCGAAACCGTGACCGTCCGATCGACCCCGAACATGCGCGTCCGCGGATCCCAAACCTCGCCCGTTTCGGTTTGATTGCCGCTAGCGTCGAGGTGCTGCACGAAGTATCCGAAGTGATAGAGCAGCGTTACACCGACGACCGGCAAGCCGAGATCCGCGGCCGAAAGCAGCATGTCGCCGGCCAGGATGCCGAGGCCGCCGCTATACGTCGGCAGAGCCGGATCGCAGGCGATCTCCATCGAGAAATAGGCGATGCGTGGCACTTTGCCGCCGGCGGTGCCGACCGCATGAAGCCGGCCTTCGAGTGAGGGGCGCTCGTGGGCGCCGGGCCGAGAAGCCATAGGTGATTTACTTTGGTGTATGGTCGCAAACACCCGGCGGTGTCTTGCCGGGGAGGCGAGCTTGGGGGAAAGTGTGCGCCTGCCGTGTTGCAACCAATGCCGATCCAGGGTATTCTTGAGGTATTGGCCAGTTGGACAACGAAAAGGAACCCCGTTATGACTTTTGATCAATGGATCGATGCGGTTAACGCGCAGGTCCGCACCCGGCTCGGCGACCAGGTCCGAACGGAAGAACTTTCCTGGGACTCGGCGATGTGGGTCAGCCGCAACGGTACGGCGGTCGCTTCGCTTTCCGACGACGAAAAGACGGCAAAGCTATTCTTCGACGGCGGCGATAAGATGTCGCTTGCATTCCAGCAGCCTGAAGCCTCGCCCGAAATCATCAGCGCCGCGATCGCACAGCGCCTCAGCCCGTAGCCGCCTCCCGTAGCCGGCCGCGGCACGCGCTCGTGGGCCGCTTAGCCGGTTGTCTAATGCGCCGCGCCGGCCCGCGGCGTACGCTCGGCAAATGGAAACGTCCGAGGGGGTCCACTGGCTAGCTGAGTCGGTCGCACCGCTAGCGTCGAAGTTCGGCGACCGCCTTAGCCTTGTCCGCGATCGAAACTGCGTTCAGTGGTCTTACGACGGCCACGCCGCAATCGTCGAGTTCCAGCCGGGCAACGAATTGCGCGCGACCTTTGTGGCGGCCGCCGTCGTCGACGCGATTTCGTCGCGCCCGGTCTGTGCCGTGTACCGCGCGCGCCCGCACCGCTACCGGCTCACCCCCGAGAGCAGCAGCCGCATGGTCGCCGACATGCTCGCTTTTTTCTCCGGCGTCCGCGAACCCCAGTTTGAATTCGTTCGGCTCCTAAACGGGACGTAACCGCCGCGTTAAGGGGCGGGCGAAACTTTTCGAAAGAGCGCCATTACCGGGCGCTCAACGGTTTTGAACGACGCGATGAGCGCGCGCTGCACGGGGTTGGCGCGAAGATAGCCTTCGTCGAGATCCCACAGCGGGATGAGGTTCGAATAGGTTCGCGGAAATTTCTCCGACCAGCCGCGCAGGCGATCTTCGTCCATGCCACGGGCGCGCAGTGCGGCCAGCAGCGACGCGTCATCCGGCGCAGCGTTGGCGAGACTCATGAATTCGCCGGTCGTCATGCCGAGGATCCCAAGCGCCGCTTTGTCGACCGGCGAGTGGCCCATGAGGTACGGCCCGAGCGTTCCGTCTGCGCTCATGCGTGCCTTGTCGCGCATCCGCGGCAGCCAACGAATGCCCTCAACTTCAACGGTCCAGCGACGCGGCACCGGTTGCCCGGAGGATGTAGGACTCTGCGTTACCATGTGGCGTCATTTGCTTTCCGCGCGAGGGTACCCCCCACGCGTGCGGCGCAAGCGTTCGGGGCGTCCCGGGACAGCGCGACCTATGCCGAGCGTCCTTTAGCCCTACGGTCCCTAGTGCGAAGGTCACGTGGGAGCTTGCGCCGGATGCGGAATGATGGCAGCAATGATCGCTCGACTGGAAGCGCCAAACGCCGCCCGTAGCAATCACACGGCAACGGCGCTGTTCGTTGCGATGGCATTGGGGCCTGCGAGTATCCGCCTGTTCGAAGACCCGGGAAACCCCGCGACCATCATTCGCCTTTTGGTCGGAGCGATCGCGCTGACGGTTGTTCTGTTGGCACGCCAGCAGTCGCTGCTGCGCCGAGCGACGCTTTTCATTGCGCTCGAGGCAATCGGCGGGATCGTCGCCTTCGCTTACGTCGACGTTCCGTTTGTCGTGAATCACGAGCAGCAGATCGGCGGCCTCGCCGTTACGATCTACAGCGACCTGCACCCCTCCCGCTAAGAGAGGGATCGGGTCCCGGCCGACCGCAATCGAAGCCGAGCCTTCACTTGCGGGAGAATACTCGGGGTCAAGATGCGCCTCCGCCGAATCGTCACGATCGTCTTAGCGGCATGCCTTTGTGCGACAAGCGCGCCGCGCGCCGCCGCGCAATCGGGCGACGCCGGGGCGGAGTGGAGCGCGTTTCAAAAGATTGCCGCACATTTTACCGACGCGAGCTTCGTGCTCGTCACGGTGGTGACCGATGGCGACCGGCAGCTCGAGAGCAAGCTGCGCGTGTGGTTTCGAAAGCCGCATTTCGCGAAATGCGAGGTCGTAGAGGGGAACGGAGCCGGCGGGGTTGCGGTCTGGCGTGGCGGCGACATGGTGCTTGTGCGGCCGCCCGGTCTCCTTTCGCGATTCGTCCTCGCGCTCCATCGCGACGATCCCCACGTCGTCGACGTGCGCGGTCGCAGCTGCGGTCAGACGACGCTCGACAATTTCGCTAACGACTTCGCCGCCCACGGGACGCTTTCGGAATCGCCCGGCCCAAATGTCGACGGCTCCGCGACCGACGTGGTGACTTGGACCCGCGATCCCGGCGCTGCAACCGGCGACTCGAAGCGAGAACTGTTCATCTCGAGGGCGACGCACCTGCCGGCGGAATTGAAGAGTTTTGCCGGAGAACGGCTCGTCGAAGACTCGTTCTACCGCGAAATTCGCCTCGATGAGGGCTTGCCGTTCAGCACGTTCGACTTGTGAGCCATCGTCTCACTTTGGTTGCGGCGGCGCGCTCTGCGGAGCGTGCGGTGGCGAGGCGAAGCCGGCGATCGCCGCAAGTAACTCGTTGGCCTCGTTCGAGAACGCGCCCGCGTGAGCGTTGCCGGACGGGGTGCGTTCGACTTCGTACGATTCGTGCGCTGGGTTCAGCGGCTGATTATTTGTACCGTTCGCATCGTAGTTCTGAGCCGCGTGCTCGACGGCCCCCGAGCGCAAAGGACCTGCGCCACCGAGTTGACGTGCCATTCCGGCGGACTGCGCGAACAACGGCTCGGCATCGGCGCCGCCAAGCTTCGCGCCGGCCATGTACAAGCACGTAGCCGCCGCTAAGAAGAGGTAGCGCTGCGCGTCTTCGTCGGGATTGAGTCGCGGGAGCTTTAAGCATTTCATGAACGCGTTCGCGCCCGCGAAAGCATCCGCGGCACCGATGTCGTCGACGGCCGGATCCGCTACCGCTGCGCGGTCCGCGAATTTTCGAGCGTCCTGGCAACGATCGTCGATGGCCTTGTGGGCGGGCAGCGCGAAGATCGCCCGCGTCGAGAACGGCGTCTCGGCGAGAACGGCCGACTGCGGCGCCGGACCAAGCAAGACCAAAGCGACCGAGACGCCTAGGAGCACGCGCATGATGATCTGCGGACTAGGCCGGCAGATCCTTAGGCCGGTCGGCGTAAATGAGCGTCGGCTGCTCTTTCTTATCGATGACTTCCTTGTTGATCACGCACTTCTTTACGCCTTGCAGGCTCGGCAGATCGTACATGACGT
>Ga0302324_100023991_pt1 | contig 11776 bp, 11 predicted proteins | sample Palsa_T0_1_FD_201949 | JGI IMG/M metagenome (GOLD analysis project Ga0302324, IMG submission 201949) | Peat permafrost microbial communities from Stordalen Mire near Abisko, Sweden - Palsa_T0_1 | ecosystem: Environmental > Terrestrial > Soil > Palsa > Peat permafrost | place: Sweden: Abisko... | reverse complement strand
AGGGCGTTGGGCGGATTTCTGGACCTGCGCCCTATGGTGAGGTTTGTCCTGAGGGTCACGGCTCTCCCCGGCGAGGACGCCTTCGAGTTGGAGGTCATCCAGTCGCTGCCGCGGGGTGTGATCAGCGAATTCCGGCGGGGCGACGTGGTCGAGGTCCGCCTGACTCCCGACCACTCAAGGGGCGCGGTCGTCTGGGGGGTTCACCCGCCGCCGGGTTGACAGCGGGCTCGACCTTGAATCGCGGTGGGCCTTATCCCACCAGCGCAGGAGCCAGTTCCCTCCATTCGCGACGCGGGAGGAGCCCGTCTGGGGTCAGGACCTGGATGCACACGTGATTGGCCCCAGCGTCGCGGTGTTGGCGGATCCGGCGTTCGATGGCGGCCTCGTCGCCCCAGCCCACGAGAGCGTCGATGAGTCGGTCGCTTCCGCCTTCGGCGAAGTCCGCGTCGTCGAAGCCCAGGCGCCGCAAGTTGTTGGTGTAATTGGGCAAGAGGAGGTAGTGGGTCAGGTGGCTTCGACCGAGAGAGCGGGCCAGGTCCGGATCGGCGGTCAAAGCGACGGCCTGCTCGGGCAGGACCAGGCCAGCCGGACCGATCGCCTTGCGGGCCCAGGCGGTGTGGTCGGGGGTCACGTTGTACGGATGGGCCCCAGCAGAACGGGTTCGGGCGAGATCGAGCATTTTCGGGCCGAGTGCGGCCAGCACCCGGGCCGAAGCCGCGACCGGGTTGGGGGCGGAGTCGAGCCCGTCGAGATATGACGCCATTGCCGAGAGCGGCCGGTTGTAACGGCCCGCTTCGTGGGCATCGATAAGGGCCGCGTGGCTTACACCGATGCCGAGGAGGAACCGGTCGCCGTGGGCAGCAGTGAGGCGGGCGTGGGCGTCCGCCGTCTCCTCAGCCGAGTGCATCCATAAATTGAGAATTCCGGTGGCAATAGTCGTCGTCTGCGTTGCCGTCATTAGGCGTTCGACCACGGCGAAGACATCTCCGCCGACGTCAGGGACCCACAAAGCTGAGTATCCGAGGTCCTCCAGCTCCGCTGCCGCTTCGGCGGCCTCAGCCGGATCGCCGTATCGCAGCCCCGCACTCCATATGCCGGTGCCCGCGAGATCTCTCACCGGCTCCCCTCCTCTCTTTTTAAATAGTCGTCCGCTAGATGGGGAGGCGCGCAAGCCAGCCAGCCGTCGATGATCGCGTCCCGAAGCGCCTTCTTGGTGACAGTCTTTAGCTGGATGAGAACGGCCGCGAATCCATCGAAATGGGGGATCGTGAAGAACGCCTTGGATGACGAGGCAAGGACGGCCTCTTTCTCAGCGAGGTCGGCCACGCGGACGGCGAGGATGGGTCCGTCCGGTGGGACGGCATCCCCGAATCGCTTGATGTCGGCCTTGGTGAAAGGGCGCTCCCACGCGAATGCCTTGGCTCTGACGTACCAGGTGGCGTTGTTATGGCGTTCGCCCTCGGTGACCTCGGGCAGCTCGGTGGCCACTCCCGCCACGTCGCCGATAGTGGCCATGAGCGCACCGTACCGCTCCGCTACCAGTTCTATCTAGGGCATCTGGGTCCGATGTGGGGTGAGATCACCACGCTCAGCGGCCGGCCTCCGGCATCGGTTGGCGCCAGGCAGGTTTTGTGTATTGTCCTAGGCGAGGGCATGGGGCTTCGAGCCGTTCACGACTATTGGTCGCCTAAGTGGACGGGGAGCCAGTGGCGAAACCGACAGCCTCTGACTACGGGATAGACGATTGATCGGAGGGTCCTGTGTCGGGTCGGATTGGTCACCTAGGTGACGGGACGAACGAAGAGCCTGACGCGGGGACCGAGTCGCTCGGTCAGAGATTGGACGCGCTCAAGAGTGCGATCGAGGCCGCCAAGAGCGCCCACGAACGTCGGATCAGAGAGTATGCAGCTTCAGCCGGGACCCAAGTCGGCCTGGCCACCCCGAAACGCGTGCCGGAGCGACTGCTGCGTCGCGTATCCGCGTCGGTGGCGCTGATCGGGTCCTTACTGTTCGCCATCTCGGTATTTCTACCTTCGGTGGCCTCAGGTGCGGCTACGGCAAATGGCCCCGTCAACGCGCCGGCGGGGTACCCGACCACTTCGACTTCGAACGCCTGGTCCACGACGACGACCACGATCGGCACGACGACGACCACGATCGGCACGACGACGACCACGATCTGCACGACGACGACCACAGTGCCAGCCACGACCACCACCAGCACCACCACACCGGCCACGACCACCACCAGCACCACCACACCGGCCACAACAACCACCACCGTGCCGGCCACGACCACCACCACCGTGCCAGCCACCACCAGCACCACCACCACCACACCGGCCACGACCACCACCACCGTGCCAGCCACCACCACCACCAGCACCACCGTGCCAGCCACCACCACCACCAGCACCACCGTGCCAGCCACGACCACGACGAGCACAACGGTCCGGCCGACCACCACGACCGAGCGGTCGACGACCACGACCGTCGCAGCGACCTCGACCACCAAGAAATCCGGCCTGGTATTCACCGGAGCCGACGTTCTGCGGCCCGTGGGGATTTCACTCAGTGCGATTGGGGCAGGTGGGCTACTGCTGGTGGCGAGCCGGCGACGGCACCGCTCATGACCTGGAGACGACCGGCGACATCTGTCCAGCCGTAGGAGGTCCTATGACCGAAGCCGCTAGCCCTCTGGGGACCGTTGGAATGGTAGCGATCTCGTTCTACGTGTCAGATCTGGACGCCGCTATCGCCTGGTACGCCGAGAAGCTCGGCTTCCAGCCCATGTCGGTTGGCGCCGACGGGCACCGATTCGCGGCCTACTCCATCGGCGGAGCGGTCGTCGTCCTCGAACCGATAGAAGCCGCACTCGAGCCCGCCCGTCCGGCGTCTGAGAACACGACATTGAACGTCATGATCGATCTCGATCCGGCCGAGGTTCGCGCCGAGCTGGTCAGCCGTGGGGTCTCATGTGGAGATCTTGCCCCTTCCCCTAACTACCTTTCCTTCTTGGTACGCGACCTTGATCGCAATCGCTTCTACATCTCCCGTGCCGTCACCGAAGGAGCGCGGCGAGCGGTTGAGGAGACAGCTGCAGCGATGGCCCCGCCATCGACCGCCGGCTGAGGTTGATCCACCGGGCGAGCCGGCACTCGATCCTCCGTTGTAGGTACGCGCTCCCTAGCCCCGACGGGCTGCGAAGACGAGGGCCGTGGCGCCGAATCCGATCTCCGCAGCCAAGTAGGCCCAGAAGGTCCAGTCGGTCCGCGGACGGTCTAGCGTGAGTGAGCCCACCCGGGCGGCTGCTGCTCCCAGCCAGGTGACACCGACGGCTGCTTGCGCAGTCGGGTCGCGGCTCACGAGAGCCCATCCCCCCAAGGCCGCGTATGTGCCCCCGAGACCAGCGCGGGTCTCTGCGACTCCGCGCCCGCTGGTAGCGGGGAGGTCGAGTGCCAGCGCAACCCGCTTCGGGGTCACGACGCCGGCGACACCTGACAGCATGAGTGCCGCGCTGCTGAAGCGCCCGATATCCACACAGTGGAGGTTAGAGCCCTCGACTGGGCACCGCGGAGAGCGGTCCGGGCCCCATGACAGATATTAAGCAGCCCTATCTATTTTTATAAAGAGCACCTATAAGCGTCCGGTTCCGCGTAGCCGCCTGCCTTACCTTGGCTCCCGGCGGTACCGTGAGACCAATGTTTCTGGTCCTTCTGGCCGTTCTCGTCGTCCTCTTCGTAGTGCTCCCCCTCGTAGGCATGGCCTTGTGGGCGTTGACGACCACCATCCTCGTCGGTTTGGTGATCGGCGGCCTGGGGCGTCTGGTCGTGCCGGGGCCTCAGCGCATCGGCTTCCTCGCGACGATCGCGGCCGGGCTATGTGGGAGCATCGTCGGCGGCTTTTTGGGACAGCACGTCCTGGGCGTGGGTCGGGCCTTGACGATCATCATCGAGATAGCTCTTTCCGCCGGCGTCGTAGCCGTCCTGGCGGGTCGACGGCGACACCTGCCCGCCGGGTGAGTGACGGCCGCGCTCGGCTAGAGGTGGTCCGCCCCACGGTGAGGGCTTAGCGGAGCCGAGTGGGCGCGTTCTCGCTTCTGCCTCTAGCCTGATCACCTGTGCCGAACATCGCCCAGTCAGAGACAATCGCCGACGTCTGGACCGTCGACCCGGAAGGGCACGGCGACCAACGCGGGCGGTTCTACGAGACGTACCGACGATCGTGGTTCCCGCTCGGACGAGAGATGGTGCAAGGCAACCGCTCGGACAAAGCCGCTGGGGCGATCGTCGGCCTGCACTATCACCTCCACCAGTCTGACTATTGGCTGTGCCCTCGCGGCACGGCCCGCGTAGTCCTCCACGACTTGCGACAAGGGTCGACAACCGAGGGCGCCACCGAGCACATCGAGATCAGCGGAGACAACTGCAAGGGGGTATTCATCCCACCGGGCGTGGCCCACGGATTCGCTTCGCTCACCGACCTGACCATTACTTACCTTGTCGACAGCTATTACAACCCGGAAGACGAACTGGGAGTGGCGTGGGACGACCCCCAGATCGCGGCGGATTGGGGCGTGGCGAATCCCATCCTGTCCTCCAGGGATCAAAACAACCCGTTGCGCGCGGACCTCCCCGAAGGCCGGCGTCCGCACATCGGACTGCGAACCTGAAAGCCCGACGTCCTACCGGTCAGTGCCCTGGGCAGGTATGAGGCGCTTCCAGGCGTGATGCAACCTCCTCGCGGCGTGGCCGCATTCGATTTCGACGGGACTCTCGTCAGAGGCGACAGCCTTCCCCGCTTCCTCGCTCGTCTGCTGGGACGGCGTCGATTCACCACGGTCCTGGTCCGATCCGGGCCGTCGATGCTCGGCGGATACATTCGCTCCGGCCGGGATGGATCCAAGTCGGCGTTGTTGGCAAAAGCGGTCGGCGGCGTCCCCGCCGAACAGGCCGTCGCCACCGGCGAGGCGTTCGCCCAGGTCCTGGCCGAGCAGGTCCGGCCCGACATGGCCAGGAGCATGGCTTGGCATCGGAGCCGAGATCACGAGCGGATACTGGTTTCGGCTTCACTTGCCATCTACTTGGAACCATTCGGTCGACTCAGCGGATTCGACCGAGTGATCGCGACCCGGCTCGAAGTCGGAGAAGACGGGCGCCTGACCGGCAGGATCGAGGGGCCGAACGTCAGAGCCGCTCAAAAAGCGTTTCGGCTCAGCGAGGCGATCGGCTCGGACCCCGTCGAGATGTGGGCCTATGGAGATAGCGTAGGAGACCGCGAAATGCTCGCGATGGCGGACCACCCGGTGTGGGCCGGCGCCAGGCGCAACGCCCGCGGGTTTTCTGCTGACGCCAAGGTCGTCCATCGACCAGAATGTGCCGATGGCTCCTAAGGCTCTGATCACGGGCATCACCGGCCAGGACGGCTCCTACTTGGCGGAGTTCCTACTCGATCGGGGCTACGAGGTGATCGGCCTCCACCGGCGCACCAGTACGGTGACGTTCGAGCGCATTGCGCACCTGACCGATCGTTTGACTCTCGTGCCCGCCGACCTGATGGACGAGTCGTCGATGATCCGGCTGCTACGCGACCATCGCCCGGGCGAGGTGTACAACCTGGCCGCCCAGTCCTTTGTGCAGACCTCCTTCGCCCAGCCGTTGCTGACCGGCGAAGTAACGGCGCTCGGCGTCACAAGATTGCTCGACGCCATCTTGCTCGTCGATCCCTCGATTCGCTTCTATCAAGCGAGCTCGAGCGAGATGTTCGGCAAGGTCATGGAAGTACCCCAGACCGAACGGACTCCGTTCTACCCGCGCAGCCCTTATGGAGTAGCCAAAGTGTACGGGCATTGGATCACGGTCAACTACCGCGAGAGTTACGGTATGCACGCAAGCTCGGGGATCCTGTTCAACCACGAAAGCCCGCGCCGAGGGCTAGAGTTCGTCACCCGTAAGGTGACGTTCAATGCAGCTGCGATCAAGCTCGGTCTGCGCAAGTCGGTGTCCCTGGGTAACTTGGAAGCCCAGCGCGACTGGGGATTCGCGGCCGACTACGTACACGCCATGTGGTTGATGCTCCAACAGGACGATCCCGGTGACTACGTCATCGCAACCGGCCAGACGCACCCGGTTCGCGAAGTATGCGAGATCGCCTTCGACCAGGTAGGCCTGAATTGGAATGACCACGTAGTCGTCGACGAGCAGTTTTTCCGCCCGGCCGAAGTCGACCTGCTGATCGGAGACCCCAGCAAGGCCCGGGAGAATCTTGGGTGGAAGCCCGAAGTCGGCTTCGACGAACTCATCCGTATGATGGTGGACGCCGACCTGGCCGCGCTCAGGAAGGGCTACTAGCGATCCGCCCGCAGGACTGCAACGCCGACAGAAACGTCGACGACCTCGTCCAGCACGGGAACTTTGGAAAAGCGCTCGCGCTTCTGCTGTTCGAGGGAGTCCTCGATGAGAATGCGATTGATCCGAATTAGGTCGGCGATGACCCCCAGGGCGAACGTCAGCATGGCGGCGATGATCGCAACGCTTCCGATCACGAGGGATTGCAGATGTCTCGCCACCCCCCCGTTGTCGCTGGTGAGCGCAAGAAATAGGAGGAATCTGACGAACGGAACGAGGCCAAGGGCAAATAACACGCCCCCGACCCCGGCGAAAAGGGCAAACGGGCGGTACATGACGTAGGCCCGCAGAATGGTTGCGGCCGACTTCATTACATGTTCACGCGTGCTTCGAAACAAGCGCGATTCGCGGGTCTTCGGGTTCGTCTCGATCGGGAGGCTTTCGATCTTGAGGCGCTTGTTGCCCGCTTGGATGATCGTCTCCATGCAGTAGCTGAACCTGGTGACGGGATTGAGTCGAATCAGCGATTCTCGGGAGTAGGCCCGGAAGCCGCTGGCCGCGTCCGGGAGCTCAGTGCCAGCGGCAAAGTTCACGACGGCGCTTCCATACCTCTGAAGGCGCTTCTTTAGAGGAGAGAAATGCTCGATGGTCTGGGTCTGGCGATCGGCGATCACGATGTCGGCTCGGCCTTGAAGAATCGGCTGCACCAGATCGGCGATCCGATCGCTCGGGTACTGGTTGTCGCCATCGGTATTGACGACAACGTCGGCGCCAAGCTTTAGCGCCGCTAGGATCCCGTCACGAAACGAGCTTCCAAGCCCCATGTTGCGTGTGTGATGCACAAAATGCCTCACACCGAGCTGGCGGGCTACCTCGACGGTGCGGTCACTGGAGCCGTCGTCGATGACGAGGAATTCCACTTCGTCGACGCCGGGAATCACCCGAGGCATCTTCTCGAAGACGAGAGGGAGAGTCGCCTCCTCGTTCAAGCACGGGATCTGCACTACGACCTTTACCATTGCGTCAGATACGATCGTGCTCGATGGCGCATGAGTGCCCCATCGCCACGACGACGCCTTTCGCCGAGTCTCCGCCCCGCTACTACCACCACATCACGCTCCGACATCGCACCAGGATACCTCCAGTCACGTCACGGGAACGGTGTACAGCTCACTGCAAACCCGATCATGGTGTGCGGCCTTGGCGCCGGAAACCTCTACCTGATCCGGTCGGATCACGCTTCAGACCCTTATCGCAAAGGGTTGGTCATCGCTGAGCATCGGGCTGTAGTAGGGATCGACGGCGTCCCTCGGGTGCCATCGGGTACCGAACAGGGGCCCGTCCATGGGATGTTCGTAGCCACTCCGGCTGGCGCTCTCGTAGTGAAGGAGCTCGGCGAAGGGCGTGTAGACCACCTCATAGCCAGCCTGCCGGATCCGCAAGCACAGGTCGACGTCGTTGTAGGCGATGCGCAGCCGCTCGTCGTTGCCTCCGACCCGCCAGTACACGGAAGGGCGGATCATCGTGCAAGCGCCGGTGACTGCGCTCGCGTTACGAATCAGGTCCCCGCGATTCCAATAGCCGCCGAAGTTGACGTTACCGGCCCAACCGCCCCAGATGCCAACCATGATTCCTTCGTGCTGAGGCGATCCATCGGGGAAGTACAGCCGTCCACCGACTGCGCCCACCTCAGGGCGCATGGCCAGCTCGAGCAGGGCCTGAATCCAGTCCGGAGTGATGACCTTGGTGTCGTTGTTGAGGAAGAGCAGCGCGTCGCATTCGACCAACCTCGCGGCGTAGTTCATCATCCGGGCGTAGTTGAATCGGTGGGGGTAGCGGATCACCCGAACTGGCGTCCGAGCCAGGTAGCCGAGGGTCTGTCGGTCTGTGCTCTGGTTGTCGATGATCACGATCTCGAAGTTCTTGTAACTCGACAGCTCGAGAACGCTGACGATACAACGCTTGAGGAGCTCGGCCCCGTCCTTGGTAGGGATGATGATGGTGACGCGGGGCTCACCTCGAAGGTCGTAACGGGCCCGAAAACAGCCAGGAACTCGGGTGGTGTCGACCCGGCCCGAGAAGCCTCTCCTAATCAGCGCGTCGCTGATCGCCCGACGGGATGCATCCAGCGCGTAGGGCTTGGCGTCGACCACATCAGCGGCTGAACCCGGTACTGCCCGCCACGTGTATAACGGCTCAGGGATGTGGGCCACTCGATCCGTCACCTCGGCCAAACGCAGCATCAGGTCGTGGTCCTGGCTGCCGTCATAGTCGGATCGCAAACCGCCGAGTGCTGTAAGTAGAGACCGGCGGGCGACCGTGAGGTGGCTCACGTAATTGTGGTTCATCAACTGGTCGGGCGACCAGTCCGGCTTGACATGCGGATCGTATAGAAACCCGTCCACGCCAACCTTGTCCTCGTCGGAGTAAATGACATCGAGCGTCGGATCAGCGTCGATCCACCTCGCCACCTGGGCCAGGGCGTGAGGCTTCAACAAGTCGTCGTGGTCGACAAAGGTCACGTAATCCCCGTCGGCGACTTCAATGGCTGCGTTGGTCGCTCCCGATATTCCCTTCGACGAAGGAAGGTCGACAACGACTATGGCCGGGTCCCCCGACAGGGAGGCGAGTACCTCGAGCGTCTCGGCCCGATCGGATCCGTCGTTGGCAATGCACAACTGCCACTTGGCGTAGACCTGGGCCCGTATTGAGTCGATGGTCTCGAGGAGGATTCGTGGCTCAGTGTTGAACACCGGCACCACAATTGAGAACGTGGGCGGATGCCGCAGGCGCTCGAGGTCCTGCCGTATTGCAAGTAATGCCTCCGGGTTCGGGCCGTACCGTTCCACCCAGAGTCGGTAACGCTCCCGTTCCCTTGTCGGCGCGGGGCCAGAAAGCGCAGCGGGCTTCGGGGCACCAAGAGGGCGCAAGTCGACCCTGACCGGCCGCGCCCGTGGGCGTCGGATCCTGGGGTCATCGACGGGTGGCCAACGTTGCTCGGCCTTTCCTACCTCGACCCCGCAGAATGCCAAGGCGCTCCTGAGGGCGAACGTACGTTTTTCGTCGCTGTACTCCCCGGCGACGAAGCGGGCGGCGGCCTTTGAAAACTTGGCCCACTGTGAGTCGTCGGACAAGAGCCCCCAGCTTCGGGTCGCAATATCGGAGTCCGATCCGTGGATCGCCATCCGGCGCAACGGTCCGATATCCAGGTTTCCCAGCGCGAATGGAGTGGCGATGAAGGGAGTGCCGGCTTCCAGAGCTGCCTTGATCACGCCCGATTGGCCGCTTCCGTGGCCGTGGGCTGCGATCAAAAGGCGTGAGGAGCGAACCACCTCTTCGAAACCAGAGGAGCGGACGATCTCCGCCCCCGAGAGTGCCGCAGCTTCCTCGAGCATGGGCGACGTATACTCGGACACGACGGTGCACTTGACACCACGATCCCGCCAGTGGATCTGCGGGAGGATCTTCTGCAGTACCCGCACGGCGGCATCCTCGTTGCAGGCAATCACGTCATGGCCTTCGACGGCTACGACCGCGACACCCGTCCGGTCACCGACCTCTCGGCGCGACCCATCCGCCGTCAAGGCTGTAGGAAGGTGGAAGATAGCCTTGCCGGGGAGTGACGAAGCCAAGAAGTCGGCGTCCTGCCTGGTCTCGCACCAGAGCGCATCTGCCCAAGGTGCGAGCCCTCTAATCCCCTCTTCCACTGATCGGCGTACCAGGTCCATTCCGGCCAATTCGTCACCGGCCGTGATCGGACCCAGAACCGCCATCTCCCGGAATTCGAGCCAGGGCCAGAACAAGACCTTCATCGCCTGCGGCTGTGTCACGTCGATCCATTGGCGGGCACTGGATTGAAGTCCGGAGGCCGTGAAGATGATGTGCGAAAACGAGGCCATCTGTCCGTGGAACCACGACCTCCAGTCGGTCGGCCCCTCATGCACCTGTACCCCCTGCGCTCGCAAGGCGGCCGCGTCGCCTGGACATTGGCACCGCTCGGCCGTCACCACGACGATCTGGCTGTTGCGGGCATGAGCAGCCAGCGAGTTGACCAAGTCCCACACCGACTGCCTGTCGGGCCTGGACGCCCCGGACTCTAAGGCCGCTGTCACTATCAAGATCCGTGAATAGTCCTCGTGCGGGCTCGGCAAAGGCGCCACGGACGCGTCGCTCGTCCACCGAGGTTCACAAACCAGCCGGAGGCCCAGATCGCTCAAGCGAGCCAATACGTCGGCTATCACGGACTCGGGATCCTCGTCCCGAGGATTGACCTTCGCTCCCGCGACTATCGAAGCCCGAACGGCCAGGTACTCGCTCGATGTGACAGAAACGTCGCTACAGAAGAGCTCCCCTTCGACGCCACCGGCAGACTCAGGTCCCGGGATCACGCCTCCTATCCCAAACGGCCCCCGAAGCAGGTCGGCGATTCGCTCCGTGGGAACGAGGCCCTCGTTCGGACGACCCAGGATGAGCCAACCCGACGGATCGGTCGCCGCCGCCGAGATGATCTCGGCCCCGTAGGGGATGACACGAGCCGGTTGTCGCTCCGGAACCGGGGAGCTCATGGACGGCGTGACCGCACCCGCCCGTAAATATCGCGGAGCGGCTTGGCGTAGCGGAAAAGCCGCGTTGCGTATATACGGTCGATCTCGTCCTGCAGTTGACCGATTTGAATCTCAGCCTCCGAAGCCGTCCGGGGATGCATCGAGGGACCCTTGAAAGAACCCCTTTGAGACGGACGATTCGCCAGGGAGTCCGATTCTCTCAGCTCATTTGCGAGCGCCATTCGCTCACGAAGTAGGTTACGCCGCAGGCCCTCGTTGACGGAGTCGAGCACTTCGACCCGCCCGGCCAACTGCGCCAAGCGAGGCCCCATGGTCCGCGCGAGCCTGCGCCCCGTTGTCGTGATCAGCGGCCCGACCAACGCATCAAACGACAGGTCCGCCTTTTGGATGAGGTAGTCGCGGATACCCTCCGCGTTCCGGCCATCCACGTCACCCGCCAGCGAAACAACGTCGGCGGAGCCCCCCGACGCCAAACCCGCATCCTGGGCCCACCGGAAGCTGTCACCACCGTCGCTCACGACTATCACCGGACGCAGCAGGCCGGCGGCCAGAGCAGCTAGCGATGGTGAGTCGGTGACAACCAGATCGGCGACCCCTACCATGGCCACGAGATCGACTGGGTCGATGTCTCGCGGGATGACTATGGGCTCGGAGTCGACTTGGCGTGCCAACGCAGCCAAAGGCTCAGAGATCGAGCCGCCTGCAGCTTCCCCAACCAAGTGACCGACCACAAGCCCGCCCGAAGCCGAGATCGACCCGACGACACGCAGATATTGACCCCGCAACGCGACGAAATCCCATGTGAACGACCGCTCCACGACGGCCAACGCGTCGGCTGGCTCACTGGTCCTACCATCTCCGAAA
>Ga0302324_100023984_pt1 | contig 11777 bp, 6 predicted proteins | sample Palsa_T0_1_FD_201949 | JGI IMG/M metagenome (GOLD analysis project Ga0302324, IMG submission 201949) | Peat permafrost microbial communities from Stordalen Mire near Abisko, Sweden - Palsa_T0_1 | ecosystem: Environmental > Terrestrial > Soil > Palsa > Peat permafrost | place: Sweden: Abisko... | reverse complement strand
AAGCAGAAGCCATTTTCCGAAAGGAGCTTACACCCGTGGCGAAGATTACACCGATCACCGAGCATTTCCAACATTTTCTGGCGGACATGAAAGAGAGTTTCTGGGGCGACGTGTACGGCCAGACCAAGCTGGCCTGGCAAGGGTTCCTGGAACTGGAGTCGCAGCGACAGAGAGACCGCTTTTCGGGCTGGGGACGATATGAGCGGGGGCGAAGCCGGCGCCGGGATTATCGCAACGGCTACTACGAGCGGGATTTCGTGACCCGGCTGGGCACGTTGCGGCTGCGGGTGGCGCGCACGCGGGGAAAGAGTTTTCTGCCGCGCGGGATCGAGCGTTTTCAGCGGCGGGCGGAAGAGGTGGCGATGCTGATCCGGGAGGCGTTTCTGCGCGGCATCAGTACGCGGCAAGTGGGGCGGGTGGTGGCCACGGTGACCGAAGAAGTGGTGAGCGCGCAGACGGTGTCGAAGCTGACGCGCGATCTGGACAACACGGTGCGCCAGTTCCACCAAGCTCGACTCGAAGACAACTACGCGTATCTGTTTTTGGATGGAGTGAGCTTGCGGGTGCGGCGTCCGGCGGGGCGCAAGCGGGTACAGATGCTGGTGGCCTACGGAGTGCGGCGCGACGGCACTCGTCATCTGCTGGCGTTTTTGCGCAGCCAGGGAGAAAGCCAAGCCGATTGGGAAGGTTTGCTCCAGGATATGTATCGGCGCGGATTGGAGGGCCAGCAGCTGGAGCTGATCGTCACCGACGGTTGCCCCGGCCTGGGGGCGGCGATCCGAACCGTCTATCCGCGGGTGCGGCATCAACGCTGCTGGGCGCACAAGATGCGCAACATTTTAGAGAAAGTACGGAAGGCCGACTACGACGAAGTGAAACGCCATGCCCAAGCCATTTACCTGGCGGAAAGCCGTACTCAAGCCGAGGCGGCGTTTCGCAGCTTCCGCTCCCGTTGGCGCAAAGCGTATGGACCAATGGTCCGCCAACTGGAGCGCGATCTGCCGGAGTTGCTCTCGGTGTTCGCTTTCCCCGCACACCTGCGCAAGAAACTGCGGACCACCAACGTCATCGAGCGCTGCTTCGTGGAAGTGCGGCGCCGAACCCGGCCCATGGTTTGTTTTGTGAACGTAGAAAGTGTGGACCGCATCCTCTATTCCATCTTCCACAGATTCAACCTGGAATGGAAAACCCGCACCCTCTCCGCATTTACACAAGCAGCTTGACATCACCCCCAAATTATTGCACATTGACGCGAACAGGTATTGGGCGGATAATGGCAGCCGTTTGTTGGAGTCAAGAACAAAATTGGTGCGCCCGGATAAACCAGCATGAAGTGCCAGAGTCTTACAAGAACGGACTAGCGACACGGCCACCGAATTTTGTGCTGGGTACCGCGAGCTGCAAGGCGAAGCGGAACACTCCCCCACCTGGCACGCCCTCGAAACAGAGCCTTATGCGCGAATGAGCGCACGTACGGATCTGTTTGGGAATTGCCATGCAACTGGCGTCCCAACCGCGACCAGACCTATGCGCGGCGAGATAGAAACGAACCCAGGGTAAGGAGCAAGAAACATTGCACTCTCGGGAGGATTCGATGAATTACGTTCAGGGCACAGGTAAATCACGTGGTGTTGGCACGGCACTTCTCCTCGCCGTCATGGCGTTGACTGTTGCCGGGACGGCGATCCCGGCCCAGGCCCAAGCGTCGTATAACGTCTATACTTTCCAGGGCAACAGTACGAACGGCTTGCCCAGTGAGCCCGCCGGCCTCGTCGCGCAAGGGCAAGATGGCAATCTGTACGGATATTCGAGTTCTGGCGGCAGCTGCAACAAGAAGCGGGGTTGCGGCACCATCTACGAAATGAACCTCACCTCAGGCCCGCCCCCCACTGTGCTCTACAACTTCCTTACCTACGATGACTGTGGTTTGGGCCTGACCCTGGGCACCGATGGCAACTTCTATGGCGCTTGTACGAAAGGCGGCGCCAACGGCCACGGGTATGTGTTCCAATTCGTTCCCTCCAGTCGCGCGTTTAATGAGTACAGCTTCAGCCATGCAGGGACTCCGTCCAGTCGGCCGATTGAGGCGACTCCTGGGACTTTTTATGGAACTACCATCACCGGCGGCAATGGCTATGGCACGGTGTACCAAATCACACCGCCCGGACCGCCGACCACCCTGTATTCGTTTACTGTTACCGACGGCAACTACAACGACGCCTACCCCAACGGACCCTTGTTCCTGGGCACCGACGGCAACCTCTACGGCACCACCCAAGCCGGTACGGACAGCAGCGCCCGGCCCTTCCCGATGTGCCCGGGGACCCACTGCGGCGCGATCTACAATATCTCACCCGCCGGAGGCGCCCCCAATTTTCTGTATACTTTCACCGGCGCCCCTTCTGATGGCGGTACGCCTACCAGAGGCGTGATTGAGGGCTCCGACCTCAACTTCTACGGGACCACCGTACAGGGGGGTGCCGACAATCTGGGAACCATCTTCCAGTGGACTCCAGGTAGCCCCCCTGTCATCCTCTACTCCTTTATAACCTCGCATTACGGGTACCCAAGGGGACTGACGGAATTGCCGTACCTCAATTTCTACGGCGACGCCAACGGTTGCTCGATCATGAAGGGCTGTTTTGACGACGGCACCATCTTCGAGTTCACCACGACGTCGGGATTCATCCCTACGGTCGAGCTTATGGGGAAAGTGGCCCCTCTGGGCTCCTTTCCAGATTCTACTTTGTCACACACGAACGGAACGCTCTACGGAGTAACTGGAACGGGCGGCAAATATAACGACGGCGTGTTCTACAGCTTGACGCCCTCCGAGGCGCCAACTGATGAGGAGACTCAGTTCTGCCGTCCGCAGCTCCCCCTAGGCCAAGAGGGCGGCCAAGTCTACATCCTGGGCCAGAATTTCAGCCAAAATTCGTCGGAAGTATACTTCGGAGGCGTCCAAGCTACGGCGGTCACGGTGAATGAGACGGGAACCCTCATCACGGCCACGATTCCGCCGGGAGCGCAGACGGGACCGGTGACGGTCAATACCGGCTCGACCACGCTCACCAGTCTGCTGCCGTTTACCGTGACTGATTGAGGTGCGGTTTACCCATCGGTAATGGCTGAACTGCGCGGCAAAATTCAGCCACTACCACTTCTCCTTATCGTTGACTCGCGAATGCCCCGTCCGTAAGATGAAGCGGTCCGAAAGGCGTGCGTCTTCTAATGATCGGCCAGATTATCTCGCACTACCGCGTCATCGAGAAGCTGGGCGGCGGCGGGATGGGCGTGGTTTACAAGGCTGAGGACATAAAGCTACATCGCTTTGTCGCCTTGAAGTTCCTAACTGACGAGATTGCTAAGGATGCGCAAGCTCTAGCTCGCTTTGCCCGAGAGGCGCAGGCCGCTTCCGCCCTGAATCATCCCAACATCTGCACAATCTACGAAATCGACGATCAGCCCGGGCAAGCGTTCATTGCGATGGAGTTTCTGGACGGAGTCACCTTAAGGCATCGCATGGGGGGACGTCCGTTGGAGATGGAAGTTTTTCTTCCGATTGCCATCGACATCGCCGACGCTCTCGATGCCGCTCACGCTGCTGGCATCGTTCATCGCGACGTCAAGCCCGCGAACATTTTCGTCACCAAGCGCGGTCATGCCAAAGTTCTCGACTTTGGACTGGCTAAAGTCTTGCCTTCAGCGAGTTCTGCCAGCCTGGCAGCGGCAAGCACACAGAGCGCCTCACTCGACGAGCGCCACCTGACCGGTCCGGGGACAGCGCTGGGAACGGTTGCCTATATGTCCCCGGAGCAGGTGCGAGGAAAGGAGCTGGATGCTCGCACCGACCTTTTTTCGTTTGGCGCGGTGCTCTATGAAATGGCAACCGGAACTTTACCGTTTCGCGGTGATACCGCGGCGGTGATCTCAGAGGGAATCATGAACCGCACCCCCGTGTCGCCCCTTCGGCTCAATCCCGATCTGCCGCCAGACCTGGAACGGATCATCAACAAGTCTCTCGAGAAAAACCGCAACCTGCGGTCCCAGAGTGCTGCGGAGATGCGAGCCGATCTGCAACGGCTGAAGCGGGATACAGAATCCGGTTCCGTGCTGGTGTCGCCGACGGTATCGTCTGACGGAAAGGGCGGCAGCGGTCCGATGCCTGCAGCGCTCCAACCCGCTCCGCCATCCGATTCCGGTTCCAACCGCTCTCTGCTGATGGCGCATGTCCTGTTCATGGACATCGTGGCTTATTCCAGCCTTTCCATGGATCAGCAGGAGCACGCGCTGCATCGCTTGCAGGAGGGGGTCCGCTCCACCGACGCGTTCGCGCGCGCCCAGGCGATCGATCAGCTCATTCGCCTGCCCACCGGCGATGGCATGGCCTTGGTCTTTTTGTTTGACGTGGAAGCCCCTGTGCGCTGCGCTTTAGAACTGCACCGCGTCCTGCGCCGTTCGCCAGAAATGCAGTTGCGGATGGGAATTCACACGGGGCCAGTCTATCGGGTGGAGGACATCAATGCCGCTCGCAACGTAGCCGGAGATTGCATCAACATCGCGCAGCGAGTGATGGAATGCGGCGATGCCGGACACATCCTGATTTCCAAAACCGTAGCCGATGTGCTCGATCAGGTGAGCATGTGGAAGACCGCCCTGCATGATCTGGGAGAGGCCGAGGTCAAGCATGGATTCCGCGTTCACATCTATAACCTATACACGAACGAAACCGGGAATCGGGAACTGCCGCAGAAGCTCCGCACCTCGCAGACGACCACAGCGACGGCTCGTCTCCGGTCGAAGAGGAAGATGCTGTCGCTGGCAGTGGTGGTGACAGGAGCAATTGCGGCGCTTGTCGTGGGTGGGTTGATCTACTATCGGCATTGGCGGCAACCATCCGCACTCACCGCCAAAGACACCATCGTTCTCGCCGATTTTTCCAACAACACCGGAGATCCATTATTCGACAACACGCTGAAGATTGCGCTCAGCAGTTCCCTGCGGCAATCGCCTTTCCTGAATGTGCTCTCCGACAGCGAACTGGCGAAGACATTGCAACAGATGACCCTCCCAGCGGACGCGAAACTCACGCCCGAGGTGACCCGTGAGCTTTGTTTGCGGTCGAGCAGCAAGGCTTACATTGCCGGATCGATTGACAGTATGGGCAGCGAGTATGTGTTGGGATTAAAGGCGGTGAATTGCGAGACTGAAGAAACGCTGGCCGACGAGCAGGTAACGGCGGCATCCAAGGAAAAGGTGGTGAGCGCATTGGGCGGGGCAGCATCCAAATTGCGCGGCGAACTGGGCGAATCGCTGGCAACGGTCCAGAAGTTCGATGTTCCGCTGGCACAAGCCACCACGTCCTCGCTCGAAGCCCTGAAAGCCTACAGCCTTGGTAAAAAGACTGAGCAAGAGAAGGGACCCGCACCCTCGGTGCCTTACTATCAACACGCCGTCGAGCTTGATCCGAGTTTTGCCATGGGCTACAGGGCATTGGGCAACGAGTACGCGAGTCTCGGGCAGTTGGCACGGGCCAACGATTACTACACCAAGGCATTTCAGTTGCGAGAACATGCCAGCGAGCGGGAAAAGCTGGAAATTACCGGCCACTACTATCAGTGGGTAACCGGGGAACTGGATAAGGCGGCGCAGACGTTTCAGGACGAGATCGAGAACTACCCGCGGGAAACCAAGGCGTATGCGAATTTGGGCGTTGTTTACGGCCAGCGTGGACAGTATGAGAAAGCGGCGGAGAGCACCAGGCGAGCGATCCCTCTTGCACCTGATAATGTAATTTCGTACGTCAGTCTCGTCCAATACACCCTTGCACTGCAGCGCTTCGTCGAAGCCCGGACAATCATCCGCGGGGCGCAGATGCGAAAACTGGATGATTACGGACTCCACAGCGCCCTTTATGCTCTTGCCTTTGTCGGCGCGGACGTCGATGCGATGACGGAACAGCAACAGTTGTTAGAGGGTAATCCCGACACTGAAAACGATGGCTTGGCGCTCGCATCCGATACCAAGGCCTACGGAGGTCGTCTTGCCGAGGCGCGGGAACTGACCAAGCGGGCGTTGGACTCTGCCATCCGGGTTGACGACAAGGAAGGCGGAGCAACATGGCAGGCCAATGCGGCTCTGCAACAAGCGGCATACGGAAATGCCGCAGAGGCCAGGCAATCAGCAGCGAAGGCTTTGAAGCTTGCTCCGTTGGGTCGGGGTGTTGGGGTCGAAGCCGCGCTGGCCTTTGCCATCGCGGGAGATTCGGCGCAAGCCGAGTCCCTGGCTAAGGACTTGGGAAAACGCTTCCCCCTGAACACGCAGATGCAGTCGCTTTGGCTGCCTGCGATTCAGGCGCAATTGGCGCTGAACAAACAAAACTCAGCGCTCGCCATCAGCGATCTGCGCACTGCTTCCCTTATCGAGATGGGCCAAATTGATTTCGCGTTCAATATTTCTTGCCTCTATCCCACGTATATTCGCGGGAATGCATACTTGTTAGCCGGACAGGGTAGCAGCGCCGCCGCCGAATTTCATAAAATTCTCGACCACAGCGGCATCGTCTGGAACTGCTGGACGGGAGCGTTAGCGCATCTGGGACTGGCTCGCGCCAACGCCCTGGAAGCGAAATCCTCGCAGGGAGCCGATGCCGATGCCGCCCGCGTCCGGGCCATCACAGCTTATAAAGACTTCTTCGCCCTCTGGAAAGACGCCGACCCCAGCATTCCCATTCTGAATCAAGCGAAGGCCGAGTACGTGAAGCTGCAATAGTCATCTCGATCCACTTCGCCCACGGCAATCCTGCACGATTTCATTTGAAAGCCCATGACCGCTGACGGCAGATTGTGAGCGTGATTATCAGATTGCGTCTCTCCTCGATCAATCTGAGATGTGAGCTGCGTCGTGTATGAAGAAGGCAACGAACACGATTATTCACTTGACGCGTGTTATTCATTGGTATATAGTAGCTTCATGATGAGGTTAAGTTCTAGTCCTGCTTCGGTTTATCCTCTCCATCAGAGAACGACATTTTTATCCGTTCGTGGAGTTCGTCCTTTACCCGCTTCACTAGCTTCCTCATCGGCACGCTTTCAAGCGGCCTGCCTGTCTTTCGTTTCTTCTTCTTCCGAGGTTCGGTCATGACGCTCCCTGAGTTAAACCAAAAGTTCTCCACCGATGAAGATTGCCGCGAAATCCTCACCCGCCTGCGGTGGCCTGAAGCCGTCGAATGTCCGCGTTGCCGAAATCGCAACGTCTGGTGGGTTGATTCTCGCAAGCAGTTCACTTGTAGCGAATGCAGTTATCAGTTCTCCGTAACTACTGGCACGATCTTTAACGATTCCCACTTGGCATTGCCGCTCTGGTTTATGGCTGTCCTGCTTCTCTGCGAAGCTAAAAAGGGCATGAGCGCCAGCCAACTCAAGCGGACTATCTGGGGCCAGCACAAAGGCTCCTACAAGACGGCGTGGTATCTCTGTCACCGCATCCGCGCTGCCATGAAAGAAGCGGATCGCCCCATGCTGGACGGCACTGTCGAGATGGACGAAACCTATGTCGGCGGGAAGCAGCGCAACCTCGAAAAGCACTGGCGCAAAGATCGCAAGAAGCAAGTCGTTATCGGAATCCGTCAGCGTGGCGGCGACGTTCGTTTCTTCCATGCCGAAGATGCCCGCAAGGGAACGCTGGCGAAGTACATCAAAGAAAACATCAGCACCGACGTGGACGTAATCATCACTGACGAACTGCCCGCCTATAACTCTGCCGTTGGCGATATGAAACACGAAGCGGTCAACCACTCTCACAAAGAATATGTCCGAGCGGGAACTGACATTCACACGAATACCGTGGAATCCGCATTCTCTCTCTTGAAGCGCGGCATCATCGGATCGTGGCACAAGATCAGCACCAAACATCTCTCGGCTTATCTTGCGGAGATGGAGTTCCGCTTCAATCGCCGGAAACGCTCCGATTTGTTCATTGATACTTTGCGACATATGATTACTGCCGATCCATTGACGTTTGCAAATTTGACCGCATGAAAACATCACCATTCATAATCGTTTACCAGTTTATCTGCCCGATCTGTAAGAAGATCAATGCCGGAACACTGACCTATGAAGGCATAGATGCCCACAACGCTTCACGCAACATCATCAATCATGCGCCATCGTGTCAGTTCTGTTCCCCGCTTTCTCCGACAACGACAACGGTAAGGACATTCGTTTTTATGCCCGAACCGTCGCAGGTCGATTCGGCCTGAGCATGACACGTTCTCTGCCCTCGTAGAGTAGAGGCGTGCGACCTCCAATTAGTTTCTTGAGTTCTTGGTCTGCCACGCGCCATTCTTCTTTCTGTCGTTCTGCCTCTTCACGCATTCTCTTGAAGTGCTGCTTCTCCTCTTCCGTCTGCTCTTTAACGTCAACCGAGAGATTACCCATTACCGTAAGCAACGCCCCAGCAAATACTCTTTGATAAGGCTCTGCTTGCGGATTTGGCTCGCCAAACATTCGGATCGACTTGCTGCAAACTGAGTGGGGCTTGCGGGCAGCTGTGATTTCGGACCTCACAAATTAGAAGCCACGCTCAAACCTGAGCGTTTATATGGTGATTCGATATTCCGTCATCGATCATTGAGGCGCGTTACTACGGTTCTTGTGGTCGAGACAACTTTGCACCATGCCCTTAATGTCGGGCTTGGGCACAACAAAGAGGGGGCGTTCGGCGCTATTCAGAATCGCCTGGTCGATCTCCTTCAGCCTCTCAGTCGCCCCTACAGGAAGCCCAGGCAAGGCTTCTCGCCGACGGAGTTCTGTCCTGTAGTCGATATCCAAAGCGATATCAGCGGGCAGTGGCTCTCTTAGCCTCAAATCCTGAGGACCGACGTAAAGGAAGGCATCAACGAAATCTTCCATTGGTTTTTGTGGCTCCTTGGGAAACAGGTAGTGCACGGTGCAGTCCTTGTCGATGGTCATCTGTGCAGGGACAAACTGACCAAACTCCAAGGCACCCAGCCGTGTGCCCTTGGCCCGCGCAATCGATGGAATCGGCCAGGTTGCCAATGGGCTACTGGACAAAGAAGGTAGGTCCGTATCGAAAAAGCCAAGTTCGTCAATGACAAAGGTGAGGTTGGGATAGTCCTTTTCGTAAATCGAGACAGCGTTTATTTCTTGACCGTGGAAGAGATGAAACGTGCCGAAGAGCATCAGCGCCTTGCGATGCTTCGACAGGACTTCTTTTTCCATCACGGAGGCGATGACGGCGTCGCGGTCGAATTTCAACCTCTCGTTATAGTTTTTAACCTGGTCCCAATCAATGGGAGGATCGCCTGCCAGCACCCGGAGGCGCTTTCCTGGCGGGAGCTTCTGATTAATCGCGCGAACAAGAGGAAACAATTGCTCAAAGAATCCAGACGCTCCGCACATCGGCTGCGTCGTGTTTCGCCAGACTTTCCTGACTTCCGTGAACGGCACATCTTCTCCCGCAATGTAACGATCCAACACCGGCTGGTACAAAGAATTGCCGCACTCAACTGCGACGTCGTTGACCTTTTCCGCAAACGCCGGGTTGCGAATCAGAGAAAAAATGAAATCATCCACATCCTTCAACCCATGGGCTTCCGGCATACCTACGACCTCGTACTTTTCGAAGGCCGCAAGAATGGCCTGGACCGCAGGCTCTGGAGTTGGTTCTGAGCCCGTAGGCTTTGCCGGTTGCTGCGTCTGGGCTCGGCTTATTGCTGGGAGTAGTGCCATTAGGAATAGCAACGTGGCGCAGGATAAACGAATGAGTCGACACAGCGCAGCGCTTTCCGTCCGCGCTACGGAAGACGTTCCGCCAATTATCGGGTTGTCCATTTTGAGTGCTCCTGTCTGAGTACGAACGAGAACACATTTATTGCATAAAAAGACTCCAAATGCTCGGAGGGCCTCAGCGATCACCCAAAACCGGCCAATGAGTATCACCTGAAAACCGGCCAACGAGAGTAGCGTCCGGGACATTGATTCCCGCGGAGGCTTGTAGCCTCCATGGGCATGGCCAATGTCTTGAACGAAGAGAAGAAACAACAAGTCTTAGCTCTGGGAAGGCTGGGCTGGTCGCTGCGGCGCATCCAGCAAGCGACCCGCATCCGTCGCGAAACCGCCAGCGCCTACCTGAAGGCAGCTGGGATTGCGGTGCGTCCGCCCAGTGGCTGGGGGCGGCACGAACCAAAACCGGCCAACGAAGTGATCAGCGACTCCGGTGCGGCAAAACCGGCCATTCCGGGGATTCCCGATCCCCTCGACCCCAACCCCAACCCCGAAAACCTTTCTATTAAGGGAACAGCAAGAGCAACTTCAAAACCGGCCAACGAGAACGAGGTGATCACCGACTCTGCCGTGGTCACCGGCCCCAGTGCCTCGACTTGGGGCTCAGCCAAGGCCGCAATGCCATGGCGATCTGGCAGGACTTGGTTTCCGAGTACGGATTCGCCAGCAGCTACCAAAGCGTGCAGCGCTTCGTGCGCAAGCGGCGCGGAACGCAAACGCCCGAAGCCCGCGTCGTCATCGTCACCGCGTCCGGCCAGGAGGCGCAAGTCGATTACGGTACTGGCCCGATGGTGCGTGATCCCGAAAGCCGCAAGTATCGGCGCACCCGGCTGTTCGTGATGACGCTGGGCTGCAGCCGCAAGTCGGTTCGTCTGCTGACCTTCCGCTCCAGTTCGCGCATCTGGGCCGAACTACACGAGCGAGCTTTTCGCCGGCTGGGCGGCGCCACGCGCATCGTCGTGCTCGACAATCTGCGCGAGGGCGTGCTCGTCCCGGACATTTACGATCCCGTTTTGAATCCTCTCTATCGCGACGTGCTGGCGCACTACGGCGCGGTGGCCATGCCCTGCCGCATTCAAGATCCCGACCGCAAAGGCAAAGTCGAATCCGGCGTCGGTCACGCGCAGAAAACACCGCTGAAAGGTTTGCGCTTCGAGAGTCTGGAAGAGGCTCAAGCGTATCTCGATCGCTGGGAGCAGCGCTGGGCCGACACGCGCATCCACGGCACCACCAAGCGGCAGGTGGCCGCCATGTTTGCCGAAGAGAAACCCACGTTGTTGCCACTGCCGCTGGAGCCGTTCCGCTATTACCAGTACGGCGAGCGCATCGTGCATCTGGATGGATGTGTCGAAGTCGAGGCCGCTTACTACGGCGCGCCGCCGGGCTGGATCGGACGCGTGGTACGCGTGCAGTGGGATGAGCTGTATGTTCGTCTGCTCGATCCCAAGACCGGCCAACTGCTGCGCGAACACGTGCGCCAGAAGCGCGGCTGGTATCGCATCAAAGAAGAGGACCACCCCAAGCGAACACCGCTGCGCACTTCCCAACTGCTGTGGCGAGCGGGCCGCGCCGGGTCGCACATCGGCGCGCTCTGCGATGCCATCCATCGCCAGCAAGGAGAGGTCGGAGTGCGCCGCATCCTGGGTGTTCTCTCCTTGGCCAAGAAGTACGGTACGGCGGCGGTTGATGAAGCCTGCGCCGCCGCACTCGACATGGGAGTACAGGAATACCGCTTTGTCCGCCGCTATCTGGAACGCTGCCCGCAAGCCCCACTCAGTTTGCAGCAAGTCGATCCCCTGATCCGCGAGCTGGTGCAGTACCGCGACTTCATCAACTACAGAACGAAGGAGATAGAAGAATGAATCTGATCGAACTCGATCGCGCGCTCAAACAACTTCGCTTGGGCGGAATGGCCGCCGTGCTGGAGACCCGCCTACGCCAGGCCCAAACCGAACCGCTCGCCCCCATCGA